>Ga0075418_10009413_pt1 | contig 10950 bp, 11 predicted proteins | sample SoiMetdeltSBSDD2_FD_81776 | JGI IMG/M metagenome (GOLD analysis project Ga0075418, IMG submission 81776) | Bulk soil microbial communities from a Populus tree surrounding site in Tennessee, USA - Soil MetaG P. deltoides SBSDD2 | ecosystem: Environmental > Terrestrial > Soil > Tree plantation...
GCTGGCGCACCAGCATGGCATAAGCCGGCGTGCCTTCTTCAAGACAGCGGCGGGCATGGCCGCGGCCTTTGTGGCGATGAACGACACCTATGGGCCGCTCTATGACGTGAGTCGCGCCGAAGCAGCTACAGCAGAGATGGCAGATGAGCGTGCCAAGACGCTCTCGAAACAGTTCATCATGGATATGCATACCCACTTCCTGCGCGATGACACACGCCTTACGGGCTTTGTGCGTATGCGTGAGGCCGTCGGTAAGGCGGAGTGGAATCCGGCGCTGGTGGGCAAACCCCAGACCCTGGACGATCTCAAGTTTGCCAACTACTTTAAGGAGATCTTCCTCGACAGTGATACCAAGGTCGCCTGTATCAGTGGTGCGCCGTCTGACGTGCCGGAGGACTGGTTCCTCACCAACGAAATGAAGGTAGAGGCGCGCGCCAAAGTGAACAAGGAAGCCGGCACGCGTCGCATGCTCGCCCACGCCATCTTCACTCCGGGACAGCCCGGCTGGCTGGAGCAGGTCGACCGCGCCATCGCCGAGCTTAAGCCCGACTCATTCAAGGGCTATACTATCGGCGACAATACCCATAAGGAGCTGAGCAAGTATCCGTGGCGCATGGATGACGAGCAGCTCGTGTATCCGTTCTACGAGAAATGCCTCAAGGCCGGGCTAGTCAATATCTGCGTGCATAAGGGACTGTTTCCACCCTCGATCGCTGAAAAATTTCCGCACCTGCTGGCGCATTCCGATGTGCGGGATGTGGGGAAGGCAGCGCGGGACTGGCCACAGCTCAACTTCATCATCTATCATTCAGCCTACCGCTTTGGCGGCAGTGCGCCGGAAGAAGCATGGGCCCAGTTCGAGAAAACCGGGCGCGTCGAATGGGTCAGCGATCTCGCCGAGATTCCCACACAATATGGTGTCACCAATGTCTACGGCGATCTCGGTCAGATCTTCGCCCAGTCCACCATGGCCAATCCGAAGTTATGCGCGGCCATGATGGGCATCCTGATCCGAGGGCTCGGCACTGAGCATGTGTGCTGGGGAACGGACGCGATCTGGACCGGCTCACCGCAATGGCAGATCGAGGCCCTGCGCCGGCTCGAAATTCCCGAGGATATGCAGAAGCAGTATGGCTTCCAGCCCATGGGACCGGCTGATGGGCCAGTCAAGACTGCCATTCTAGGCGGTAACAACGCCCGCCTGTACAAGTATCCGGTACAGCAGAAGGCTGAACTAGCCACAGATCGCTTCGCCCAGTTCCGGGCAAGCTACGAGCAGGATGGCCCAGACCGCAGCAACCGGACGTATGGCTACATTCGTCAGCGGCTCGCGTAAGGCCAGGTTCGTAGTACCGCTTGAAGGCGGTACTACGCAACCCGCATCTTCAGCGTAACGCAGGATTAGCCCTGGCGTACGTATTTGTCTATCCCGCAGTTCGGTTCGCCTACACCCAGATAGATATCACCGTGGGCATCAACCCAGCTCCCGTGGCCCGAACCACGACCATCAAAGCGGGCCAGCACTGCGCCTGTCCCATCCAGCACACTGATGCGGGCCGACGAGCCACCCGCCCGCCCTTCGCTGACGTAGAAGACCCCCTCTGGGTCTATCGAGATGTCCATGGGCTGCTGGACATCGGTCCACATGGTGATGGGCTGCCCATCTGTGGTAAAGATCTGGATACGGTGGTTCTCCCGGTCACACACATAGACGCGCCCCTCATGCACCAGCAGACTGTGGGGCAGGTGGAACTGATTCGGAGCCGTCTTGCCGGGCTCCCCCCAGGAGCGTTTGAGCTGACCGTCGGGTGCAAAGCGATGCACCCGCGCGTTGCGATACCCGTCGGAGACATACAAATCGCCCGCCGGGTCAGCAACCATCTCAGAGGGATAGTTAAAGGGCCCGGCGGCGCGGGGCACCAGGTCTCCTGGCCGCTCACATCCCGTATCTGAGTGGACGCCATGGCGCCCCAGCATCTGAATGGGCTTACCATCCAGGGTATATATAAGGCACACTGAGTTGTTCCGGTCCGTGAGGTACACAATGTCGTCGGAGATAGAGATCCCGTGGGCAAAGTCGAACGCTCCATTGCCCCAGGAGCTGAGGAAGTTGCCGTTCCGGTCGAAGATGACGATGGGTGGGTCTTTGCGTTGGAAGCCGTAGACCCGGTCCTGAGAGTCAGTGGCCACGGCACTGACCATGGCAAACGTCTCACCAGGAGGCAGCTTGGCCCAGTCCTGGATTACGTTATAAGTATACTTCCCAGTGCCTACTGTTGGCATAGATTGTTCCCTCCTGCGTAGGAGACATGACGGCACAGGCCACGCATGGCCCGCTTAGGCCGCTGATGTGTCTGTGAGAGAGTACATGGTAGCAGGAATCACGCGGTCCATTATCGTACAGACTCTGGTCCCCTGGCAAGTGCATTGTCCAAGCGATCCCGAATCGCTACAATCACGCCATCATCAGAGTTGCGCGGTCTGACCGCTGCGAGAGGAGGAGGGATGTTCCAGATCCTGGAGATTGCCACACTGTTACGACTCTTGGACGCTGCCCCGGAGGCGGTACACCAGACCATTGAGATGGGTCAGTGGACAGGGTGTGTCTGGCCGGGCCATCCGGAATGGGAGGCCCACGAGGCTTGTGTCCAGATTCGCTCCCTGGCCTTGCATTATTTTACAGTGCGTTATCCGGCTATAGAGGCCCATAGTTACGAGATTGCCGCGCAACTCCTGGCCAGCCAGGCCTGTCCCCAGGGCGGTGACCAGCATCTAGACGTGGAGCCGCGCGTGCAGGAGGCCCTCTTCTGGTTATGGGCACTGGCTGGGGGGCCGGCAGTCCCAGACACACCCAGGATTGTGATGCCCCCATTCCAGGACACCACGCCAGCCCCACTCCCAGGAGGCGATCCCGTCGCCTTTACGGCCACGGCGCTGGCCATGCTGGAAGCGCTGCTCTTTACGGGGCACGAGGCGGCCCACCAGACTGCGGCAACCTTCTTGCGGGCCCATACCGACGCCTTGGCGCGCCGCGCGCTGATGCTCACTGACGCTATCGTCCAGCAGGAGACGGCCCACGTGGTCGAGGCGGGCGTCATCTGTGTGGATTGTGGGACAGAGGGGCTCGATGTCTGGTATACCGGACAGACCTGGGGTGAGACCCTGTGTGAGGCGTGCTATGAGACACGGGTAGCACACGGGCAGGCCCATCCGCCCAATCCATGACGAGGGGGCCGACGTGCTGTATGTCGTCGGCACGGTGGGCGCCAGCTCTACCTGCCCCTGAACTCAGGTGGTCGTTTCTCCATGAAGGCCTGGGCTGATTCCCGGAAATCCTCCGTGAGATGCAATTTCAGCCCGCCCTGATAGTACAGGGCTTCCTCTTCCATACGCCGCACGAACCAGCGCGACGCACGTACATTGGCCCGCACGGACAAAGGGGGATTCTGCATGATCTCCTGGGCCAGACGCTCGGCTTCCGCGAGTACCTGTTCCTGGGGCACTACGCGGTTCACGATGCCGAACTGACAGGCTTCTTCCGCCGTGAAGTAGCGACCTGTCAAGGCAATCTCGGTGGCGAAACGCCCCCCGCCCCAGAACCAGGTTGTAGCCCAGTGTTGCGCCCCCCCGATGCCCCGCTGCACTTCCCGGATCTGAAATTTGGTGCCGGCGGCGGCAACGATCACATCAGTGGCCATCGCCAGGGCAAAGCCGGCCCCCAAGACATAGCCGTGGACCGCCGCGATGATGGGCTTCCAGTTGACCGCCTGCCCGATCCCGAGCAGACCTCCGGCGGGCCGGATGCCTCCTGCAGGGCCACCCAGGCGCTTCAATTCATCCACAGGGCGGAGCTGACGTTGCCTGACGTCGGCGCCAGAGCAAAAGGCGCGTCCCGCTCCAGAGATGATGAGGACATGCAGATCGTCGTCCTGGTCAAAAGTGCGGTGCGCCTGCAGCAGTTCATCGGCCATAGTATCGTTGTAAGCGTTGAGCACGCGCGGCCGGTTTAGCGTAATGTAGGCAATCGGCCCCTTGGTCTCATACAAGATGGTGTCATAGGACATGCAGTCATCTCCCTGATATATGTCCCCTCCCCCTGCGACTGCGTCGGCAGAGGGGGAGCGTAGCGAGTAGCTTAACGGGCACCCGTTCCCCGCGACGGCGTCGGCGCAGGGCGCAGCCCTTCCCGTGGGGAGAGGGAGCCAATCAAGCCTGTAGCTCTTCCCGTACGATCTCGGCCCCAAGGACCATTGCACGCAGTTTCCGGTAGGCAACCTCCCTGGGCAGGAACTTCATGCCACAATCGGGTGCCACCAGCAAGCGCTCTGGTGGCACATAGGACAAGGCTGCACGGATGCGCTGTGCTACCACCTCGGGTGTTTCCGGGGTCATGTCATTCAGATTCAGGACACCAAGAATAATGCTCTTGGAGGGCAGGGTTTTTAATATGGCGAGGTCCAGTTGTGGCTGGGCCGCCTCGATCGACACCTGTTGCACCGCTGCGTGCTCCAGCTCAGGGAGAAAAGAGTAGGCACTGGGCTTCTGTTTCACTGACGCGGCGTATCCAAAGCAGAGATGCACTGCTGTCGTCCCCTGTACGCCTTCGAGCGCGCGGTTGATGGCCTTGACGGCGTACTGTCGGGCCTGCTCAGAGCGGGCCTGCATCCACGGTTCATCGAGCTGCACCACATCTGCCCCGGCTGCAAACAGCTCGTGGATTTCCTCGTTCACGGCTTCGGCATAAGCCAGGGCCATACTTTCCCCGTCGCGATAGTAGTCGTTCTGGGCCTGCTGGCTCATAGTAAAGGGCCCAGGAATGGTCACCTTGATACGGCGCGCCGTGTGACGGCGCAGAAAGGCGACATCGCGCACCTGCACAGGCCGCGTACGCCGAATGGGACCCACCACTCTGGGGACAGGGACAGACTGTCCACTCCGCCCCATGGTGGTGCCAGGCGTGGCCGTATCGATACCGCCCAGGGCCGTGGCAAAGCGATTCGAGTAACTCTCGCGGCGGGCTTCGCCGTCGGTAATCACATCGACCCCTGCTTGCTCCATGGCCCGCACCGCCAGCAGCGTAGCGTCATCCTGGGCCTGCTCTAAGAACTCGTCCGGGATACGCCACAGCTCACGCGCTGGGACACGTGGGACCAGTCCACGTCCCAGCGTCTGCCGATCAATCAGCCAATCCGGTTGTGGATAACTGCCCACTACCGTCGTGCACAAGAGTTGTCCCTGCATATCCTGCTCTCCCTAGGCCATAGCCTCCTTGAATCGCCGTAAGGCGTTGATGTGCTCCTGCGACGAGCGCTGCGCACCTCGGTCGGTTCGGACTGAGAGATGGGTAGCTCCCAACGTCTCCCAGGCCTGCATTTGGGCAAGCCAATCCTGGGGCTCCTGACTAGCCAGGGAGACGCGCCCCTCAATGCCAATAGCTGCTGGGTCACGGCCCGCCTCGCGGGCGTAAGTCCTCATGCGGGTAAGGGCCTCCTGGCCAGCGTCGCTAGGCAAGAACATGGGGAACCAGCCATCGGCCAAGCGGCCGATGCGACGCAGGGCTGCTTCAGGCGGAATGGGCTGCGCCGACCTGCCAGCCCCGATCCAGATGGGAATGGGACGCTGCACGGGCAGGGGATTCAAACCGGCATGGCTGATCTGATGCCACTGCCCCTTGAAATTGACCACCTCCTGCGTCCACAACGCCCGCAGCACGGCAATCTGCTCCTCACAGCGTCGCCCACGGTTATGGAAATTCTCGCCCAGGGCCTCGTACTCGACGGGATTCCAGCCAACGCCAATCCCCAACCGCAGTCGACCACCGCTGAGCACATCGACTTCCGCGGCCTGCTTGGCAACGAGGGCGGTCTGGCGCTGCGGTAAGATGAGGATAGCCGTCACCAGTTGCAGCCGCTTGGTAATGCCAGCGAGATAACTCATGAAGGTCAAGGGTTCGTGGAGATAGCTCTTGTGAGTGTATGGTAACTCGGGCATCTCGGGATGAAACTGCGGATCAGCCCCCAGGACGTGGTCGAGGAGGCGGACATGGGCATACCCCAGGTCCTCCACGGCCTGGACAAAGTCGCGTAGCCCTACGAGATCAGCCCCAAACTCGGTGAGAGGGACGGTGACGCCGATGTGCATACAGACCTCCGCATTGCCTCTGAGCAGCACTCCAGGTCATGGAGGCGTGCTGGAGTAGGGGTGTAAGCATCATGCCATGACACCAGATATAGCGTGGTAAAATGTTCCGCCATGACGCATCATAGGGGAAGGCATATCTCCTATGCAAGCGCGGGGGATAACCATAGCCCTGGGTGCGCTTGCGTGTGAGACAGACTATCATTACCATGTGCTATGTGTGGTACCCATAGTAATTGGAGACACTCTTATTGGATTCCAGGGTCGTGGAATGTGAGGATGTCGTATACTGAGGCCCTCCCATGTCCTAGTATGTATGCCCGTCTGCAGACCTGGGGCTATGCTCATAAGAGTATCAACCATGGCGAGTTCGCTCGCGATGAAGATGGCGACGGTTTTTGTGAAGTCCATGTGAATACGATGGAAGGCTTCTGGTCGCTCGTACGCAGTTGGCTGCGCCCGCATCGGGGCATTTCACAGGAGAAACTCTCGGTTTACCTGGGGTTCTTCGAGTTCATTCACAACGTCCGCAAGCGAGGCAAAGCGTTGCTTCCTGCACTCATTGAGCTACTGGTCACGTAAGACCCTGGAATCCAATAAGAGCGAACGGGCAATGGCGAGGCATCTAAAATAGGCAGTGTACGAATCTCATGTGGGCTGATTTAGTCTGGGCATTTTCCGGTCTGGGACTGACCAGTAAGATGCGGATTGGTAGGCCCGTCACCGTATGCGGCTGAGCGTAACGATTCGGCAAGCGACGGCGCACTCGGACGGCGTGCTGGCCTTGAAACAGGTAGCTGCGCCCATCGTGCAACAGTTCCCACGGTAGCGCCAACAAGCCAGTCGCGGCTTCTTTGGCGGCAGCTTGCGCTTCAGGGCTACTGCCGTCCGGGAGCTCGCTCTCAACCAGCACCGAAAAGCGACGCTCCGCCCCTGCTGCGGCGTGCTGCCAGGCGTGCAATGCCTCCTGCGTATGCTGAGTGGCGACCACCGCGTGATATACGTCTTGCCCCCAGTGTGGCAGTTGGGCCTCGATGCGCTCGGCACGTGCCTTGAACACCCCAGTCGGCCACAGGTAGTAGCTCTCCAGGTACCAGCGGAGTTCGTCAGCCTCAATCGGGCCAAGTGGTGCCGTGAAGGTGAAACGTCGACTCTCAACCCCACGCGCAGCAGGATCAGCAGGGTCATAGACCAGTGTAGCTGTAGCCGCCACTCGGTGTTTGCCTGCCTCGGTCTGGAGATGTGGATCGCGTAACTCCAGCAGCAAGTCTTCCACTGGTTGTGCCTCAATCTCTTGCGTCGGCTGAAGATCATCGGGCAAGCGTTCGCCCAGGGCCCCCAGAATCGCCGGCAGTGTCTCGCTGAGGCCTGTGGTAGTGAGCTGGACAGGCACGCCAACTGGCTCTCCCTCGAACCAGGCTTCCAATGCTGCTGGTTCGATGCCTGGCAAGAGGAGCGGTATGACCCGGTAGCCGTCAGCCTGACGGCTTTTTTGGATCTGCAGGGCCTGACGAATCTCCCGGCGTACCCAGGGGGAATTGATCGTACGTGGACTGAGGACCACGATGACCTAGCGTGCCTGTTCAATCGCCTGGGCAATTTCAGAGGCCAATGCATTCCCGCCACGCAGATTACGGGAATCTACCCGGACAGGGATGTGTAGCCCTTCGAGGGCGAGACGCAGTTCCGTGACGAACGCATCATCGCTAGTGGCGTGGGAAATGAATACAGGTCCGTTACTCATGCGGCCCCCTCTGTGCTTCTCCTGCTAACCATGCTTGCTGGTTCGTGGTTAGCCCTGGCTGAGAGCATTGCAGAGCCACCAACCACACACCCACGGTGAGCTTGCTTCACCAGTAAAGGCATGGTGTAGAGGTAACGAAAAGCTATCATGCCACAGTGCCCTTGGGAGTGCACCCTGAGAGCAGCCCGGTGTGCGCTGTGCGGGAGCCACCACGCTCCAGACCGCTGGTGCCGCACCAGCACCCACACGGTCCCTTGTCTATCGAATGGGATGCGCCTATCGTACATTTTCGTTCGTATGCTGTTTCGGGTATGATGTCCCTCTGTGATGCAGAGGGCCGCGAGAGGGAGAGCAACGACGGTAACATTATGGTGGACCGCGACCTCTATCAATACAGGGAGAGTATCATGGCTACCCAACTGACCGATATCATAGAGTCCTCGCAAGCGGAACGTGTCGCCACAGGTTTTGTGTTTACCGAAGGACCAGTGTGGCACCCTGAGGGCTATTGGCTGTTTGTGGATGTCCGCGCGAGCCTGATCTATCGCCTGGCGCCAGGCGGACAGCCGGAGATCTTCCGCGAGCAGAGCGGTGGCTCCAACGGCATGACCTTCGACCTGCGGGGGCGACTCCTCATCTGTGAGGGCGATAACCGGCAGGTCACCCGCCGCGAACCAGACGGCACGTATACCCCACTGGCCCAGCGCCTGGGCAGCAAGCGCATTAACCGGCCCAATGACATCGTGACTCGCTCTGACGGGAGCATTTACTTCACGGACCCTGGCGGACGCTTACCGCAGGAGGCCCGGGAACTCAGCTTCAATGGGGTCCACCGCATTGCGCCTGACGGCACCCTGAGCAGCGCCACTGCAGACACCGAGTATCCTAACGGGCTCGCCTTCTCCCCCGACGAGCGCGTCCTGTACGTGGCCATCACCCGGCGAGATGACGGCTGTATCGAGGAGAAAGCGCGGGGCGAGGTCTGCACGCACCAGTGTATCCGCGCCTTTGATGTGGCCGCTGACGGCACCTTGAGCAATAACCGTATTTTTGCCACTCTGGCTTCAGCGGCGGACGGCGTGCCCGATGGGATGAAGGTCGATGTAGAAGGGCGGGTCTATTGCACAGGCCCTGAAGGCTGCTGGGTCTTCGACGCCTCTGGTAACCCCCTGGGGATTATTCGCCTCCCCGAAATCCCGGCGAATTGCGCCTGGGGCGGGCCCGATCACCGGACGATGCTATTTACGGCCCGGACGTCCGTGTACACGCTACGGATGAAAACCCCCGGGACCCGAATACCCAGAGCCGCTTAGAGCGGTCACTGCAATTGCCCCGCCAGTGTGACGGAGCGCATGGCCTCTAGGCAGTCGTTATGTCTAAGGGCCAGACACAGCAGGAAGTGATCTATGGAAGAATCTTTTTGGACCCGCCTGGATACCTTAATTAGCGCATCAGAACTGGTGATCGATCGCCCCAGGGGCTCCTCCCGCCCGCATGCTCCCGCGATCGTCTATCCCCTGGACTACGGATACCTCCAGGGCACCTCCAGCAGTGACGGGGAGGGCATTGATGTGTGGCGCGGCTCCCTTCCGGAAGGACACCTTGACGCCGTGGTGTGCACTGTAGACGTCCAGAAGCGGGATGCTGAAATGAAACTATTGCTCGGCTGTACCGCCGCCGAGAAACACGCCATCTGCAATTTTCATCAAAGTGCCTTTACAGCAGCGATCCTTGTCGAAAGGAGCACACGATGACTGAGCACGCAGCGGTGCCGGCCGCGCTCTCGCCGCAACAGCTCGAGCAACTGTGGGCAGAACACCTCAAAGGGGAATTCGACACCAAAGATGTCGAGGCGACCCTAGAGACTATGGTGGAAGATGCCTACGTCAACCACATGCCGGTGAACACCGGGGGCCGTGGCAAGGACGCCTTACGGGCCTTCTACCGAGATGACTTTATTCCCTCATGGCCTGACGATTTACAGATGACGCCTGTCAATCGGGTGGTCGGCGAAGGGCAGCTCGTGGATGAATTGCACCTCACGTTCACCCACAGTAAGCCCATGCCCTGGTTTTTGCCCAATGTTCCCCCAACGCACAAAAAAGTCGCCGTGGATATTGTCGTCGTCGTGCAGTTTCGCGGCGATAAGCTCGCCTGTGAGCGCATCTATTGGGATCATGCCGCAGTGCTACGGCAAGTGGGCTTGTTGCAGGTGTAGGATATGGCTCTACAGGCTTGACATCCCATGGCATACCACGTATTCTGCGCCGCGGTGACAGTTATGGGCCGCAGAGCCACACTCGTGTGAGGTATCAAAATGAGGACAATCCGCTCATGAGCGGCGTGCCACGGAGATCGGCAGGACGGCGTCGGCCACAATCCCTGGACCTCGGCTTACCGTTGCTACCGGTGCGGGACATTGTGGTCTTTCCCTACATGGTCGTGCCCTTGCCCGTGGGGCGCGAGGCCTCGGTACGGGCCGTCGAGAGCGCCTTCAATGCCAACCGCCAGCTCGTGCTGGCCACGCAACGCCAAGGAGCCGTCGAAGAACCAGAACCCGACGACCTCTATCGGGTCGGGACAGTCGCCTCGATTTTGCGCATGCTGAAGATGCCTGATGGGCGTCTCAAGCTCCTGGTCCAGGGGCACCTGAAAGTCCGCATCCACGCCTACATGCAGCTCCAGCCCTATTGGCGCGTGCGCTATGAGACCCTGGAAGAATCCAGCAATGTGGCGGTGTCGGCGCTGGAGCTCGAAGCGCTCGTGCAGCATACGCGCGAGCAGCTTGAGCATTTGCTCTCCATGGGCAAACTTATCCCCCCTGACATGCTGATTCTGGCAGACAATGTGCAGGCGCCTGGTCGCCTGGCGGATGTTATTCTGGCCAACCTGGGTTTGGGGGTGGAGGAAGCCCAGGCGCTATTGGAACTCCCGGATCCGGTGCATCGCCTACGCCGCGTTGGCGAACTGCTGCACAAAGAACTCGAAATGATGGCCATGCAGCGCCGCATCGAGTCCGAAGTGCAGGAGGAGATCAGCAAGACCCAACATGAGTACTTCCTCCGCGA
>Ga0075418_10009415_pt1 | contig 10950 bp, 10 predicted proteins | sample SoiMetdeltSBSDD2_FD_81776 | JGI IMG/M metagenome (GOLD analysis project Ga0075418, IMG submission 81776) | Bulk soil microbial communities from a Populus tree surrounding site in Tennessee, USA - Soil MetaG P. deltoides SBSDD2 | ecosystem: Environmental > Terrestrial > Soil > Tree plantation...
AACGGGCACCGGGTCGGGGAACTCCGGTGCGAGACGGTAGTCAACGGCGGCCGCGACGGCGCCGTACTCGAGGGCCCATTCGACGAGCATCGGTGCGACCGCCCATCGACTCCCGCCGACCATGCCGCCACCGTGGATGAGATAAACGCCCGGACCGGCCGCACCCTCGTGGCCACTGCGCCGCAGCACCGTGACGACGATCTCGCCGCCACCGTGACCCGTCACCGGGTGGTCAGTGACCTGGACCGGTCGCCCCGCGATGACCTCGTCGAGCGACGACGACGAACGCGCGGTCGCCGCTCGGAACTCCGCAATGGAATCAGGCTGGAGCGTGGTGAAGAACGCGGGCGCCGCGTCGAGTGCGGCTTCGAGCTCAACGTCGAACGGTGGACGGGCACGCGTGGTCATCTCGATCCTCCTGTCCCGATCGCTGCTATCTGACTGATGCTCCATCATCGTCGGGGTCGCCGTCGAGCAGGACATCGTGGGCATGCGCCGCCCGCCGCCAGCGCCGGGATATCGGCTCTTTCCGCTTCCGCGCTGGCTATGCCTTCCTATGCCGCACATCGGGGCATCATGGGAGCACTGCCAAGGCTTGACGTAGCACCTCGAGGCTTCGCTCCCAAGCACCGGCCTCCTGCTCGTCCATCCTCGGCTGAAGTGGCTTGCCCGCACCCTCGGAACCGAGCACGCACGGCAAACTGGCGCAGACCCGATCGGCGACGCGGACCGAGACGGGAACGATTCGGCCGTGGTCTCGAACGATGTTGCGCACCAGTGCCGAGACTGCAAGTCCGATCGCGTCCCATGTCGAGCCCTTGAGTTCGCGCACGTGATATGCAGCAGTTAGCACCGTGTCGGCAATCGTTGCCAGCCGCTCGACGGACAGGTCGACGCCCGTCTGCCGAGCGAACTCGTCCAGTGTGAGGCCGGCGATAGTTGCCGAACTGAAAAGCAGCACAGCGGAGTCGCCGTGCTCGCCCACGACCCATGCATGCACCGAAGCTGGATGTACGCGGCAGACCGAGGAAAGCTCCCAGCGAAGCCGCCACGTGTCGAGCGATGTGCCGGAGCCGATCACATCGACCATGCGTCCTGCCCAGCGCCGCGTGAGGTACTCCGTGAGGACATCGAGCGGACTCGTCGCCACGAGACAGACACGAGGAAGTCCACCCACCTCGACATGCCCGGCGACCTCCTCGCAGATAGCGAGATTCGCCCGTGTCAGGTCGAGGCGGGTCTGACCGGATGCGGTATGACCACCGAACGCCATAACAAGGACATCTTCGGGTTCGACGGCAGTCAAGGGTCGACCGCGAATCTCGCACGGCTGGAGCATGGGCAACGCGTGACTGAGATCGAGAGCCTCGCCCTCGGCAAAACTCTCGGTTCTGTCATAGATCGTCAATCGTGTGACGAGTCCGTCACGGACGATTGCCCGCGCACACGACGCGCCAACGCGGCCTGCGCCGATAACCCCAACAGTGGTCATGTCAGAGCTGCACGCCTCGTGTTAGCGCGCCGTCTACGACGAGGTTTGTGCCGCTTACCCGGCTGGCTACAGGGCTAGCGAGGAAGACCACCGGTGCGGCGACCTCCTCCGGAGTGCCCATTTGGCCGGTAGGGTTCAGGTTCACTGCTGTCTCGAAGAGGGCCGGGTTGCCGGTCTCGATGCCGTGCCAGACCCCGCCATGGAAGTAGGTGTTCCCGGGCGAGACGGTGTTTGCGCGAATGTTCTTCTCCGCCAGATGGAGCGCGAGACCGTTGATATAGCCGACGATCGCGGTCTTCGCAGTGCCGTAGGGACCCGAGGCGAAATCGGACTCGCGGCCCGAGACACTCGAGATCGCAATGATCGAGGCGGCGTCGCTGTGCTCGAGATATGGCAACGCGGCTCGCACGAGCCGGACGGTGTGCATGAGGTCGACGTTGAAACTGGCCTGCCAGTTCTCCTCTGTGTCCGGGATCGCGAGAGCGCTGACGTTCGCCACGACAATGTCGAGGCCGCCGAAGGCCTCGGCCGACCTCTCGACCCACGCCGCGAGTGCGTCGCCATCACCCACGTCGACGACCGACCCGGTTACGGCACCCCGGCTGCTCAGGTCGTCATTCGCCGCCTCCACGTCGGCGGAATCTCGCGCACAGAAGCCGACCACCGCCCCTTCGTCGAGGAAGGCGCCGACGATGGCGCGCCCGATGCCACGCGTCCCTCCCGTCACCAGTACTCGTTTGCCGGTGAGCTGAAGATCCATGGTGCTGGCCTTTCGTGAGTGGATGACAGAGGTGTGCCGCTGCGTCGCCGGGCGACCTCAGGTCGTTCCGAGTGAGCCGGCTCTCGCGCGGAGGTCGGCGTGCATCCCGCCGAAGGCGTCCGCCGCGGGAAGGAGCGCCTTCGCCGCCTTCACGACGACGCTGTAGTTGGCGTCAACGACGTTCGCGACCGGCACCTCGGCGATCTGCGAGCAGAGCTGGTAGGCGTCCATCGTGTGCAGGCCCTGGAGTTCGCCGACCCAGTGCACGAGCTCGGCGTTGGCGATCCGCCACGAGTCCTCCATAGGGCGGCTCGAGCCCACCGTCATCCAGTGGGTGTCGTCCTCGATCCGTGGCCAGCCGGGCGCGCCGCCCTTGATGAGCTCGACAATGAGGGTGGTCGTCATCGCGCCCTCCACGGCCGTGCCGCAGGCCTCGCCCTCGCCCTGCCGGTAGTGCCCGTCGCCGATCGAAAACATAGCCCCCTCGACGTTCACGCCGAGGAAGACGGTCGAACCGGCCCGCATCTGCGGCGTGTCCATGTTGCCGCCGAACCGGTCGGGCACCAGGGACGTGCGCACCTCTCCCCCGGCAGGGGCGACGCCAACGGTGCCGAGCATTGGGGCGAGTGGCAGCTCGATCCGGTGGTCGCTGTGCCGTGCCGCAAATCCGACAGTGCCGCGGTCGCGGTCGAGCTCGTAAATCCATGTCGTGTCGGGAAGCGGCTCCTGCAGGGTGACGACACGGTCGGTGCTCGTCATGCCACCGAAGAACGGGATGGCCGCCGAGGCCCCCCAGTCCCGCGCCGGTTCCACCGCGACGAGGTGGAGCACGAGCGTGTCGCCGGGCTCCGCGCCGTCGACGTAGAACGGGCCGGTCTGCGGGTTGACGAAACGCAGGTCGACCTTGGCGCTCGACAGGTCATCGACGCTGCGCAGGACCCCATTGAACGCGTCCTCCGACCAGAGCCGGAGCGCGGTGCCGGGCCTGACCCGCATGGCGAAGGTGACTCCGCCGAAGGTGTAGGCGTACTGGTCGCGGGTGGGCGTGTACTCGATGACGTCCATGATCGAACTATTGCAGAGGCAGGCGCAGCCGGACGTGGTCGGGGCGCAGCTCAGATACGCGCGTCACGCCAAGGAGCGCGAGTGTCGACGCGACCTCCCGGACCAGGATGTCGGCCGCCCGCTCCACCCCACGTTCGCCGCCGGCCATCAGCCCGTACAGATAGGCGCGCCCCACCAGGGCAGCCCTCGCCCCCAACGCCACAGCGGCGACAACGTCGCTGCCCGACATGACGCCGCCGTCGACATACACCTCGGCCCGGTCGCCGACCTCATCGACCACGGAGGGCAGTGCTTCCAACGGGGTGGCGGCCCGGTCGAGCTGTCGCCCCCCATGGTTCGACACGACGACGGCATCCGCTCCGGCGTCGACGACGGCCCGGGCATCTGCCGCGTTGAGGATGCCCTTGACCAGGAGCGGCCCGTCCCAGATGGAGCGCAGCCAGGCGAGGTCGGCGATCGTCGCGGCCGGGTCGAGCAGGCGGGCGACGAGCTCGGCGACAGTGCCCTCGGAGTGCTTGAGCGAAGCGAACTCGAGCGGCTCGGTGGTGAGGAGGTCGAACCACCACGCGGGATGCAACGCGCCCTCCGCGAAGGTCTTCAGCGAGAGGGATGGCGGGATGGTGAGGCCGTTGCGGACGTCGCGCAGTCGTGGCCCAGGGACGGGGGTGTCGACGGTAAGCACGAGTGCCTCGTAGCCGGTGGCCGCGGCCCGCGCTACGAAATCGCGGCTCGCCTCGCGGTCGCGCCAGAGGTAGAGCTGGAACCACCGCCGCCCATCCGGGGCAGCTGCAGCTAGGCCTTCGATCGACGTCGTACCCATCGTCGACAACGCGTACGGGATGCCGGTCCGCTCGGCGACGCGTGCGACGGCTGGCTCGCCGTCGGTATGCATCATCCGGGTGAAGCCGGTCGGTGCGAACCCGAACGGGGCGGCCGCGGGCCGGCCGAGGATGACTGTCGAGGTGTCCACGGAAGAGACGTCCTCAAGCACGTGCGGGCTGAACTCGACTCTCTCGTAAACCTGTCGAGACCGACGAAGAGCGAGCTCGTCACCAGCAGCGCCATCGGTGTAGTCGAAGACGGCGCGCGGCGCTCTGCGACGGGCCAACACGCGCAGGTCGGCGATGGACGCCGCGCCAGCCAGCCGCCGATCGGTCGAGTTGAGCGCCGCGCCCCGCGGCCGGAGCAGAGGTCTCAGCTCGGACCATCGCGGCACGCGTCGAGCGGTCATGGTCGAGTTCTACACGACGGCGCGCCTCACCGGTAGGCGCCAGCCCACGCCGGCACCCCGTGCTGACAGGCAATTAAGGGGTCGGCGGGACACGAAGCACCGTTCCTCGATGGGTCATGATTGTCTGATGGGTGGTGACCTGTACCTGCGTCGGTCGCCGGCGGTGCGCGCGCCCGGGCGCCACCGCCCCACACGACCGGACGCGGGCATCTGGGCCCGCCCTCCTGGGACCGACGGCTCTGGAAAGAGTGGCTTGACAAGGAGCTCGCGAAAGCCGCGAACGACAAGACCGGACGCAAGGACTTTCTCGCTCGGCTTACCGTCGATCCGTTGATCGGCTGGCTCGACGCCGTGCTCGCGGCATTGGCAAACGATGTCGCCGCCTGCGAAAGGACTGCGGACGGAGTGCCGGATGCGGTGCGGATTGATCGGATTGCGCGGTTGGAGAAGCTGAAGGCCGCGGCTACGGCGCTACAGGCGGCTGAATCGGTGCAGTTTGCCCGGTCGCAGGCGGTGGCGCAGCTGGCCGCAGATGTCCATCCGGACAAGATCGGACGTGGGATCGCTGACCAGCTCGGCTTGGCGTGCAAATCTCGGGATTTGAGGCGGCGCGTCGGCTCAGGCTGGCGCGGGCGTTGCGGTTCGAGATGCCCGACACCTACCGACTGCTGACCGCCGGGGAGATCAGCGAGTGCGTCGCCTCGCTCGTGGTGATCGAAACCCGGCATCTCGACGCGACTACCAGACGTCACGTAGACGGCAAGCTCGCCGCTGCCGGGATCTCGGAGATGGGTCCGCGCAGCGCCGCGGCATGTGCCCGTCAGCATGCCTACGAGGCCGATCGTGAGGGTTATGTTCAGCGGGGCCGCACCGAACGGAAGCACCGCCGGGTCAACCTGCGGCCCGCGCCGGACACCATGAGCTTCCTGTCGGGTATCTGCCCGCCGAGCAGGGCGTGGCCTGTTGAAGGCGCTGCGCGACCACACCGATGGTGTGAAAGCCACCGGTGATCCGCGGTGCCGGGACCAGATCATGGCCGACACCTTGGTGGAACGACTCACCGGCCAAGCCACCGCAGCCGACGTGAATACCGAGCTCCAGATCGTGATGCCCGTCGATGCCCTGCTCGATACCGGCAACACTGCGGCGGCCGAGCTGGAGTGCTACGGGCCGCTGCCCGCCGATCTGGCCCGCGACATCTTGACCACCAGCAAGGGGCGGCTGTGGTGGCGCCGCCTGTACGCCGCCTCAGTGGGTGGGCCGATCGTCGGTGGTGATCCGCCGCACCGCCACTTCGACGGATTCCTCAAGAAGTTGATCAAGCTGCGGGATCGGCGCTGCCGAGATCCCTACTGCGACGCACCGATCCGCCACATCGACCATATCCAGCGCTTCTCCGACGGCGGCCTGACCATATACCCCAACGGCCACGGCACCTGCGAACGCGGCAACTACGCCCGAGAGATGCCCGGCTGTAACATCGACGCGGCCTCCAGCGGCCTGGACGGCCAACACCACACCATCAAAATCACCACCCCGACCGGCCACACCTACCTCAGCCGAGCGCCCTAGGTCCGCTCCTGAACGCAGGGTCAGCGACCGCCGGGCGCCCGGCTCGCTTGGAGGGCTGCACCTCGGTGGCCGGATCCAGTCTCGTCCGCCACCATGTTGCGGATGATCTTGCGCACCTGCAGAGCCGCCGCGTCGGCGCTGACGTTGACCTCCCGACGAGGGCCGTCGGTGTCGAGGACCCTCTGCATGGTCTCGAGGATCCGTTTCACGCGCTGGTAGTAGTCGGTGAAGATCGGCAGCAACACTTTCCCCGCCTGTTCACCGAGCGCGAAGTTGCGACTCACCCGCCACGCATGGCGTGTTCTGCCCGGGGAGATCGGCGTGACGGCGTGGGCGAAGCGGAAGGTGTAGACCTCGTTCTGCTTGGGTGCGGATTCGACGTAGACATCCCAGCGGTCGACCCAGAGACCCGGAGTCAAGAAGGCACCCTGCTCGCGCTGCACATGCTCCGCCTCGGCTGGCAGTCCGAGCAACTCCGCCTGCCACGCAGGAATCGGGGCGGGTTGGTAGGTACGGGAAAACGACACCGTCGTTTCCGTGACTTCCACCTCCAGAGGCGGCGGAGAGCTGCGCAGCACGGGCGGAGCAATGTAGGGATCGACAACGGCGACATGCGTAATGTCGGCGAAGTTCTCGTGCAACAACAGCAAGTCGGCTTCGGTCTCCCATTCGTCACCGAGGGTGGCCCACTCGGAATCCGTGAGCCAAGGTGTCGTAGCTGGTCGACGTAGGCCGGCGAGCGCAGGCTTGCCCAGCCAGACCCACACGAATGTCCCGTCCTCTTGCACCGGGAATGCGCGTACTCGAGCGCCAACGGGGATCTCGCTCTGGGTCGGCACGTGAACGCAAAAGCCGCGAGCGTCGTACGCGAAGCCCGTGTAGCCGGAGACGATGCGGTCGCCATCCACTCGTCCGAGACTCAGCGGATAGGGTCGGTGGGCGCAGCGATCTTCGAGCGCAACAGCGGTTCCGTCGGTGGTGCGAAACAAGACGACGCCGGTGTCGAGCACGCGCCGACCCAGAGGTTCGCGGCTAACCTGCGCGCTGGTGGCGACGGCGTACCAACAATTGCGGGGATGGGCCCCGGTCCGGTTGCTGCGGCTTGACGCTTGCTGGCTCATCGGTTCACCTCAACTTCACAGATCCAGGGTCAGTCGCGGGGACCGGCAACGGGAAACACAGACCATCATGTATTCGTTCGAGGCGCGCTCTTCCTCATTGAGGATGGAGTCGCGGTGATCAACATCTCCATCGACGACCTCCGTCTCGCACGTTCCGCAGACGCCCTCCAAACACGACGCAAGAACGCTTACTCCTGCCTCCCGGATAACGGTCAGCACCGACTTCTCCGCCGGTACCTCCAGCGTCAGGCCTGAGCGTTGCAACACCAGCTCGAACGAGGATTCGGCCTCGGTGACGGGTTCCTGGGGCTTGGCGCTGAACCGTTCGAGGTGAAGCGCGCCTGCTGGCCACCTCTCGCAGAACTTCTCGACCGCGCTGAGCAACCCCTCCGGGCCACAGCAATAGACCAGGGTGTCCACCTCTGGCGTCCCGAGTGCGGATTCCAGATCCAGCATCCCCTGTTCATCCTGGGGAACGATCATCACACGGTCGCCATATTGGGCCAGCTCATCGAGGAAGGCCATCGAAGCGCGCTCCCGTCCGCCGTAGAGCAGCCGCCAGTCCGCGCCAGCCGCCTCGGCCTCCGCGATCATGGGCAGCAGCGGCGTGATTCCAATACCCCCCGCAATGAAGAGATATCGCCGGCTCGCAACCAGTGGAAAGTGGTTGCGCGGTCCTCGAACCCGCACGATTGTGCCGGGCGTAAAGAGATCGTGCACTCGCTGGGAGCCACCGCGGCTGTCTGGGGCCCGGAGCACGCCGACTCGCCAGGCGTCAAGCTTCGAAGGACTACTACACAACGAATATTGGCGGATCAGGTCGTCGTTGAGAACGAAGTCGACGTGAGCCCCTGGCGTCCATGCCGGCAGTTCGACTCCATCAGGGGCAGAGAGTGTGAGTGCAACCACACCATTGGCTACGGTCTGTGCCTCGCGTACCACCAGGTCGGCCTCATGCTCCCGGACGATGGTCTGTGTAATTGTCATAGTCCACGTCCCGTCCCGCATTAGTCGTAACCGGAGTTTGTTTGGATACGAACGATAGCTGTCACGCAGCACTGTCGACAAGTCATGATGAGCGCACGGGCGGGCTAATCGTTCGGATCCAAATTAGACTCAGGTCGTGCGCGCCCTATTGATCCAGCACGACCACATCTGCACGCCGGGGTTCGTTGGGGAGCGGCTGACGCAGCTCGGGTTCGATCTTGTCATTCACCAGGTGGTGGCTGAGAGCAGCTATCTATCCCCCAATGTCGATACTGAGTTTCCGAAGCCCACTGATTTTAAGTTGATCGTTCCGATGGGCGCTCCATGGTCTGTTTACGATCATGAGTCAATCGGGTCCTGGGTAGCACCCGAACTCGGGATGCTGCGCGAGGCACATGATCACCAAATACCTGTGCTCGGTATTTGTTTCGGTGGGCAATTGCTCGCAGCGGCCCACGGCGGATCAGTGTCTCGCTCGGCGGCACCGGAGATCGGCTGGGTCGAGATCGATTCCGATGACGAATCACTGGTCCCCTCGGGCACCTGGTTCCAATGGCATTACGACCAGTGGCAGCTGCCCGACGACGCGCAGGAAGTGGCTCGCAACGCCCAGTCCTCGCAAGCTTTCGTGTTAGGCCGGAATCTTGCGGTCCAGTTTCATCCCGAGATCACTCGGGAGATCCTCGCTTCCTGGATGGCGAACGGCGGCACCGAGGAAATGGACCGGTTCGGCATGAGCGTCGATCAGCTCGTACGCCAAACCGCTGAGCGTGATCCGTCCAACCGCGAAAGGGCGCACCGACTGGTCGATCAGTTTCTCGATCGTTTCTCCCCTGCGAGCAACGGATTGCGCCAGCAGGGCACAAACACAATGGCCGGGGGAACCGAGCTGAGCGCCGAGTGACGGCCGGCGGTCGCACCGGCGAGCCACTGGTCCATTGCGCCGGCGAATACCGATCCCGAAGCGGCCCGCGATGAGATGAGCAGGCATTTGGATGCCGTGCGTCAGCAGCTCCAAATCGGCTAGCGGTCGGCTCCTCTGGGCATACGCTCACGCGGGTGGACGGCAAAGCTTTCAAGCAAGTCGGCGAGTTCGACAGGATGGCTGAGCGCGACGCAGTGACCACCGTCGATCTCGTCGGGCACGACCCCAAGTCGATCGTAGGCAAGCCGCCGTTGAAGGCTTGCTGGTAGGAAGTGGTCTTCAGTGCAGACCACTGATCTCGTCGGTATATCAGGCCAGGCGTCCATTGGCCATGGCGCTGCTCCCGCTGCCGCTGATGGATGAACCCGCCCCTTGCTTAGCGCCTCTTCGGCCAGCGGACGGGGCACGTCCGCATAGAACGCGACGAAAGGGTCGGCGTTGCCGGTCAGGCCGCCGTCAGCGGCGGCTTGCTCTGCTACGGCGGCCGCAAAGCCGACATTGCCCCACCAAGCGTCCGGAGCCTCCGTTGGTGCGGGGACCATCCCTGCGACAAATACCAAGACGTCGGCCTCAAGGCGAGCGGCAACCAAAGGGGCGGTGAAAGCGCCGTATGACTGTCCAACGACGACGACCGCTCCCGAGACCGACTCATTGGACGCGTGCAGTGCGTTGATGACGGCATCGCGGTAGTCGATGAGCGTGAGCGCGTCGTCACCGGCCGGCAGATCGGGAGCGAGCGTTCGGTGTCCGCGCGCTCGCAGTTCAGCCTCCACCAGGTGCCAATACCAGCCCACATCACCCGCCCCGTGAATGAGGACGAAGGTCGCCACGACTTCACGTTACGACAGCCAGGGGCGCTGGGGTCAGGAGGTAGCGACGAAGGCGATGGCCGCGGGCATGCCGGATCCTTGTCTCATATGATCACTTGGCTTGTACTCGGACGGGGAACTTCTTGATCCCGTTGATGAAGTTGCTGCGAATCCTCGTCACCTCGCCGTTCAGCTCGATCGAAGCGAGCCTCGGAATGAGTTCGGTGAACATGAGCCGTATCTCCATCCGTGCCAATGCATTGCCGAGGCACACGTGCGGGCTCCCCTTGCCGAACGTCAGATGATCAACGTTGGTACGGGTGACGTCGAACCGGTAAGGATCGGTGAAGACCGCATCGTCCCGATTGCCCGAGGCAAACCACATGACGACCTTGTCGCCGGCATTGATCTGCTTGCCGCCGAACTCGAGGTCCCGAGTCGCCGTACGCCTGAAGTGGTAGACCGGCGAGGCCCATCGTAGGAACTCCTCCACCGCACCAGGAATAAGTTCGGGCTGTTCCTGCAGAAGCTTCAATTGATCTTGATTCTCGATCAACGCCAGCATCGACTGGCTGATCGCGTGCCGGGTGGTCTCGTTGCCCGCGATCACGAGCAACAGGAAGTAATTGTCGAAGTCAGTCGCCGACAGCGGCTCACCGTCCTCGGGGATCTTGTTCACAAGAATGCTGACCAAGTCAGTGCCGTTCCCGCCTTTACGCTGTCGCGCGAGCTCGCGGCCGTACTCGAATACCTCCAATGCCGCCGGCGAGCGAAACGGCAGATGCCGGTACTGATCGCTGTCGGGATCGGTGATCAAATGCTCCGTGTAATCCGGGTCTGTGTTGGCGACCATCTGATTGCCCCAGTTGATCAGCATGCCAGTGTCGCTGACCGGTACGTCGAGGAGGCGTACGAGAACATTGATCGGAAAATCGGCGCTGATCTTCTCGACGAAGTCGAATTCGTTGTTCTGTAAGGCATTGTCAAT
>Ga0075418_10009416_pt1 | contig 10949 bp, 8 predicted proteins | sample SoiMetdeltSBSDD2_FD_81776 | JGI IMG/M metagenome (GOLD analysis project Ga0075418, IMG submission 81776) | Bulk soil microbial communities from a Populus tree surrounding site in Tennessee, USA - Soil MetaG P. deltoides SBSDD2 | ecosystem: Environmental > Terrestrial > Soil > Tree plantation...
ACGTGTACTCGAGTCTTGCGGGCGCCCGGATGCTGCGGACCGGCTCCAGGCCCCGCAACGGCTCGGGCAGGACCAGCGGGCCGCCGCTCATGCCGGCCTCGTCTCGGCCGGCTCGAAGCAGACGATGTCCGTGATCGAGCCGTCCCGCTCGCCGGCCCACCGGATGCGCACGTGCATCCCGGTGGCCATGGCCGCGGGCGCGCCGGCGTCGACCACGTGGAGCAGAGCGGTGTCGGCGCCGTCCATCCGCACGAGCGCCCAGGCGAACGGCCGGTCGAGCGGCTGGTGGGGCCGGGGCTCGGGCTCCCATGACCACGTGGTCACGGTGCCGGTCTGCCCCAGCTGGACCAGTTCGGTGAGCTCGGCGCTGGTCACGGGGTCGTACTCGACCGGCGGGCACAGCACCCGGCCGTCTTCCGCCCGCACGCCGAGCACGAGGCCCTCACGCAGGCCGGTCAAGAACGCGCTCTGGACCGGACCGACGGTTCGGCTGAACGGATATTCGAGCACGAGCGGCGCCGAAAGGATCTCGGCGTCGGGCATGGCATCTTCCCCACAGGTGAAACAGGTTCTACCTCGGGGGCTTGGTCTAGCAGCTTCGGGAACCGGGCGGAAGCGCCCCGGCGCGGATGAACGCGCGGACGATGACCGCGTGGTCAGGTTGTCGCGGCGGCCCCGGCGCCGGCGGCCGGCGTCGCGGTTGCATCCGGGAAGGTGATGACCGAGCGGATCACCGTGCCGGCCTTGAGGTCGGCCACCGCATCGTTCACGCCGTCGATGGGGATGTTCTTGGAGATCATCCCCTCGAGGTCGAGGCGGCCGTTCTTCCAGAGGTTGAGCATCCGGCCGAAGTCGCTGCGTACGTCGGCCGAGCCGTAGTACGAGCCCTTGATCGTCTTCTCGTTGAAGAACAGCTCGAAGGCGTTGAAGGCGATCGTCTGGTCCTGGGCCCCGACGCCGATGATGCAGGTGGTGCCGCCGCGGCGGGTCACGTCGTATGCCGTGCGCATCGTCTGGGGTAGGCCGATCGCCTCGAACGCGTAGTCGAACCCGTCGCCGCCGGTGATCGACGTCTTTGCGCCCTCGAGCTCGTCGGGCTTGACGGCATGGGTGGCTCCGAACCGCTGGGCGTCCTCGAGCTTCGAATCGACCAGGTCGACCGCCACGATCTCCGACGCCCCGGCGATGCGAGCGCCCTGGATGGCCGAGATGCCCACACCGCCGCAGCCGAACACCACCACCGACGACCCGGAGCTGACCTGGGCGGTGTTGATGGCCGCACCGACGCCGGTCATCACCCCGCAGCCGACCAACGACGCGACCTCGTGGGGGATATCGCTGTCGATCTTCACGACGCCCTGGTGGGGCATGATCATCTCTTCCGCCCAGGTGCCGGCGCCGGCGAAGCCGAAGATCGGCGTGCCCTCCTGCGAGAAGTGCATCACACCCATGGCGCCGAACTGGATGTTCATGCAGAGGTTGGGCTGCTTGCGGTCGACGCAGAACTTGCAGCTTCCGCACGGCGGGCTCCAGGCGATGATGACATGGTCGCCCGGCTGGACCGACGTGACGCCCTCCCCCACCTCGGCCACGACGCCGGCTCCCTCGTGACCCGGGACGAAGGGCGCCGGTTGGGGGATGGTGCCGTTCATGCCCGACACGTCGGAGTGACACACACCGGTGGCATGGATCTTGACCTTCACCTCCCCCGGGCCGACCGGGGTGAGCGAGATGTCGTCGCGGATCTCGAGCTTGTCGTCGCCGGTGTTGCGGAGAACGGCTGCGCGCATGCGGGTCTCTCCTCGTGAGTCCTGAATGGCCGCAGCGTAGCAAGGCGAGGTCAGAAGCTTGACCCGAGGGTCAGGCCGCCGCCCCCGGCCGCCGGCGAACGCGTCCACGTCCGCGCCACGGGTGCGGCAGACTGTCCCCCCTGTTGGGGACGTTGATGGGGTCGATCGGGTGAGCGAGCCTGCGGACGCCGACCGCCTGCGCGAGGCGAGCGGCGGCAACGAGGCGGTGTTGGCGCAAGTGCACGTCAACCACCGGCCCGCGGTTGGCCGCGCGGACGTGAACCCGGCGCTGCGCCGTGCCCTGGGCCTGCAGCTGCCCCTGGCGCTCGAGATCGTGGCGCTGACGAGCTTCGTCATCGCACGGCCGATCTTCGGCAGCTTCGGGCGCTCGCCCGAGACGTTCGTGGCGCGTGGCAGCGACTGGACCGACGTCGTCGCCTTCGGGTTGGCCGTCGCGCTCGTCCCGCCCCTGCTGCTGACAGCGGTCGAGGCTGCGCTGGGCGGTGTTGCGTGGCTCGTCGCGGACCGCCGGCGAGCGGGATGGGTGCACCGGATCGCCCACCTGGCGGTGCTGGCCTCACTGCTGGCGCTCGTCGTGTGGCAGGTGGCCGGCATCGGCGGGCGGTGGAACCCCCGCGTCGGCGTGCTCGTGTGCGCCGTCGCCGGCGCGCTGCTCGCGTTCCTGCGGCACCGGTTGACGGGGCTCGACCTCTTCCTCCGCTACGCGTCGGTGATCGTCGTCGTCCTGTTGGTCCAGTTCCTGCTGCTGTCGCCGACGGCGTCGATCGTGTTGGGCGGGCGCCACCGGGGCGTCGATGTCGCGGCCGCCCGCGCCGCCGACGCCGCCGTGCGCCAGGGCGGGCCCCCCGTCGTGCTGGTGGTGTTCGACGGCCTGGCAACCGACCTGCTGCTCGACGGCACCGGCCACATCGACGGCCGGCTCTACCCCAACCTGGCTGCGCTGGCGGGCGACGCCACGTGGTACCGCAACAACACCACGGTCGCCCAGGTGACGTTGCAGGCGGTGCCGGCGATCCTGTCGGGGCAAGTGCCGTCGCCCGGCAACGAGCCGGCCCTGGCGAGCACGTACCCCCAGAACATCTTCACCCTGCTCGGCGCGAGCTACGACCTGCACGTTTACGAGCCCGTGACCGGGCTGTGCCCGGTGTCGCTGTGCCCAGCGCCGGCCGGCTCTCCGGTCGACGAGCTGCTGGGCGACGCGAGGACGATCTGGAACCACCAGATGCGCGACACCGAGGTCGACCCCGAGCTCGTGCCGCACGCCTTCGACGACCGCTACGAGCGCATGGACCGGTGGATCGACCAGCAGGACTTCCGCAGCGGAGGCAGGCCCGACTTGTTCGTGTACCACGTCCCGCTGCCCCACGGCGGGTGGGAGTACCTGGCCGACGGCTCGAGCTACGGCGCGTCGGGTCGGCCCTCGGACCTGGTCGCCGGCTTTTGGGGCGTCTGGGGCACCGAGGTCGCCCGGCAGCGCCACATCCTCCAGGCGCAGGCGTCGGACCGCCTGTTGGGCAAGCTGCTCGACCGCCTGCGGGCGGCCGGGAGCTACGACGACTCGCTCGTTGCCGTGACTGCCGATCACGGCTGGGCCTTCACCCAGGGTTCACCCGCTCGCGGCCTCGACCGCGCCAACGTCGACCAGATCATGTGGACACCTCTGATCGTCAAGTCCCCCGGCCAGTCGGCCGCCCGCATCGACGATCGCAACGTGAACGCGACCGACGTGCTCCCCACCATCGCCGACGAGATCGGCATGACGCCGCCCTGGGACCTCCCGGGCGAGCCCGCCAGCCGGGCCCAGCGCGACCCCGCCGACAAGTGGATCGTCGATTGGGAGCACGGCAACCTGCACCCGCACCGCGGCGACCGCATCCGGGTCGACGGCGTCGACGGTTTCCGCAAGGTGTTGGCCGCCGACCCCGTGGCCGGGACGGGCCCGCTGGCCGTGTGGCAGCGCACCGAGTACGGGTCGCTGGTCGGCCGGCCCGTCGCCGCTCTCAGGCGCGGCGACTCCCGCCCCGAAAGCGCCGCGGTGCAGGGCCTCGACCAGTGGCAGGGCGTCGATCCCGAGGATCCACCGCTGGAGCTGGTGGCGACAGCGCCCGTGCCGCTCGATGCCCGCGTGGCGATCGCGGTGAACGGCGTGGTCGCCGCCGTCGTGCAGCCCGGGCCGACGCCCTACGGCGTGGCGGTCCTGCACGCGCTGCTGTGGCCGGGCGCCCTCCGTGCCGGCGCCAACCAACTCGGCGTGTACGTGGTCGACGGACCCGCCGATCATCCGGTGCTGCACCCGATGGAGGTGACCTCGGCGTGAACCTCAGCCGAGGCGGTCGGCGATGAGCTCGGCCGCCTCTCGGAGCTCGGCCGCCACCCAGTCGATGTCGCCCATCCCGTTGGCCCACGCGATGGTGGCCGACCACCACACGTGGCCAAGCACCTTCGCTGCCGACGCCTCCAGCGTGGGGTCGACGTCCTCCGGGAACGCCGAGCGCATGATGCGGGCCATGGCCTCGGTCACGTCCCCGATCGCGGCCACGCTGGCGGGGTCACCCGCGGTCATGGCGGCGATCACGGCGGCGGTGAGCTTGGGCTCGCGGTCCATCGACCGCAGCGCCCGCCCGAGCACATCCATGACCCGGTCTACCGTGTCGTCGCCCGCCGGTGGCCGCCGCATGACCCGCTGCTCGAGATCGCCCAGCCACTGGACCATCACCGCCAACAGCAGTGCGTCCTTGGACGGGAAGTAGCGGTAGATGGTGCCGAGGGCGACCTGGGCTCGGGCCGCAACGTCGCGCATCTGCACGACGTCGTAGCCACCCTCGGCGGCTAGCTCGAGCGCGGCTCGGATCACACGCTCGCGCCGTGCCGCCTGGTTTCGGGTCAGGGCCGACGCAGCCTGCGTAGTGGGGCCGTCGCTGTGCACCGCCCGAGGTTAGAACACGTTCTACCCCGGGCGGCGGAGGTCATTGCTGGAGGACAGCCTCGATCTCGAGGTGGAGCTGGATCTTCTCGCCCACCACGAGGCCGCCGCCGTCCATCGGCATGTCGAAGCTGATGCCGAAGTCCTTGCGGTTGAGCTCGCCCGTGGCCGACAGGCCACCGCGGGTACCACCCCAGGGGTCGGTCTGGACGCCGTGGAACTCCACCCGAAGTTGCAACGGGTGGGTGGTCTCCCTGATCGTGAGCTCGCCGTCGGCCACGTACGCGTCACCGTCGGGCTTGAGGCCCGTGCTGCGGTAGGTCAAGGTCGGGTACTTGTCCACCTCGAGGTAGTTCGCCGAGCGGAGGTCGTTGTCGCGGTCCTCGTTGCTGGTGTTGATCGAGGTGAGATCGACCGTGACCGTCGCCCGCGTGTCGAGGATGTCGTCGCTGGTGACGATCTCGCCCTCGAACTTCTCGAACCGGCCGCGCACCTTGCTGAGCATCAGATGGCGGACCGAGAAGCCAAGCTCGGAGTGGATTGGATCGATGACCCAGGTTCCGGCAACCCAGCCCGGGATCGTCGTCGCTTCCGTCATCGTGGACACCTCCCTGCTCGTAACCTCACCATCATGCCCGCCCGGACAGGCGCCCATGCGTTCGCCGGGCCCTACGCCCAGGGCGTGCCGACAAGCGCGCTGCGGATCGTCTGCCCCAGCCTCACCCGCTTCGGGTGGCGGGAGCTGGTGCGGGGGGTCGAGATCGCCGCGGCGCTGGCAGGGCACGTCCTCTGGGCGGTCGTCCGCCACCTAGCCGGGCGCCCGACGGCGCTGCTGCGCCTGCGCCGCGATCGAGCCACACGCGCGGCGCTCGTAGGCGCTGCCAGCGCCGGCCTGGTCGAGGCATTCATGGCGCTCGGGCCCACGTTCGTGAAGCTCGGCCAGCTGATCGCATCCTCTCCGGGGATGTTTCCCGCCCCGCTCGCCGACGCCTGCATGCGCACGCTCGACGACGTGCCGCCCTTCCCGGCGGACCACGCCCTGGCGACGGTGGAGGAGGACCTCGGCGCCGCCGGGGCGGAGATCTTCAGGGACTTCGATCCCCGACCGCTGTCGGCCGCGTCGATCGCGCAGGTGCATGCGTGCACGCTCGCCGACGGTCGGGAGGCGGTCCTCAAGATCCAGCGGCCGGCCATCCGCGACCGCATGAACCGCGACCTCCGGATGATGTACCGCATGGCGCTGCTGTTGGACCGCACGCGCACCGGTCACCTCCTGAACGCTCCGGGGGTGGTCGAGGACCTGCACCAGGTCACCAACGAGGAGCTGAACTTCGCGCTCGAGGCCCATCGCCAGGCGGAGTTCCGCGCCCACATCGGCGCCTTCGGCGACAACCGCTGGATCACCGCCCCTGTCGTCTACTGGGACCACTGTGGGCCGAGGGTCATCTGTATGGAACGGCTCCGGGGCACGCCCATGGACCGCTTCTCCGAGATCAAGGCGCGGGGCATCGACGGTGAGCTGGTGCTGCGCCGGGGACTCAAGGTGTGGATGGAGGCCACGCTGGTCCACGGACCGTTCCACGGCGACGTGCACGCCGGCAACATCTGGGTGCTCGACGACGGGCGCGCCGCCTACCTCGACTTCGGCATCATGGGCGAGCTGCCCGAGGCCCACCGCCAGGCGCTGCGGGACGCCCAGTACACCGTGGTGATCGACGGCGACTACACCCGCATCGTCCGGGCGTGGCAGCGCATCGGCATCCTGACCGACGACGTCGGGCCGGTCGACGAGGTGGCCGCTCGCCTGAAGGCGGTGCTCGACCCCATGTTCGACATGACCCTCGGCGAGGTCAGCCTGTCGTTCGTGCTGCGCCGGCAGCTCGAGCTCCAACACGAGTACGGCGCCCGCGCCGTCCGCGAGCTGGTTCTCGTCTCCAAGCAGCTCATGTACTTCGAGCGCTACGCCAGGGAGCTGGCGCCCGACTACAACATGGCCCGCGACCTGTTCCTGATGCGGAACATCTTTCCGGAGCCGGTGGCCCGGCTCGCCGCCGAACGGGGCATCTCCTTCCCCGACGATTCGGTCCCCCATGTGCTTGGGTCAGGGGAGGCCCGGGCCAACGTGTGATGACAGCGCGGGCGGCAACGGCGCGGCGTGGACCACGAACAGCTCCTGGACCGCCCGAGTGAGCGCAACGTAGAGCAGCCGCAGGCCCTGCGCCGTGCCCCCGGCGATGGCCGCAGGCTCGACCACGACCACGGCGTCGAACTCGAGGCCCTTGGCGTCCGGTGGCGCCAGGACGGTGACACCCGGCAGCCGGTGCGGTGCCGGGGCCAGGCCTGGCGGGGCGATCACGGCGACAGACGCGAAGCGGCCGCCGAGCTCGGCCACCGCCGTGGCGACGCGGTCCTGGAGCCCCTCCCTGCCGAGCGTGGGCTCGACGGCCAGGAACCGGGGCGGCCGCCCGTCGAGGCGGACCGACCGGCAGGGCGTGACACCCGGCGCGGCCTCGGCGAGCAGCCGGTTGGCCACGTCGACGATGGCTGCCGGCACGCGGTAGCCGAGGTCGAGTTCGGCCCGGCGGGCGGTCGCCGGGCTGCCGAGGTGGCCGACCACGTCGTCCCAGGACGACTGAGCCGCCGGGGCCGTCGCCTGGGCCAGGTCGCCGAGGACGGTCATCGATCGGGCGGGACTGCGGCGCGCCAAGGCACGGAACCCCATGCCCGACAGGTCCTGTGCCTCGTCGACGACCACGTGGCCGTACGCCGGTGGCGGACCGGCCAGCAGCGCCTCGGCCTCGTCGAGCAACGCCAGGTCGTCGACCGTCCACGGCTCGTCGGACACCCGCTTGGTCGGCGGGCGGAGCAACAGCGCCTGCTCGTCGCCGCCGAGCACGCCGGCGCTGGCGGTGCGCAGCGCGTTGCGGTTGGTGAGGAGCCGCCGCACCAGGGAGGCGGGGTTGAGGGCGGGCCAGATGCGATCCAAGGCGCGCTGCCAGCCGCGGTCGGCGCGCAGGCTGGCGTCCACGGCCTCGAGGCTGGCCAGCTCCTCGCCGCGGCGGGCCACGAGGTCCTGGCGCGCCAACCGCACCAGGCGGGTCCGCAGCGCCGCCCGCCCGACGTTGTGCGGCACGCCCCGGTCATGCACGTCGGCCACCGCCTCGAACACGGCCTCGGCGTCCAGCCGGATCCTCCCCCACGGGGTGACGGACTCGAGGCGGGTGTCGGGCGGCTGCACGCTGGCGGTCACCGCCTGCGCCAGCACCGCAGCCATCCGGGCGTCGCCCTTGAGCCGGGCCGCGTTGTCGCCGTCCCCGCCGCGCCGGCGGTAGGCGGTCCCGGAAAGGAGCCGTTCGAGCGTCGTCTGGCGCACCGCCGTCTCGCCCAGCGACGGCAGCACCTGGGCGATGTAGCGCAGGAAGATCGGGTTGGGCCCGACCACGAGCACGCCCGCGGCGTCGAGCTCGCGGCGATGCTCGTAGAGCAGGAACGCAGCGCGATGGAGGCCCACCGCCGTCTTGCCGGTGCCGGGCCCGCCCTGCACGACCAGGCAGGTGGCGAGCGGTGCCCGGATCACCTCGTCCTGCTCGGCGGCGATGGTGGCGACGATGTCCCGCATCTCCCCCGTCCGCTCGCGCTCCAGCTCGGCCAGGAGCGGATCGGGGATGCCGCCGTGGTGGGCGGCGTCGACGCTGTCGGGGTCGTCGAAGACCTCGTCCACCAGGTCGTCGAGGCGCCGGCCGATCATCATGAATCGCCGCCGGCGCCGCAGTCCCAGCGGGTCGACCGCCGTCGCCCGGTAGAACGGCACGGCCACGTCGGCGCGCCAGTCGACCACCACCGGGTCGCCGCGGTCGTCCTCGACGTGGCGCCGGCCCACGTACCAGCGGGCCCCGTCCTCGCCGTCGAGTCGGCCGAAGCTCAACCCGGGCACGTCCACATCGAGGGTGCCGAGGCGGTGCGCCAGGTGCCGCTGCGCAATCGCGGAGTCCACCTGCTGGGCAGCGCCGTCGGCGATCGCGACCGTGCGCGCGGTTCGGTGCCGCATGGCGGCGAGGCAGCGGTAGGCCTCGTCTAGGTACGCCTGCTCGGCGTCGACGTCGGGATGGGGCACGCTCGGAACCTCTGCGCAAGCGGGGGCGAGGCAGCGTAGTGCGGGCCTCGATGCCGGGATCGTGGAATTACCGGCGCGGTAGGGTCCGACCTGGAGGTGCACCACGTGCGCATCACGGCAAAGGTCGATTACGCGGTGCGAGCCGCGGCCGAGCTGGCGGCGGCACCCCCCGGACCCGTGAAGGGCGACGTCATCGCGCAGCGCCAGGACATCCCGGCCAAGTTCCTCGAGAACATCCTCGCCGACCTCCGACGCGCCGGCCTGGTGTCCAGCCAGCGGGGCGCCGAGGGCGGTTATTGGCTGGCCGTCGACGCCTCCACCATCTCCGTGGCCGACATCATCCGGGCCGTCGAGGGGCCCTTGGCGGACGTGCACGGGATGCCGCCCGAACACGTCGACTATCGGGGCCCCGCAGTGGGACTGCAGGCGGTGTGGGTCGCGACCCGTGCCGCACTGCGGACCGTCCTGGAGGAGGTCACCCTGGCCGACGTCGCCGCCGGGACGCTGCCGGCGGAGGCGGAGAAGCTGTTGCGCGAGCCGGATGCCTGGCTGCGACGCTGATGTCGCCATGAACCCGCCGCGCTAGCGTTGATTGCCTATGTCCCGCCGGATCGAGATCGAGCTCACCAGCTCTCGGGATGACGGCTCCTGGACGTGGCGTGCGGCCGGAGCCCGCGAGCCGCGGGGCACGCTGGACAGCGCGCTGGCCCCGGCGGGAGCACAGGTGGGCGACGTGCTGCGGGCCGAGATCGACGGCTACCTCGACCAGATGAGCGTCGTGGCGATCCTTCCGCCGCGGGCGCCCCGGCGCGAGCCGGAGCGGCTGGAGCTGCACAGCGCCGGCAGCGATCGACCGCTGGTGACCAGCACGCTGGTGCGGGAGCGCGGCGACGACCGCCGCCCCCAGGGCCGCCGTGGCGACCGTCGAGACCGGGGTGAGCGACCCGAGCGAGGCGGGCGCGGCGACCGCAGCGAGCGTCGCGAGGGACCCGGCCGGCGGGAACGGGGTGAACGTGAGCGCGGTCGGTCCGACCGCGACGGCCGGCGCCCGGCCCGGGCTCGCCAGGACGCACGCCACGAGCGGCCCGAGCGGCCGGCTCCCCCGCCGATCGACTCCAAGCCGAAGCCCAAGCGCCTCCGGCCCGGGAAGGTCCACCGCACCGCACTCCTCGAGGCCGTCCCCCCCGAGCAGCGGCCGATCGCCGAGCAGCTGCTGCAGGGGGGCATCCCGGCGGTGCGCCAGGCGATCGAGAAGCAGAACGAGGGACTGCGGGCCGAGGGCAAGACCGAGGTGAAGGCGGATCAGCTGCTGCGGGTGGCCGAGGACCTTCGCCAGCGTGCCGCCGCGGCCGTCTGGCGCGATCGTGCCGAGGCCGCCATCGCCGCCGTCGACGAGCTCGACCTCCGCGACCTGCGCTCCGTCGTCAATGCGGCGGGCGATGCCGGTCGTGACGAGGAGGCTCGGGCGCTGGCCGCCCAGCTGCGAGAGGCACTCGCCAACCGCCTCGAGAAGGAGCAGGCAGCCTGGCTGGCCGACCTGGCGGACACGCTCCAGGCCGGACGCGTGGTGCGCGCGCTCCGCTTGAGCTCGCGGCCTCCGAAGGCGGGGGCACCCATCCCCGGCGACCTCGCCAACCAGCTCGTGGACGCGGCGTCGACGGCGCTGACCGCAGAGACGGGCCAGGAGCGTTGGGCCACCGTGCTCGATGCCCTCGCGTTCTCTCCCATCCGCAGGCGGGTGGTTCCCCAGTCGTTGCCTACGAAACTCTCGCCCCAGCTCCGCGCGACCGTCGCCCGCGTGGGTACCCGGCTTCCCGAGATCGCCCACATCTTCGCCATCGAGCCCGAGGAATCGACCGGGCGGGCCCCCCGCAGCCCGACGCGGCGCAGTCCCTCCCGGGGCAGTCCCTCCCGGGGCAGGAAGGCCCGCACCGAGCCGAAGCCTGCCGCCGAGGCCAACGGCGGCGACGGCGAAGCGTCCGGGAACCCCCCGGATGGTGAGACCGAAGAGGCGACCGCACCCCGGGACGCGACGGAACCCGAAGAGGCGACCGCACCCCGGGACGCGACGGAACCCGAAGAGGCGACGGCACCCCGGGAC
>Ga0075418_10009419_pt1 | contig 10948 bp, 10 predicted proteins | sample SoiMetdeltSBSDD2_FD_81776 | JGI IMG/M metagenome (GOLD analysis project Ga0075418, IMG submission 81776) | Bulk soil microbial communities from a Populus tree surrounding site in Tennessee, USA - Soil MetaG P. deltoides SBSDD2 | ecosystem: Environmental > Terrestrial > Soil > Tree plantation...
CGCCCGGCTCGCACATCCTGCCGCACCGCGGAGTCACCAATACGCGCGCCGTGTGCCATCTGCCGCTCGAGGTACCGGAGGATTGCCCGCTCGTCGTCGGCGGCGAGCGTCACGCGTGGCGTGAGGGCCGCGCGGTCGCTTTCGACGACACTTACGAGCACGAGGCCTGGAACCGCGGTGCGCGGACGCGCGTCGTGCTCATCCTCGACGTGTGGAACCCGCATCTGACGCCGGCCGAGCGCGATGCGGTCGCGGCCCTCGTCGCGGCCATGGGCGATTTCAACAGGGCGGCAGGCGTATGAGCGCAAGGATCATCGACGGCAAGCGGATCGCGGAGGAATTCAGGCGGGAAGTGCGGGCGGGAACCGACGCGCTCGAGCGGAGCGGCCAGCGGCGCCCGGGGCTCGCCGTTGTCATGGTCGGCGACAACGCAGCTTCTGCGGTCTACGTGCGAAACAAGCGCCGCGCCTGCGAAGAGACGGGAATCGTCTCGGTCGCCCACGACCTGCCGGCCTCCACGAGCGAGGCGGAGCTCCTGTCACTGATCGACCGGCTGAATGCCGATCCCGCAATCGACGGCATCCTCGTGCAGCTGCCGTTGCCAGCGCACGTCGCATCCACCGAGGTGCTCGAGCGCATCGACCCGTCGAAGGACGTGGACGGCTTTCATCCCTACAACGTCGGCCGGCTCGTGCAGCGCATGCCGGTGCAGCGGCCCTGCACGCCCTACGGCATGATCCTGATGCTGGAGCGCGAGGGCCTCGACGCACGCGGCAAGAACGCGGTGATCATCGGGCAGAGCAACATCGTCGGCCGCCCGATGGCGCTCGAGCTGCTCATGAAGGCGGCGACGGTCACCATCTGCCACAGCCAGACGAAGGACCTGGCCCGCCACGTCGGCGAGGCCGAGATCCTCGTCGCTGCCATGGGCAAACCGCGCTTCGTCCCCGGCGATTGGATCCGGCCCGGCGCCATCGTCCTCGACGTCGGCATCAACCGGTTGCCCGACGGCAAGCTGGTCGGCGACGTCGACTACGACGAGGCGGCGAAGCGGGCCGGCTGGATCACACCGGTGCCCGGCGGCGTCGGCCCCATGACGATCGCGGCGCTCATGAAGAACACGCTCGAGTCCCGGCTGCGGCGCGGGAAATAAAGGGGACGCGCCCCTCTACTTCCTTCTCCAGGTCGTCCCGCCTGCCGCGTCTTCCAATATGATGCCGACGGCGGCAAGTTCGTCGCGGATACGATCGGCTTCAGCGAAGTTACGACGGCGACGTGCATCGAGCCGCGCGGCGATCTGCCGCTCGATCTCGACTTCGTCCGGTCCATCCGCCGCGCTGCCGCCGGCGGCGAGGGCGGAGGGCGTCGCGAGCCATTCCTCGGGCGCGCGCCCCAGGAGCCCGAGGTGGGCGCCGAGATGCCTCAGCTCGGCAGCAATTGCGCGCGCTTTCGCGTGCTCGCCGCCCGCCTTTGCGACGTTGAGCGCGCGCGCCCCGTTCTGCAGCGACGCAATCGCACCCGGCGTGTTGAAGTCGTCGTCCATCGCCTCCGCGAATTCGCGTGAGACGTCGCCCTGCTCGACCTTCGCGGCCGGTTCGACCTCGCGGAGGGCGAGGTAGAGCCTCTGCAGGGCCGCGTCGGCCTGGCGCAGGTTGTCGTCGGTGTAGTTGAGCGGCGCGCGGTAATGCGCGGACAGGAGGAAGGCCCGCATCACTTCCGGGCGCAGCCGGGGCAGCACTTCGCGCACGGTGTGGAAATTGCCGAGCGACTTCGACATCTTCTCGTCGTCGATCCGTAGGAACCCGTTGTGCATCCAGAGCCGCGCGAATCCCGAGTCGCACGCAGCACAAGCCTGCGCGATCTCGTTTTCATGGTGCGGAAACTTGAGGTCCATGCCGCCGCCGTGGATATCGAATTCGCCGCCGAGCAGCGCGACCGCCATCGCCGAGCACTCGATGTGCCAGCCCGGCCGGCCCATGCCCCACGGGGAGTGCCAGCAGGGCTCGCCGGGCTTGGCGAGCTTCCAGAGCACGAAGTCGAGCGGGTCACGCTTGGCCTCGTCGACCTCGACGCGGGCGCCGGCGCGCAGGTCCTCGAGTCTCTTGCCCGAGAGCCGGCCGTATTCCCGGAACTTTGCGACGGCATAAAAAACGTCGCCGTCCGCACCGACGTAGGCAAAGCCGCGGTCAACCAGCTTGCCGATCATCGCGATGATTTCGGGCATGTAGCCGGTCGCTCGCGGCTCGTGATCCGGTACTACGAGCCCGAGCGCAGTGAAGTCCTCGTTCATCGACGCGATATAGCGGGCTGTCAATGCGTCGTACGGCTCGCCGCGCTCGCGCGAGCGGGCGAGGATCTTGTCGTCGATGTCGGTGATGTTCCTGACGTAAGTCACGCGGAATCCGCGGGCGACGAGCCAGCGCCGCGCGATGTCGAAGGCAACCTGCGAGCGCGCATGCCCGACGTGAATGTGGTCGTACACCGTGATGCCGCACACGTACATCCGCACGCGACCCGGCTCGATAGGCTCGAATGGCTCCCTGCGCCCCGTCATCGAATTGTGGATGCGCAGCACGATCAGCCGCCCTTCGCTTTCGCCGCGGCCGCAAGCCGGTCGCGGACGAGTGCCGGGGGGATTGCAGCGAGGAGCTGCGCGAGCTCGGGACCGTCGTGGCGGCCCGTCAGCGCGAAGCGCAGCGGCATGTAGAGCGCCTTGCCCTTGCGCCCGGTGCGCGAGCTGAGCCGCGCGGCGAGCGCAGCGAGGTCGGCACCCGCCTCGTCGTGTGACGCGACCGCGGCGTCGAAGAACGCGGGCCCGGCCTCTGCAATCGCCCGCACGGCGTCGGGTGCGAGCGGCGGCAGCGCACCGTCGAGGACGGCGAGCCAGTCGCCCGCGTCGCCAGGGAGCAGCAGGTTGCCGCGCAAGAGTGCGGCGGCTGCCTCGCGGCGCTCGGCTTCCCAGCTGCGCGGCAGCGCCGACGCCAGCCAGTCGGACGCGGCGCGCGCATCGAGCCGCCGCACCGCCTCGCGCTGCCAGTGATCGAGCTGCACCGGATCGTAATGAGCAGGCGCGCGGCCGAGCCGGCCGGCGTCGAAATGGCGTGGCCAGTCCTCGGCTCCAATCCATTCGTCCGGCGCGCCATGGTGGCCGAGGCGCAGCAGGTAATTGCCGACGGCGGCCGCGAGGTAGCCGCGCCGCCGGAGCTCGGCGACCGTGACACTGCCACGTCGCTTCGACTGCGGCGCCCCATCGGCGTCGAGCAGGAGCGGCAGGTGACCGTATCTGGGCGCCGCGAGACCGAGCGCGCGCAGCAGCAGGAGCTGCCGAGGCGTATTGCTGAGGTGGTCGTCACCGCGCAGGACGTCGGTGACGCCCATCAGGGCGTCGTCGACCGCGTTGCAGAAGAAGAACACCGCACTGCCGTTTGCGCGCCGCACCACGAAGTCGCCAAGCGTTGCGGACTCGATCGCCTGCGGGCCACGCACGAGGTCCTCGAACCGGACCGTTTCCGTCCCCGGGACCGCGAACCGGAGCGCAGCCTTGCGGCCCTCCTCCTCGCGCGCCGCGCGGGTGGCGGCATCGAGGCCGCGGCAGGTACCCGGGTAGCGCGGCGGCTCGCCGGCGGCGGCCTGGGTGCGTCGCGCAACCTCGAGCTCGGCGGCCGTGCAGTAACAGGGATAGCCGTGGCCCTCGCTCTCGAGACGGGCGAAGAGCTCCGCGTAGATCGCGCCGCGCTCCGACTGCCGGTAGGGACCGCGGCCGTCGTCCCGCCCCGGCCCGGCATCCCACGCGATGCCAAGCCATTCGAGGTCAGCGAGCTGCGAGGCGACGTGGTCCTCGCCGCTGCGCTCGCGGTCGGTGTCCTCGACCCGCAGGATGAAGCGCCCGCCGCGCGCGCGCGCGAGCAGGAAGCTGAACAGCGCCGTGCGAGCGTTACCCGGATGCAGGTCGCCCGTCGGGCTCGGCGCGAATCGCGTGACGACGGCCGGTTCCATGCGGGGACAGTCTACGGGATCGGCCGCGTCGCCTCACGCGCGAGGTGAGCTAGAATCGCGGCGAGGTAATCGTCATGCCGCGTGTCCTGCTGTCGCTTGTCGCCCTTTTGTTCCCGCTCGCCACCTACGCGCAGGCACCGGCGTCCCTTGCGCCGCGCGTCAAGTTCGAGACGAGCGTCGGCGACTTCGTCGTCGAGGTCGACCCGGTGCGCGCGCCGCTCACCGCCGAGAATTTCCTCCGCTACGTCCGCGACGGCGCCTACGACGGGACGGTATTCCACCGTGTGATTGCGAATTTCGTGATCCAGGGCGGCGGCTACGACGAGCGCCTCGCGGAGCGGACGCCGCGGGCGCCGATTCCGAACGAGAGCGGTAACGGGCTCTCCAACCGGCGCGGCACGCTCGGCCTCGCGCGTGAGGACTCCCCGCACTCCGGCTCGTCGCAGTTCTACATCAACCTCATCGACAATGCGGGCCTCGATCCGCTGCCGAGCCGCTGGGGCTATGCGGTGTTCGGGCGCGTCGTCGAGGGCATGGACGTCGTCGACCGGATCGGCTACCTGCGGACGGAGAGCGTGCCGAACTTCGGCGGCGACGTGCCGGTCGAGCGCCCGCTCGTGCGCCGCGCTTACGTCATCGACGACGCCGCGGCTGCACCGGCGCCCGCGGTGCCCCCGCCGGCCGAGCCGAAGCCGGGCGGCGCCGAGTGACCTCCTGGTTCGCGTCTGACCTGCACCTCGACCCTTCGACCCCGCAGATCGCGGACCGCTTCAAGCGCTTCCTCGCGGGCCCCGCACGCGAAGCGCGCTCGGTGTTCCTGCTTGGTGACCTCTTCGAAGCCTGGATCGGCGACGACGACCCGGAGCCCGCGCACCGCGAGGTCGTCGCGGCAATCGCCGCCTTGGCGGCCGCAGGCACGCTCGTCTATGTCATGCGGGGCAACCGTGACTTCATGATCGGCGAGCGGTTCTGCGCCGACGCGGGCGCGATCCTGCTCGATGACCCCGCAATCCTCGCCGTAGGCGGTGAGCGCGTGATGCTGTCGCATGGCGACGGGCTCTGCATAGACGACCGCGCCTACCAGAAGTTGCGCGCCCTGGTGCGGGACCCTTCGCTGCGCGAAGGATTCGCGCGCCTGCCGATCGAGGCGCGTCGCCGACTCGCGAGCGAGGCGCGCGAAGGCAGCCGTGAACACCTGGCGAACGCGTCCACCTACATCACCGACGTCAACCAGCGCGCGGTCGATGCGGTGATGCGCGACGCGGACGTGCCGCTCATGATCCATGGGCACACGCACCGGCCGGGAGTGCATCGTTTCGGGTCGGACGGCGTCGAGCGCACGCGGGTCGTGCTCGGCGCATGGCACGACGAGGCCCACGTCGTCCGCTGGGACGACGCCGGCTGGCAACTTCTGCCCTGCCCCGTCTGAGACCTGGCCCGGCGTGTCCTTGCGCACGCGCCGACATGTCAGCGCTCGATTTCGTCGCGCTCCAGTTCACGCGCAGCGTCGAGGAGCTGGTCGGCGCCGGTAAAGCGCCGCTTCGGGTCCTTCGCGATGCAATTGTAGAGAAGCGCCTCGAAGCGCTTGAGCTCGGGTCGAAGCTCGGGCAGCGGCGCATGCGCGTGCTTGTAGATCACCTGCATCGGCGTGCCCGCGACGTAGGGCTTTCGGCGCATCAGCATCTCGAAGAGGATGATCCCGAGGCTGTAGATGTCGCTGCGCTCGTCCGTTTCGCGTCCATGTCCCTGCTCCGGGCTCATGTAATAAGGCGTCCCGAAGATCTCGCCGCTGTTCGTGATCGCGGCGTCGAGCTCGACGTGCTTCGAGAGGCCGTAGTCGATCAGCGCAAGCGAGAGCTCGTCGCGCAGCATCACATTGCCGGGCTTGAGGTCCCGGTGCAGCACGCCGGCGGCGTGCAGGACCTTGAGCGCTTCCGCCATCTGCCGCATGTACGTGGCCGCCCGGACCGCGGCGATGCCCTGCTTGATGCGCCCGCGCAGGTCGCCAAGGGGAAAGTACTCCATTGCGATGAACGCATGGTCGTCGGCGACGCCGAAGTCGTGGACGCGGGCCACGTTGGGATGATCAATCGCCGCGGCAATCTGGTACTCGCGCAGGAACCGGTCGAAATTCCTGACGCCCGCGCCCTCGTCGGGCGGCTGGTGCAGCACCTTCAGCGCGACTTTCGACCCGTTCCGCTCGCTCTCCGCCAGGTAGACGCTCGACACCGGGCTCTCGGCGAGCTGGCTGACGTAGCGAAAGCCGCGAATCGACGCCTCGCCGAAGCGCGTCGCGCGCGCCGCCTCGTCGACGCGCACGGCGGACCTCGAGAACTGCCCGCGGCGCGCCTGGGCGGCGCGGAGAGCGCCGATCAGCGCGGTGTGGTCGATCTTCCTGCGCGACAGGCAGGCCTGGGCGCCCGCGTGGATGGCGCGCTCCTCCGTCTCGGGCGACGGCTTCGTCATCAGGTAGATGATGGGCGGAAATCCGTTGCGCCGGCTGAGGTCGCGCAGCCATTCGATGCCGACGTCGCGCCCGGGATGGTCGCCGAGCAGCACCGCGTCGTAGGCGCTGCCTGAGAAGTCGGCCGGCAGCCGTCCGCGCGCGGCGGGCTCGTACTCCGCGACCGAGGGCGAATCGAATGCGGTGTGGATGTGCCGTGCCAGCAGACGCCGAAAATCGCCCTGGTCGTCGATGATCAGAACCCGCACCGACATGGCGGCATTCTACATGGGTGCCGGAATAGCCGGCTGCCGCAGCGCGAGCACGATGTCGCCGACGTTCGTGCCCGTCGGGCCCGTGTGCAGCAGGTCGCCGGTTGCCTCGAGCAGCGGTCCGGTGTCGGCCGACTCGAGCGCGTCCGCGAGGTCGAGACCCGCATCCGACGCACGCAATGAAGTCGCTCCGTCGACGATCGCGCCCGCGTCCTCGCTTTCTCCGTCGCGGCCATCGGTGCCCGCGGCGAGCAGCACGTAATCCGCATGGCCGGCGATGGCGCGGGCCGCCGCCGCGGCGAGATGCTGGCATCGGCCGCCACGGCCGGGCCGCTCGGGCAGACGGACCGTAGTCTCGCCTCCGCAGACGAAGAGGTCCGCCGTCCCGATCGCGAGCTCGTGGCAGATGCGCCGTGCCGCGGCCTCGGCATCGCCCGCAAGCCGCTCGGCGGCGCGCATCGTCGCGATGCCCTGCGCAGCCGCTGCGCGTGCGATCGCCTCGAGCGCGTCATCGAGCGTGCCGACCAGCCGCGGCGCGAGGCCGGGCGCGTCGAGCAGACCTGACGCCAGCACCGCCGGGTCGTCGCGCGGCACGTCCGAGATCATGAACGCCTCGATGCGCGCCCCGCGAAAGAGTCCCGGCAGCCGCCCGCCCTTGATGCGCGAGAGCGCGCTGCGCTCGCGGTTCAACCTGGCGATGTCGAGCCGCTCATCGAGCGAGCGCTCGAACAAGGCGCGGAGCTCGGCGAGCCCTATGCCGGGCGCCGGCACTTCGAGCAGGGACGACGCGCCACCCGAGATCAGCAGCAGAACGGGACAATCCGATGGCGTCGCCGCCGCGAACTCGAGGAGCGCTTCGCCGGCCGCGAGGCTACGTTCGTCCGGCCGCGGATGGCCGGCCTCGAGGCAGCGAAGGCCGGGACGGCCTTGCAGCTCGACCGGAATCGAGCCTTCCGGCGCGACCACGAGTCCGCGCGCCAGCGCGGGACCCAGGGCATCGATCACGCCCAGCGTCATCGAAGCGGCTGCCTTGCCGGCTGCGAAGCTGCACACGGGACCGCCAGTGGGACGCCGCGCAATGGCGGCGCGCATGCGTCGCCGGCCGTCGACGGCGGCCAGCCCGGTCCGGAAGAGGTCGAGAAGCAGAGCGCGACGCGGGTCCGCGAACGTCACACGGCGCGGGCCGTGCGCCCGCCCGGGAGGTCGAGGAGCCGCTGCGCTCGTACGCCGTCGGAGCGCTCGCTTTCGATGCGCGCGAGGTACTCGCGCGTGACGTCGCCTGTCACGTACTCGCCGGAGAAGCACGAGGTGTCGAAGGCCGTGATGCGTGCGTCGTCGTGCCGGCACGCGGCAACCAGATCGTCGAGGCCCTGGTAGACGAGCCAGTCGGCGCCGATCGAGGCCGACACGTCATCTTCGCTCCGTCCGTTCGCCACGAGCTCCGAGGCGACAGCCATGTCGATGCCGTAGACGTTCGGGAAGCGCACCGGGGGTGCCGCGGAAGCGAAGTAGACCTTGCGCGCCCCCGCTTCGCGCGCGAGTTCAATGATCTGGGCCGAGGTGGTGCCACGCACGATCGAGTCGTCGACCAGCAGCACATTGCGGCCGCGGAACTCGAGGTCGATGGCGTTCAGCTTGCGGCGCACCGATTTCTGGCGCATTTCGTGTCCCGGCATGATGAACGTGCGGCCGATGTAGCGGTTCTTGACGAAGCCCTCGCGGTACTTCACGCCGAGGGCGAGCGCGAGCTGGAGTGCGCTGGTGCGGCTCGTGTCCGGGATCGGGATCACGACGTCGATGTCGTGGTCCGGCCGGAGTCGCTGGATCTTCTCCGCGAGCTTCTCGCCCATGCGCATGCGCGCCTTGTGCACCGAAATGTTGTCGATGATCGAGTCGGGCCGCGCGAGATAGACGTACTCGAAAATGCACGGCGTATGCCGGCCGGCCGGCGCGCACTGCTGCGCGTGCAGGCGGCCGTGCATGTCAATGTAGATTGCCTCGCCCGGTCCGACGTCCCGCTCCAGAGTGAAGCCCAGCATGTCGAAGGCAACGCTCTCGGAGGCGAGCATCCACTCGAGGCCGCGCGGCGTCTTGCGCTTGCCGAGCACGAGCGGCCGGATGCCGTGCGGGTCGCGAAAGCCGGCGACGCCGTGTCCCACGATCATCAACACGACGGCGAAGCCTCCCCGGCAGCGCCGGAATACACCCTCGATAGCGCGGAACACGTCGGCGGGAGCCGGCCGCGCCGCGGTCGAACGCTGCAGCTCGCTCGCGAAGACGTTGAGGAGCACCTCGGAGTCCGAGCGCGTGTTGAGGTGGCGGCGGTCCTCCTCCACCATCGTGCGCGAAAGCTCCTCGACGTTCGTGAGGTTGCCGTTGTGGCCGAGTCCGATGCCGAACGGCGCATTCACGTAAAACGGCTGCGCCTCGTCCGCCCCGTCGCAGCCCGCGGTCGGGTAGCGCACGTGGCCGATGCCGGCATTCCCGACCAGCTGGCGCATGTCCTCCTCGCGGAACACGTCGCGCACCAGGCCGGTGTCCTTGCGGACGAACAACGCGTGCTCGTCCATGGTCATGATCCCGGCGGCGTCCTGGCCGCGGTGCTGGAGCACCGTCAGCGCGTCGTAGATGCGCTGGTTGACCGCGGAGGTGCCGACGATGCCGACGAGGCCGCACATGGCTAGCTGCTCGCCTTGCCGCCGGCGTCGTCGGTGGCCTTCTCGTAGAGGTCGATCGCGGCCGGCCGCGCGTAGCGCTCGAGCCAGTTCGCGATGGCCGCCGCCGCGGGCATCGATTTCGTCCGGTCCCACCAGGGCTCGCGGTCGAGCTCGACCGCGCGGCCCGCGAGCACGAGGAGGCCGATGATGACGGCGCCGCGCATCAGGCCGAATGCCGCACCGAGGATCCGGTCGAGCGACGCGAGGCCCAGTGCGCGGCGCATGAAGTGCGAGACGATGCTGCCGGTGAGCGCGCCGACGAGCAGCACGAGGAGGAGGACGACCGCGCGCCCGGTCCATTCGCGAACGCCCGGCTCCGCCAGCGCGCCACCGAGCCAGGGATTTACGACATACGCGAAGTGCCAGGCAAGCCACAGGCCGACCAGCCATGCGAGCAGCGAGATCGACTCGCGGATGAACCCGCGGAAAAACCCGACGGTACCCGAAACAAGCAGGATGATGGCGAAGATGTGGTCGGCGCCGTCCATCGGTCCCCGGGGTCCGCGCGAAACGTGCGGCATTCTAGCCGATCAGGGGTGGCGAGCGACGACCGTCTGGAATCCGTCCTTCGCAAGGCGCGCCGCGATCTCTTCTGCGCGAGCGCGCTCCTGCTCGGGACCGACGCGGACACGGTAGAGCACCTGTCCCGAGGCGCGGTACTCCAGAACGAATGCGGCGTAGCGCCGCTCTTTCAGCTGTGCGACAAGTTGTTCCGCCTTCGACCGGTTCGAGAAGGCGCCGAGCTGAACGGCCCATGCGGTCGCAGTCGACTTCGATGCTGGAGCCGCCGGCGGCGCTTTGGAGGGAGCCTGCGCAGCCGCCTGAGGTTTCGGCGCGGGCGGCGGTGCGCTGGCCATGCTGCCCGCCGGCTGATCTGGATTCGCATCGGGCGGGGGCGCGGACCGTTCGGTTCGCTGGGCTTTCGCCGATGTCGACGTCGCGGGTTCTGCGTCAGCCGCTGGCTGCGCATCCGCTACGGGCTCCGGCACGAGCACGGATTCCGCGGGCGGGGGCAGCGCATCGCTTGTTGGCACCTCGACCCGTCGCGTCGACTCGGCCGGCGGCTCCGCCGGCGCGGTGCCGCGGCCCTTGAGGATCGCGGGAACAAGAAGGACGACGATGGTGACGAGCACCAGCGCTCCGATGAGCCGTTCGCGCACGCGCACTTCCATGGCTTTTGATTGTATCGCCTGTGGCGCTCATTTCCCGGCGCCGAGCCAGGCGAGCGCCGGCCCTACGGTCAGGAATGAGCCGAATGCCAGCACGCGGTCGCCGGGCCGGCATTCGAGGCGTGCCTGTGCCATTCCGGCGGCGACATTCTCGACGGCGACCACCGAATCCGCTCCGGCCGCCCGGATTCGCCGTGCGAGATCGGCGGGCGGCAACGCGCGCGGCCCTTCGAGACCGACTGCGATCCAGCGCTGCACTTCCGCCTGCAGGGCGTCGACGATCGCCTCGACGTCCTTGTCGGCGAGGATTCCGCAGACGGCGATGGTGCGGCCACGACAGGGACGCTCGGC
>Ga0075418_10009424_pt1 | contig 10946 bp, 8 predicted proteins | sample SoiMetdeltSBSDD2_FD_81776 | JGI IMG/M metagenome (GOLD analysis project Ga0075418, IMG submission 81776) | Bulk soil microbial communities from a Populus tree surrounding site in Tennessee, USA - Soil MetaG P. deltoides SBSDD2 | ecosystem: Environmental > Terrestrial > Soil > Tree plantation...
CGAAGATTCTCCAGGCAATCGAAGGTGCGCTGCGGCGCATCGAAGAAGGCACCTACGGCATCTGCCGCGACTGCGGCGAACCGATCGCCGAAGCCCGCCTGACCGCGATTCCATGGACCGGCTCATGCATCAGCTGTAAAGAGAAGCAGAAGGCCTGAGTGCAGCGCGACGAACTTCTCAGCTTTCTCACGGAGTTTGCGGCCGACCGTCTCGCGTTGATCCAGCGGCACGAAGCGGCAGCACGCGTGGTGAGCCACTACGACTTCAACAACGCCTATCAGTACGTCATCGCCCGCGAGGAAACGCACCTCGGGTGGCTCGAGGCGGCGTTGACCGAGATCGCTGCGCCGATGCCGCCGGCGTCTCCCGCCGCCGCCGTGCCCGAACCAACCAAGCGGACGAAGTCGCCGGACGCGTCCGCCTTCCGCGACATCCTCAACGAAGATGCGCGAGGGCTTGGCGCGTTCGTCGACAAGTGGCGCGATCGGGTCAAGGGCCTGGCGCACGCTCGCCATCGAACGATGCTCGACGTGGTCCTGGGGGAATCGCTCGAGCACAAGCGTCTGTTCGAGCAAGGTGCATCGGGCCTCGAGGACGTGATCGGCCGCCGCACCGGCGGGGTCGCTCGTGTGGGAGCGGTCCTGCCCGCGCGCTGGCAGGAATAGCAGTGCGTTGTTGACTTAACGATCTGTGATTGGTGATTGGTGATTGGTTGTTGATTGTCGATCGGTGATTGTTGATTGGTATCCGCCCGCACGAGCTGCCCGGCCGCGTGGTCAATCGACAATCAACAATCAAAAATCAACAACCATTCAATAATCAAGGATCCCCAAATCAATAATTGCCCATGACTCCCGTCGCGATCGCATTGGGTAGTAACCTCGGCGATCGCGAAGAGTATCTCCGCAACGCCATCGCCGCACTCGCGCCTATCGTCCGCAACGTTCGAGTCTCCAGCTTTCACGACACCGCACCCGTCGGCGTCGGCCCCCAGCCGACGTTTCTCAACGCGGCAGCGGTGGGAGAGAGCTCGGTGAGCGCGCTGGCGCTTCTGCGCGAGCTGCTGGCTATCGAGCAGAGATACGGTCGCGAGCGCCCGTTTCCCGGCGCTGCGCGGACGTTGGACCTCGACTTGATTCTGTACGGCGAGGCGATCGAGCAATCACCCGAGCTGACGCTGCCGCATCCGCGCTTCCGCGAACGGCGGTTCGTCCTGGCACCGCTCGCCGAGATCGCACCGGATTGGCGCGATCCTGTTACAGGGCGAAGCATCGAGGAACTACTCAGAGCCTTGAATGAGTGAGCACAGAGCGGGGCCAAGTGCACGAATGTGAACGTCCCACTAATGGTGGACAATTTGAGCAATGAGCGGCTCGAGGCGAGTTCGTTGGAGTTTGGCTGCCATGTGTACGACGACAGCATGGCTGTGCGCAGCGTGCGTGACGCAAGCGAATCTGCCTCAGGGACTCACTGTCGAAAAGATCCGACAGGTCACGGCCGGGATGCCTCGGCATGAAGTCGAGGCCATACTCGGAACTCCCCTCGCGGTTGAGAGAGATCCGAAGTGGTTCGGAGAGGGGCGCGAGACTCTGGTCTATTCCAGGCGGATGACGCGGTTGTTCCGTTATTCGATGCTCTGGGTGCACCTCAAGAACGGTCACGTCGAGTCAGTCTTTGCCAGACGATACAACCCGCTTGATAGCGGTGGCTTTTACCTCTAGCGGACGCAGAAAGACATTGGGAGCGAGAAGACTTTACAGACGCCTTTCCGCGCTCTCGCGAGTGAAGCGTACGTCAGAACGGCCAGTCATGGATTCGAAACGATGGAATCCGTAACTGGCCGAACCTTGAACCCTGAACTCTGAACCTTGAACTCTGAACCTTGAACTACACGGCCTGTTCAGGAGCTGAATGCTTCCTGAACAGCCCGCTGATGCCCTCTTCGAACAGTGTGTAGATCGCCGGCACGAGCACCAGCGTCACCATTGTTGACGTCAGCAGGCCGCCGATGACGACGCGCGCGAGCGGTGCCTGCAGCTCGCCGCCCTCGCCGATGCCGATGGCCATGGGAACGAGACCGAGCATCGTCGCGATCGACGTCATGAGCACGGGACGCAAGCGTGTGCGTCCGCCGATCTCAACCGCTTCGCGCAGCGGCATCCCGTCGCGTCGTCGTAACGTGTTGATGTAGTCCACCAGCAGGATCGCGTTGCTGACGACGATGCCGGCCAGCATGATGATGCCTATGTAGGCCTGCATACTGAACGATGTCCCGGTCAGGAGCAGGCTCAACACGACACCGATCGCGGCAACCGGCACCGAGAACATGATGATGAACGGGTCGCGCAGCGACTCGTACTGCGACGCCATCACCGCGTAGACGAGCAGGACGGCGAGAATGAGCACGAGCTGCAGCTGGCGGAACGACTTGGCCTGCTCCTCGAGCTCGGGACCGAAGCCGACCGAGAAGTCGGGTGGGACGCGGACCTGTCCGAGTTTCGCCTGGACGCGCGCAACGGCCTCGCTGAGCGGCACCTCGATCTCGGCGTTCACGTTCGTGACCCGTTCCATGTTCTTGCGCTGGATCTGCACGGGGCCCGACTCGCGATTCGTAATCATCACGTTCTTCGCCGGAACGACCTGGCCGTTCGGCGTACTGAGGAGTACGTCACCGACATCGCCGACCTCTTCGCGATCGGCCTGCCGCAGCTGAACGACGACGGGGTATTCGTTGCCGCGCTCGCGGAACTGCGCGGCGGTCGTGCCGGCGACGTTGGTCTGAATCGTCGTGGCGACGCCCGAGACGGTGAGGCCGAGCATCGCCGCTTTCGGGCGATCGACGCGGACCGAGATTTCCGGTCGGCCTTCCTCACGGCCGATGTTGACGTCGGCGATGCCGTCGGTGTCTTCCATCATCGCCCGCACGTCCTGCGCGATCCGCCGCCCGTCGTCGAGGTCGTGGCCCCGGATCTCCAGCGACAGCCGGCTGCCCTGATTGTTGTTGTTGCCGCCGCCGAGGAGCCGGTTGATCTGGTAGTTGCCGCCCGCGGGGTTGGCGCGAACGACGACGCCGGGGAGGCCGGCGAGATCGCGCCGCAGCTTCTGCGAGATTTCATCGCTGGTGCGGATGCGCTGATCGCGTGGCACGAGCATCAGGCGAATCTGTCCGCGGTGCGTCTGGCCACCGCCGCCGCCGCCGCCCTGCCAGTTGTTGTTGCCGCCGCCGCCGCCGTTGGTGATGATGTTCCGCACCTCCGGCACGGTCTGCTTGACCATCGCTTCGAGCTTCAGCAGCGCCTCTTCAGTGCGCTCGACGCGCGTGCCGACGGCGAGCTCGGCGTTCACGTTCACTTCGCCTTCATCGGCCTGCGGCAGCAGCTCGATGCCGATGCGCGGGTAGAGGACTGCGGCGAGCACGACCAGCGCCGCGGCGCCGCCGATCACCGTCGGTCGGTGGAGCAGGGCGAGGTGAATCGCCTTCCGGTAATTCTCGTCCATGGCCTCGAGGAAGCGCTCGCTCATGCGATAGAAGCGGCCGTGCGCGGCGGCTTCCTCGTCCGGCGTCTGCAGCCAGCGCGAGCACAACACGGGCACGATTGTGACGGCGACGAAGAGCGACATCGCCAGCGAGAACATCACGACGACTGACAGCTGTGTGAACAGGATGCTGGCCGTGCCGGAGAGGAACAGCAGCGGAATGAACACCGCGATGTGCGTCAGCGTCGAGGCGAGAATCGCCGACCAGACTTCCTCGCTACCGTCGATGGCCGCCGTCATCCGGTCCTTGCCCATGTGCAGGTGCCGGTGGGTGTTCTCGAGCACGACGATGGCGGCGTCGACGATCATGCCGATGCCGAGCGCCAACCCGCCGAACGTCATGGTGTTCAGCGTGAAGCCGCCGAAGTAGAGCAGGGCGAACGTGCCGATCACCGACACCGGAATCGACGTGCAGACGATCAGCGTCGAGCGGAAGCTTCGCAGGAAGGCGAAAATGATCAGCACCACGAGGACGCCGCCGACGAGCGCGTGCTCCTGCACGTTGTCGATCGCGCGCTGGATGAAGACCGAGCTGTCCTGCGTCACGATCATCTTGATGCCCGGCACTTCGCGGTTGACGCGCTCGACCTCGTCGCGGACCAGCGCGGCCACCGCGACGGTATTCTTGCCCGACTGCTTCTGCACCTGGATCTGGACGCCGGGCTTGCCGTTGATGCGCATGAACGAGCGCCGCTGCTCGGTGGTGTCCTTCACCTCGGCGATGTCGCGGATGTAGACCGGCACGCCCTGCCGCGTCATGACCACGAGGTTCCTGATGTCCTCCAGGTTCTGGAACTGGCCCTGCGCCCGCACGAGGAACGTCGCGTCGCCCTGGTAGATCTCACCGAGCGGTGTGTTCTGGTTCTCCTGCCGCAGCATCTGCACGATGGTGTTGACCGACAGGTTGAGGGCGGTGATCTTCTCCTTCGACAGCTCCACGTGAATCTGTCGGCGCAGTCCGCCGTTGACCGTGACCGCGGCGATGCCGTCGACGCGCTCGAACCGCGGCGCGATCTCGTTCTGCGCCACTTCGCGCAGCGTGACCGGGTCGAAGTCGCCTTCGATGCCGATCTGCATGATCGGCTGCGAGTTGGAGTCGAACTTGAAGATCGTGGGTGGGTCGGCGTCTTCCGGCAGACGGTTGCGCATACGGTCGACGCGGGTGCGGATCTCGTCGGCCGCTTCGCCCAGGTCCGAACCCCACTCGAAGTTCAGCTGCACCTGGCTGTTGCCTTCCGACGACTGCGACTGCACGCGCGTGATGCCGGGCACCGCGCTGACGGCCTGTTCCATCGGCCGCGTGATCAGCTCTTCCATCTCGAGGGGACCGACGCCGGTATACGACGTCCGGACGGTGAGCGTCGGCTGCTCGAATTCGGGCATCAAGTCGACGGGGAGCCGCGTGAGTGAGATGGCGCCCAGCAGCGTGATGACCGCGCTGATCATGAACATCGTGACCGGTCGATGAATCGCGAGACGAGGAATGCTCATGGCCTCACCCGGGAAGACGTTGCGTGAATGATCGGTAATGCAGAATTCAGAATGCGGAATGCAGACAGCAATCGACCGGCAGCAATTCGCTGAACGCCGCTGCAGTCGTCACGCCCCCACGAAGCCACGCTGTGTCTGAATTCTGAATTCTGCATTCTGAATTACGAGAATTAGTCCACTTACTCTTGCGACGAAGGCGTGGGTGGCCGTTGCCCACCGCTGCGTGAGCCGCTGCCGTCGCCGCCGGAGCGGCGGCCCTCACCGCCATAGCGCTGCCCGTCGCCGCCGGATCGACGCCCGTCGCCACCAAACCGCCTGCCGTCGCTTCCGGAGGTCGCGCCCCCTGGACTGACGGCCGGTGCCCCTTCGCGTCGCGGATACCCGTCGCGCGCACCGCCACTCCCTCGTGTGGCGCCGGATGGCGGTTGCACGCCGCCGGTCGGGCCATCCTCGCCGTTGGGCTGTGCCGCAGCGGCGTCGCCGCCACGCCGGCCGCGTTCGCCGCGGCCGCCGCCTCCGGAGAGCGTGATGCGGTCGCCATCGCGCAGCGCACCGGCGCCGGTGGTGATGACCGTGTCGCCTTCGGTCAGACCGCCGAGGATCTCGACATACTCGCGCTGTTCCGTGCCGACCTGGACGCTGCGGAAGATCGCGGACTCGTTGCGCGGCTGGAACACGCCGCGCCGGCCGCCGAGATCGACCACGGCGTTGACCGGTACGACCAGCGCGTCTTTCTTGATGTCGGTGGTGATGCCGACGCGCGCGTACATGCCCGGCTTGAGGCGGAACTCGCTATTGGGGATTTCGACTTCGATCGGCGCGGTCCGCGTCGCGGGATCGAGCACAGGCGACACCCGCGCGATGCGTCCCATGAACGTCTCGCCTGGATACGCATCCACCTGGACACGCGTCGTGTTGCCCGCGTGCAGCTCCTTGAGGTCTTTCTCGACGACGTTGGCGACGAGACGGACGGTCGTGATGTCGACGACGTCGGCCACCTGCTGATTCTGCGAGACGAACGCGCCGGGATCGACCGCGCGTCGTGCGACGAAGCCGTTCACGGGCGACGTGATGATCGTGTTGGCGAGGTTGATCCGCAGCTCGTCGAGCCGGGCTTTCGATTGCGTCGTCTGCGCGCGCGCGAGATCGAGCTGGGCGATCGCCGCCTGATACCGCGCTTCGTTGTCATCGAGCGTCTGTTTGGGGAGCAGCTGCCGCTCGTAGAGGTTGCGCGATCGCTGGGCGCTCGTTTCGGCGAGCTTGAGGTCGGCCTCACGCTGACGGATCGTGGCGAGTGAGACCTCCTGCGCGGCCTCGGCCTGCTTGACCTGCTCGACGATCTCGAAGTCCTCGATCTTCGCCAGACGCTGGCCACGGTTCACCCGATCGCCGAGCCTCACATACACGTCCTGCACACGACCGCCCGTTCGTGGCGCCACCGCAACCGTGGCCTCGCCGATCAGGTTCCCGACGACGACGATCTCGTCCGCGATGGAGCGGCGAGTGGCGGTCGCGACTTCGACGGTCATTGGTCCGCGCCCACCGCCGAACCGCCCGCCACCGCCTGGGAACCCGCCGCCGCCTGGAAACCCACCACCACCGCCGCCGCCACGGCGCCCGCCGCGTCCTTCTCCGCCGCCCTGACCCGCGTTTTGGGAGGCCGGGTCGCCCGACTGGCCGCGGTAGTACACCGTGGCCGCGACGGCGACCGCAACGACCACGACCACACCAATGATGACTTTTCTCATGACGCCGAGCTGCGACTCGTTCCTCCGATCAAGCCCGATCCCTCGTAGAGCGGGGTCTTTCAGACCCCGCGTTGACGCGCAGGCTGATGCCTGCGCGCTACGTTGCTAGTTCCCCTGGAAATTGCCGCCACCGCCCCCGCCGGCGTTGGCGCGGCTCGCGTTGCCGCCGCCGCCTTGAATGTTGGTAATGCTCGTGCCGCCGGCTCCCGGGATCTCCTGCACGCGCTCGAAGTCCACCTGGGCGCGGCGATAGTCGAGCAGCGCACGCAATTCGGCGTTCTGCGAATCGCGGAGATCGCGCTGCGCCTGGACGACGAAGAAATTGGTTGAGAGGCCGACCTCGAACCGGCTCTGCTCGGCCTCGAGCCGCTTCTCGGCCAGCTCACGCGCCGCCTGGGCGGCCTGCAGACGCTCGCGATTCGATTCAACTCCCAGCGCTGCGTTCGTGACTTCGGTGGCGATCTGCAGCTCCAGCTCCCGCTGCTGCGCGATGGTCTGCTGCTGCTGAATCTTCCCGCGAGCCAGGTTCGCGTCGGCGGTACTCATGCCGATGGGATAACTCAGGTTGACGGCGAAGTTCCAGGTTGGCGCATCGCGATTCGTGAGGAGTCGAAGGGCGTCAGAGTAGCCGCTGGGGATGACCGTTGTCGGAGCTCCCGCGAGCTGCCCAGGCGGTCGAACGAACTGGGTCCCACCCACGCCGGCTGCGCCATAGCTCGCCGTGAAATCGAGGCCGGGGAGTCGCTGATCCGACAGACTCCGCAACGAAATGTCGTTCGCCTGTACTTGCTTGCGCGAGGTCTCGATGTCGGTGCGGGTCGCCAGCGCTTTGCGGACCGCGGACCCGACATCGATCGTCTCCGACGAATACGTCGGACGGTCGATCGGCTCAATCGCTGCCACCCAGTACGGATCATCGGTGCCGTTGACGATAAGTCGCTTCAGTGCGAGCTCCGCCGTCCGAACAGCGGCGGCGGTCGTGGCGACCGCCTGACGGCGATTGGCCTGTTCCGCCTGCGCCTGCACCACGTCGAGCGGGGCCAGCGTGCCCACCTCGACGCGCGCCTGATTGTCTTCAACCAACTTCGTTGCGAGGGTCAGTGAATTCAGCGCGACTTCTGCCGCCTGGATTGCAAACACAAAATCCCAGTACGCGTTACGGGTATTCGCCACCGTCCGGACGATGGCCGCCCGCAATGCCGTCTCCGACATCTGTTGATTGAGTTGAGTGATCTGCAGCTGCGCACGTGTGCCATCGATACGGAAGTTGCGAAGCAGCGGCTGAAGGTAGGTCGCGTTGAGGCTGGTGTTAATCGTTGGATTGCGAGACGCGACGAGGCTCGATTGCTCGATGCGGCTGTTGTTCCATCCCACCGCAAAGCTCCCGCCGCCCCACTTCACGTTCTGGGTCACGCCGTTGTTTCCCGTGAAGGTCTCCGAAGTCAGAAGACCGTTTGCGGAGGCGGATCCGGAGGTGGTGGTTCGTTCGAACGTCGACTGATTGCGCAACCCGTAGGTCGACGTGAACGTCGGGCGATAATTCGCATTGAGCGCCGCCAGCGCGAAGTCGTAGGTCTGCGGGTTGAGCCGCTCGACGGCAACATCGAGGTTGCGCTCGAGCGCGCGCTGCACGGCATCGTCCAGCGTCAACTCAACTTTCGTCCCCGGCTGCGGGGGAACGGTGGGCCGGGTCTGATCAGCCGCCGACGCCGACCGGCCTTCCACGAACTGCCGCACGGCGTCCTGCGTGATCTGATCGATTCGCTGTTGTTCTGTTTGCGCAAAGGCTGCCTGGGCACTGGCCAGCCCCACGAGCGCGACCGTCAAAAAGGCACACGAAGTCTTCATGATGTCTTGTAAAACCTGTTAAGCCCTGTGTACGGAAAGTCCGACCGACGTTATTTGGTGCTGCTGCGCGCGTTCGACTTTTGCTGCTGCTTCTCGCGCTCGGCCGCCTGATGAAGAGCGGTGAACCGAGCCCACTGGTCGGGTGTCAGCACCTTTTTCATGCGGAGCATCATCATCGTATGCGATTTGTTCAGCTCTGCACGTGCCGCCTCGACTCGCTCCACTTGATCCATGACCGAACCGTCGTCTCCACGCTCCATCAGCCGTTCGAATTCGGCTTCCGCGAGGTCGAGCGCCTTCTTGTGGGCTTTCAATGTCGGAACAGCGGCTTGAAAGATCTCTTCGAGGCGTCGACTCTGCTCAGTGGTCAACCCGAGGTCACGGCGGTACTGTTCTGATTGCCACCACTTGAATGCCTGTGCGGTGGCCGGTTGAACCATGAGCAACCCGACCGCGAGGAGAGCGGCGAACTGCCCGAGCAGATGCTTCGCTGTCATAGCCTATATCCGGCGATACGACGGAGGGCCAAATGCCGTTTACTGCCAATAAGGCAAAGACATACGGTAACACGGACGGGCCTGTAGGCGCACGCCATTGGTGTGGGGAAGCGAGCGCTAAGAATTGGCTAAAACGTCGAGCCGGCGGATGACCTGTTCGACGAGGTTGTCGGGAGTCGAGGCGCCCGACGTCAACCCGATAGACCGAGGCCCCTCACCCAACCACCCCGTGGCAACCGTCTCGTGTTTGGTGTCGATGGGCTTATAGCGAATCTGTTCGCTCGACAGCAGCCGGTCGGGGTTGGCGATGTGGTAGGTCGGCAGTTTTTCGGCGCAGATCCGGGCCAGATTGCAGGTATTGCTGCTGTTATAGCCCCCGAGGACGAGCATCAGGTCCAGTCGCTGCTCTGCCAGGAGCGCCGAAATCGCGTCCTGCCGGTCCTGCGTGGCGCTGCAGATCGTGTCGAACGCCCGGTAACGGTCATGGAGCGAGTCCTCACCGTGCCGCTGCAGCATGGCCTCACGGAACATTTCCCCGATCTCGAGCGATTCCGAGCTCAGCATGGTCGTCTGATTGGCGCAGCCGATCCGGCCGAGGTCGCGGTCGGGGTCGAAGCCGGGTGAGCAGGCGCGCTCGAACTGCGTCATGAAGCCGGGCCGATTGGCGCCCAGCCGGATGTAGTCGCAGGCGATCTGCGCCTCCTTGCGATCCAGCACCACGAGGTAGGGGCCGCCGGCATGATGCGCCTGTGAGGCGGTGGCGTGAGTCTCTTCGTGCCAGTACTTGCCGTGAATGATGGAGGTGAAGCCGTCTTGCGCATACCGCCGGACGTTCTTCCACACGTTCAGCACCGACCCGCAGGTGGTGTCGACGAGTGTGCACCCGCGCGCGCTGAGCCGCTCGAGCAATTCGACCGGAATCCCGAACGCCGGCAGGATGACAACGTCATCGGCGGTCAACGCCTCGATCGAGGAGCCCGGGTCGCTGAGAAAGCGGATGCCCTGCGCGCGGATCTGATCGTTGACGTGCGGGTTGTGGATGATCTCGCCGGTCAGATACACGGTCCGTTCGTTGAACCGCTGTCGTGCCTGGTAGGCGTAGTCGACGGCTCGATCGACGCCGTAGCAGAAACCGAACTCGCGTGCGAGATGGATGCAGAGACGTCCCGACTCGAAGCGGTAGTCGGCCGCCTTGATCTGCGCAATCAGCTCGCTGTGATAGCTCTCTTCCAGAACGTGCGCGACTTCGCTGCGGCGGTCGAGTCCCTTGCGAAAGATGAGCGGCTGCACGTGTGGCGAAGGCCCCGCCTCAGCGGCGGTGACACTCCAACGAGCTTATCGGACGTCCCATGCGCGCGGTGTGACGGCGTCGAGCGGACGCAGCGCCGCCGGGCCGGTGCTGCCGACGGCCGCTTCGATCTGGCCGAGGAGCTCGTCATCGGAGACCGACACTGCCGCCACCGTGCGAATCGGTGCGACGGCATCGACGGTTCGCGTGGCGAGCCGAGGAGGCGCGACGTTGAGGTCGTGCGTGAGATGGTCGGCGAGCACGCCGACCATGAACGCGGCGGCAACCGCACCAGCCGCGGCGATCCAGCGGCGAATCGGCCGCCGGCTCAAACGCAGTGACGGCGTATGCGTGGCCGGGAATGTAATGACGCGAGCCGGGCGGCCTTCCAGCTCGATCTGCTGGAGGATGCGCGCGTGCTGACGCGCCAGCCGTTCCGGAGGGAAGGCATCGTCGGCTTCTGCGGTGAGCGCTTCGGTGGTCTCGTCGAGCATCGCCGCGAGTGAGGTCAGACGCGCATCACACCGCGCGCACTCG
>Ga0075418_10009425_pt1 | contig 10946 bp, 17 predicted proteins | sample SoiMetdeltSBSDD2_FD_81776 | JGI IMG/M metagenome (GOLD analysis project Ga0075418, IMG submission 81776) | Bulk soil microbial communities from a Populus tree surrounding site in Tennessee, USA - Soil MetaG P. deltoides SBSDD2 | ecosystem: Environmental > Terrestrial > Soil > Tree plantation...
AAAAGCGTACTATTGTAGAGGAAACTCTACCTGATAATCCCAGTTCTATACTTACTACTGATGAAGGTGAATCTGTATTAATGGATAGTGAGTTACCATTAGATGAAGTGTTTAATTCTTTTGGTGAACAGCCTTTTTTAATGAAAGTCTATAAGATTACTCCTACTGGATCTTCTTTTGTATTTAGTAGTACAGAGAAACCTAGTGCAGCTACGTTTGAGTCTTCTATACAGGATAGATGTCCTTCTGGTGGTAAATTTGTTATTAGATTCTATGTGAACAATAGAATAGTAGAACCTTCTAGGCATGTAGAGATAGAACCTAGACCTATGAATGCGTTAGTTAATAGTGGTGCTACTGATGCACGTGATGTACAGATACGAATGATGCAAGATAATCTTGTTATGTTTCAGCAGATGCTAATGGCATTTATAGGTCGTCCAGCACCAGTAACACAACAAACACCAATGAATGATTTAGTTCAAGCTATGACTGTTATGCATGGTTTGAATGGTAATAAGAGTAGTGATGTCGATGTATTGATTAAGGGTATTAAATTAGCCAAAGGTTTGAATGGTAATGGAGTAGCAGCAGATTGGAAGTCAGAGTTATTATCTACTGCTAGAGAAGTGTTAGCGCCTGTAGCTGGTGCATTTGCACAACAAAAGATGATGCAAGCTGATCCACAACAAAGAGCAATTACAGAAGGGAGTGTCAATGGTAATGGTATGAATAGAGGAATGATTCCGAATATGCTTATTAAACAAGGATTATCGTGGCTAAAACCTAAGATTCTTAGCGGTAATTTTCCAGTAGAGATAGCAGTTGATTGGATATTAACTAATGGTAATGATGCTATGTATCAGCCTTTTTTAGCTATGGCGGTACAAGGTAATATTGATACTTTTATACAGATAGATCCTGAATTAGCTAATGAGCCTTATAAGTCTTGGATGATTACTGCTATTAATATGTTAAAGGGTGCATATGCCAACAATAATCAGGCAGATAATGACGGGGGAATTGGGGACAATACAGACATTACAAGCAATGAGATCGTTAGTGCTGGAGTCGCTCCGCTCGGAAAAGCTGTGTAATATAGCAACACAAATATATGCTAGTACTGGTTTTAAAGGTACTAAGAAACTTTTGTTAGATAGAGTAGACGGTTATCTTAGAGCTAATTTTCAGTATGTACCAGAAGAGATAGAAACAGTACAGACTCCTGAGTACATGATAATAGGAAAGGAGATTAACGGATTCTATTTTGGCGATTGTGATGATATTTCTACGTTAGAAGCAGCGTTGTTAACATGTTTAGGTATACCAGTTAGATTTGTATGTATTAGGTCAAAGCAAGAAACTACTTCATATGACCATGTATACATAGAAGCTTTGATAGATGGTAAGTGGATAGTATCTGATATTACAGTACCTAAGAATACACAACATCAGTGGTATCAGAGATTGGAAATAGCAATATGAGTACTATATTTGATGAAGTGCAAAGTGGTAGTTCTACTACTGCTACACCAGAAGCATACGTTGAAAAGTATTCTAATACTCCTATATTAGGTGACAATGATTGGTGGTTTAATCATACTCTTGGTGATTATGTATATGACAAAGGGGAAGGATGGCCACCATACGGTATTATAGTAGCACCAGAAGGTAGAAATACATTAGTTTGGTATGATGCTGGTGGAACGTTACATGTTATAGATTTAACTAACTTGCCTTATGGTAATGAGGTAGCAGTTAGCGTTAAGAATCCAGAGTATTTTGAAGATCCTAAGTATGTAGAACTTTGGAAAAGCATATTACCTACTACGGTAGATATAAAGCAAATATTACTATTAGCTTTAGGTTTAGGCGTAGTGGTGATAGTACTTAAGAGAAAGGTATGATATGCCGGGACAAGTAAATTCATGGATTGGTAATATACAGATACCTGTTATACCTTGTATCGGTGATACTGTAAGAAAGACTAGTGCTCTTAATTATCAGAACAATGGTTTTATTACAGACGGTACACAAGTAGAATCTGAATCACAACAGTCTTCTCTGTGGTGGTTAATCGTAGCTGGATTAGCGATTGGTTTGATAGTTAAGAGTAATAAGAAAAGGAGACAAATACAATCATGACTCCTAAACGTGCAAAAGTGGTGTTTGCTGTACTTATGCAAGCCGCACGTGAAGGTAGACACCTAACACAGTATGATAAGCAGCAGTTGAATATAGCAAGGCAAGTGTTACGACAGAGTAGAAAACCTGTTATGAATCATAAGATAAATTTGCGTGAAGCTAAACAGGCAGTAGCTAGAAGTGGTCATAGGCTTAAATATAATGCTGAATATGGAGAATATGTAATCATTGGACCATTTTTTCCTACTGGTTATTATTCTGATAATTTGAATGACATTCTCAGTACTTTAACGTATGAGATTAAACGTCAAAAGGCAGCGGATGATAAATATGGTTTTAAGAATCCTGATGATACTAGAGTGTTAGTATATGAGGATACTAGAGTACCAGTACAAATAGGTGATAAAGTAGTAGATTTTAGAGGTAGTAAAGCAGTAGTAGTTGCTATTGAACCTCCTAGACATTCTGGTAGTACTGGTAGAGTACATATTAAGGAATCTAAATCTGGACCTGTTATGACTTATTTTCCTAGTGTGTATGGTATGAAATGGTTAGATAGAAAGGTAGATAAAGTAGCAACATCACATAAGTTTAGAGTTATTAAAGGTGGTAAGAATCCTAAGCATGTACTTATCTACGGACAAGTAAATAGAATTATTGCGACTAAGACGCAAGAACATATTTGTGATGCTGAATGTAAACGTCATGGTCATAGGTATTATCATGATTTTTCCAGTAAGCCACAAATGTACGGCCTTCCTGATGGTAGTTTGTTAATAAAATCGAGATAGCTGGTGCCTAAATGGGAGATTGGCACTGGCATCCTAGGCCATAGTTTAGTCTTTTTCTATGGCCTAGGTTTTTCTGTTAGAGGTAATTCAATATGGAAGGATGTTGTAATGATATGAAAATGGTTAATTCTAGAACACCACAAGGTGGTTTAGGGTATACACATGTTCCTAATAGTAGTTTAGGTTTCACTAACGTTCCTAGTTCTGGTAGTGGCGGAATAGATGTATTTGATTTCGCTAGTGATCTAATACCGGGTGGTAGCATAGTAAACGGTATAATGGATTTCGCTACTGGATTATTCAAGAAAGATCCTGATAAGGTAGAGTATGACAGAGTACGACAGCAGGTATGGGATTCTATTGTTATACTATGTGATACAGTAGATAATCAGTATAAGGCTAGTAACGCATTAACACGTAGTGTCTTACAGCAGTTTATAGATGCTATGGATACGTTGATGAAAGGATTTAAAGCATATACTGATAAGATGTTAGCTAGTGGTACTGATCCTAATTGGATTAATCCACGTTTTCATGATTACTATGATTTTGGTACTAGAGTGTTATCAGCATGGCGACAAGAGATTACATTACTACCATCAGATTGGGGCGAATGGAATCCTTTTGAAAGTGACTATGTTCCTGATTTACCTTTTGATTTACCCGGTACACCAGTAACACAGAATAACTTTGGTCAGCCTAGTACTGGTATATTACCAGCAGGGTTCGATACTACTAGTATGCTGCTTATAGGTGGTGTAGTAGTGGGATTGATTCTTATGAATAGAAAGCGAGGTTAGATGGTAAGGAGATAATATTATGGCGAAAAAATCACTATGGGACTTTTATAATGACGAACCTTTTATGGAGAATCCACCATTGGCTATAATTGGAAACCCACTCCGGTATAGGAGAAAACTAAGTAAAGGAAAATATGAATACGATTATGTTAAGAAAGCAAAGAAAGGAAGGAAGGTAACTAAGATGGCAACAAAACGGCGACGTGTTAGTGGTGGTAAGAAACGTAGTAAGAGCCGTAAGGGTAAGCGTAATCCTTTCCCTATGGCTGGTGTTGTAGCTAATCCACGTCGGCGACGTAGGGCTGTATATATGCGTAATCCACGTAGACGGCATGCACGTAGGAATCCAGCTATATTAGGTGTAGAACTACCTCCTTTGAAGCAGGTAGCTTTTGCAGCAGCAGGTTTTCTTGCACCACCTATGGTAGAAGGATACATTAATAAGTGGTTGCCAGTATCAATTACGTCTAGTGCTATTGGTCGCTATGCGGTTAAGGTAGCTAGTGTAATTGGATTGTCTTTCCTTACTAAGAAAGCAATTGGTGTTGCAGAAGCACGTATGGTAGCGATTGGTGGTGCCAGCTATGTATTGGTTTCTGCTGTTAATGAGTTTATGCCTTCTCTTACTATGTCAGCATATCGCGGTGGTATGATTAGTGCTTATCATAGTGGTACTATTAATGGATATGCACGACCGGGATTAGCACGTAATTTGCCTAGTCTTGCAGCGCCTATATGGGGAGCACGTAATTCTTCACGTATAGATAGTACTGGTGGTGTTAATGTTATTTCTCAGCGTCTACGTCGTTTTCAATAACCTATTAACTAATAAAATAAGAGAAGGGAAATTATTTAGATATGAAGCCTAGCAATTTGTCTATGATGTCTTTACTTGCTATGTCAGCATTGAACTGTGAAGTATTGTTTGATGTGACACAAGTTTTTCCTGATGGCAGAAAACGTAAACGTTTAATGACTGTAGTTGATAATAATTTTGTTCCTGTTATTCGTGGTGGATCTAATATTAATGGTCCTATTCCTAACGAATGGCAGCCTTACGTAACTCAGAGTAATGTGGGATTGGAAGTTATTCCGCATATTCTGTACGATACACAGACGTATACGGATAACGTTACTACGATTTTGGAATTCTTTAGTGCTATTCCTGCTAATGAATCCATTAGTAATGTGAATCCTCCGCGAGTGTTACCTAATCCGAATAGCTTCCTTATTCAGTGTATTAGTGTACATGTTCCTATTGAATTGAACGTAGTTGATGAAGGTGCAGCAGCAGCAGTGTTGCCTACACCCGGTAATGATGTGAACCTGCTTATTAGTACTGGTATTCTTAAGCTTACTATAGGTAGTAAACCATATGGACCGTGGCCATTGTTTAGACTTCCAGTATCTACTGGATTTAAATTCAGTGGTACATCATCTGCTGGTGCGGAAGCAGCAAACCTTGTTACAGACTTTGGTATGACAGAAGGACCATTGTATTCTTTGGTTCCTAATCTTCTTATTGCACCATTGCAGCAGTTTAGTGTTACGTTGTCATGGCCTGCTGGTGCAGTGAATTTGCTTGCTAACCGTAGTATTAAGGTGTTGCTTGATGGACAATTAGCACGTGCCATTCAGTAGTATCTATATTAGAAAGGAGAATCTACTATGAATGGTGGATATGGAGCATCTCCATTAGAGCTAATGGCTAGTGATGCCATGAGAGCTGGTGAGATATATTGTCAAACCTTTATCTATTCAGCCTTGTTCTTTGGTGCTACAGCACTAGGAGCAACAGGTTCTGTAGATGTACCAGTTCCTATTAACGCTGATAGTGATTTTATTATTCAGGAATTAAATCTAACTAGCTGGACGGCTGCTGATACACCAGAGATAGATCCTGATTATACTATTATGCTTACTATAGCTGGTAGTGGTAGACAATTGATGGATAGACCACAAACAGTACAGAATCTATGCGGTAGTTTTCTAGTCAATAAGGCTGGACCTAATAGATTACCTTTTCCTGTTTTGGTGCAAGCTAATAATACTATTACAGTATCGCTGGTTAACAGATCGGCTGTTGCTGCTAATAGAGTGGATGTATCATTGGTAGGCTTTAAAGTCTATTATATTGGTAATCCAGAGACTGCTAATCGTAGAGAAATATTCCACGTTCTTTAATCTTTAATGGAGCGTAGGCTACTAGGTATTAGTTACTTAGTAGCCTACGTTATTTAATAAATGAATAGACCTATATTGACACAAACATGGAATGATCTACGTGTAACTGCACCTGCTACTACTAACGCAGCAGTTGCATTAGATCCTAATGGAAATCAGAATCAATTGATAAATGCATTTGCATTAAGTATACCTACTGGTGGTGTAGATTGCTTTTTAGTTGGTCAGCCTATAGCGGCTACGTCTGGTATATCTGTTATAGCTGGTGGTGGTGCGATTATGTTTCGTATTGAAGACGAACGTATGCTTAAAGAATTAGTATATCCAGCACATGTAATATCAGAAATATTGGGATGTAAAGCATTTGAAAAACAGGAAGTACCCTTAGTGGTATGGGATTTATCACAGATATTTATAGTGAGTAGTGGCGCTGCACAATTAGTTAATATTGCTACGTTTAAAATGCCTTATGTATAGGAGTAACTATGGGAGGAGTTAAAATAGAAGGTCTTAGTTTACAGTTAGGTGGTGGCGGTAATAGATTCGATTTGTGGGAGGATAGTTTTAATACATATGGTAACGTACAAGATATGGAGCCTTTTTATCTGATACAAAGTGCTACTGCTTTGACATTATCTATACCTGTAGCAGGAACACTTACTATAACAGAAGTACTTCCTATTATTGCTACAGAAGCTAAATCTTTTATGACGCCAGCATCATTACCGGGTGCTATTAATCAGGAACAGTTTACAGAAGCAGTATTTAAAGGTACTACTGGTGGTGCTAATAATAGAAGTGGATGGCTTTTGTGCGGTGTAAATGATGGTAAGTTAATGCAAACTGGTGGTGCATTGAATGGTTTTAGTCAAGCATGGCAGCTAACATTAGTACCTGCTGCTAATATGTTATTGAGAAGATTAGTCAATGGTACTAACACTACTATCTCTACATTTGCTTTACCTGCTACGAATGATAAAGTTACATTTACAGTAAATAATGAGGGAGGTAGTGCTAGGCTTAAGACATTTTATAATGATGTTTTAGTAGATAGTACTTTAGATGCTGCTGGTACAGTAGGCATACGAGGATTACCGGGATTGTATTTACAGGAAGGTGTTAATAATAATTCAATATCATTTGGTAGTCTTAGATGCGGTAAATTGAGTAGACGATGAAATACGTAATCTTTGCACTAATATTAATAGGATTAACTGCGAAAGGTGTTATGGCAGCTATAAAACCGGGAGTAGATTTCGGTGGTAGTATAAAACCAACTACACAAAAGATAATAGAAGCATGTGAGTATGTATTCGGTAAGTATGGAATAACTCCTACAATAACTAGTGCTGTAGATGGTACACATATGGCTAATAGTAAGCATTATACTGGTGATGCTCTAGATTGGCGTATATGGGAAAGTGATGCTATGGGAGTGACTAGTGATATTGTAAGTGAGTTAAGGTATTACTTAGGCAGTGGTTATGATGTGGTAAAAGAAGCGGACCATATCCATATAGAATATGATCCGAATTAGGAGGGGTATGGATCAATACTTACATTATGTATACGTAGGTATAGCATTAGGACTAGGGTGGTTTATTATTAGTACTATCGTTTCTTGGTTAAGGAAGTAGTATGTTTAACTACAATTATACTAGATACTCTAGCTTTGCATTTTTGTATGTTAGTCGTGTTGTGTATGTTGTAACACGTACTCTTAATACTATCTTTTAGTGTATCTGGATTAACAGCTATAACACCAGTACACCAGCATGATTTGCAGTACCAAAGGTATTTGTCTTTGTATATTTTAAATGGATTACTCATATGAAAAACTATAGTGTCTATGATATAAGCGGCAACAACGTTGGTACTGTACAAGCTACCAACGCTGATGCTGCTTTGTTAATTGCCATATACCAGTATGGTCTAGGTGCTAGTGTACAGCCACAATATTCTACTGATGCAATCGGAATAGATCCATTGTGGATATTGCTAGCACTAATTGTTGTAGGTAAGATGATGTCTAAGAAATCACATTAACTCTGTGATATTCCAAGGCTCTGTATCCTGATCGTTTATCCATCGTCTTTTGGGTCTATAGGCACGTAGTACCTTGGTAATTTCCACGGTACTACATGCCTTATGCTCTCCTTTCAATGCTTCTTTAATACTTCTATGTCTTCTCTGTATGTTACCTTCACCACTAATGAATTTTTCTACTTCTTTATTAAATAGCTCTTGTTTCTGTTGTTTTGTAAATGAATCATAGTTAGGTGGTTTTTCTACAGAGATGCCTTTACCTTTCCAGTCACCATTAAATCTGTATAGCTTAGGCTGTAAGAATCTAGCGTTACCATTACCTATATTAGACCACTCTCCTAAGTTTTTGCCAGTAGGCATAGTATCAGTAGTAAATATAGAGTCAGTATCGCAATAAAAAGAGTTACTATTGAGACTAGCGAGCAAATGTATCCTAGCACTACTAGTAATAGCAGCACTAATATGAGGTAGTAGATAAGCTGATTTACTGATTGTTTCATAGTAACAAAATCCTGTAGGTTGACCGTTAGAGTCTAATAGAATACTAGAACCTTCTGGTGCATCCTGTATTCTACAGTATACTTTCTTTACTGGATTCTGACCAAATTTACCATATAGAGAGTTTAATAAGTATTTAGATATTGTTCTAGTTGGTTCCTCCGAATGTCTTTTTAAGTGAAATAGCTTGTCTACATACTCATCGAATATCTTATCGCATCTAAAATATAATGCTTTGACTATACGTTGTATCTTTACACCTAGTTTCTCTGCTAAGGATAATTCTTCACTAGTCCATACACCTTGTATAATACCACTGGTGAAGTATAGCTTTTCTAATCTAATAGGTAGCGGAGGTATGTAGATGTTAGGAGGTATCTCTACTATAGCCTCTACAAAGCCTAATGTATTATCGTTTAGTTCTAATCTTTTACTATGGTGGGAGTAGTCTACTGGTATCTTCTTTTTCATAGCGTATGGATACATACTGTTTACATCGTATGCATTGACGTTATTACTTTCTCTTTTGAATACCTCTACTCTACCGCCCACGTAAGCACGTCTAGCAAAATCGCATATGTATTCTTTAGGCATGAAGATATTCCTTTTTAAGAAGTCTTTTCTCCAAACACGTAATGAGTGTGTTGCAAAGGTTTCCGATCGTATACCAGTTTGTTCAAAGAAGGATTCTAGTACCTCATGTAATCCCATACAATCGTTTCTGTTATATTCGATTAGTTCTTTGCAGTACACTATATTAAAGTAGTCTATCTTTTGTTTTTGATGTTTTACTCCAAATGCTTCACATAATTGTCTAAGTGGGGCGTTTAGCAGTCTATATGAATCACAGAAGTACAATGTAATATCCTTGTACTCTATAGTCATTTTTATAGCCATGCTACCTGAGAAAAAGAAATACATTTTGTAATCAGGATTACTACGTATGTTGTCAAATAGAAAGTTCATATCATATCTACCACCAAAGTGAGCAAATATGCGCCAGTGTCTATACTTTCTCTGTAGTACATAGTTGAGAAAGTCTTCTATGGTACGGAAGTGTACATATTGCTTACCGTCATAGAATCCTATCATAGTAAGATCCCACCAATTAGCTGCTTCTATATCCCATACAGCGTATTGGAATCTTTCTGATTTAGTAAGTGGGGATAGTTGAATGTATCTGCTATTCATAGTATTCGTCTCTATCACGTAGTCTTCGTAGGATTTTCCTTCTATCCTTACTAGGACAAATCATATTGTCACTTCGATAATCAAATGTGATGTTACAAATTGTACAAGTGTAATATTGTACTAGCATGGAAGATTGTTTAGAACCATTAATAGTGATTGAACATGAATGTATTTGTACTAACTTGCTTTTTACATACTCATGTTGTAGTTCCTTGGGTATCATATTCATCCTTTGGTAAGGTTTTCATTATTATATTGAATTGTTCTATACGTGTTTTTATATCATCCTTTTTAATCTGTGTTAGTGGTTCACCAGCGTTCTTAGCATGTATCACTACATACCTAGACTTGGTTTGTACGCTTTCTATTACGTCTCCATTGTTGAGTTTTTCATAGTCTTCTTTTGTCATTTGTTCCACCTTAATGTAGAGAGTACCCATGCTTTGAAGAGAAGCCAAATCATACGTAGTTGGTATATCATTTATGTTTTCCTTTCAGTTTCCTAATGTACATTCTTACTGATTCGTAGCTTCTATCTAGGCAATCCGCCATAACTACTATTGACCATCTATTTCTAAGCATTAACATTAATTGCATTACTTCCTTGTTAGTCCATTTCTTCATAGTGTTTACTCCCTAGAATATTTCCAGTCACATGTAATAGCTTGACTATTTAATGAAATACAATTTATATATTCATTGTTTATTTTTACTCTAAAGGTTCTTACTGTATTTGGAAAGTCTAGTGATATTGTATCGAAATCTAGTACACCATCTTTTTCTAATTGTGATGTTGATGGAGTACATGAAGTTAATAGAAGTAGTAAAATTATCTTTTTCATAGTCCCGTCCTTTTTGTAATTGATCTATAGCTGTATGTACCATCGGGATTCTTCATCTTTAATACAACCCAATAGTACTGTCCTTTGTTACGTATCTTATTCAGTATCCTAGCAGTGGTTTTCCATATCGTAGGATTATCTAGCTTTCTAATCTTACCTACTACTGTTACAGTTTCATCATTCTTTTTATTGTAATAATGTACCTCCACTGAATCAGGCTTTAGTTCTTTTTGAGTAGCAAAGTATTGTATACGTTCTTCACTGTAGAAGTCTTCGCTATCATCAGCTAAATCTAGTTCTGTTAGTTCGTCTATTTCTGCTAGTTCTGGGTACTCATCTAATATATCAGCTAGGTCTTTCTTACCTTCCTTAGCTATTTCATACCTAGTGATAATACCTTGTACTTCCTTATCAGTGTATTCTATGACTCCGGGAGTCTCTTCTATGAC
>Ga0075418_10009427_pt1 | contig 10945 bp, 11 predicted proteins | sample SoiMetdeltSBSDD2_FD_81776 | JGI IMG/M metagenome (GOLD analysis project Ga0075418, IMG submission 81776) | Bulk soil microbial communities from a Populus tree surrounding site in Tennessee, USA - Soil MetaG P. deltoides SBSDD2 | ecosystem: Environmental > Terrestrial > Soil > Tree plantation...
AGAACGAGGGGGAGAGGGAGCGAGAGCGCGAGGGGGCGACTCGGCGAGGGGGCGATGGGAATTGAAAATTGAAAATTGAAAATTGAAAATTGAAAATCGGCAATGATCTAGCGATTCGACAAATTTGCAATTTGCAATTTTCAATTTTCAATTTGCAATTCCCATCGCCCCGTCGCCCCATAGCCCAGTCGCCGACTCGCTCTGTTTCCCACACGTTTCTTCGTCTCATATCCTTGCCTCCGACGCCAGTGCTTGCGATAGATAGCCCGCGCGCCATTGTTCAAAATCCTTCAAGGCGATTTCGACTTGAAGCCGATGGCGGTCCGCCTTACGCCTAACCCTTTTCCGATCCTCCTCCTCCAACGGCGACAACAACGCGAAAGTGATATTCATGGGCTGAAAGTTTTTTGTTTCCGCATTCGCAATGTAGTTCGTCAGACTCCCCATCGCGGAGCGGCGGGGCGGCGGCAACGGCGCACGCCCGCGGGCAAGTTCGGCGGCGTGTACACCCGCCATGAATCCCGTCGCCATCGCTTCGATGTACCCCTCCACGCCCGATATCTGCCCCGCAAAAAGAACGCGGGGATGTTCTCGCATTTGCAGCGTCTCGCTGAGCACCGCCGGTGCGCAGATGAAAGTATTGCGATGAATCTGCCCGTAGCGAATGAATTCAGCCTGTTCGAGCCCGGGAATCAAACGAAGCACACGTTTTTGTTCGCCGAATTTCAGATGGTTTTGAAAGCCAACCAGGTTGTAGCTGTCGGCCATCAGGTTCTCCTGTCTGAGCTGCACGATTGCCCAGGATTGCCGATCGGTGCGCGGATCCCGCAGGCCAACCGGTTTCATCGGTCCGTAACGCAAAGTGTCGCGGCCGCGCCGGGCGATCTCTTCGATCGGCAGACAGCCTTCGAAGTACATTGTCTTTTCGAATTCGTGCAGCGGAACCGACTCTGCGGCAATCAGCGCATCGTAAAACCGATCGTACTCTTCTTCATTAAAAGGACAGTTCAAGTAGTCGTCGCCGCCTTTGCCGTACCGCGCGGCACGAAAGGCGATGTCACAATTGATTGTCTCGGCGTCGACTACGGGCGAGATCGCATCATAGAAGTAGAGCTGGCCGGCGCCGGTAAGCCGGGTAATCTCATCGGTTAACGCCGGCGAAGTGAGCGGCCCGGTGGCTATGATAACCGGCCCCGCCGACGGAAGAGTTTGCACCTCTTCACGAATCAGTTCGATGTTCGGATGCGCGGCGATTTCACGAGTTACTTCTTCCGAAAAGCGTTCGCGATCGACAGCGAGTGCCGATCCGGCGGGCACCGCCACGCTGTGAGCAACCCTTATTAGCAACGACCCGCCTCGTCGCAATTCCTCTTTGAGTAAGTATGGCGCGGTGCCGGGCTCATCGGTCTTTAAGGAGTTCGAGCAAACAATCTCACCCAGGTTCGCGCTCTGATGAGCCGGCGTCGGACGCACTGGCCGCATCTCGTACAAGCGCACTTTTATTCCGCGCTCGGCAGCCTGCCAAGCGGCTTCGGAGCCCGCCAACCCTCCGCCGATTACTGTTATGGGTGACTCGTTATTCATTAGCGACCACGAAGGGAGGCTCGATGCTGTTATCCGTCTTAATTCTAGCATCCGCGCGCGAGCGCTATCAAATTTTCGATGCTACAATCACACGGGTGAACAAAGAGCGATTAAAAAAGCTGCTCGAGCAAGTCCGAGCCGGACAAATCGACGTCGCCCAAGCCGCGGACAAGTTGTCGAGCCTGCCTTATGAAGACATCGCGTTCGCGCGAGTCGATCATCATCGCGATCTGCGACTCGGTTTTCCTGAGGTCATCCTCGGTCAGGGCAAAACCGCTGAACAGATCGCTCAGATCGCCCAGCGGATACTAACAAACAGTTCGAATCTTCTTATTTCGCGAACAATCGAAGAAGTGTTTTCCCTGGTTCGCGCTCTAGCGCCTGATGCTGAGTTTCATCGTGAAGCGCGAATGATCTCGGTAGTAAGAGATCGGACTGAACGCGGTGACGGCGTGATCGCCATCATATCAGCGGGGACGTCCGACATTCCGGTAGCGGAGGAGGCGGCGGTCACCGCATCTGCTATGGGCAACCGTGTCTCTAGAATCTACGACGTAGGAGTCGCCGGCATACACAGGCTGCTGGGCGCGCGACCCGATTTCGAGTCAGCGCGGGCGATCGTTGTGGTCGCCGGGATGGAAGGAGCGCTGCCGTCAGTCGTAGGAGGAATGGTATCGGTGCCGGTGATCGCGGTGCCGACAAGTATCGGCTATGGAGCCTCTTTTGATGGGCTTGCGGCGTTGCTTGGGATGCTCAACTCGTGTGCTTCGAATGTGACCGTGGTAAATATTGATAACGGCTTCGGTGCAGGATTCGTGGCTAGTTTGATAAACCGGAAGAGGGAAAAGTAGTCGGAGGTCAGAGGTCAGAAGTCACGGATTTATTGAAGAGCGTCGGCCTTATTTTGGAGTGCGCCGCCCTTTTTCGAATTGTGCGCCTCTTGCATTTGCGGCGGCGCTTTGTCCGACTCGAGCCGGGCCCTCCAAGCTTTCAACGCTTCTGCGGCTTAGCACCACACTACGAAAGCGCCGCCGCACATGCGAAAGTCACGCAATTCGTAAAAGGGCGGCGCACTCCAAATAAATCGGCGACCTCTGACTACGGACTACGGACTACGGACTAACTCAACTTTGCTTTCACCATGTCGCTCAATAACTTGCCGTCGATCGTTTTGCCTTCAAGCTTCGCACGAACCGACTTCATGACTGCGCCCATGTCCTTCATAGACGAAGCCCCAACCTCGGCAATTGCCTCGTCGACGGCCTGAACGATGTCTTCTTCGGAAGCTGCCGCAGGCAAGTAAGTTTGAATGATCCGCGCCTCATTCTCTTCCTTCAGAGCCATCTCCTCGCGGCCGCCGGTTCTGAACTGCTCGGCTGCATCTCGACGTTGCTTTAACAATGAGTTGAGCACCTTAACAGCTTCGCCGTCATCGACTCCTCCAGGCAATTCAGTCTCACGCAGTTTGAGCGCGGTCTTTACCATGCGAAGCGCGCTCAGCCGTTCAGCTTCTTTGGCTTTCATGGCCTGGGTAAGATCCGCGTTGATTTGATCAACAATTGGCATATCTAACTCCTTAGGTCGACAGTATACGAACCTGCGCGTTTCATTGACAAACCTCTGACCCAAACGTAACCTTTTGTTGAACGTTTTGTTGAAGGATTTCGTTTAAACGATCACCACATATGAATCAATTGGTTTATCCTGGCATAGCTCCTGAAGACGATCCCGATATTGAGATCACCTATCCCGAAGAACAGTCGACGTCGGCCGGGCTTTGGGCCGAGATGAAGTCGATCACCCGCGACATCATTTTTGCCGCGGTGATGGCGGTGTTGATCGTGGTTTTCGTGGTGAAGCCAGTCAAAGTCGAAGGCACTTCGATGCAGCCGCGTCTCGAAAACGATGAGCGTATTTTCGTCAACAAGTTTGAATACAACTTCACTTCGATCAAGCGCGGCGACATAATCGTGTTCTGGTTTCCCGACGATCCAACCAAGTCGTTTATCAAGCGCGTGATCGGATTGCCGGACGATACCGTTGACATGGACCCGTCTGGTCACATCATCATCAACGGCCAACCGATAGATGAGGCTTATCTGGCGCCCGAACGTAACCAGGCCGCGCGGTCGCGCTGGAATCAGAGCCAGTTCACTTCGGGCCAAAAAGTGCGCGTGAAGGCTCATTATTATTTCGTTATGGGCGATAACCGCGACCAGTCCAACGACAGCCGCTCGTGGGGGCTGGTGCCCGAAAAGTACATCTACGGCAAAGCGATGTTCAGATACTGGCCGCTACCGCGCATAGGCACTCTCAACAGCACCGTGGATGTCGATGATGAGCGGTAGCAGTATAGGACCTATTGGACCTAAGGACCTATACTGTTCTTCTAATGCGCTCGAGACTGACTCCCTTAATAAGACTCTTCTACAACCCGCCGCAAGCGATGATAGAAATTTCGGCCGGAGCGCCCTACGTCTTCGGCGCAGTGATCGCTTTGTTCGCAACATTCGCTTATTACGAGTTGCTCAGCGGAAGGCTTTTTGCCACCTTCACAGAACCCGCTCGAGGACGCTCACTCGGCATGACTGCAAAGTTTGCAATCATCGTCTATCAAACCGCAGTGGGAATGATGGGACAGGCTTCTCCGATCTTGTTTCTGGTCGTTGTATTCGTTCCGGCATGCTTGTTAGCAACAAGCCTGATCCATCGGCGGGCTAGCTTCAGCGTGTTGCTCAGGCAGGAATACGCTTCGCTTGTAAGCTGCGTGTTGTATAGCTGGTCGGCCGCCCACTTAATGATGCTCATCCCCGCGTCGTTTTTGTTACGGCCTGATCAAGCCGACTCATGGGTGGTTGAAGCCGCGCTAAGGCTGGTGCCTCTTCCGTACTTCATTTTTCTGATCGTGTTGGCGGCCCAGGCGGTGTTGCGCGTCGGGTACGGAGGCGCTACCGGAGTTGTCGCCCTTGGCTCTTTGTCACTATTCGCGCTGCCGCTGTTGCCACGATTGTCGTTTATTCTAACCTCACCGTTTTTGCTGATCCTGGTAATAATCCTGTTAAGGAATTTTCTGGGTGAGATGGTGAGCTCGCAGCGAGCGCGTGAAGACTTCAAGCGCAACCTCGAAGCGGCGACTTTGAATCCGGCCGACGCCTCGGCGCATTACAACCTCGGGCTCATCTATCAACAACGGCGGCAATTTGCTGAAGCGAAGGCCAGCTTCGCGCGGTCGATTGAAATCGATCCCGACGAAACCGACGCCCACTATCAGCTCGGACGGATTGCGCGTGAAGAGGGCCGGCTTGGCGATGCGATCGGTCATTTCGACGGCGTAGTGAGCCGCCGGCCGGAACACAGTCAGAGCGAAGCGTGGCGGGAGATAGGCTGGACGTACTTTCAAGCCGCGCAGTATGACGATGCCCGCGCCGCATTCGAGCGATTCATCGATAAACGGCCTTCGGATGCGGAGGGGCGCTATCGTTACGGGTTGACGCTTCATCAGCTCGGAAGGGATGATGCTGCGGCGATTGAGATGCGAGCTTGTATCGAGGCAGTGCGAACATCACCGTCTTACAAGTATCGAGCGGAGAAACATTGGGCAAGCGAAGCGGAAACGTTCCTGCGGGCGCAGGGAGTTGCTGAAAGCGGTTAGCCGTCCGAACTGACGGGGTAAAGATTGCTCGGGATATTGAAGAATATTCTTTCAACGCAAGGACGCCTCCTGACCTTTCGGCTACCGGGTGAGCAGTTTCTAAACTTTGGTAAAAGCCATTTCTGGTTTGGTCTTGTATGCACCTGGATCGTTGGGATGGGGCGATATTGGGATGACCCTAAAGCAAAACTTGTTCAACACCTCGGGCTTGGCTCCGTAATTTACATCTTTATCCTTTCGATGTTTGTCTGGGTTGTGATCTGGCCGCTCAGACCAAAGGAATGGTCCTACTCGAAGGTGCTCACTTTTGTATCGCTTACATCGTTGCCTGCCATACTGTACGCAATTCCAGTCGAGCGGTTCTTGAGTCTGCAAATTGCGCGTTCGGTCAATGCGTGGTTTCTCGCAGTGGTCGCAAGTTGGCGCGTTGGCTTGCTTATAGTTTTCCTGAAGAGGTACGCGCAGCTTGGAGGATTCCAGATTATTGTTTCGACATTGCTTCCCCTGACATTGATAGTCACCACACTGACTATTTTGAATCTGGAAAGAGCAGTGTTTGACATCATGGGAGGCTTACGCGAAGGGGGCGGCACTGCAAATGATCAGGCATACGCGGTTCTGTTTACCGTGACGTATTTCTCGGTCATTCTGTTTGTGCCGTTGCTGTTGATATACGTCGGTCTGATTGTCAACGGGTTTGTGGAGAGAAGGGCAGCAAGGTTGGTCAAATCAAAGGTCGTTTGAGCGGAATCGGATGTTAATCAGCTCGAATCACGCCCAGGCGATTGAGGAGGTATTAATTGGAAGCGATCCTGGCACTTGAAGACGGACGCGTTTGGCGAGGCCGCGGCTTCGGCGCCGAAGCCGACGTCGTCGGTGAGGTTGTGTTTAACACCTCGATAACCGGCTATCAGGAGATCCTCACCGATCCGTCCTACTGCGGGCAGATAGTGACAATGACCTACCCGCTGATCGGGAACTACGGCGTCAACGACGAAGACGCGGAGTCGCGACGCATTTTCGCCGAAGGCTTTATCGTCCGGGAGCTCTCGCGTACCCACTCAAACTGGAGGGCCAGCCAGTCTCTTGACCAGTACCTGAAGTCGGCCGGCGTGCCGGGAATTTCGGACATCGATACCCGCTCGCTTGTCAGGCATATCCGCGAACGAGGCTCAATGCGCGGCTGTTTATCTACTAGGTTGATCGACGAACACGCAGTTATCGAAAGCGCTCGCAGCGCGCCCGAGATGATCGGCTCGGATCTGGCTTCTGTCGTCACCTGCAGCGAGTCTTATGAATGGACCGACGATCAATCTTATGCTTACGGCTCACCGAGCTTGCTCCATCCAGCAGCGCCGGTCGAAGCCGGCGGACTGCGACGGGCACCGAGGTTTCACGTTGTCGCCTACGATTTCGGCTTAAAGCACAACAGCCTGCGAAACCTTGCGGCGCTTGGCTGTCGGGTGACGGTAGTCCCTGCTCACACATCCGCAGACGACGTGATCGTACTCAAGCCTGATGGGGTCTGGCTCTCCAACGGACCCGGTGATCCTGAGCCGCTCACCGGAGTGGTCGCTAACATAAGAAAGCTGATCGGTCGTTATCCGATCTTTGGAATCTGTTTGGGTCACCAACTGATGGGGCTTGCGGTCGGCGGAAGGACCTATAAGCTTCCCTTCGGGCATCACGGTGGAAATCAACCGGTGAAGGATCTGACCACCGGCCGGGTGGAAATCACCGCGCAGAACCACGGCTTCGCGGTGGACGCCGACTCCCTGCCCTCCGATTGTGAGGTCACTCACATAAACTTGAACGACAACACTGTTGAAGGGCTCAGGCATCGAAGCCTGCCGGTCTACTCGGTTCAGTATCATCCGGAGGCCGGACCCGGGCCGCACGATCCTTCGCATCTGTTTGACAAGTTCATCGAAGTGATTGAGACCAACCTAAAACAAAAGATCGAGGTGTAATAATAGCCACTTAAGCGGGCTTGTCGTTCCCGAGGTTTTTGGGGGTTGGTTTTTGCCGCCACCTGAGCCGCTTCTCCGCAAAAACGCGCCGCCAGTCTGTCTTCGTGAAAACGTAAATTACCAGCAAGCCGAACAACTGGGAGGCGACGAAGTAGTAGCTAAAGAACGACCTCGAAGTCACGGACTCGTAATTGAGCAGTTGAGCAACGGTTGAGGCGGTGAAAGCAAAAAAGGCGTAGCTGACCAATCGGCCAAGCAGAAACGGAATCGCAATGAGCGTTAGCTTGAGCGCCGTCAGCCCGTAGGCGATGAACAGATGATTCGATGGAAAAGGGCTAAAAGCATAGAACAGAAAAAGGCTGAAGGTCAGCTTTGCATTGCTCTCCAGGCGTTCTTTGACTGCGTCGATGTTGCTCCTTGTGTCGTCGCCGAGGAACTTCTGTCGTACTATCACCCGAGAAAGCTTTGCCAGGGTTAGCCTTCCGAGCGTAGCGGCTACAGCCCCCACGATAGCCAGAACAATAATATTCGATTCATAAGTGATAGCAATGAAAGACAATACCGTCCAGGTCGGTGGCGCAAAGATCGGGATAATGTTTAGGACAAAGATCACTAGGGAAATTAATAGAAACGCAACAACTTTGTGAAGCAATTCTGTCATAGAATATCTCGAAAGATAACACACTGGAAAACGGAGCAGAGACCCGCGAACCGGCTAAACAGTTGCACTCGAGTTGCGTAACAACGCAGCAAAAAAGTGGCAGCAACGTCAGGCCACCTGCGCGAATCTTAAAAAAGGCTCGTTATCCTTTGAGCTATCAAAACACTAAGTAAAGAGGTATCTGTAAATGACAACTAGACGACTGCCGCGGAAGAGCTTGCAGACAGCCCTGCTTGCGTTATTCATTAATCTGATCGTGGTTGGCTCCGTGTCGGCCGAATCATCAAAGAGCACTAAATTCCAGAATATAAAGATAAAGAATTTTGGCCAAATGGATGAGCGATTTTATCGAGGCGCGCAACCGCAAGAAGGTGATTATGAAAGTCTGGCTGCGCTGGGAATCAAGACAATCATCGACTTGCAGGACGAGCCCACGAGCTATGAAAAACGCGCGGCGGAATCCGCGGGAATGCGCTACGTGAATATTCCGATGAGCGATTCAAAGCGGCCGAGCGACAGTCAGATCGAACAGTTCCTGAAGCTGGCAAATGATCCGGAGACGGGCGCCTTTTTTGTACACTGCAAAGGCGGTCGGCATCGCACCGGTGTGGTGGGCGCCGTTTATCGACTTCAAAATGGCTGGGACTTCGACAAGGTCTATAAGGAGATGAAGGACTACGATTACTACAGTCGATGGGGACACGGAGAGCTGAAGGACTACGTGGAGGACTATTCAGGGCACCTTAAGTCGATCGTGGTATCGACTGGCGCCTCCTCGTCAAGCAAATAGAGCTTCCCGCAAACGAGATGAGGTAGCCTAGACTGTCCAGTCTGCGCCCGGTCATCAATCTCCCCGAAACTCCCGCAGACTGGACAGTCTACGGTACAAAAGACCGCTTTCGATTCGAAAGCGGTCTTTATACTTTTTACTGCTCATCTTTTACGGCTCGACATTCGGACGAGCATCCAGCCTCTGTAGCTCGCTTATGCGTTTGCGCATCGTGCTGACGTAGATCTCCGTTTCAGAAGCATTGAAGCCGCCCGCTCGAAACGCGTCCGCGAGCTGTTTATCTGAAAGCCTCGCAAGCAGATTACCCATCCACTGGGCGTTGCCGACGGTCACACCTTTCACCACACTTCTGCCGCGTTTGCGTTCGTGGTTAAAAACAACTTCCCCGTCGCGCACTTCTTTGATAAAGGCCTCCTTGCTGAACTCCTCTGGGTTTCCCTTTCCTTTCTTGTTGCCCGGTAGTTTGTCCGGTGGAAGATCATTCAGGAAAGGTAAAGGTACCTGATTCAAAAAGGAGCCTGTTGCTCCCAATGTCGCACCAAGATCGCCGACATAATAGATGCTTTGCGTCTGGCCTCCCGGCCCCTGACGCACCACGATCTTGTTGTTGTCGGTTTTGACGTCCCAGTTCTTCAACAGGGCGATGAGCACCTTGAGCCCATCCATCTCGCGGGTGCCAACAAACGGATTCGAGTCCCACGACCAATTGCCCGCCTCGTTGGAACCATCGTTGTTCCGTTCGAATCGCACGTTCCTTACGATGGCCTCTTCGTAACCCTCGATACGGGCTTGTTCGACAAAGTAATTCTGATCAGCGTGGTAGCCGGCGGCCCATACGATTCGAGTGGCAGTTGTTTCGGGCTTGGCTTCCGGTCCGAACTTTACTGTCCACTCGCGGCCCTTGTCATCTTTGACGATGATCTTTTTTTGAGTGCCCGACGTCGACTTGCGGATAAAGGTAAACTTGCCTGCGGGATCGGGTACGCCCTCCCGGCCACCCGGTCCGTAGAACAAATCGCGCTGCTCGATGTCCACCGGTTCTTCCCATAAGAAGGGCTGTCCCGCACTCGCGTCGAGCTGTCTGCTGCCGGCTATCTTCTTGCCTACACTCTTTTCTTGCGTGCGGCTTGATTCGTTTTGTTGCGGCTGAATCGAGCTCTGGCTACGCGCTTCGACGTCGGCGAACAATGGAGCGATCAAAAGACAGACGATCGCGAACACAGATAAAGCTCGTTTTGGCATCATAACGTTTCACCTCGCACTATATTCATTCCCACGACGGGATTTCCGTACCGAGGTCGGAAATCACTTCACCTTATCGGCCCCGGCGGCTTCCATTACTTTGCGCGCTTGCCCAGCGCGGTCGTCGTGAGTGTAAACGCCCACCAAAATCCCGCCCTGCTCGATGTGTTCGTTAAAGAATCTGGCCTCGTGTTCGGGGAAACCAAGTCCGATCAATGCGCCGGTTACTCCGCCCGCCGCCGCGCCGGCCCCGAGACCCGCCAGTGTCGCAACAATCGGCCCTGCTGCGACCAACGCCAGCCCGGGCACAGCCAGGACACCGGTTGCGACCAGACCCGCAGCAACAGCGCCGAGGACGCCCCCGATGGTTCCACCTGCCGCGGCGCCTTCAGGAGCCTTGCTGGCCATCGCAAGTCCGAACTCGCGACCCTGCGTAGCGTCGCTCATCAGCAAGCTAATATCGTCTCGTGACCAACCGTGAGCCAAGAGGTCTTCAACCGCCCGCTCGGCGTTTGAACGCGATTTAAACAATCCGGTTACTAATGTAGCCATTAAATGTTCCTCCTTTGAATTTAGACAGTCGTTCAACATAGACGCCGCAACATTGGTGCCAATCAAGAGCCTTCGTCGAAAGTCAAATCCAGCGCCTAAATACTGTGTTCTATTGCTCAATCATCGTGTGACCGGTGGGCAAGAGGATCGCCGGAGCGTCCTCTTTCAGTACAAGCCGCGGAACTTGTTTGTACGGAATCATAAGGTGGTGTTAAGGCTATAGGAAAGCTGACCGCCCCGAATCGTCGCTGAGAGAATCGCATTTGTCTTTGGAGTGCGCCGCCCTTTTCCGCATTCAACGCCTTTTGCATGCGTGGCGGCGCTTTCGTAGTGTGGTGCTAAGGCCCCTTTACGAATGTTGACACGAGGCGATAAGTGGCGACCTTTTGTTCCTCTTGGATTACCACAAGAGGCTTTTCGGGGATCTTAGCGTCATACTACAAAAGCGCCGCCACGCATGCGAAAGGTGTGCAATGAGAAAAGAGCGGCGCACT
>Ga0075418_10009428_pt1 | contig 10944 bp, 9 predicted proteins | sample SoiMetdeltSBSDD2_FD_81776 | JGI IMG/M metagenome (GOLD analysis project Ga0075418, IMG submission 81776) | Bulk soil microbial communities from a Populus tree surrounding site in Tennessee, USA - Soil MetaG P. deltoides SBSDD2 | ecosystem: Environmental > Terrestrial > Soil > Tree plantation...
GCCGTGCGATCATCCAAACAGGTTGCGCCCCGCCCTCTCGTTCGTCTTCTGTGCAAACCGTCTCGCCGCAGGTCCGCGCCATGTCGAAGGACGCACTTCCGCCGTTGGACAAGCTCGACCCGGCCGCGGAGTGGGCTCCGTGGAGGCCGACCAAGGACCAACTGTGGGACGCGAAGTGGGCAGCCCACCTCTACCGCCGGGCCGGGTTCGGCCCGACCAAGGACGAGCTGCGCACGGCCGTCGCCGACGGGGTCGAAGCCACCGTGAACCGGCTCTTTGCCCCGCCCAAGGAAGCCCGCGAGCGGCCGCAGGTCATCACCGGGCCGCCGGGCGTCAATCCCATGACCGGGATGCCGGACGCGTCCCGGCAGGGAGCTATTCTCCAGGCCGCATGGCTGCAGCGGTGCATTGACGGGGTCGAGCCGTTGCGCGAGAAGATGGCCCTGTTCTGGCACAATCACTTTGCCACGTCGATCAAGAAGGTGAACGACGGGTCGTTGATGGAACAGCAAGGCGAGCTGCTCTTCAAACACGCACTCGGTAGTTTTCGTCAGATGCTCAAGGAGATCAGCCGCGACCCGGCCATGCTGGTCTGGCTCGACTCCAATCAGAACGTGAAGAGCCACCCGAACGAAAACTACGCCCGCGAAGTGATGGAGTTATTCAGCCTCGGGGTTGGTAACTATACGGAGAAGGACGTCAAGGAAGCGGCGCGGGCATTCACCGGCTGGCACACCAGCGGTGGTCGCTTCTCGATGGTCCACGGCCTGCACGATTCCGACCCGAAGACAGTCCTCGGCAAGACCGGCAATTGGGGTGGCGACGACGTGTTGCAGATTCTGCTCGAACAGCCGGCCTGCGCGAAGTTCATCTGCCGCAAGCTCTACCACTTCCTCGTGAACGAGAACCTGGCGCCGCCGGACACGTTCCTGGGCCCATTGGCGGACGCATTCCGCAAGAGCGACTACGACATAACCGTCCCGGTCCGGACGATCCTGCGTTCGAAGCACTTCTACTCCGCATACGCTTACCGCGAGAAGGTGAAGTGGCCGATCGAGTACGCGGTCGGCGTGGTTCGCATGATCGGCGTCGGAGTGACCGGCCGAATCACGGTCAATCCGTATTCGCTCCTGGGCGTGATGGAGTTGATGGGCCAGCAACTCTATGCGCCGCCGAACGTGAAGGGGTGGGAGGCCGGCCGGGCGTGGTTGAACACCGCCACCGTTCTGGCTCGACACAACTTCGCGCACTCGCTCGTGAATGGGATGGGCGACCTGAACGAGCATGCCAAGAAGTTCAACCTGCAGACGTTTTTCCCGGCAGTGAACCCGCTGGCATTCGTGCTCAAGCAAGGGATCACGGACCCGGCGAAGATCGTGGACCTGTACGCGGACCTGCTTTTGCCGGGCGACTTCCGGTCCGACGTCCGGTCCAAGCTGATCGCCCATATCGGCGACGCAAGCCCGGACACCGAGGTGTTCGCCCAGCGCTGTCGCGATGCGCTGTTTGTGCTGCTGACGGTGCCGGAGTATCAACTGAATTGAGCCAAATAGGACTTAGAGGTCCTATGGGACGTATAGGTCCTATCACGGGGAGTTGAGCCATGCTAAGCCGTCGTGAGTTTCTCAAGCGATCGTCGCTGATTGCCACCGCCCCGCTCATCCCGGGCTTCATTGAGCGCACGGCCCGGGCCGCCGAGCCGGGCAAGGACCCGATCCTCGTCGTCCTCGAAATGACCGGCGGGAACGACGGCCTCAATACGGTCATCCCGTATCGCGACGACGCCTACCACTCACTGCGGCCGACGCTGCGATTCCAGGGCAACCAGGTGGTCAAGGTCAACGACGAGCTGGGGCTGCATCCGATCATGCAGCAGTTGGGCCAGCTCCTTCAGCAAAGCAAACTCGCGATCGTTCAGGGCGTCGGCTACCCGAACCCGGACCGGTCGCACTTCGAATCGATGGACCGCTGGCAGGCCGCGGAAGTGACAGCCAAGGTCAGTGGGACCGGCTGGCTCGCGAAGAGTGTCCCGGACCTCGGCAAAGGAAAGGGTGGCGGCGTGCCGGTGATGCATATCGGCAGCGAGAAGTTGCCGCTGGCTTGTCGCGGAACATCGCAGGGGGTCTTCACCATCAACCAGGAACAGCCGTTCGAGTTGAAGCTGGGTCTGCCCGGAAGCGAGGAAGAAGCGACACGCAAAAGGCTCCTGGCCGACGTGGCCGCCACTGGCTCGGATGACAAGACCGACGCCCTGTTGCCCTTTGTCCAGCGGCGGTACTTGCAAACCTACACGTCCGTCGAGAAGTTGAAGACGATCTTGAAAGACATGACCAAGGAACAGGCGCGCACCGGTTTCGGGCCGGGCAGCCTGTATGCCAAGTTTGATCTGATCGGCCGGCTGATTGAGCAAGGGTTCGGCACGCGCGTCTTCTACACGGCCATCGACGGGTTCGACACGCACGGCAACCAGGCGCAGACCCACCAGAACCTCCTGCAACAGATTGACCAGGCGGTTGGCTACCTGTTCCAGCGCCTCCAGCGGACGGGGGACGACGCCCGCACACTGGTGATGACCTTCTCCGAGTTCGGCCGCCGCGTGGCCGAGAACGGGTCGAAGGGGACCGACCACGGCAGCGGGTCGTGCATGTTCGTGGTCGGGCCCGGCGTCAAGGCGGGCCCGGTCGGGCACCACCCGAGCCTGACCGATCTCACCGACGGTGACCTCAAGCACCACACGGACTTCCGCCGCGTGTATGCGACTTTGTTGGAGAACTGGCTCAAAGTGGACAGTAAGATGGTGCTCGGCGAGAAGTTCGAGACGATGAACTTCATCAAGAAAGCCTGAGTGGCATCCAGGAGAGAGCCGTGAAGCGCGTCGCATTCGTTTCCGCATACCTCGTCCTGTGCCTGACCTTGCCCGCCTATGGTGACGACAAAGAAGACTTGAAGATGATGGAAGGGGAGTGGCTGCCGACAACCGGCGAGCTGGCCGGCAAGCCGTTTCCAGACGAATTGCTCAAATCGATCAAGCTGGTCATGAAAGGGGAGAATTACACTGCGGGGGTCGGCGAGCAGACCGACCGCGGCACGGTGAAGGTGGACTCGTCGAAGACGCCGAAGACGATCGACATCACTGGCACGGAAGGACCGAACAAGGGCAAGACCTTTCCGGCGATCTACGAACTGAGCGGTGACACGCTGAAAGTCTGCTACAACCTCGGCGGGGCCGACCGGCCGACGGAGTTCAAGACTAAGGAAGGGACGCAGCTCTTTCTGGTCACGTACAAGCGGTCGAAGAAGGAAAAGGAGAAGGAGAAGGAATGACCGCCTACGCCGCGAGCGGCTCACGTCCCGGGCCGGCATCAAGAGCCCCACGGGCGTGTCCCAGGAACCTGACCCGCACCTACCCGGCGCGGGCAATCTTTCGGAAAAGCGTCATGAACGTCTCCTGCTCCCCGGCGTCCAGACCGCCGAGCATGAGACGAAGTAGTGAGAGCTTTTCCCCGATCGCCGCCCGATACGCGGACCGGCCGGCGTCCGTGAGTTCGACGTGCACGACCCGCCGATCGTCGCTCGAGCGCGCCCGGCGGACAAACCCCTGGGCCTCCAATTTGTCCACCAAGCTGGTGACCGAATTGACCGCCAGGAGCATGTACTCCGCGAGTTCTTTCATCATGGTCGCGCCCGCGTCGCCGAGGCGTTCGACCACCCGCAACTCCTGCATGCTCAGGTCCGCGTGCGGGCCGTTGGCGGCCGCCGCATCTACGACCCGGAAGCGCTGCAGGAAATGCTGGACGAGTTCGCGAAGTTCGGTCGCGTTTTGATGGAGCGAGGCCACGAGTCCTGTTCAGTTCGAGTTTCAGATATTTCGTTTATAGAAGTATATAGATGCGCATCAAGAAGAGAAATCCGGATGGGTAGTGCAGATCCAAATCTGAGGATTGTTCGCAAACGGATCGGCGAAGCGCCAAACTCCGGCAGTGCTATTGATGCATCGCACCGATCGCGTCGCGTACCGAGTCGCAGCCGATCTGTTTAAGCGCCGCGGGCAGTTGATCCGCGATCCGCACGCACGCGGTCGGGTCATAGAAGTTGGCCGTGCCCACTTGCACCGCCGTGGCGCCGGCGACAAGAAACTCCATGACGTCATCGATCGTGCCAATCCCGCCAACGGCCATGATCGGCAGTACTTTCGCACGCGCCACTTGCCAGACGATTCGCAACACAATCGGCTTGATCGCCGGGCCGCTGAGCCCGCCGGTCGCGTTTCCGAGCACCGCCCGCTTGTGCCGCCAGTCGATCGCCATTCCCAGTAGGGTGTTGACGAGGGACACGGCGTCCGCTCCGCCGTCGGCCGCGGCCTTGGCGATGGGGACCACGTCGGTCACATTCGGTGTCAATTTGGCAATCAGTGGGAGCTGGCAGGCGTCCCGGCAACGCCTTACGATCCGATAAGTGATGGCCGGGTCCGTCGCGAAGTCGATCCCCCCGGAAACATTTGGACACGAGAGATTGAGCTCGACGCCCGCTAAACCGCCTGCCTTTCCCATTTTCGCGGTCAGTTCAACGAACTCGTCCTCGGTCTCGCCAGCGACGTTGCCGATGACCGCCGTTGGCAGGCCGCGCAGATAGGGTAGGTGATGTTCCAGGAAGTGATCGATCCCGTCGTTATCGAGGCCGATCGCGTTAAGAAGACCGGACGGGGTCTCCACGGACCGCGGCGGGGGGTTGCCGACTCGGGGCCGCGCGGTGACCGTTTTGGGGATGATCCCGCCTAGGCAGGCGAAATCGACGAGCCCGACCGATTCGCGGGCATAGCCGAAGGTACCGGAAGCAACGAGCACCGGGTTGCGCAGTGACAAGGAGCCGAGTTGCACACTCAGGTCGGGACCCATACTCCTCACCCTACAAGCGTTACAGCTGGAATGCAACCGTGTGCGTAGCGATCCGCGTCACTGGCGCAGAACGCAGCAGGAGCCGTGTAGCGAAACGCGCCAGCGACCCGTTTTCGAGCCGTCGTGGCTGGAAGAACCTGGCGCTCTGTTTGGCATTTTGAGTTTCTTTTGCCGTTCCAGTTTGCCATCTGGCAAGATTCGCTGGCTTGGCACAGTGGTTGCTTATCTTTCCACGCGTGACACGGTTGCGAGTCCCGGGTCACAAAAATTGGTGCAACACCAATTTACCTCCTACCAAACAGGGCACGAGAGCCGGGCGGTTGCGAGTCCCGCCCGGGACAACTCTCGTGCCCTCACCTCTTCTATGGCACTCGTTGCTCCTCAGTTCCATGAATGATCCCGTGGAAGTCCGGTTGCCGACGGGGGAGTCAATCCGTGGCGACTTCCGTTCGGGCGGTCGACCAGCGGTACTCTACGTCCACGGATTTGGTTCACACCGCGGCGGCGAAAAAGCGGTGGCACTGGCCGCCGCGTGTGGCCGTCGCGGATGGACCTACGCCGCGTTCGACTTTCGCGGCCATGGCTCGTCGGATGGTCGAACTCGCGATTTGACCGCCACACGCCTGCTCGAGGACTTGTTCGCAGTTCAGATATTCCTTGCTGAACGCGGGTGTCCGCGGTTCGCTCTCGTTGGTTCGAGCATGGGTGGCTTCGCGGCCGCGTGGTTCGCGGTGCAAATGCCGGAAGTAATTGATGCGTGTGTGCTGATCGCACCGGCCTTTCGTTTCCTTCATCGCCGGTGGGAAGAGCTCACTGATTCCGAACGCTCCGAATGGGCGCGATCACGCGTCCGGCGCGTACGAAACGAGTGGGTGGACGTCGAAATCGGATACCCGCTCGTCGCGGAGCGGGCCACGTTCGACCCACAGGACCTGGCGCGGCGGTGGCAGACCCCGCTCTTGATCTACCACGGCACGGCGGATGACACAGTCCCCGCATCGGACAGCATCGCGTTCGCGGAGTTGGCCACGTACCCGAACATCGAGCTTCGGCTCGTGAAGAACGGTGACCACCGCCTAACCGCACTCAAGGATGAAATCGCGGCGACCGCGTGTCAGTTCGTTGAGCGCATTCGCTCGCATCAAGGGTGAACCGCGAATCGTGCGTGCATTTCGCCGACCGCGGATTACAATCGCAATCACTCTTCCCCCGAAAGGGCCCGCATGAACTCGCGAGGCGCCAGTCTCGTCGCGACCGTCATAGCCCTGTGCGGCTGGATCCCGGCTGCTGTGGCGGATGAGCCGAAGCTGGAGGACATTGATCCTGTCGGGAAGCCGAAAGACTACAAGCCCGGCGCCACCACCCGGTACGCGATCTGGTACGAGGACGGCACCTGGCGCTTCCGTTACACGACAGGGAACGAAGATGTCCAGTCGATGACTGGGACGATCACAGTGGTCAGCGGACGGATGAGTACGATCATCCGTCGCGGCACGCCGGCCAAGGGAGTGAAGACCGGCCCGGACGCACCGGTGGAGAAAACCACCGCTCCCTCTTACAAGTTCAACGCAAAGATCAACCAGGGGATCGAAAGCGGAATCGACTTCACGCTCGATGACAAGGCAACAGCCCTGAAGTTCGAGTTGAAGATCAACGGCAAAGAAGTCACTGGCAAAGTTTTCTTGGGCTCGAAGAGCGCCCACCCGAAGTGGGACACCTTTTATCTGCCGGCGAAACCCGGCAAGTAGTACTTCGTAGGCGCGGAAAATGCGCACCCGAAGTCGGCCAGTTTCTCGCTCCCGGCGTACCCCAAGAAATAGGCCTAGTTCTTCTTCCAGTCTTCGTTTAGCCGGCTCAGGAACTCGATCAGGTCGCGCATTTCGCGCTTGGTGAGCTTGGGCGCCAGGTCGTCCGGCATGGCCGATTTGGTTGCGCGGCGGTCTTCAATGTCCGTCTTCAATACCGTGACGGGCTTGCCCTCCGCGGTGATAAGTCGCACTTCCTTTTCGTCTTCCCCTTTGAGCACGCCAGTCACTGTCTTGTTGTCCAGCGTTGTGATCAGGATCGACTCGTATCCCTTGGCGATCGCCTTGTTCGGCAGAACGATGGCTTCGAGCAAGTATTCGCGAGACTGCTTGCCGACGCCGTTGACGGGCGGGCCAACGTCACCGCCCTGGCCGTCGAGCGAGTGACAGCGCTGGCACTGGACCTCCGCCTTGTGCAGAAAGATGTCGCGGCCGCGACTGGCGCTGCCGCCAGCGAGTGCCTCGCGGTACTTCGCCAGTTCGTCCTTCGAGCGGGCGTTCTCGTAGCCCGCCAGCCGCCGCTTAATTCGCTCCGATTTGCTGGACGCCGCGGCCTCAAGGATCTCCAGTGCCAACTCGGGCCGAGCCGTGTTGGCAATCACTTTGTCGAGCCATTCCTCGATGAGCGCGTCGGCCTCCGGGGACGGGACTTGAGAGAAGAGTGCGAACGTCCCCTGTTGTTCGGCGACGTTGGATCCGGCGAGGACGGCGCGAAACTCCTTCATGACGCCGGCCGGGTCGGTGCGGTAGAGGAGGCCGCGGCCGGCCGTGCGAACATCGGCATCGTCGGCGGCAACGGCCGTTCGCGCCGCGTCGAGAAGCCGCGGATCGCCAAACGCGGCAAGAACCGTCAACGCGTCGATGCGCGTCTGCGCTCCGGCGTTCGAATCGCCGACCAGTTTGATGAGAAACGGACTCGCATTGTGAAGCTCGAGGTGCTTAGCGGTTGCGATGGCCTCCCTGCGAACCTCATCCGGACCGGCGAACACCTTGTCGAGCACGCCGCCCAACGCGTCGATAGCATCGTCTTTCGACCGGGCCAGAAGGTCCTGGGTCAGCCCTGTGATGTAGTCGCGCCGCGGCGGCTTGGGCCAGTCGCCGAGCATCCGGACGGCGAGGGCCCGCAGCGCGGTCGGCACGTCCGAGCGTGCGGCGAAGTCGGCCAAGGCTTCGGCGTTCGGGCGCTGGCCGAGGAGGAAGTGAGCATTGAGGGCCCGATAGCCAATCACATTGGGCAATTGAGGCCGACCGAGCAGGCTGGCCAGTTTTGGCAGGGCGGCGGCGATCAACTCGTCGTTGATCGCGCGGCCCGCCTCGGCCGTGACCTTCGGATCGCGATCCCGCAGGAATGCCGCGACGGCCGGCGCCTTTTGTCGGCGAAGGGCGACGACGGTTGCAAGTCGAACGGCAGCGGACTTGTGGTCCAGGGTGCTGATGTTACCGTTGATCGGTGTGATGAGTTCACTTGCCGTCACCTGCCTCGCCAGCGCCTCGATCCCGGCATGTCGGATCCAGCCGTCCTTGTCGTCATTTTCTTGGAGTAGTGCGACGATGGCCTCGTGAACCTTGGTCGCTTTGAGCCGTCCGATACTGCTGCTCGGGTCCGGCCTGGAACGGGCGAGGGCCAGAGCGGCTTCCATCCGGACCCGAGGTTCGCTGTCGTTCAACATGCCGACGATCTTTTCCCACCAGTAGTCGTTTGGATCGTCGCCGAGCGCCTTCACCACACAGGCCCGAACCTCCGGGTCCCGGTCCGACACGTGCTGCGATAGGTCGATGAACGCGGCTAGGTCACTTCGCCCAACGATGCTGAGTCCCCAAATCGCGTGCAAGCGGGCAAGTTGGTTGCCACTGTTCATTGCCCCAGAGAATGAGACCCGGGCTCCCTTTCGCGTGGCGAGCTCGAATTGAGCCTCCATGCGCACTCCACGGTGCCGGTGGCCCAGCAATCTCACCAACCCGTCGCTTGACTTATTCTCCATCCCCTCCGCGATCAGCTTCCGCGCCCCCGCGACCTCGGTGTCCTTCCTCGCCTCCGGGTCGGTGACCTTGTAGATGCGCCCTTTGCCGTTGATGTTCCACCCGTCTACCCAGTCGCTGACGTAGAAGGCGCCGTCCGGGCCGAACTCGCAGTCGGTGGCGAGCACGTTCCAGACGAACTTGTGATCGTCGGTCATCTCGAATGTCGCACCCTTCGGCTTAATACCGAAGGAATAGATCCCACTTGCTCCCGGACCGCCGCTGAAGTTGGCGAGGAAGAAGTGGCCCTTGTAACGGTCGGACAGACCGACGCCCGGGTACGCGGTGAAACCGGACGGACCATTTGAGTAGTTTTTCAACGCCGGCAACACGTAGGCGGCCTGTGGATTGGGCGTCCAGAGTTGTTCGTAATTCCACGGGCCCCGGTTACCCTGTTTCACCGACGCGTCGTGCATCCGCGTTTCGTACTGGTACCCCATCCGCCAGCCGTAGTCGCCGCCTTCAACCAGATGGAGGAACCGGGCCTGGTCGCCGGAGTCCGAATTGTTATCAACCGTGAACAGGTTGCCGTAGTCGTCAAACGCCAGTTCCTGTGGATTGCGCAGGCCGGTGGCAAAAATCTCGAGGTTCGATCCGTCCAACTCACATCGCAATACCGCGCCGGAGTCCGGGCAAAAGAGGTGTTTACCCTCTTTTGTCTTCACGTTCAGCCCGCGGTCGCCGACTGAGAAGTAGAGTCGACCGTCGGGCCCGATCCTCAGGCCGTGCAAGTCGTGGCCGATAAAGCCGGTGTGCACTCCAAAGCCAGTAGCCAGCGATTCCTTCACATTGGCCTTCCCAGCCCCTTTGGTGTCCTTGAGCAACCAAAGGTCGGGAATGCACGCGTAGTAGACCCTACCCTTGTAAGCTAATATTCCGGCGCCGAGCCCATCTACCGCACGTCCGAAGTCGTCGCGGAACACCGTGGACTTGTCCGCCTTGCCGGCCCCGGTCGTGTCTTCGACCAGGCGAACGCGTTCCCGTTCCTTCTCATACGTCTCGCCGAACTGTTGGCCCGCGAACTTCCGGTATTTGGCCACGCGGTGGGCAACCGTGCGGCAGGCGAGGTCGTCGTCGAGCCAGTTCATGTGCCCGCGAGTGTCCGTCACACCATGGTGCATGCGGAAGGTCTCCGCGACAAAGCACCGACCCTTCTCGTCGAAGGCGAAACAAACGGGGTGTGTCACCATCGGCTCCGCGGCCCAAACTTCGACCTTGAGTGATTTGTCGAGCTGAAATCTCGGGATCGCTTTTTCGGCCTCGTCTGAAGCTTTCGCAAGCGGCGGGTTGTAGTCCGACTTCGGCGGGGCTTCCGGTCTGGCGATCGCGAGTAGGGCGGGAATCAGAGCAGCAAGAATCGGAGTTATGAGGCGGGACGGACGCATGAGGCGGCACTCTCCGAGCGGCGGGTGGGAATGAGAATTGTAACCGGTGTCAGAAGTGGTTGTCGGCAGCAAGCCCTTCGCGTCACCGAGCCCGACGACATGAACCGGCGGGCTCGGTGAAGTCGGGGCGACAAGACGCCTATTGAACTTTTTGGCTGGGAAACCGCGATGGGGAGAGTTTTTGCCGGAGCATCGTTGCGCTCCTTTGCCCCGCACACCTTGGGTTAATGCGCTCTAGCTTCCAGCGAATTCGAAATTTGTATATTGACTCCTATCTATATAGACGATATTCTATGTAGATGAACCGACTGGATCAAGCATTTGCCGCTCTTGCCGACCCCACTCGACGTGGAATCGTGGTGCATCTGGCTCGCGGCGAGGCATCCGTATCTGACCTGGTCGGCCTCTTCTCGTTGACGCAACCTACGATCTCGTCGCACCTGAAGGTGTTGGAATCGGCGGGGCTGATTTCGCGCAGTCGAGTGGCCCAGTTGCGGCCCTGCAAGCTGGAGACGGAACGATTGAAGGCGGTGACGGATTGGTTGGAGCAAGTGCAAGAGATTTGGGAAGGCAACTACAAGCGACTCGACGCGTTACTCGCCGAGTTGAAGCAAGCACAGAAAGAGGAGCGAAAGAAATGAAACCTGCTGAAGTGAGCACGCCGTCAGATCGAGAAGTGCTGGTGAAACGGAGCTTTGATGCGCCGGTCAATCTGGTGTGGCAGGCGTATACGGATCCCGCGTTGATGCGTCGTTGGCTAACGGCCATGCCCGGATGGTCGATGCCGGTGTGCGAGATGGCGACTCATGTGGGTGGGAAGTATCGCTGGCGCTGGCGAAA
>Ga0075418_10009429_pt1 | contig 10943 bp, 4 predicted proteins | sample SoiMetdeltSBSDD2_FD_81776 | JGI IMG/M metagenome (GOLD analysis project Ga0075418, IMG submission 81776) | Bulk soil microbial communities from a Populus tree surrounding site in Tennessee, USA - Soil MetaG P. deltoides SBSDD2 | ecosystem: Environmental > Terrestrial > Soil > Tree plantation...
CCAGCCGCCATCCTACTGCACGCGCACGGGCCTGCGATCGCCGAGAGCCGAGGTGGGGCTGGGGCGTTGACGCGGTGGCGGGGAGGGCGATCGTGCTGGCGTGGGTTCCGGGTGGTCCGGGACGCACTCTCCAACACCTACGCGTCCGTGCAGCCGTTCCGTCAGAATCCCGAGGTCCCCCATGCCCGCGGTGACGTCTCGTTGCCGATGGTCCCGTTCCCTGCCGACGACCTGACCCGGCACGTCGCGTCGCTGCGAGCGCTCGCGCGCGACCTGCTCGCGGACGACACGCTCGCCGACGACGCGGTGCAGCAGGCGTGCGTGACCGCGCTCGTGCGGCCGCCGTCGGGGCCGGTGTCGGTCGCCGCGTGGCTGCGCGCGGTCGTGCGCAGCTGCGCGTTCGACCTGTGGCGCACCGAGCAGCGGCGCCGCCGGCGCGAACAGCTCGTCGCGCGCGATGACGGCGTCGAGTCGCGCGACGCGGCCGAGCAGCTCGAGCTGCAGGAGGACATCGTCGCGGCCGTTCGCTCGCTCGACGAGCCGTACCGGACCGCGGTGTGGCTGCGCTACTACGAGCACCGTTCGCCCGCCGCGATCGCGCGGCTGCTCGGCGAGCCGGTGAAGACCGTCAAGACGAGGTTGTGGCGCGCGCTGCAACTGCTCCGGCGCATGCTCGACGGTCGTTACGGAAGCCGCGGGACGTGGGCCGGAGCGCTCGTGCCATTCGCGCACGCCGGCACCGGGATGGTTGTCGCCGGCATCGCCAAGGGAGGACTGCTGATGGAAGGCAAGAAGCTGCTGCTCGCGGGCGTCGTTCTCGTGGTCGCGATCGCCGGCACCGCGGTGGCATGGCCGCGCGATGCGGTCGCCGTGACGCCGCCGGCTGCGGGCGCGCCGGTCGCGAGCGCGATTCCGCAGGCGCAGGCCGAGACGCCGCCCGCTGCGACTCCGGCGGTTCGCGAAGAGGCTGCCGCGTCGGCGTCGCCGTTCGGCTCCCTCGTCGTCCGCGTGCTGTGGCACGACCGCACGCCCGCGCCGGGAGTCGCGATCCACTGCGTGCTCTGCGGCGAGGCGCAGCTCGACCGCAACGAGCTGCGTCTGGTCGCCGACGCGCGCGGCGTCGCGCATGCGAGCCGTGTGCCCGCGGGCAACGTCGAACTGTCGTCCGATCGCGGCGGCAGGGCCAAGACGACGGTGGCCGGCGGCAGCGTGAGCGACGTCGACTTCGTGCTGCCGCGCGGCATCGACGTCGCGGGCACGGTGATCGACGAACACCAGCGGCCCGTCGCAGACGCGCAGATCGTGCTCGTGTCGCCGCGCGGCGGCTGGCTCGGCGGCCGCGTGATCGCGGCGAGCGACGCCGGCGGCGCGTTCGCCGTGCGCGCGGTCGATCCAAAGTGGTCGCTCGGCGCCCGCGCGGCGCGCTACGCGCCGTCGCGGCTCGTCGATCTCGAGGGGGTCACGAGGCCGGCGGATGCGTTGGCGGTGCAGATCCGGCTCGAGCTGGTGCGGCCCGGCGCGACCGTCGCCGGCGTGGTCGTCGACCAGAGCGGCACCCCGGTCGCCGGCGCGACGGTCGTGCTCGGCCGCGGCATGGGCGGCCACTACGAGCCGCCGATCACGCGCGAGTCGTGGAGCCCGCACGTCGCCGACACCGGCGACGACGGCGCGTTCCGCTGCGACGGCGTCGAGCCCGGCGAGCAGCCGATCGACGCACGGGCCGACGGCTGCACGCGCGCGTCGTCGAGCGTCACGTGCGTCGCGGGCCAGACGGCGCAGGTCACGTTGGTCGTCGCGCGGGGCTTCGTCGTGCGCGGCACGGTGCGCGACGAGAAGGGCAGTGCCGTCGCTGGCGCAATCGTCACGTCGCTCGATCCTCTCGTCGCCTCCTTCGGGTGGCTCGAGGGTGCGCTCAGCGAGCGACGCGAGTTGAAACGGCCGCGCACGCGCTCCGACGCAGCCGGTCGGTTCGAGCTGCGCAGCGTGCCGGAGGGTGCAGCCGATGTGATCGCGGCGACGCAGGGCGGCTCGTGGGGGTCCGCGGTCACCGCCTCGTGCAGCGCGACCCTGAGCGGTCGCGCCGGCGACGAGCTGGCGTGGGACCCGGTTCTCACCGCGGGCAAGACGCTGCGCGTGCGGCTCGTCGACGAGCACGGCAAGCCCGCGCACTACGGCACGTCGATGCTCGCTTACGCGGAGCAGCCCGCGGGACTCGCGACGGCGCTCAGCGTGTTGGTGGAACGCGACACGCCGGGCCTCTTCGTGTTCCCGAACTGCGCGGACGTGCCATACACGGTCGGCGCCCGCGTGCACTCGGCGGCGCTGGGGACGCGCTGGGTCTACGTCCACGGCGTCGTGCCGGGCGGTCTCGACGTCGAGTTGCTGATGCCGGCGATGCTGAAACAGGGCTCCGGTGAAGTCACCGGAAGAATCGTCGACGCCGGCAACCGGCTCGCCGGCCGCGCAGCGGAGATCTCCCTGTCGACGTCCGTGATGAGGGTTCGTGCGCAGCTGGACGGGGACCGCTTCACCGCCAGGCAGGTGCCGCCCGGTCGCTGGTTCGTGTGGCTGCAGGCGGACGGCGAACCCGTCGTCGTCGGACCGACTTTCGAGCTGCAGGACGGACAGCAGCTCGACATCGGCGACGTCGTGACCGAACCCGGCGGCACGCTGCGCGTCGCACTGCGCACGAACGACGGCGCGACGATCGACAAGCCGGCCGCGGATCTCGACTCCAGCTACCGCCGCCAGCGCCTGAAGTGGGACGGCACGCACCTCGTCGCGACGAACGCGACCGTCGGCCGCCACCGCGTGCAGCTGTCGACGCCGGGTTGGCACGCGCCACCGCGCGACGTCGAAGTGACGGCCGGCGGCGACTCCGTCGTCACGCTCGACGTGGCGCCGGCATCGCATCGCCGCTTCCGCTTCACGATGCCGTTCCCCGACCAGTGGCAACGTTGCGAGTTCGCGCTGCGCGACGCCGCGGGCAACGTCGTGTCGGCGGACAGCACGACGACGGCCGCCACGGGCATCGAGCCGCATTGGTGGCAAGCGCCGCAGCCGTTCGGCCAGTTCACGCTCGAGGCAGTGGTCGACGGCGTCCGCCGTGCATGGCCCGTCGACCTGCGCGACGCGGGGAGCGCCGGCGAGCCGCTGCGCTTCTCGCTGCGGTGATGCGGCCTTCTGAAGCGCCTGCCGAGAGAAGCAGCATCGCGAACCGGGGTCTCCCCGCTCCGGTGACGCCGCGTTATCGTTCACGGCCCATGCTCTCCCTCCGCTCGTTCCTGGTCGCGTTCGCCCCGGTCAGCTTCGCCGCCGCGCAGACGACACTGGTCGTGCCGACGACCCACCCGACGATCCAGGCGGCAATCAACGCCGCGCTTCCCGGCGACACGGTGCTCGTGCTGCCCGGGACCTACGTCGAGCGGATCGACTTCCTCGGCAAGTCGATCACCGTGCGCGGCACTGCGGGAGCTGCGGCGACGACGATCAACGGCAACCAGGGCGGAAGCGTCGTCACGTTCGCCGCGAACGAACCGCCGACCGCGACTCTCGAGGGCTTCACGATCACGAACGGCCTCGGCGTGCTCCAGTTCGCCGCGATCCTGCCGCAGGCCGCCGCCGGCGGCATCATGTGCGTGAACGCGTCGCCGACCATCCGCCGCTGCGTGGTGCGCGGCAACCAGGGCGGCACAGGCTCGCTCGCGACCCCATCGATCCCCGTGGGCGGCATCGGCGGTCCGGGCGGCATCCTCGCGAGAGGCTCCGCGCTGCGCCTGATCGAGTGCGAGGTGATCGACAACGTCGGCGGCCGCGGCGGCATGAGTTCTCTCGGCGTGGCCGGTGCCAGCGGAGGGCGCGGCGGGCCCGGAGGCGCCTACCTCGGATTCACGGCGGCCGGCTCGACGCCCGAGATCCTGCGGTGCCGGTTCGCCGGCAATCGCGGCGGCGACGGCGGGGCCCTCGTGTTCGTCCCGGTCGGGACGGCCGGCCGCGGCGGCGAGGGCGGCATCGAGGTCTACACGAACGTGCCGCTGCGCCTGTCGCATTGCGTTTTCCACGGCAACCTCGGCGGCAACGGCGCCACGCCGGCCGCCAACGGCGGTTCCGGCGGCCACGGCGCGTTCGACTTCGCATCGAACAGCTTCACTCCCCCGGCTGTCCTCATGAGCAACTGCGTCGTCACGGGCAACACGGCGGGCAATGGAACCGGCGTCACCAACGCCATCGGCGGCGACGGCGCCGGGTCGGTCGGCGCGATCGCGTTCACCGCGCTGTCGACCACGATCGCCGGCAACACGTCGGGCACGCCGCTGGCCCCCGGCGCAGTGACCGGCGGCCTCGAAGTCGGCGGCTGGATGGTTTCCTCGGCGTCGCTGCGGAACTGCATCCTCTGGGGCAACACGCGCGCCGGCGCGCCGTCCGATCTCTATGTGAACGGCATCGCCGCGGCTGTGAACACGTGCGACATCGGCACGACCACGGGCACGACCTTCGGCGCCGGCAACGTGAGCGTCGACCCGCTGTTCGCGAGCCTCGCGGCCGGCGACGTGCATCTGGCCGCGGCCTCGCCGTGCCGCCACGCGGGCAGCGCGGTCGCGAACCTGCCCCTGTTCGATCTCGACGGCGATCCGCGCACGGTCGGTCCGGCGACCGACATGGGCGCGGACGAGTGGGATGGTCTGGTCGGTTCGCGCGAGGACTTCGTGCTCGACCTCGCGGTGAACGGCACCTATGCGCCTGCGGTCGTGACGTCGACGGCCGGGGCCGGCGACGTGGTCGCCGTTCGCGTGCAGTCGCCCGGCGGGTCGTTCGCGAACGACTTCGCGCTCGTAGGTCTCGAGCCGTGGCTGCCGCCGTTGCAGCCGAGCGGCCCCGCGTTGCTGCCCGAGCTGCACCTGTCTTCGTCGGCGAGTGTGCTCGTGTTCCTGGGTGGCGGCGTCGGTTCGACCGGCGTCACGCTCGCCACGGCACTGCCGCCGGGCCTCTCGGGCTTTGCGTTGCGGCTGCAGGCGTTCTCTCTGACGGGCGCCGCCAAGAACGGCGCCTTCGCGGCGACCGCTGCGCGCGACCTGATCTTGTAGCGCAGCTGCTCGACGAGCCGCCTCTGTCCCGCGCTGCCGCCGACAGCCCGGCGTCCGAGCCGTACATCCCGATGATGCTGGCCGCCCGAGGCTGAGGCCACTCCTCGGTGACCGCGAGAATCGGTGCAACCGCGGCGCGTTCCGGTGCACAGGGCCGGCGTGCGGGACTCCCCTTGCTGGCCACGGCCTTGTAGGCCAGGCCGCGGAACGCCTCCTCGCCCCGGTACTCGAAGCTGTCGAGCGCAAGGACCAGGGCGCAGCACGCCGATTGCACGAGGTCTTGCGACGACTCGCGCGCCCGCAGCAGCGGACTCATGCGCAGCCGCGCGAAGGCCCGCAGCGCCGGCAGATGTTGCTGCAACAGGGCTTCGAGCGCGGTACGATCACCCGCCTGGGAAGCGAGCCACCCCGCTGTGACGTCCGACATTGGGCGGAACGGTCATGGCAGTGGCAGCATACTTACCGCGGCGTGCGCCGTGTATGGAGGCCCGGACCTTGAGAACCACGGACGACGGACAGGCGCCGGCTCCCCGGGATGGCGCCGAGAAGATGCTGCTCGCCTGCCTGCAGGCCGGCGCGGGGATGGCGTCGCGACTCGCCGAGCTGCGGGCCAGCGACTCCGACGACGCACGCCGTGCCATTCGCATGCTGGCGCTGCTCGACGAAGTCGGCTTCCTGCGCGAGCCCGTCGCGCCGGACCCGCGCCTGCCGGAGCGGCCTGACCAGATCGGCCCGTACCGGATTGTCGCCATCCTTGGCGAGGGTGGTATGGGGGCGGTCTACCTTGCCGAGCAGCACGAGCCAGTGAGGCGGCGCGTCGCGCTGAAGCTGATCAAGCTCGGCATGGACAGCAAGACAGTCATCGCGCGCTTCGAGCAGGAGCGGCAGGCGCTCGCGTTGATGCAGCATGACGGCATCGCGAAGGTCTACGACTGCGGCACGAGCGAACGCGGCCAGCCGTTCTTCGTGATGGAGCTCGTGAAGGGCGTGCCGCTCACCACGTACTGCGACCAGCACCAGCTCTCGTTGCCGGCCCGCATCGACCTCGTGCAGCAGGTCTGCGCGGCGGTGCAGCACGCGCACCAGAAGGGCGTCGTGCACCGGGACCTGAAGCCCGGCAACGTGCTGGTGTCGGACGACGGCGGCAAGCTGCAGATCAAGATCATCGACTTCGGGCTCGCGAAGGCGATGGGCAAGAGACTCGTCGAAGCTTCGCTGTTCACCGAAGCGGGGCAGGTCGTCGGCACACCCGAGTACATGGCACCCGAGCAGGCCGATCCGACGAACCAGGACATCGACACTAGAGCCGACATCTACTCGCTCGGCGTGATGTTGTACGAACTGTTGGTGGGGGCCTTGCCGTTCCCGAGTCACGAGCTGCGCATGGCCGGCATGCTCGAGGTGCAGCGCATCCTGCGCGAGGTCGAGCCGCCGAAGCCGAGCACGAAGCTAACGTCGTCCCCGGCCACGGCGGCCAGGATCGCGGCAGCGCGACGCATGTCGACGAGCGCGCTCGTGAAGGTCCTCGAGCACGACCTCAACTGGGTGGCGTTGAAGGCGCTCGAGAAGGATCGCAACCGCCGCTACGAGACGGCCAACGCGCTGGCCGCGGACCTGCAGCGGTTCCTCGACCACGAGCCGTTGCTGGCTGGTCCGCCGAGCGCGGGTTATCGGCTCCGGAAGCTGGTGCGGCGTCACAGGGGGCAGTTCCTCGCGGCGAGCGCGGTGTTGCTTGCCCTGGTCGGCGGCGCGATAGGGACGTTCGTGCAGTTCCTGCGTGCCGAGGACAAGGCCGCGGACGCGCTGGTGCAGAAGGGTAGAGCCGAGGAACAGGAGCGTGTCGCGACCCAGCGCGCCGAGGAGAACGCGAAGCTCGCGGATGAGAAGATCAAGCTTGCGGAGGCGGAAGCGACTGCCAAGGAGCAAGCGCAGCAGAGTGCGGCTGCTGCCGAACTGCGCGCCAAAGAACTCGAGCAGGTACTGTCGTTCCAGGAAGCGCAGTGGAAGGAGGTCGACAGCAAGAGCATGGGTGTGCAGCTGCGCCGCTCATTGCTCGAAAGCGCCAAGGAAGCACGCCGGACCGACCTCGAAGCGGGCCTTGCGGGCGTGAACTTCACGAGCCTCGCTCTCGGCATGCTGCAGGAGAACCTGTTCGACCGGTCGCTCGCGGCGATCGGGAGGGGCTTTGCCGATCAGCCGCTCGTGAAAGCGCGACTGCTGCAGACCGTGGCAGAGACTCTGATGGGGCTGGGTCTGTTGGAGCGCGCGTCTGCAGCGCAGACGGAGGCGCTGGAGATCCGGCGCCGGTTCCTCGGCGACGAGCACCCGGACACGCTGATCTCGATCAACAACATGGGCTATTCGATGCGGGCGCGCGGCAAGCTCACCGAGGCAGAGGTGCTCTACCACGAGGCGTTGGAGAAGCGCCGGCGGATCCTCGGCGACGACCATCCGGACACGCTGGGCTCGATCAACAACGTGGGCTTCCTGCTGCATGCGCAGGGCAAGCCCACCGAGGCAGAGGCATTCTTCCGCGAGGCGCTGGAGAAGCGCCGACGGATCCGTGGCGACGACCACCTGGACACGCTGGGCTCGATCAACAACCTTGGCATGCTGTTCCTGGAACAGGGCAAGCTGACGGAGGCAGAGCCATTCTTGCGTGAAGCGCTGGAGAAGCGCAGGCGGATCCTCGGCGACGAGCACCGGGACACGCTGACTTCGATCGGCAACATGAGCGGTCTGCTCAAGGCGCAGGGCAAGCTCACCGAGGCAGAGCCGTTCTTCCGAGAGGCGTTGGAGAAGAGCCGGCGGATCCTCGGCGACGAGCACCCGGACACGCTGATCTTGATCGACAACATGGGCTTCCTGCTGCAGGCGCAGGGAAAGCTCGCCGAGGCCGAGCCGTACTGTCGCGAGGCGCTGCAGAAGAGCCGGCGGATCCTCGGCGACGAGCACCCGCACACGCTGACTTCGATCAGCAACGTGGGCGGTGTGCTCATGGAACAGGGCAGGCTCACCGAGGCAGAGGCGTTCTTTCGCGAGGCGCTGGAGGGGCGCCGGCGGATCCTCGGCGACGAGCACCCTGACACGATGGGCTCGATCAGCAACGTGGGCCTCGTGCTGCGGGCGCAGGGCAAGCTCGCCGAGGCAGAGCCGTACTATCGCGAGGCGCTGGAGAAGCAGCGACGGACTCTCGGCGACGAGCACCCGAACACGCTTCGCTCGATCAACAACATGGGCTCGTTGCTCCATGCGCGGGGCAAGCTCACCGAGGCAGAGCCCTACCATCGTGAGGCGCTGGAGAAGCGCAGGCGGATCCTCGGCGACGAGCACCCGGACACGCTGGCCTCGATCCACAACATGGGCGTCCTGCTGAAGTCGCAGAGCAAGCTCAGCGAGGCAGAGCCGTTCTTCCGAGAGGCGTTGGAGAAGAGCCGACGGATCCTGGGCGACGAGCACCCGAACACGGTGCGCTCGATCAAGAGCATGGGTGTCTTGCTGAGGGACCAAGGCAAGCTCACCGAGGCGGAGGCGCTTCAACGCGAGGCGCTGGAGAAGCACAGGCGGATCCTCGGCGACGACCACCCGGACACGCTGGCTGCGATCAACGACTTGGGTGCCTTGCTGAGGGAGCAGGGCAAGTTCGCGGAGGCCGAGCTGCTCCTCCGCGAGGCGCTGGAGAAGAGCCGACGGATCCTGGGCGACGAGCACCCGAACACGCTGCGCTCGATCAACAGCATGGGTGTCTTGCTGCAGGTGCAGGGCAAGCTCACCGAAGCCGAGTTGCTGTTCCGTGAGGCGCTGGAGCAGCGCCGGCGGATCCTCGGCGACGACCACTCGGAAACGCTGAATTCGATCTTCAACATGGGTGCCTTGCTGAGGACGCAGGGCAAGCTCGCCGAGGCAGAGCCGCTCTGGCGCGAGGTGCTGGAGCAGCGCCGGCGGATGCTCGGAGACGACCACCCGCAGACACTGATCCACATCACCAACATGGGCCGCCTGCTGGTGGAAGAGGGAAGACACCACGATGCGGTGGCATTGCTGTCCGCAGCCGAAGCAGCGGCGCGCAGGGTGTTCACCGGAGGACGTGCCAATCTGCTGGCTCTCTTCCTGTGGACTCTTGGCAATGCCCACGCGGGGCTGGGACAGCCGCAAGAGTGGGGATCGGCTGAGTCGCAGCTGGTGGAGGCACACATGTTGGTTGGGAGGTTGCGCGGACCGGAGCACAAGGACACCCGCGACTACGTGCAGGCTCTCGTCGATCTCTACGAAGCCTGGCATGCCGCCGAGCCCGCCGGAGGCCACGACAAGCAGGCGGCGGAATGGAGGGCGAAGCTCGCCGTTGAGCCGCCCAAGGAGGTTCCGAAGTGACCGACGGCGCCGACCGCCCGCAGCAGATCGGTCCGTACCGCATCCTCGACGTGCTCGGCGAGGGCGGCATGGGCACGGTCTACCTCGCTGAGCAGCGGGCGCACGTGTCAGCGGGCCACGACAACACTCTCGGCATCCTTCGCGCCGGCGCCTACAACACGTTCGGAGCCGGTTGCCCGGGCAGCGCCGGCATGACGCATCTCGAAGCAACCACGTTGCCTCGCGTCGGAGCGACGATGACCGTGCGCGTGGAGCCGCTACCGCTTTCCGTCGCGGTGATGATCAATGGCCTCAGCAACGTGAGCTGGGCCACCGCTCCGCTGCCGCTCGACCTGTCGCCGCTCGGCCTCACGAACTGCTGGCTGCGCGTGAGCCTGGACGCGAACCACGCGCTGATCGGAGCCTTGGGCTCGGCCACCTATTCACTGGCGGTGCCCGCGAGCGCTGCGCTGGCCGGATTCATACTGCACCAGCAGGCACTCGTGCTCGATCCTGCGGCGGGCAATCCTTCGGGTCTCGTGATGTCGGACGCGGCGACGGCAGTCGTCGGCTTGTAGCAAGCTGGACCTCCCGCCGCAGTTCGAGCACCGGCACCCGCCGACCTCTCCCCCTGTCGGTTTCGAGGGCGACTGTTAACCACGATCTCTGCTCTCCGAGAGTCCGTACGGAGAGCACGGACCGGTGCTGATCCCAACTACCCCGAAACGGAGTGGGGGACCCACACCCTACGCTCTCGCGAACTTCGCGACCGCTGCGACCGCCACCGCAAGCCGTGGCCGTCACGCCACCCACGCGCGCCCCCCCAAGCGCAGCCGCCCCGCGGCTCTTCACCGGCCGCGCCAACGGCCGCGCGGTATCATCCGAACGTTTCACAGATCGCCAACCTCATGAGGTGCTCCATGATCTCGCGTCCTTCGCCTGCGCTGCCCTCAGCTGCTGTCGCGGTCCTCTTCGCTCTGGTCACCAGTACTGTGTCGGGGAACGCCGCAGCCCAATGTGCAACGCAGTGGGTGGCGGCTTCTGGTCTCGCGGGGACAAATCTCAGGGTCTTGGCCACGACCATGTGGGACCCTGACGGTGCCGGCCCGATGCAGCCCATCTTGGTTGTGGGTGGCGAGTTCACGGTCGCAGGCACGGTCGTGGGGAACCGGATTGCTGCATGCGATCCGGTGACCGGTGCCTGGTCCGCACTGGGTTCGGGGATGAACGGCTTCGTGTACGCGCTCGCGACGCTTCCGAACGGGGACCTCGTGGCGGGTGGTAGTTTCACGACCGCCGGGGGCGTGAGTGCGAACAACATCGCGCGCTGGAATGGCACGAGCTGGTCGGCGCTGGGCTCGGGAACGAATGGCGGTGTCTACGCCCTGACGACGCTGCCGAACGGGGACCTCGTGGCGGGTGGTGGTTTCACGACGGCGGGAGGCGTGAGTGCGAACAACATCGCGCGCTGGAATGGCACGAGCTGGTCGGCGCTGGGTGCGGGAATAG
>Ga0075418_10009430_pt1 | contig 10942 bp, 9 predicted proteins | sample SoiMetdeltSBSDD2_FD_81776 | JGI IMG/M metagenome (GOLD analysis project Ga0075418, IMG submission 81776) | Bulk soil microbial communities from a Populus tree surrounding site in Tennessee, USA - Soil MetaG P. deltoides SBSDD2 | ecosystem: Environmental > Terrestrial > Soil > Tree plantation...
AGAAAATCGGGTGCGTGCTGCGTACGAAGAAAGTAGTGGCGAGGGTAGCTGGAGCACTTTGCCTGAAAGACAGGGGTTGGTTACAGGTACTTGGTTGCATATGACGCCCCGGGCCCGCCGTACCGTTACAAGGGAAGCCCGCGAGCAACTATGGCAAGACATGACCCCGCAGGAACGACGCAAGAGTAGAATCTTAGACGGCGTTGCTTGGTGTATGGTGGGGGCAACCGCAGCGATCGTCGTATTAAAACCTCTACCCGGTTTGATAGGTAGAGCCGCCGAGACTTGGGCGGGACTATTTGGGGATGCGGTTATCTCGGTTCCACAGCCAACCGCAGGGGGCGATTACGCCCAAGGCGCCATGGGGGTTGATGCTGGACCAGATGGAGCCCAGCCAACTAATCCAGACCAACCAGTTTTTTCTAAGGAACAGCTGACAGTTACCAATAATATGGGTTTTTATCAACTATGCAATAATTTAGGCATCACCGATCCCACTAGCCAAGCGAAGCTTCTTGAGAAGGTTGGCCCAGAATTAGTAGACGCAGGCATCGCTTACAGGGACCCTTCTATTGGTGGCTACGGCCTTAATGCATTCGATTCTTTTGGTAACCCAACTGCCTTGACTCAGGAGCAAGCACGGCTCTTAATAGAGCAATATAAAAGCTTTGCATAATTAGGATCTAATGGGTATCCAACCTGAAAAAATTCAAGAAGTATACCAATTTTTGACGGCAGGTAATCAGCCACTGCCACAACATATTGATATGAGTGTGGTGTTTGGCCGTAAATCAAAACATTTGCAAAACGCTGTTCTGCAGGCGGTCGGACGAAGTGATGGATTAATCCTTTGTGGCGGAATTGACGCCGATGCGGGTGATCTTAGGTTTTATCAGAATACAGCTGATTATTTGCTCGGGCCTTTGATCCACAAGCGGTATAGCTATCCTGCAGAATGGCGCGTTGATATCGCGGCAAAAAGTGGTATCGAACATGCTCAACGTTCGGTACAGTTTTTAAATGATCTCGGTAAGACTAACCTGGAAACCGTAGCTGGCATTTCTCATCCAACCCGGTCATTGCGCCTCGGCGGACTATTACGCGCCGAAATGCAGCGAAACAATCTGAATACTGATGGTCTAATACATCATGGTAGCGATTATCCATTTGACCCGGAGAATCTTTTTGATCAGTACGAAGCGGCACGTGAAGTTGTAAGGATAGACTCATATAAGGAGGACGGGCGCCGTTCGTACCTTGTCATTCCCGAGCGCCCCACTCAAGGGATGGTGCAGTACGCAAAAGGCATAATGGCTCAACTAGGAGCTGATTTTAAGCGGCAAGGCATAAAAAATGCTTCTACGGCAGACGACACTAACCGATTTGAATCGCCATTTTGGAAGATATTGAATTCCTCCCACGGTGGCAGGATGGATGCTGTCGTCGAGTGTTTTCAATCAGCATATCTTCCGATGGGGAATATTGTGAACGGGTTCCGACTAGGACGGGCCGCCCTTAAGGAGCTACGCGCCCGGGCAGGTATGTAGGCCGGTAAAATCTTTTAAAAAATATACTTTTTGCGGATAATATAGTTCCAAAAGAAGGTAACAATAATCGCTATAAACTTACCGGCGGCAGGCGAATTAATAGCCTGCACGACTAAAAAGGTAGTGCCAAGCTGCCAGCCGACACCGACTAAGCTGGTAGCCAGCACCAGCATAAATTCCTTCCGCGGCGAATGGCGGCGATTTTTAAATACAAACACACGACTAAAATGCCAGTTAAGTATAATCGCCAGGCCCATACTTAGCGGGACGGCTACTAAATAATTAAGGCCAAGCCACAGCATCCCTAAATAAGACAGGTATTCAATGCTGACAATAATTGCAGCCATAATGAAATAACGGGCTAGCTGCTCGTTTTTGGTGTAAAGGTTTTTAACTTTCTCTTGCATCAGTAGGTTCCTTATATTGTTCTAAAAAGTCGTTTAACAGCCGGACGGCAATGCCGTAAAAAGCCGGGGCGGTTTTGGGGTTGATCGTCACTTTATATGTTAACATCCGGCAGTAGTGAATGGCCTCGTGGAATAACAATGCGCGGTATCGGGCTGGTGACAGTTGTTTTTGTAAACGCTGCATTAAGCTTTGATGCAGTTGATGATATTGTAGCGAACGGCGCTCCTCAAAACTTATTTCGTTGCCAGTTACAGTACAAGTAGTCAGACTAACTAAAAAGTCGTAGCCCGAATGCAAACTTTGCATAATTTTAGAATAGTCGACGAGTGGGTCGGCAATGGCGTTTTCGTTATTAGGGTCGATGATTATAAATTTGCTATCACGCGGTTCTACTAAAATATTATCTAAGGCCAAATCGCCGTGCAACGGACAGTCGACAATATCAGCTAAATCTGCCATTGCCTGTTTATTTTGGGTGAGCTGTTCTATGGCTTTATTGAAATTTAGGAGTTCACTGCCGTTTACTACCACCGATTCTTGGGCAAGAAGGTTAGAAATAGCCAGGTGGCTCTGCGCGGCATCTTTAACTTTACCAATAGCCTTGGTTTGAATGTACCCATTAACTAAGCGTGCAGGGTTTTTAACCGGCTTTTGGGGCGTATGAATGCGTTTGTCGACAAAATCGCAGATGTGCATTAAAAGTGCCTGGCTGTCTTTAAGCGACGACGAATGAATGTAATCAAAGAATGGGATAAATTCTTCGCGGTATTCAATATCAATGGCGTAGTGTTCGTGGGTGTCTTGCTGGGCAACTACCTTCGCAATCTCGGGCATTTTTTTGCGCGATTTTAGCCAGTCAAACTGGTCACGCAGCTTGCTGGCGTATTGTTTTAAGGTTATTTTTTTAACGACCATTTCGTTTTCTTGCCAAGCGAGGAGTGTCAAGGCATTAGAACCGCCTTTAAACGTTTTAATAACTCTAAAATTGTCGCCCAGCTCTTGGGTAGTAAGGATACGGCTGAGTTCCTCACCCTTAAAGTAAGTGTCTAGGAAGCGGGAAAATTCGGCGGTAATATCCCGGTCGCGGTACAGTTTGTTTTTAAGCGCATCAACCATTTTGGCTTTTTTGTCGCTATAAATTCGTTGTTTTAAAACCAGGAACAAAAGGCCAAGCAGCGTGGTTGGGCCGATAAGGAGCAGCCACAGCACAAAAGGCATATACACGGCATTGGGTAACGCTAGCGGCAGGTTGGCGATGGACGAAAAGATATTCTCGAATGTCCCCAGGTACGCCGGGCCCGAAGGGACCGCCACGGCTAAGTATGCACCAACCGAAGTAATTGTTTTTTGCAAAAATGTTAAAGCCGGTAGCAAACCAATTACTAGGGTTAGTACAGAAAGTAGATAGCAGAGCCACATGACGGCTGTTATCCATAAGTACCGTGGCATACGGGCAGGTGTAATGACGTTTTTTAGACAGTAGATTGCCGACCAAAACATCAGGCGAATACGGTCGCGGGTTCGCTTGTTAAACTGTTTAGAAAAATAGTAAATCAAATGCAGCATCCAGCGGTGCTGGGCCCGCGCGCTGTACAAAATAAACCCCAAGACCAAGGTCGTGGTAAACAAAATAACGGTAACGTATAGTAACGGTGCGGCGGTTGTAGTCAGCGTGGCTAATAGTAATAAGCCCAGCAAGGCAAGCACCAATGCGTCCAGCCACCGCTCAAACAAAATGGTCGCAAATACCGCCGAACGGCTAATGGAGACGCCCTTGCCAATGTAATGCGCCCGCACGAATTCGCCCAAACGGAACGGTAAAATAGCATTAAAGAAAAAGCCAATCATTTGGCCCTTAAATACCCCTGTGCCGTGAATGGGTCGAATCTGTTCTAGCAAATATTGATGTTTATAGGCTCGTAGCCAGTGGCCAAGCATTTGAAAGGCAACTGCTAGCCCGACTAACAGTAAAAAGTATGATGTCTCCATTTGTACTGGCACCGAAAATTCCTGCGCATTAAACAGTTGTATAGCCAACAGCGCGGTGCCAACCAAAGCGATAATAATAAATAAAAATTTGAGCGAAAAAAGTTTGCGCTTCATTGCACAACCTTGCAAATATGTGCGCCAAAGGCCTCGGCCGCGGCAAAGCCTTTGGGTGAGTCCTCAAACACTAGGCATTCTTCTGGCTTAACGCCAAAATGTGCGGCAATTTTTTGGTGGCATTCAGGGTCTGGTTTCTTTTTACCAACATCACCACTAAAGACCATAAAATCAAAAAGATCGGTTAACCCAAAGTGGTTTAGGATATTCCGAGCGTTTTCTTCCTGGGAACTTGTCGCAAGGGCAGTGTGGTAATGGCCAGAAAGTGCCTTTAGCAGGCCGACAATTGCTTCGTTTTGTTTAATAAGGTGGAAATACCGAACGTATTCCTTGGCTTTTAAAGCCTTAATGGTGGTTAATTGGTTAGGCTGGGGATTGATTTTATTTTTTTTGACAAAATTGGCGTGGATTTCTTCAATGCTGCCGCCGTTTCTAAAATAAGACAAAAAGTCATTTTTTTTGAGTGTTAAACCAACCGATTTAAAAGCAGCCTTGTAAGCTAAAAAATTAGCCTCTTCATTAAAAACCAGGGTGCCATCTAGGTCAAAAATAAAGCACCGTAATCCCGTCATCTATTTCTCCCTCAAGGAATGTGTGGTTTGTATAGTACATCAAAAACTACGTCTTCTGGCAAGTCCTGAGTATTCTTTTGGGTCGTTTCTTCGGGTAATCCGCCCGGTTCGCCTAATCGAATTGCCAGGGGTGGGGTGTTGGGTACAAGCGTTTCTGGCTGTATGGTAAAACAATATCGTACATTTTTAGAGGTATTGATTTCGGTAAAACGGACGTTGCTGTAGGCGTTGTCCTTAAGCAGTAACGATGAGAAAACAGTAGCCCGAAGCGTTGTTTGGCACTCGGCATCCATAAGCACGAGTTTGTATTTGCTGGGGCTTCCGCCGCCAAACGTGGCGAAGAAAATACTAACACCGTTTAGTTGATTGTAATTGGCGGTGAACGTTTGGGTAAGAGTATCGGACCCAATTGTAAAGTACTGACTAGTTGGGACAAGCGGCAATGGCTGGCGATCGGGGATATATTGTTCTGCCGACTCGTTACAATAAGTGTCCCTATCTACCGGCATTTTTATAGCTTCTGTTGGATATACCGGCACTTGGAGGGGGTTGTTTGTAGTGGTGTGGCATACTTGCTGCACGGCGTACCGGAAAGACCCGATCGTACGGTAGTTTAGTGCGCCCTGGCCGACATCGGCATTAGCTAAGCTGGCTGCCGGGATAAGGCACAGTAAGACTGCCCCGCCAAAAACTAAACGGCGGTTAGTAAAGGTATCCAGACGGCGGCAAATGACATATATGGCAGTAAAAAGAATAATAAGGTTTTGTGTGTAGAAAAAGTGGTCGGGGCCGCTCGTTGTGTAGTTGTTAAATAGATGGGAAGTGCCAGTTCGTTGGCTGACAAACAGCGCGGTTGTGACTAGCGCTGCCCAAAGCCCAAAGATAACAATCGGCCGATCCTCGCGCCGTGCTATCTTCCAAAGCCCGATAATTAGCACCAATGTGCCAAGTACCACTACACTGTTGAACAGATCTTTTACCATCATATGATCGAACGGAAAGAGCAGGGTGCGGTGCAAGAAAATTTCAATGGTTTTAGCCATTTCGTAGGGTTCCTGCAGGTAGCCCTCGATATGGTCAATGCCGCCCCTCAAAACGATGTATAGAATTTGCAAACTGACTAGCACTAGCAAACCCAATAAGCTTATGAAACCTCGGTTATGTAGTAAGGATTTAAAAAGAGTAATCGGCGCGCGCAGCGGTTTCCACCCCGGCCAATATGGCAGTAAGGCAAACGGCAGCAGTAAATACACGGTAGCGTTCGTGAAGGCGCAGATAACCAAACTGGCATCGATGGCATATACCCAGCGACTGTTAGAGGGCAGCCGCCAACGCTTGATAAGCAACAAGAACGCAATGTACATGAAGGCAAACTTTAAGTTGCCAACAGTAAAGACAGCATAGTTAAAACCAGGTAGCGGCAACACTGCAAGCGAGACCGACAATAAAATAAGCCAGAATTTACGCTTAACATCATGCCAAAATAGTAGCACTGGCAATGTGCACAAAAACGCCCAAAATAAATACGAAACCAACCCGAGCGTTTTGGATAAATCCAGCAGGCTGCCATCAAAAAAGAGGTCATTGAGTAGAAACGCCAAGCCCTCCAGCAAGTACACGCCAAAAATAAAGTAGCCGTTAAAAGAGGTAAATAGTGCCCCCCAAAAACCTTTATCAATCACATTTTGGGCAAAAATAGTCCCGTCCTCGGCGTAAAAATTCGGCACATCCCAGTAGACTGGGTAGCGGTTGTAGGCCCACATGCTAAAGACGGCAAACAAAAACAGACTTGCCGCAATACGCCAAAAAAGAGGTGACTTAAGAAGGTTTACTAACGGTTGTATTTTCGCGCTACCCCCCCACATTTTCATATTTGGCCTAAGCTTTCCCTTTTTCGTATTCGGCTAGTTCTTCGGGAGTGCCGAACGAGGCGAAGCCTTCGACAGGTGTAGCTTTAACCTTGCCTTTTTTAAGAAGGATGTTGTAGATGTGCGAAACGTAATATTCGGGCATTTTGTCGGTCAGTGGTTGGGCGAGCAGTTCGTCGGCCGCCTGGCTAAATAGGTCGGCGTTGGCGATGTAGTAGGCGCCGGTTATGGCGCGGTCCGAAATCGCTTCCTTTTCGGCGGTGCGTTTGACCATCCAGTTATTGTCGACCTCGGCAAAACTATAGCGCGGATCGTGGGCTTCAAAGGTGAGTAATCCACCTACAATGTCACTTTTGCCACTCAGGGAATCTTGGAGCATATCGTAATACGGCTGGCTCGAAAACCATAAATCGCAATCTAAAATGACCACGCCCTCATCTGGTTTGAGGTGCGGTTTGGCGCGGTAGGCGTCGCGCAGGGCGCCGGTTGGCTCCTCGTCGGTAACGACGACATTTGCCTGGGGCAAGGCGGTTTTAAGCATCTTGGTAAGGCCATATTCTTGCTCATGTTCTGCCCTAATGATAATGGTGTAATGTTTGGTTGCTTTAACGCCGTCCAAACTCGACAAAGCTTTTTTAAACATCGGCATGCCGTCGACTTCTATCAGCGGTTTGGGCGTAGTAAACCCGGCTTTTGCGAATCGCGAGCCTCGGCCTGCCATGGCCAATATAATGTGTAAATTCCGCATCTCTACTCCCCTATTTCTTTTTATATGGTTTAGATTGAAATTCGCTGGCCTTGTGGTTGGCCAGTTTAGTGCGGCCAAAGCGCCAGCGGAACAATTGCCGGAGGGCAATTTTGCCAATAGTAAAGTTGCGGGCGTTGCTCACTTGGTCAGACTCTTCCCAGGTAATCGGCACAAAAACAATCTTGGTTTTTTTGCTAAAGTAGTCGAGCAGTAGGTCGATGTTAAACGTCATGCGGCTGTCAAAACCAAGGTAGCGGTGATCTTTAAGGTCTTTCAGTCGGAACAGGTTGAGGCCCGAGCCGAGGTCACGGCTAGAACGCATAACCACCATACTGTAGGCAAGGTTAATCGCGCGGTTACCCCAAATACGCTCCCACGAATAGCCTTTTAGTGTAGCGCCTTTCATAAAACGGCAACCTAAAATAGCACCAAGTTCCGGATCTTTTTCGGCTAAGTCAATAAGGTTATGCAACTCTTGCGTTTTGGCCTGGTCGTCGCCGTGCAAAATGGCTACGTAGTCGACACCCATTTTTTCGCTGTATAAAAAGGCCATTTTGTGTGAGCCGCCCAGGCCGAGGTTTTTGACGTTTTGTACCACCCGTACTTTGTCGCCCAGCTTGCGTTTGTCGATGACTTTTTGCGCTGCCTCGGCAGTATTGTCGCCGCCGCGGTCGTCAATAACGATAACGCGGTCGACGCGATCGAGTAGTTTTTTGTCAAATCCCTCCAGTACCCGCCCAATCTGCTTCTCGCAGTTATATGCCGGAATCGCCACCAGAATACTTGGCTTGTTTGCCATCACGCCTCCTCAAGAAAGTAGTTATACCTCTTTATAATATCAGAGGTTAACAAAAAGGTTAGATTTGCGAATACCTAACAGAATTTGAAAGTAAAATCTTGCCCAAAGCATCTATTTCGGCGGCCCCAACAAGTCGCGATTTTTCAGGGTCTATAGGGCCAGAAAGTGATTCTGTTTCTACAGGGCCATTACCAAAACCGCTATGATAGCGAGCACCGCTTGATTCTGTGGTTTTGATGATTAGCTCTTGGTTTCCTCCTGGCTCGTCTCCTGGACGTTCGTAGTCGAGTGTGGTCACTGTAGCCGTATTATCCTCGTCGTTTTCTATATTGCTCACATTTGCCGTTACTGAGATGTCGTACTGGGTGGTGTCCGGGACTGTGGAAGCTAAGCGCTCACAGCCTGCAGCTAATGCTTTGTCGGTAATGTCATCAAGTAGTATTGAAAAGGCTACGTCTGCGACAACACCTTCTCTTGCATCTTTCGGTCCTTCTGTGTGCACCGGCAACCAATTTACTCTTTTCTCTGCTGTGTCCATAGAACTCCCTTTGTTATTTTACGATGATAATTTTTTGTTTATGTAAAGTCAATTTAGTTTTATAACAAGTAATCATTACTACGTTACAATAAAGACGTGATAACGAGTCGGAGTGTCAAAAACCAGAAAGAAATAGTAGAAGCATTGGCTAATCTATTGATTGGTACCTTAAAAAACGGTAAACGCCTATTATGGTTTGTGTCGGGCGGATCATCTATTCCGGTTGCGGTAGAAGTTAGTCACAAGCTAATTGGAAACAACCTTAGTAATCTTTTTATTACTTTAGTCGACGATAAGTTTGGGTTGCCTGCCGCCGAGACCAATTTTGGCCAATTGCAATCCGAGGGCTTCGCGTCGTCAAACGCCACAATGCACAATATTCTACAACCCTCATCCTCCCTTAAACAAACAGGCGAACGGTTTGACAAACTCTTGAAGGAGCGGCTAGCTTGGGCCGATATAGCAATTGGGCAGTTTGGGTTGGGTGAAGGTTACCACACCGGTGGTATTATGGCTGGCAGCCCAGCAGCCCGGGCTCGAAAACTAGCGATTGGCTATGAGTATCAAGGACAAGGCAAGGTGACGGTTACTCCTGTGCTTATTAAACGTCTTGATGTAGCATTTATTAACTCGATGGGCGAGGGAAAACGGCCATTAGTGCGACATTTTTTGCAAAGCACGGCATCAGTTACAGCCGAGCCGACACAAAGCTTAAAAACCACCAAACAAACGTTTTTGTACAGTGACGTTTTGTAGAACTGTTGTTAGGGCATGGGTGGCACAATTAAGAGCAGAATGATAAATAGTAGAAGGACAAAAAGTACAATGCCCCAGGCCATGTTTTGCTTACCGTCTTGTTTATCTGGTTGAGACATACAGTTTAGTTATTACGTTGGGTCATAACAAAGTCGACATCGTGGCTGGAATGTTCTCCATCTGGCGTCACCCATCCGCCGTTCCAGCGGCTAAAAGATTCTCTGCCTGGAATGCTACCATCCATGCGTTTTACTTCGGTCCGACCATTTACTGTATTTTGGTGGAGCACCAAATACATGTTAGGCAGTCCAGTATTTTGGTTACAATCGCCGGCCACATAATTTACATCGTCGCCGGAATGTTCGCCGTCAACAGAATTCCAACCGCCGTTCCAGCTGGCGTAGTTAGTGTTGCCGTCTAATCTTTTTATTTCGGTTCGACCCTGTGTAGTGCCTTGGTGTAAGATTGTAAAAACGTTAGGATGGTTTGTGGTGCCACAAGTTGATGCCGCATAATCTACCCCATCGCCGCCATGCCAGCCATCTGGTGTGACGAAAGTAGGGGTTAGCCAAGTTGCGTAGTGGGTTGCGCCGTCGAGAACGCGGATTTCGGTTTTACCACTGCCGGTGTTCCAGTGCATAATGCGGTAAATGTCTGGCCGGCCATCGCGGTTGTAGTCTGCTACGACATAATCGACGTCGTTGGCGCCATGATGCCCATCGGGCGTCACTAACGGGTTACCCGCCGTAAAGCGGTCGGCTCCGTTGAACACCCGGGCTTCGGTCATACCGCTGGCTGTGCTTTGATGCTGAATTTTGATGATATCCTGCACGCCGTCACCATTAAAGTCGCCCATACCATAGTCAACGTCTGAACCCGGGTGCCAACTGTCGTTAGTTGGGTAACCGTTGCCCCATTCTCTGTAACTTTTAGCGGCAGGTAGCTCCCTAACCTCAGTTACCCCACTATGACTATTCCAGTTCTGAACCTCATACAAATCCGCCGACGGCCAAACCGGAACCGTCCCACCACCGCCACCCGGCGTTTCGGTACAGGATTGCTGATTATCGGTTGCATTTGTGTCACCTATCCTGGCAATTGGAACCGCATTCGCTACAGAAGTTGTGACTGGCCGGTCATAGTAGCATGCGTAATTTCCGGTGTCGCTTCTGGCTTCGAAATGGGTATGTACGCCGGCATCTGTCGTAACCTCCCAGCAGCCATCCACCTCTTCCCATTTTTTTGTCTTGCCTAAAACCATGCCGTTGGTAATTGGTCCTGATGTCACCATCTCATCTAAGTGAGTATAGGACACCCAGCCTACGGATTCATTGCCTACTTTTATGCCAATTCTTATGCCTTTTCCAGCGTCACCATTACAAGAATCCCAAGTACTTAGTAGGTCAAAACCAAGTGTTTGGCCATTTGGTGCGGAAACATTAAGCTTGACCTGCGCATCCTTTTTAAAGAGATCCTCTGCGAAGTTACCCGAATATAAATCATGCTCGTTAGCTTGGCCACTAGCAGTGCTGCCCCATTTGCCATCGAAGGGCATTCCAATTTCAGCATATTTGGTTGTAGCTGCGGCTGCTGATTTTTCGAC
>Ga0075418_10009434_pt1 | contig 10942 bp, 11 predicted proteins | sample SoiMetdeltSBSDD2_FD_81776 | JGI IMG/M metagenome (GOLD analysis project Ga0075418, IMG submission 81776) | Bulk soil microbial communities from a Populus tree surrounding site in Tennessee, USA - Soil MetaG P. deltoides SBSDD2 | ecosystem: Environmental > Terrestrial > Soil > Tree plantation...
GACTTCGAAGCGTTTTTGCAGCGGCCTGGACCGTGGCTCGGCGGCTTCGACTTTCCATTCAGCCTGCCACGCGAGCTGGTGCGCGATCTCGCATGGCCGGCCGAGTGGTCGGCCCTGGTTGCGCACTGCGCCCGCTTGAGCCGCCTCGAACTGCGCGCCGCGCTCGACGCCTATCGGGGCACCCGCAGCCCGGGAAGCAAGTACGTGCACCGCGCGACCGATACTCCCGCGGGCTCGTCGAGCCCGATGAAGCTCGTCAATCCGCCCGTCGCACTCATGTTCCACGAAGGGGCGCCGCGTCTCGCGGCCGCGGATGTCTGCCTGCCCGGGCTTCGGCCGAGGGCATCCTCACGGATCGCGCTGGAGGCCTATCCAGGCCTCCTTGCTCGCAAGCAGCTCGGTATCCGCGCCTCTTATAAGAGCGATACGCGGAGCGAGCACACGCCGGCGCGTCGGCAAGCGCGCGCGCAGATCGTGTGGGCGTTGAAACGCGGTCAGCCGCTTGGAATTGCCTTGGGGTTGGCGAAACGCCTCGAGACGCAGGTGCTCGAAGATGGCACAGGCGATTTGCTCGACGCGGTGATTTGCGCAGTGCAGGCGGCCTGGGCATGGCGCAAGCGCCGCGCGAACTATGGACTGCCGGCCGATGCGCCAGCGGGAGAAGGCTGGATTCTTACTGCTTAGGCGCCGGCACGAGACGGTAGCCCTTCCACTCCATGCAGAAGTGCGCGAGCCGGTTCTCTTCCATGAGCTGGTGACCGTACGGGTCGTACAGCGGGCTCATCGGCCAGACGAAGAAGCCGCGCCCCGTGGCGTCGCGGGCAAGCACGGGGCCAATCATCATTGGATAGCCCCAGGCGCGGAAGTTGGCTTCGCGCCAGGCGAACTGGCGACACTCGGCGTCGTCCACTTGGAACTCCTCGGGCGAAGCGTCGGCTTTCTCCCATTGCATCGGCGTGCATGACGCGATGAGGAAAAGCGAAACGAGGCAGAGGCGACGCATATTCGGTTCGACTGGCGGCGATCCCCGCGGGTTCAAAGTGCGCTACTGTATATCCATGCAGGCACCGCTCGCCATCGTCGATGTGGAGACCACCGGAAGCGATCCGACGGTCGACCGCATTACCGAGATCGCGGTGCTGCTTGTTGAGAACGGCGCCCTGACGGCGCACTGGTCGACTCTCGTGAACCCGGGCGCGCACATGCCGGGCGCGATTCAGGCGCTCACCGGCATCAGCCAGGACATGGTGGACCGGGCCCCGCGCTTCGCCGACATCGCGCACGAGCTGCATGAGCGGCTCGCGGGGCGCGTTTTCGTCGCGCACAACGCGCGCTTTGATTACGGATTCGTACGCCGCGAGTTCGAGCGCGGCGGCATCCGCTACCACGCGAAGACGCTTTGCACCGTGCGCCTCTCGCGCCGACTCTATGCCGGCGCCGCTGGCCACGACCTCGACGCGCTCATCGCGCGGCATGGTCTCGAGTGCGAAGCGCGCCACCGCGCGCTTCCCGACGCCGGCGTGGTGTGGCAGTTTTTGCGCATCGCCGCCGCGGAGCATGGCGAGGAGGTGCTCACGGTCGCCGCGCGGCAGGTGGCGCGCCAGCCGGTGCTGCCGCCGCACGTGGAGCGTGCGGCGATTGACGAGATTCCGGAAGCGCCGGGCGTCTACCTTTTCTATGACGAGGGCGGCGCACCACTGTACATCGGCAAGAGCCGCGCGATGCGTTCGCGGGTGCTGCAGCACTTCATTACTCCCGCGAGCTGGACGCTGCGGGTGCGCCGCATCGAGTGGCGACGCACCGCGGGGGAGCTCGGCGCGCTCCTGCGTGAAGCCGAGCTCGTAAAGACCCTGGACCCGGAATACAACCGCCAGCTTCGACGTCCGGAGCGCTTGTGCGGCTTCGCCTTCGACGGCAAGCGGCTGCGGCTCGCCGCCGCTGCGGAGATCGATGCCGACACGCTTCCCTACGTGTACGGCGTGTGGCGCTCGCGCCGCGCAGCGCTGCAGGCGCTGCGCGCGGCGGCCGATGAGCACCGCCTTTGCCTGCAGACGCTCGGTTTCGACCTCAAGAAGCACGGGCACTGCTTGCGTCACCAGCTCGGCCGCTGCGCCGGCGTGTGCGCGGGTAAGGAAAGCATCCATATTCATCACGCCCGCGTGGCCACGGCGCTCGCGCCGCTCAAGAGCGCCGCTTGGCCGCATCGCGGGCCGCTCGGTGTAGTCGAGGCTGACGCAAACCGCGATACCACAGAGGTGCATGTCGTCGACCGCTGGTGCTATCTCGGCACCGCCACCTCGGACGCGGAACTCGCGGAGCTGCTCGAGGCGCGGCGTCCGCGCTTCGACTACGACCACTATCGCATTCTCTCGCGCCATCTCTCGAGGCGCGGTGTGCGCGTGGTGCCGCTCGCCGCCTGATGCACTGCGAGCTCGTCGTCCCCGGTCTCTTTCGCGCCAGCAACCTTCGCCGTTTTCCCGCCTTGGAGCTTCTGCTCGCACGGGGCCGAAAGCGCTCATGCCCGACGCAGACGCTCGAGAACTGGGTGCGCGAGGCGTTCCAACTCGGCGACGGACCGTTTCCCGCCGGCGCGCTCACGCTGCGCGCGCACGGCCGCGATCCCGGCGCTGCAAGCTGGGCGCGCGCCGATCCGGTGCACCTGCGGCTGATGCGCGACCGCGCCGTCGTGGCGCCTGGTGAGGCCTTCGGCATCTCGAGCGAGGAAGCGGTGCAGCTGTGCGACGCGCTGAACGCGCATTTCGCCAACCAGGATTTCACGGCGGTCGATGCGCGGCGCTGGTGCGCGCGCATCGAGGGACCGGCGGGGGAGCGACCGGCGCTCGACGCGGCCGGCAAAGAGCCCGACGTGCGACGAGAAGGCGCGGCGCTCCTCACCGAAATCCAGATGGTGCTGCACGCGCATGCGGTCAACGAAAGGCGCGAAGCGCGCGGCGAGCCCGCGGTCAATAGCGTGTGGTTCTGGGGTGCAGGTCGCGCCGACAGCGCGCATTGCGCATGGCAGTCCGTCGCCGCGGACGATCCGGCGATCATCGGCGCGGCGCGCCTCGCCGGCGCGCGCCAAAGACCGTTGCCGCGCTCGGCCGCGGAGTGGATCGAGCGCCTGCCGGAAGGCGTGCGCCACCTTGCGGTGCTCGACGGGCTGCGCGCGCCGCTCGCGCTGGAGCAAGATGTCAACGAAAAGATCGCCGCATTCGAGCGCGACTGGTTCGCGCCGCTTCTCGGCGCGCTGCGCAGCGGGCGTATCGGCATGGTGAGCTTGCACGCACCTGACGGCGCGCAGGCGTTAAGCTTCGAAACGATCCGGGGGGATCTGCGGCGCTTCTGGCGTCTGCCCAAGAACATCGAACGCTACGCATGAAGATCGTCGAGCGCCCGTACGCCGAGGCGAGCCGCCGCGCGCTCCTCGACGCGGGCATGCATCCGGTGCTCGCGCGCGTGTACGCCGGGCGCAACATCAGAAGCGCAGCCGAGCTCGCCTACGGGCTTGACGGTCTGATCGCGCCGGCTTCGATGAAGGGCCTGGCGAGCGCCGCGGCTCTCCTCGCTGATGCCATCGCGCAGGGCAAGCGCCTGCTCATCATCGCCGACTACGACGCGGACGGCGCCACGGCGTGCGCCGTCGGCATTCGCGCGCTTCGCGCCTTCGGCGGCAACGTCGGGTACCTGGTGCCCGACCGCTTTAAGCTCGGCTACGGCCTCTCGCCGGAACTGGTTGAACTCGCGGCGCAGCGCAAGCCCGACCTGCTCATCACCGTGGACAACGGCATCGGGAGCGTCGAAGGTGTGGCGCGCGCGAAGAGCCTCGGCATCGCCACGCTCATTACCGACCATCACCTTCCCGGTCCGCAGCTACCCGCCGCGGAGTGCATCGTCAATCCCAACCAGCCCGGCTGCCAGTTTCCTTCCAAGGCGCTCGCCGGCGTTGGCGTCATGTTCTACGTGATGCTCGCGCTTCGCGCCGAGCTGCGCAGGCGCGGGCGCTTTCCCGAGGGCAAGGAGCCCAACCTCGCGGCGCTGACCGACCTCGTGGCGCTCGGCACCATCGCCGACGTCGTGCCGCTCGATGCCAACAATCGCAACCTCGTATCGCAGGGACTGAAGCGCATCCGCGCGGGACGTTGCGCGCCGGGCATCGCGGCGCTGATGCGCGCGGCCGGGCGGGCGCTCGCCGAAGCGTCGAGCTTCGATCTGGGCTTCGTGGTCGGCCCGCGCCTCAACGCCGCCGGGCGGCTCGCCGACATGAGCCTAGGCATCGAGTGCCTGATCACCGAGGACGAGGCGCGCGCGGCGAATTGCGCACAGGAGCTCGATCGGCTGAATCGCGAGCGCCGCAATATCGAGGCGTCCATGCTGACGCAAGCTCTGGCGGCGCTGGAGCAGGCATCGGGCACCGACGGAAATACGTTCTTTCATCCCGAGTGGCACCAGGGCGTAGTGGGGATCGTGGCGTCGCGCCTCAAGGACCGCCTGCATCGTCCGGTGATCTGCTTTGCCCGGGCCGAAGAAGCGGGTGCCATGGTGCTGCGCGGTTCCGGTCGCTCCATTGCGGGTCTGCATTTGCGCGATGCGCTCGATGTCGTTTCCAAGCGTGCGCCGGGGCTCATCCGCCGTTTCGGTGGCCATGCGATGGCCGCGGGCCTCACCATCGCGGCTGGCGATTACGAGCGCTTCGCCGGGGAATTCGAACGCACAGTGGAAGAGTTCCTTCCACCCGATGCGCGGCTGCGGGTGGTCGAGACCGATGGCGCGCTCGACGCCATGCATTTCTCGCTCGAAGTGGCGCGTCTGCTCGACGCCGGCATCTGGGGCCAGGGCTTTCCGCAGCCGGTGTTCTGCGATACATTTCTCGTGGAAAATCAGCGCGTCGTGGGCGAGCGGCACCTGAAACTATGGCTGATGAAGAACGGGCGCCGGATCGAGGCGATGCGCTTCGGCGCGCTCGATCCCCTTCCGCAACGCGTGCGCGCGGCCTACCGCCTCAGCGTGAACGAGTTCAACGGCCTGAAGAACATCCAGCTCAACGTGGAGCACTTCGAATGATTCGTACTTGCTTTGCGGGCGCGGCGCTCGCCGTTTCCGGTCTCGCGCTTGCGGCCGACCTGCAGCCGATCAAGGACGCCGGCCCGTACGTCCCCTCACCGCAGAGCGTGGTCGCCGACATGCTGCGCTACGCCGACGTCGGTCCGAACGACTATCTGATCGACCTCGGCTCGGGTGATGGGCGCATCGTGCTCACCGCGGCGAAGGTGTTCGGCGCGCGCGGCTTCGGGGTCGAAATCAAGGATGACCTCGTAAAGAAGTCGAACGAGGCGGCGAAGAACGAGGGCCTCGCCGACCGCGTGAAGTTCATGAAGCAGGATCTCTTCAAGACCGACATGTCGCAGGCCACGGTGATCACGATGTACCTGCTGCCGGACACCGTGAACCTCCTCAAGGACAAGTTCCTCGCCGAGCTGAAGCCGGGCACGCGCATCGTCTCGCACGACTATCCGCTCACCGGCTGGATCCCCGAGAAGTACGTACAGATGGACCTCGAGGATAAGGTGCAGATCAGCGGCGTGACGACCACGCTCATCTACCTCTATGTGGTGCCGGCGAACGTGGCGGGCCGCTGGAGCGCACAGATGCCGCCGGCGCTGGCGAAGCAGCCGGCGACACTCTCGCTCAAGCAGCAGCTCACGCGCGTGAGCGGCAGCCTGCGCCTGGACGGCAAGGACGTGGCGCTCGAGGACGTGAAGCTGCGCGGCGACCAGCTGAGCTTCCGGCTCGCCGGCCGCAAGGCGACGTTCTCCGGCGTGGTGAAAGGCAAGTCGATCGAAGGCCTGGTGGACGGCAAGACGCCCTGGAGCGCGACGCTCGGCGGATGAAGCTACGCGTCAGCGCCTCTGGCCGCAGCTTTGAGATCGAGCTGAACGACACACCCACCGCGAGAGCGCTGCTCGAGGCGACGCCGTTCGAATCGCACGCGCAGACCTGGGGTGAGGAGGTCTACTTTTCCACGCCCGTGAGCGCCAAGGTGGAGCCCGACGCCAGGCAGGTGGTGGAGCCCGGCACCGTGTGCTTCTGGTGCGAAGGCGACGCGCTCGCCCTGCCCTACGGCCGCACGCCGATCTCGACCGACGAGCGCCCGAAGCTCGCGAGCCGCTGCAACGTGGTCGGCGCGCTCGTCGGCGATCCGAAGGCGCTCGCGCGCATCAGGTCGGGCGAGAAGCTGACCGTGAGCCGCGCCTGATGGAACGCAAGCGCGTAAATTCTTCCAAGGTGCGCTCGGTGGGCTACGACGAAAAGACGCGCACGCTCGAAGTCGAGATGTCCAACGGCCAGGTTTTCCAATACAGCGGCGTCTATCCCGAGGTCTATCGGCGCTTCATGGCCGCGCCGAACCCGACCTCCTTCTTCGACGACAAGATCGCCGAGGAATACAGCGCGAAGCGCGTCTGACGGCGGTAAACTAGCAGCAAGAAAGAAGGGAGGCAGCGGCGATGCGGCGGGTCATCGGTTCGATGTTGTTGGCTGCGTGCGCGCTGGCGCAAGCGGCGCCGCAGCGCGGCCTGCCCCATGCGGAACCCATTGTCTTCGCCTTCGACAGCTTGCACGGCATCGCCGCGTGGCTCCGCAGCAACGGACGCGAGGGCTATGTCGGCGCCGATGTCGCCGACGCGATGGGAATCGCACGCGGGGAGGACGAGCAGGTCCTGCCGGCGTGGCAGCGCGGCTTTCGCTCGCACGAAGTGCTGCGCATTGCGCAGATCCTCACCGACGAGAGCAAGGACTTCATCCTTTTCATGGTGCAACAGCCCGACGACCAGGTTTACTTCTATCTTTCGACGCCGCTCGGCGGGCTGCACAAGGCGTTCGTCTCCATCCCGAGCAAGAACCTGGTGCTGCCGCTCGAGCGAGCCGAGGCGGAACTGCGTTTCCGCGAAGAGGTCCTTTACTGGAAGGACCGGAGCGAATCCCGCTAATGGACGCCGAGCGCATCAACCAGATCGCCTCCCGGCTCAACGACCTGCAGGCGAGGTCGGCCGAGCTGCGGAGGTATCTTTGACCTCGAAGGCAAGCAAAGAAGGCTGTCCGAAGTCGAAGCGCTCCTGAGCGACGCGAAGGTCTGGAGCGATCCGCAGCGCGCCCAGGAGCTCGGCAAGGAAAAGAAAGCGCTCGAAGGCGTGGTGGACACGCTGACGCGCGTAGCCGGCGGGCTCGCCGACGCCCGGGAGCTTTTCGACCTCGCGCGCGCGGAGAGCGATGAGGACACGCTGCAGGGCGTTTCTTCCGATACCGAGAAGCTGGAGAAGGAAGTCGCCGCGCTCGAGTTCCGGCGCATGTTCTCCAAACCGCTCGATCCGAACAATTGCTTCATCGACATCCAGGCGGGCTCGGGTGGCACCGAAGCGCAGGACTGGGCGGCGATGCTTGAGCGCATGTACCTCAAGTTCTGCGACCGGCGCGGCTTCGCCGCCGAAGTGCTCGAGCACACGCCCGGCGAGGTGGCCGGCATCAAGAGCGCGACCCTCAAGGTGAGCGGCGATTACGCCTACGGCACCTTGCGCACTGAAGTCGGCGTCCATCGCCTGGTGCGCAAGAGTCCCTTCGACGCGAACGCGCGTCGGCATACTTCGTTCGCCAGCGTGTTCGTCTACCCGGAGGTGGACGAATCGATCGAGGTCGAGGTCAATCCCGCCGACCTGCGTGTCGATACTTACCGCGCTTCGGGCGCCGGCGGCCAGCATGTCAACCGCACCGACAGCGCGGTTCGCATCACGCACCTCCCAACGAACATCGTCGTGCAATGCCAGAACGACCGCTCGCAGCACCGCAACCGCGCCGAAGCGATGGCAATGCTGAAGGCAAAGCTCTACGAGCTCGAGATGAGAAAGCGCCTCGCGGAGAAGCAGAAGCTCGAGGACGCGAAGACCGACATCGGCTGGGGCCACCAGATCCGCTCGTACGTGCTCGACCAGTCGCGCATCAAGGACCTGCGCACCGGCGTGGAAAAAGGCGCTACCCAGGCGGTGCTGGACGGCGACCTAGATGATTTCATCGAGGCGAGCCTGAAGCAGGGGGTTTAATGGAGTCGGAAGAAAACAAGCTCGTCGAAGAGCGCCGTGAGAAGCTGAAGGCGCTGCGCGGCGGTGGTGTGGCGTTCCCGAACGACTTCCGGCGCAAGGACCTCGCCGCCGATCTCGGGAAACGCCACGCCGGAAAAAGCAAAGAGCAACTAGAGAAGGAGAAGCCGCAGGCGATTGTGGCGGGCCGCATGATGTTGAAGCGCGTCATGGGCAAGGCGAGCTTCGCGACGTTGCAGGACGGCTCCGGCCGCATCCAGGCCTACATCACGCAGGACGTTGCGGGGTACGAGGAGTTCAAGCACTGGGATCTCGGCGACATCGTCGGCGTGGAAGGGCACCTCTTCAAGACGATGAAGGGCGAGCTCACCGTGCACGCGAGCTCGATCCGCCTCCTCGTGAAGGCGCTGCGGCCGCTGCCCGAGAAGTTCCACGGGCTCGCCGACCACGAGCAGCGTTACCGCCAGCGCTACGTCGACCTCATCGTCAATCCGCAGGCGAAGGAAGTTTGCCTCAAGCGCATCGAAGTGATCCGGCGGATCCGCGAAGCGCTCTTTGCCGATGGCTACATCGAGGTCGAAACGCCGATGATGCAGCCGATTCCCGGCGGGGCGGCGGCGCGGCCGTTCAAGACGCACCACAACGCGCTGGACATGGACCTGTATCTGCGCATAGCGCCGGAGCTTTATCTCAAGCGCCTCGTGGTCGGCGGGCTCGAGCGCGTGTTCGAGATCAATCGCAACTTCAGGAACGAGGGCATCTCGACGCGGCACAACCCGGAGTTCACGATGCTCGAGTGGTATTGCGCCTACGAGGACTGGCGCTACATGATGGACCACACCGAGAAGCTCGTGCGCAGCGCCGCGAACAACGCTGTCGTGACCTATCAGGGCAAGCAGATCGATTTCGGCAAGCCGTTCGCGCGGCTTGCCATTCCCGACGCGATCCGGCGCCATGGCGTGGATGGCGACCTCCGCGATCGGGCTTTTCTTGGGCGCAAGCTCGATTCGCTCAAAGTTGAATACGAGAAGCACCAGGGGTGGGGCGCGCTGCAGCTCATGCTTTTCGAGGCGATCGCCGAGAAGCACCTGGTGGAGCCGACCTTCATCACCGATTTTCCGGCCGAAGTTTCGCCGCTCTCGCGGCGGCGCGACGGCGATCCGGACGTCGCCGACCGCTTCGAGCTTTTCATCGATGCGAAGGAGATCGCCAACGGATTCTCCGAGCTGAACGACCCGGAGGATCAGGCGGCGCGATTCATGGAGCAAGTGAAGATGAAGGATGCGGGCGACCAGGAAGCGATGCACTACGACGCGGATTACATCCGCGCGCTTGAGTACGGCATGCCGCCGTGCGCGGGCGGCGGACTTGGCATCGACCGGCTGGTAATGCTGCTCACCGACAGCCCGAGCATCCGGGACGTCATCCTCTTCCCGCATATGCGCCCCGAGGGCTGATACAACCGGTAACAAACGCTCACGGTCGCCCGTCGACCTTGTCTCTACGCTGGCGTTGTTGGGAGACGAAAGGAGACACAACGCCATGCAAACCATCCCCACCACCTCTCGCCTGCACCCGCTCGTCGCGGTCGCGGCGATCTCGGTCACCATACTTTCCGCCGTCGGCATCGCCACGATGACCGGCCTCATTGCGGTGTCAAAGGGTCAAGAAGAGGTCCCGGTCGACCTGCCAAAGGAAGTGGCCCCGGCGATCACCCATCCTGCGCCGGTGCCGAAACCGGCGGTGCGCAAGACCGCCACGGCGCCGCGCCCCCTGGAATCGCCGATCTATCAACCCGCGCCGCAGGTCGCGCAGGCGCCGGTCGTCGTCGAAGCGCCCAAGCCGCAGCCCCTTCCCGGCCAGTTCGCCACCGTGGAATCGGTGCGCGAAGTGCGCGAAGCGGGCGACGCCAAGGGCGTCGGCGCGGTCGGCGGGGGCGTGGTGGGCGGCGTGGTCGGGAACAAGCTCGGCAAGGGCAAGACGCTCTTCACCGTGCTCGGCGCAGCCGGCGGCGCGCTCGCGGGGCACCAGATCGAGAAGCATGTGCGCGGCGAAAAGCGCTGGGAGATCAGCGTGCGCCTCGACGACGGCACGCAGCGGACCGTAGCGAGCGACGTGGAGCCGACGTGGCGCGCCGGCGAGCGCGTGCGACTCCTCGACGGCAAGCTGCTGCCCGCCTAACCCAGTATCTGCTTGAGGAGGGGCCCCATGCGGTCCACCGCCGCGCGCCCCTCCTCAATCGCTTCCTTTGCGCGGTGGAAATCCATGGTGGCGAAGTCCGGCAGGATCGGCGTGACGAGCACGTCGGCAGGCTCGCCCGCAAGGCGGCTCCGTGCCACGCGCATCTCGACGATGTCGAGCGAGGTCATGAAGACGTCGAAGATGGATGGCACGTTCGGCTCCTCGTGCGCGTCGGGCGTCTTCTTCATCCACTCCGGCCGGATGCGGTCGAGCCAACCTGGCACCTCGCGCGGCGCGATCTCCTGCTCGTTGCCGCGGCGATAGGGCCCGAGCTTTCCCCAGCTGAGATCGACCGCGATCACGAGCTCGGCGCCGAGTGCGCGGCACATGGACACGGGCACCGGGTTCACCAGCCCGCCGTCGACGAGCACCGCACCGTTGCGCACCACCGGCGTGAAGAGGCCCGGCATCGCGCAGGAGGCGCGCACCGCTTCGAGCACCTTGCCGTGCCGCAGCCAGAGCTCCCGGCCCGAATTCAGCTCGGTCGCGACCGCCCCGTACGGGATCGGCAGCTCCGGGATCTCCCGGTCCTCGAAGATGGTGCGAAACAGCGTGAAAAGACGCGTGCCGCGAATGAGGCCGCCGCGCCAGGTCAGGTCCATGAGCCGGACCAC
>Ga0075418_10009436_pt1 | contig 10941 bp, 7 predicted proteins | sample SoiMetdeltSBSDD2_FD_81776 | JGI IMG/M metagenome (GOLD analysis project Ga0075418, IMG submission 81776) | Bulk soil microbial communities from a Populus tree surrounding site in Tennessee, USA - Soil MetaG P. deltoides SBSDD2 | ecosystem: Environmental > Terrestrial > Soil > Tree plantation...
ATGGCAGGTGGTTGAGTAAATGCAGTATATGAAATTACAATCGTAATGAATAAGTGCAGGATGCGTAAAGGTTGCCAAGGTCGTTTCAATTCCGATAAGCATTTATAATTTTATTTCGACTTCTTTCCAAGGTACTTACTTTTTAAATAGCCATCCAGACTATCATTGTAAACTCAGGCATCCGTCATGAATCACAAATTTTTTACCTCATTAAAATGTAGAAGTGTGAAAATAGGTTCAAGCCGGGATAACAACGATTTTTATATTTCATCAGCAGTGCTTTTTCCCAAGTGTTGATGAACTTGTAATCGATCTATTCATTCAAATTTGCAATTCTTATTCGCCTGGCTCAAAGCAGTAATTAACGAAAGGAGTATTTGGATTAAGGAATGGCAATTGCTTCAGGAAAATAAAAGATTCTCGCCAGTTTTTCCAAATGGTTTTTTCCCTAGGTGTTCATAGGCTTTCGAAGTTACTTCTCTTCCTCTTGGTGTACGCTGAATAAATCCTTCCTGTATCAAAAAAGGTTCATATACTTCTTCCAATGTGCCAGCTTCTTCTCCTACCGCTGTTGCGATAGTTGTAATGCCAACAGGACCGCCTTTGAATTTTTCTATAATAGTTGACAAAATCCGATTATCCATATCATCCAACCCATGTTCATCAACATTCAACGCTTTTAGTGCATGTTGTGTAATACCAAGATCAATTTGACCGTCATTCAATACCTGGGCAAAATCCCGTACTCTTCGCAACAAACCATTTGCAATACGAGGCGTACCACGGCTTCTCCTGCTTATTTCATCGACAGCATCTTTTGAAATGGATGTGTTCAGGATTTTTGAAGAGCGTTGAATGATCTTATTCAAAATATCAGAAGTATAATATTCCAGTCTTGACTTTATCGCAAACCTTGAAAGCAATGGCGCAGTTAATAAACCGCTTCGAGTGGTAGCGCCGATCAATGTAAAAGGATTGAGATTTATCTGGACACTTCTTGCATTCGGACCACTGTCGATCATTATATCGATCCTGTAATCTTCCATCGCTGCATATAAATATTCTTCTACTACTGTACTCAGCCTGTGTATCTCATCAATAAACAAAACATCATTCGCCTCAAGATTAGTGAGCAATCCTGCAAGATCTCCAGGCTTTTCAATCACTGGCCCTGAAGTTTCTTTGATCTTTACTCCCATTTCATTTGCCACAATTCTTGAGAGAGTTGTTTTACCCAAACCCGGCGGGCCGTGAAATAATACATGATCCAGCGCCTCGCCCCGGATCTTTGCAGCTTTGATAAATATTTTCAAATTCTCAATGATCTGGAATTGCCCGGAGAATTCAGCGATATGCGCAGGGCGGATATTATTTTCAAATTCTTTGTCCTCCGGGGTCAGAGAATCTTTTTGACTACTTAGGTTTGGATTCGCCATGAACTTTTTTTCGTAATTTTTGTAAAGCTAAATTATTAATCACAAAACCTTATAATATGAAATACGTAATCACAGGTGGGGCCGGCAACATATCCAAACCATTAACTGAAAAATTATTAAAAGCCGGGCATGATGTAACTGTTATCTCCCGCAATGCTGAAAATATCAAATCACTTACCGACCTCGGCGCCAAAGCTGCCATTGGATCTGTAAATGATATCGCATTTTTACAAACAACATTTGCCGGAGCTGACGCTGTTTATACAATGGTGCCGCCAAACTATGCAACCAATGACATGAAAGCAAGTATCGCTGAGGTTGGAAAAAATTATGCAGAGGCCTTAAAAACAAACAATGTAAAATATGTAGTTAACCTTAGCAGTGTGGGTGCACATTTACCGGATGGTGTAGGACCTGTCAGCGGATTGTATCGCGTAGAACAGGCATTGAATGGATTGAAGAATATAAACATTAAACATCTTCGTCCTACTTATTTCTTTTCGAATTTTCTGGGCAATATCGGTATGGTAAAGAACATGAACATCCTCGGCGGAAATTTTGGTGGAGTTGATTTCAAAATGTTGCTGGCTGACCCCAATGATATTGCTGAAGTGGCATTTGAGGAATTATCTAACTTAACCTTTACTGGCCATTCAGTCTGTTACATCGGAAGTGATGAACGAAGCACAGAGGATATTGCAAAAACTCTCGGTTCAGCTATTGGCAAGCCTCAACTTCCATGGGTAACTTTTACTGATGAGCAGGCTTATGGCGGAATGATACAAATGGGCCTGCCGGAAAATGCTGCAAAGAATTATGCAGAGATGGGCCATGCCATGCATGATGGTTCAATGTTTGAAGACTATTGGAAACATCATCCTGATAAGCTTGGTAAAATCAAGCTCGAGGATTTTGCAAAGACATTTGCAGCAGTATATAATTCGAATTAATTTTTTTGTATGCCCGGCAGAAGTAAAATTATTCAGTTCTGTTGCACAGTTTGCCTAGAGCGAAGCGAAGGGCACACTTGTACTGGAACAATTCTATTCAGCAAAAAAATAAAATATGAAAGTTGGAATAATTGGTAGCGGTATCGTGGGTCGTGTATTGGCAGCAAGTTTTTTAGAACAATCTCACGAAGTAATGCTTGGCACCCGGGACATTAGCAAGAAAGAAGTAGTAAAATGGAAAAACGAAAATAAAAATGGCGCATTGGGCTCATTTCAGGAAACGGCACAGTTTGGAGAGATAATAGTGCTTGCCGTGGGTGGGCTTGTTGTTGAAGATGCTATTAATCTTGCTGGCAAAGAACATTTCAGTCATAAAGTTGTAATTGATGCTACCAACCCAATCGCTGCAGTGCCGCCGGAAAATGGTGTCTTGAAATTTTTTACAACACTTGAAGAATCATTAATGGAAAGAATTCAAAAGCAAGTACCGGATGCTAAGGTTGTAAAAGCTTTTAATTCTGTTGGAAATGCTTCGATGTATAAGCCAACCTTCAATGGAATCATACCTACCATGTTTATTTGTGGTAATGATGAAGAAGCCAAACAAAAAGTAACAAACATTCTTACATCGTTTGGTTGGGAAACAGAAGACATGGGTAAAGTAGAATCAGCAAGAGCTATTGAACCTCTATGCATTTTGTGGTGCATTCCTGGTTTTATCCGTAATCAATGGACTCATGCATTTAAAGTGCTGAAGAAATAAAAAGCCCTCTGACGAGAGGGCTTTAAAGAATTAGAATCTTTATTTCATTAATGATCCATTACAACCAGTTGTTTTGTTTCAAGTAAACCTCCCCCCGGACCTCTTCTATGGAATTGAATTAAATAAACTCCCACTGTCAGTTTACTTGAGCTGAAATCAAACCTCGTATAAGGTCCTGCTGTTGCTTCATGTCGTTCAACTATTTTTCTGCCCATCATATCAAGCACAGATATCGTAACCGGTACACCTGCCTGTGGTATATAATAAGTAATATAAAATGCCCCGGTTGTAGGATTCGGATAGACAAACAGGTTAGAAGTTGGCAGCGCCGTGAACGTTATACCTGAAGTTGTATTTACGCAACCATTTACATCTGTTACTCTTACTGTATATGTACCGAGATGGTATGCATCTACAACATAAGAAGAACCAGTTATAGACGGTTGTGCAACTCCATTTATAAACCACTGATAAGATGCTCCTGCCGGTGTTGAGTTAACGGTTACCGTTGTCAGCATTCCTGGTCTTAATTGTGTTTGACCAGCCGGATTTAGGGCTAGACTTACAGTTGGTAATGGATTAACGGTAAGTATTGCTGCATTGGAATTTATTGTTCCGCATCCGGCATTAGATAAAACAAGGCGATACCTGTATCCATTTTGTGAAGGCTGCACATTAGTTAATGTAAGCGTAGTGGTGGTAGCACCTGCTATATCAGTCCAGGTCGTACCAGCATTTGTGCTTACCTGCCATTGTGTTGTTTGAATCGTACCTGTTGCAGCAGCAGTAAATGTTACTGTTCCATTTTGACAGGAAGTTCTGTTTTGTGGTTGCGTAGTAAATACTATTGGCGTATGCACAGTAACAGTTACAGTTCCTGGTGCTGAAGTACAGTTTGTAACAGTAGGATTTGTAAATGTGATCTCCCAGCTTGTGAGCAGACCAATATCTCCGGCTACGCCATCGGCTATATAGAGGTTCCATGTACCATTAAGATCTCCCGTAAACTGAGATAAAGCCGGACTCGCCTGTGAAACAGTTCCAATTGGTGCAGGATATGTATCGGATGATCCATTGTTAGTAGGACGATATGTTCCGGTTCCATTGACTCCAGTTATAGACATCGCATTTCCTGCGTCATCAAAAGTATAAGTAACATTATTCAATACACCGCTGCTGCCGACGTCAGACATCAATACTACGTTCGTTCCTGTCGGAGATTGTAATAACACGTCAATGTCCGAAGACCACGAGTGCCGCAGCCCTCTTAGGATTACTGATTTTACAACGGCATTCGCTGGCAATCCTGCTACCGCAAGTGTTGAAGGATAGGGAGCGGCTGCGCCAGCGTTAATATTGATTGGAGCTGTTCCGGGAATGGTAGCCGTGCCCCCAGTCGAGAATGTTCTTGTACCTGTACTTGTATTCGTAACGCTTACTGAATACGTAGTCGTAGATGTTGGGCTTGCATAAACAGTAACCGCCGGTGTACCCGCAACATATGGTGTGGTTCCTGCAGCATTCGTAAATAATCCGGTTGCCGGAGTCCATATGCCTGCATCTGGTGTAGCGTAGTTAATTGAGATGGACCACGAAGTCAGCGTTCCAAGATCACCCGCACCAAAATCAGCCATCGCTAATCGCCATGTACCATTTGGTACTGAGAATAAGCTTGCAAACGTCGGAACATTTGATGCAAAAGCAGCAGGGCCCCAGCCAATCAATCCATCCGCCGCAAATGTACCTGAAAATGGAGCCGATCCAATTCCCAACGATGTTGAAGAAGTTGAGCTAATTATTGTATTCGTGAAATTATCACCCGACCCACCCCTGGCTCCAACAAGGTTTAAGATATTACCATTTGGAGCTACCAGGTTTATATCCAGATCAGAATCCCATGTATGAGTAATCGTGAAAGTAACGCTTATGCTTTGCACCGCGCCGGTAACACCTGCAACCACTAATGAATGCGTAGCACCATTATTGGGCTCATTATCTGGTATCGCCACATTAATGGCACCAGAGGAAGTGGTGTTGACTGCAGATGGCAGTGATGATGATGTTATAGACAATTGCTGAACCGCTGTTGAACAAATTATCGGAGCAGCAGGTGCAATGACAGGGACAGGAGGTGTGAATTTAACATCAACCTGTGTTGTATTTGTACAACCCGTCGTTGTATTCGTGCCAGTTACTGTATAAATAGTATTTGCTGTTGGATTAGCAGTTACTGTTGCTCCTGTTGTTGCACTTAATCCTGCAGCAGGGGCCCATGAATAAGTATTTGCTCCGGATGCAGTCAAAGTAGTTGGTCCACATTGGGAACTACTTGTTACCGATATCGCCGGTCTTGCGCTTACGGCCAATGTTAATTCTGCAGATGTTGTCGCTGGAGTACATGCACCACTTATCAGCACACGATATTTAAATCCGTTCAACGTAGCCATTACAGAATTTATACTTAACGTAGCCGATGTCTGACCCGTATAAATAAATCCACCCGGGTTAGTCGGTGTACCTGAAGTGATGTTCGCAAAACCACTTCCCATATCTACCTGCCATTGGTACGTCAATGATGCACCAGTTGCCGTTACAGATAAAGTTTTTGTAACACCAACACAAGCCGCCGGATTAGCTGGTTGTGCAGTAATAGCTGGCGCCTGGTTTATTGTGATGGTAACATTTGTTGGTAATGAATTGCAGTTGCCGTTATTTACAGTAACACCATATGTTGTTGTTGCAGATGGTGAAGCATATACAGTGCTGACAGCTGTACCCGCCACATATGGAGTCGTTAATCCAGCATCAATAAATAATCCTGTGGCCGGAGAGAATACACCAACACCAACTGCTTCGAATGTAATGCTCCAGCTTGCAATCGATCCTATATCACCTCCCGCATCATCATAAACAAACAACTCCCAGGTACCGTTGTTATTCCCAGCACCAAATGAACCTAACGATGGGGTGGCCTGGTTAACAGTGCCGGGCCCAGGTGCCGGCCAGTTATCACCTGTTCCGGAATTTGTCGGACGATAAGTGCCCGATGCATTTGAACCGGTCGAAAGCAATGAGGCCGCGGCGTCATCTAAAGTGTAATTAGCATTAGTGGTAGGAGTTGTTCCATTAACATCTGACATTAATATAACAGTTGCTCCCGATGGAGATCTTAAAATAATATCAACGTCTTGAGGATATGTGTGCGTAAAACCATTAATTGTAACAGACTTCACCAGTGTTTGCGCGGGTAAACCCGCAATAGCAATTGAAGATGGATAGGGTGCTGCTGGATTTGCCGAAGTACCGGAAGCTGGAATCGTAATGGCGGAAAGATTACTGAATGTTGTTTGTGCTCCTCCGCCCACAATCATAAGCTGACTACCTCCCGGGCATATTGCGGCACTGGCTGGTGAAACTGCTGGTGAACCCGGAGCAACTAACACAGTTAATGTCGCTGGGTTCGATATCTCAGGTAAACCACCTCCCGAGCAGGTAACAACCGCTCGATACTGATAGCCATTCATTGCAAGAGTAGTCCCGGTAATATTTAATGTCGCTGCATTTACTCCCGAGTAAACACCTCCATTAGCAAGATAAACAAATCCCGAACCGGTATTTACCTGCCAGTTATAGTTAACACCGGGCGGAGTCGCTGCCACCGTAAATGATCCATTAGTCCCGGCACAAACAGTTGCGTTTGCAGGCTGACCAGTAATAGTGATCGGGAAACAAACAACAGGAGGATCAGTAAATACAATACTCCAGCTTGTCCAGCTGCCGGCATCGCCACTTGCATCATCAAATATGAATAGGCTCCATGTCCCATTTTGATCTCCATTTCCAAACGTGGAAAGAGTTACTGCTGAAGCAGCTGTACCTGGACCTGGCGTCGGCCAGTTATCAGCATCAAAATTTGTGGGCTTATATGTTCCGGATGCATTTCCACTTCCATCAGCTAATGATAATGCTGCTGCATCACTAAAAATATAATCTACATTCGTTAAAGTACCGGCCCCGCCTGCATCAGACATTATGATCACATTCGTACCTGATGGAGATTGCAAAACGATATCAACATCGTCAGACCATGTATGACTAAGACCATTGATCTTAACTTCTTTTACGGTGGCAAGTGCGGGAACTCCGCTTACATTAATTGTAGAAGGATAAGGCGATGCAATACCAGTTGTACCTGTTCCTGGTATACTTCCGCCACCACCATTGAATGTATAATCTGCTGTTATACGTTGATTGTAATTCGAACGGGTTTCAGATACAGGTATTGAAACCTGGTTAACCAAACTTTTTATTTCGGCTCTTAAAGCATCTTGCGGATAATTGATATTTCTGCGTAACGTATTTGAAGCATAGATAGCTTCTTTTTCTGCTTGCACTTGTTTATCATAAACGCTGCCCTGACTATTTATTTGTTGTTTGAAGATCACTCTCCCTGCATTCGTAACAACATATTCAATAACACTGCCGCTTGTGATCACTCTGTACTCAACTCCGGGTAAAGAAGGCGTCATCTTTTCTGCAGCCAACTTAGCTGATTCTGCTGCTGCTTTTTGTAATCCGATTTGTTTTTCCTGCTCATCAGTCAATTGAACCGGAGACCACAGATTATTTGTTGCGTTAACCCGCGTTCTCATCGTTGGATTGGCCGCAATTTTGGCTTCCATTTCAGCAGCTTCCTGTTTCTTCAATTCGACTTCTCTTCTGCGTTGGATTTCTTTTTCATCTTGTGCAAAAACTCCCTGCCCTGAAAGACATACGATCAAAATAACAACCAGCGCTTTCAGTTTAAAATTCTTTATCCTTGTTTTTGAATGGGCAAAGTCTTCCCGTAAGGTGAGTGGGTATAAAACTGACATAGGCAGTTAGTTGTTTTGGTATAAATAAAGTAAGCGTTAGTTACGACGACCTAAGTTAGGGTTTTTTTTATAATGCGGGCAAAACGCATGAAAAAAACCTAAGGGTGTTTTCTAGTCTATTTGAAAACATTCATTTCATTTGATATACAAAGGTTTCATAATGGTTTAGGGTGCATAAAATAATTAGTTTTTTTAACCGTTTTAGCTACCGGAGACATTGGAAAATGCAGTATAAAAAAAGATCATTTTTTACTTTCTTTTGTTTGATCATCTTATCAAGTTTTATTTCAAATTCATCATCTGCGCAGATGATAACCGGTGTATGGAAAGGAAAGATCAATAAGAAAAAAACTGAGCTTAAATTAATCCAGAAAGGTGATAGCCTTGTTGGCACATCTTATTATTTTGAATCGGAAAATAATTACCGTCGTTATTCGGTCAAAGGTTATTTCGATCCAAACACAAACGAGGCTGTGTGGTGGGATGATCAATTGCTTGAAGAAAAAAGTGGTAAGATTGGTTTAGTTATACCGGGAAAAATTCCTTATTTGTCTTCGGCAGATTTTAACTGTCCCGGCAACGATAAAATGTTTTTAGATGGTAACGCATTTTTAAAAAATAGAAACGACAGGATTGAAGGACCTGTGCATCTGGAAAAAACAAATCAAACTTTATTTCCTGATGAATGGGATTTTATTATTGACAATTATACTGCCGGCGCCAATGATCCTTATTATATAGACAGTGTATCTGCAATTGCAGGTGTGCCTGTTGAAATACCGGAACAAAAGGTCATTCAACCAAAACAAGATGAACAACTTGTTAAAAAAACTGAGCCTGTTAAAATTAATACTTCACCAGTTCAAAAAGCCGAAACCGTTAGAGCTCCAGAACAACCGAGGCAACAACAAAAGATAACTGTCAAAAAAAGCATTGAAGAAGATTTTAAAATAAGAGAAAAGGTGATTGCTACAGATATACCACTCTCAGGTGATTCCATTGAACTTCGTTTCTATGATAACGCTGAAATAGATGGTGACTCCATTTCACTTTTTCTAAATAATAAAATGATCTTTCAACATATCCGGCTTACTGCTGTTGCCTACTCGATCAAATTGTCGGTTAATGAATTGAATGAAAATAATGAACTGGTAATGGTGGCAGAAAATCTTGGATCAATTCCTCCAAACACTTCGTATATGCTTGCTATTGTTAATGAGAAACGCTATGAGGCAATTTTGCGAAGTACTGAGAATAGCAGTGCAGTAATCAAGTTAACTAAACCAAAAGATCAAACCAATAAGGCCGTTAAAAACTAAGCCTTGCAAACACCGGGAAATGATCAGATGAGAATCTTCCGCCCCATGTTTGGGATAACGTAGCGTGTTGCAGCACCTTCCATTTTCCTTTGATAAAAACAAAATCGATTGGCTCATTATCTCTTTCCTTTGCCGCAAACCCATTAAAAGTTCCTAGTGGACCATAATGCGGTGTTCTGCTTACTGCTTTTGTATCAATAAACTTATCCTGGTCATTTGCATCCACTAAGATCTTAATAGGTTCATCGGATGGATGAGCATTGAAGTCACCCGTGATAATGACAGGACTGATCCCTGCAATAGCTTTTACTTTTTGTTTTAGGAGTTTGGCACTTTCACGTCTTGCCTCTTGACCAATATGATCAAAATGAGTATTGAAAACAAAAAATGTTTTTTTATTTGATACGTCCCTGAACTTTGCCCAGGTAACGATCCTTGTAATATTCGCGTCCCAACCTTTACTACCAGGAACTTCGGGTGTAAGGGATAACCAGAAAGTAGATGATTCAATCAGCTTTAATCTCGTCGTATCATAAAAGATTGCTGAGTATTCTCCTTTTGTTTTACCATCATCACGGCCAACCCCTGCGTATTTGTATTTAGTAAGTGATTGGCTGAGATCCATTACTTGATCATGCAGGGCTTCCTGTACGCCGAGGATATGTATATTATGAAAACCTACTTGTGATGCAGCATTATCTTTTCTATAAGGCCATGCATTTAAACTATCATTTTTGGTATTATACCTGATATTAAAAGTCATTACATTCAATTCCTGTGATTGAATACCTAGAGATACTATTAGCCAGATAGCGGTTAAAAGCTTTTTCATATTATATCGATTGTTTTATTCAAATGATTGTTAGCAAAAGAACAATGTATAATCCACTTTTATTTCACATTTTAAAGAATATTGTTTGTTATTTTATTTTCTTTATATAATTTCAACTTACCATTACATTCTATTATTAATACTTACTAACCATTTATGAAAGTAAACCCCGCTAAAAGTATGGACTACGATATCGTAGCCAATCATCAATTTGCAGAAATACGAAAAGACCGTGACACAGGGCAACAGGTTTTATTTGCTTTGAAAAAGTTTAGAAAAGGTGAGAAAATAAGCCCTTTAGGCGCTGCTTTCACCACTGACAAGCCTTCTTACCTAACTGTTCAAACAGGCAATAAAACTCATATCGCCTTGCATCCTTATTTTCTGCAATACATTAATCATGGATGCAACCCTAATTGTTTTTTTGACACAACAAAAATGGAAGTAACTGCTTTGCGTGACATTAAAGAAGGCGAAGAGTTTACATTCTTCTATCCTTCTACTGAATGGAACATGGCAAGCCCTTTTCAATGCTATTGCAACCAGCCCGGTTGTCTTGGTTTTATCAATGGCGCTGCTCATATCCCTGAAGAGATCCTTAAGCGTTACAAATTGAGTGATTTCATCAAAAGAAAAATTCAGTACCGTCAGCGCAAATTGAAAAGAGCTTAGTGGCCCTCACTGCCCTGGCACTATTCGATCATTTCAACTGTTTTAGTATTTCTTCAATTGCCCTGTCTAATTGTGGATCACGGCCATTTAGCTTA
>Ga0075418_10009437_pt1 | contig 10941 bp, 13 predicted proteins | sample SoiMetdeltSBSDD2_FD_81776 | JGI IMG/M metagenome (GOLD analysis project Ga0075418, IMG submission 81776) | Bulk soil microbial communities from a Populus tree surrounding site in Tennessee, USA - Soil MetaG P. deltoides SBSDD2 | ecosystem: Environmental > Terrestrial > Soil > Tree plantation...
ACTGGTGATCGGCACCGATCATCCGATTCCGTGGCATCCGGACCCCGTCACTCACATCATGGATGCGCCCGGATTCTCGGATGAGGAGCGGATTGCGATGCTGGGTGGGACCGCGGCAAAGCTTCTGAAGCTGTAGTCATTCAAACCCACCCCCATCCCGACCTTCCCCCTGAAGGGGTCCCTTCGGGACCCGAACGCCAAGGAGGGAAACCTTGGTTTCCCTCCTTGGACCTCCCTTCCTTTTAGCTTCAGGGGAGGCGCGTTGGTGTAAGTCCCCTCCCCTTCAGGGGGAGGGTTAGGGTGGGAGTGGTCTTCACGCTCAGCGCCGGAATTCCGGCCCCACCTTGCTCATGAAAAGCCGGATGCTGTTCGCTGTCATCCTCAGCGCTGCGCCTCAGCAACGGACCGGTCCGGTCGGATCCGACGGTGGACGCGTTCCCATTCGGCCGGTGGCCGACCATCTGGAGAGAGTGAGCCGGATCATCGCCGCCGCTGAGGATCCGGCCGACATGCGCCGCAGAATAGGCGCGGCGGCACTCGACATGGATGCGGCCTCGGACGGCTCCTGGCAAACACAGTGGCGCGCCACCGTCGCCGCGCGGCTGCCCAGTCAGCTCTGGCCGCAACGAGCGGTGTTCATCACGGCGGTCGATGCCCATACCGGTGAACCGGTCGTGTTCGACCGCCACAGCGGGGTCGACCTGGTTGACGCCGTCGCCGCCAGTTGTTCCAGTGGCGTCGCCTACAGCATCGGCGGCAGCCGATACATCGACGGCGGCTACCGATCCAACGCCGAGAATGCCGGTCTGGCAGCCGGATGCGCGCGGGTGTTGGTGCTATCACCATTTGGCGGCAGATCACTGACTCCGGTGAACTGGGGCATGCATCTCGCAACACAGGTCGACGAGCTACGCGCACGCGGCAGCAGAGTCGAGACGATCTTCCCGGACAGCAACTCCGAGCACATGTTCGGCGCCGATGCGATGGATCTGTCGCTGCGTCCGCCCGCTGTTGGAGCCGGTTACGACCAGGGCAGAGCCCTTGCCGAGCAGCTCACCGAATTCTGGCGCTGACGCCTACGAAACCAATCGACTCGGTAGGCGTGACGACATCTGCTCACGCCTCGGAGGCCGATGGGCGCGACATGTCTCACGCTATCTTCCTGCCCCCCAACCTGGGCTCATGCTTCCGTCTTGACGAGCTCGGCCTGCAGGTCCAGCATGCACGTACCGACAATCAGGTGGCTCCTCGGCTATGCGGATGACGGCAGTCGAGCTGTCAGTAGGGGCTAAAGTAAGGACCAGCCGCTAGCCCTCTATCTCTTCGCGCACGTGTGCGCGTGCCCTAAGACCTGGGAGAGGATCTGTGGAGACGTCACACATGCGGGCCGCCGTCCGTGCCGCTATCTCGGTCGCGTCAGCATGTGACCTGAGGGCCGATGACGCAGACGTTCTTCAGGACTCGAACAAGCTCACGCTGCGCCTGTCGCCTTGTGACATCGTTGCGCGGGTCGGCCATGTTGGTCAAGAGGTGGCCGAGCTCGAAGTCGAACTTGCGCAACGGCTCGCAGCAACCGGAAGCCCCGCCGTTGCCCTTGAGCCACGCGTGGAGCCACGCGTCTACGTGCGTGACGGCTTCACGGTCACGCTCTGGACCTACCACGAGCCTGCGCCGACTCGAGAGGCCGCGCCTGCCGAGTACGCAGACGCGCTCGCGCGGCTTCATGCCGGAATGCGGCAGATTGACATGGCGACGCCGCACTTCACCGATCGAGTCGCGCAGGCGCAATCGCTCGTGGCGGTTCAAAGCCGTACTCGTGAGCTCCCCGATGCCGACCGAGAGTTCCTCGGGTACACGCTGCGACACCTGAGCCGGGAGATCCAAGATCGTGGCGCCCCTGAGCAGCTCCTCCACGGCGAGCCTCATCCCGGCAACGTGCTCAGCACGAATGAAGGGCTCCTGTTCATCGACCTCGAGACGTGTTGCCGCGGGCCCGTTGAATTCGACATCGCTCATGCGCCCGAGGAGGTTGGCGGGCATTACCCGGACACCGCTCAGGAGCTCCTCCGCCAATGCCGGGTGCTCAAACTGGCGATGATCACAACGTGGCGGTGGGATCGAGACGACCAATTTCCGAACGGGCGACGCTTAGCTCGGGAGTGGCTCGGCGAGTTGCGCGCAATGATGGAGGCGCAGTGATGGCGACGACGCCTCTTCAGGTCATTGACTCAGTGGTGGGGTTGGTCTGTGGCCACGGGGTCGAGCAGCTCGTTCGCCTCACGGCTGGCGGGCTGAACGAGACGTACCGCGTCGAGCTGGCAGGCGCCGGCCCGGTCGTCGTGCGCATCGCCCGTCAGCCGGTGCCGTGGTTCACCGACGAGGCGCACATCATGGCGCAGGCGCGGGCGGTGGGCGTGCCGACGGCGGAGGTGCTCGGTGTCGAGCACGTGGAGCACGACGGCGAGCTGCTGTCGTTCTCGATCCAACGCCTCCTGCCGGGCCGTTCCCTCGACGAGCTTGCCGGCGAGCTGCCGGCGGAGGATCTCGAGCGGTTGGTCGTGGACGGCGGCGAGCTGCTGGCGCGGGTGCACAGCCTCGTGCCCGACCGTGGCGTCCGCCACGAGCTCCAGCCGCCCGACGGGCGCTCCCTCGCCCGCGGGGAGCGCATCGTCGAGCAGACGCTCGGTCCGTCGGCGGTCTCGGTCGTCGAGCGCGGTGCTGAGTTTCTCCGTCGCGAGCTGGCGGCACGGCCCGCGCCGTCGCTGGTGCTCGCGCAAGGTGACTGGGTGCCCAAGCACCTCCTGATCGACGACGGGGCGATCGTCGGCGTCATCGATTGGGAGTTTGCCGGTCCGGCGTCGCCGGCGTATGACTTCGCCATGTGGGAGGTGTCCGCTGGCGACGGCCTGCACGACCGCTCAGCGCTGCTGCGCCTCGGCTATGCGCGGGTCGCCGATCCCGACGCGGCGGCCGCCGGGTGGGTGCCCGCGTTCGTCGTCGCCTGGGCGCTCGAAGTGCTCGGTTGGCGCAACCCCGCGTGGCCGGAGCGGATCTGGCGATGCGTGGACGTGATCGCCCGCTACGCCGACGCATAACCTTGACGTGCAGGCCCTTCTCCAAATACTCCGCGCTGCAGCGCATCGGAGCTGAGCACGATACGCGGCGAGGTCGGCGCGGCGCTCAGGCGCGCTGACGCTCGGCGCGCTGCTGAATCAGCTCCTCGACCGCGCTCGGCAGAGTGATCTCGAAGTCGATCACCTTCGCCCAGTTCGGGGTCACGACGATCCGGACCATACCGTCGTGGTCAAGCAAACGGACTTCCTCGTCGAAAAAGGCCACGACAACCCGACCGGCTGGGACACTTGCGTCGATCGCGACAAGATCCCGCACATCGTTCCCATCCGCGACGAGCGCCCGCACCGCCAACGCGGTACAAGGCCTGCAGGTGTGTGGTCGAACGGACGCTGGCCTGGCGCTCGAAATGTCGCGGTCTGCCCGTCCGTTACGAGAGGAGGGCTCACAAGTACCTCGGCTTCCTCAGGCTCGCCTGCGGCCTCATCAGGTTCCGACGCTGCCTGCGCCTCACGGGTTCGAAATAGTTACATAGCGTCCGCGGAGCCGCTGCTAGTAACAAGGAGCCCACACCAATGTCGCCCATAGCGGGCCAACTCGTCACCGAGACGTTTGAATACGAAGGGGGGCGACAGGTCACGGCGTATGTCCCGCCCGATCCTCCCGAGGTGATCGTCTTCGCCGGCGACGGCCAGTTGATCGCGCCGTGGGGAGGCATCCTCGACGCAGCCCACCTTCCACCCACGATGATCATCGGAGCACACCGCCTGGACGATGAGACGCTGCGGCTCCATGAGTACTCACCAGGCGAGAGTACGGCCGCCTTCGCCTTTGACCCTGAACGGTTCGCGGCGCATGAAAGGTTCTTTGTCGAGGATGTCCGCCGCTGGGCGCAGTCGCGCTTCGACGTGGCGCTGCCTGCCGACCGAACCGCAGTGTTCGGTGTCTCGGCAAGTTGAGAGCTCGCGCTCGCCATGGGGCTTCGCCATCCCGACATCTACGGCACGGTCTTCTGCGCATCGCCGGGCGCAGGGTATCCACCACCTGCCGTGATGCCGAGCTCACTCCCGCGCGTGTACCTGGTCGCCGGCATGCAGGAGCCGTTCTTCCTCGAGAATGCCGCCCGGTGGGCGGACGCGCTGGGCGGCGTGGGTGCGGATGTTGTCATGACCGAACGTGTCGGGTCGCACGGCGACACGTTCTGGAGAGATGAGCTTCCGCTGATGGTGGCGTGGGCATTTGGACGCTGAGCATCGAGATAGTGTTTGGCGGTCACGCTCTGGCACCGACAACGCGAGCCGCCTCGCGGGTCACCGCGGCCTTCCTCTCGCGCCCATGCGGATGGCCGAGCGGATCGAGCGCGTCTTCACCGCACCGACGCTCGAGGAGCGGGTCCGGACCGTCTTTGAGCTGATCCGCGACGCACTGGCGCTCGCGCCGACCTCGGCGGGTATCGAGCAGGCGCGGGCGACCATCCGGGAGTGTCTGGCGCAGTCCGACGAGAGTCGCTGAAGTCAGACGGTCTTTAGTCCGAAGCTTCGTTCTGTGGCTGCCAGGGATGGAGGCGCGGCCGCCAGGCGGGCACCGCCTGACGGTAGGCATCATACTCGGCGCCGAACTGCTCGCTCAGCGTCGGCTCCTCGTAGCCGTAGACGAAAGCAACCATGGCCGCGGCCACCACCACCGCGTAGAGCAACAGGCCCGGCTGCGCCAGCACTAACGCCTGTCCGACGATGGTGGCGATGACCGCGATGTACATCGGATTGCGCACGTAGCGATACAGTCCGCCCACCACCAGGTGCTCGGGCGGCGCCACAGGCGCTGGCGTGCCGATCCCTTCCAGCACGAAGCGCACGAAGGCTTGCAGCAACGCCGGCACGCCGAGCACGATGAGCACCGCGCCTACGAGGCGCAACGGCATCGCATACGGTTGCGGCCAGTCATGGATAGCCCAGCCGGTCAGCCACCACGGCACGAGCCCGGCGACGGTGCCGGGTGCGATGAGCAGGAAGAGCAGGCTGCCGATCGCCGCCCGGAGTCTAAGCATATCCATCACATTCAGGATCAGGCCCAGAGGCTTCATTCACCGACGGACCATCGTTGAGCATGCTGTTGACGTGCGTCTCCCGCCTCGCTACCCTGCCACCACCAGGAGGTGCAGCGCCGATGACGCCAGGAGAGCGCGACGCATATCTTAGCCAGCCCCGCAATGCGATCCTCGCGACTGTCGGCGCGAACGGACGGATCCATGCCGTACCCGTCTGGTTCCGGTACGAGGGCGGCGCATTCGGGATCATCACCGAGCGTGGCTCAGTCAAGCACCGCAATGCGGTGAACGCCGGTCGCGCCGCCATCTGCGTCGACGACGGATAATTTGCCTACGTCAGCGCTGAGGGGCCAGTTGAGGTGCAGGACCCGGTGAGCTACGAAGAGCGCCTGACCTTGCATACCCTCTACCGTGGAGCGGAGGCGGCGAAGCGGATTGTCGACCAGGGCGGCCACGAGCGGATGGTGATCCTCCGGCTGCGACCCGAACACTGGCTCGACCGCTGACGGGCGTCTCTAGACGAGCAGGCGCTTCTCATCGGCGGAAGTCTCTCGCTGCATAGCGAACGGGCTCTCGGTCGATCCGAGAGCTCGTTCGCCATTACGCATGCCTGGGCGAGCGCCCGCTAATCTTCACTGTCGGGACGAGATCTTTCGTCAGAAAGCCCATTCCGAGCTGCTCACACTTGGCAGTGCTCGGCACGGTCGTCTTCTGAGCCGAGTCCAGAAAGTCGGAACCTGTCAATAGGTGTGAGACACCGGTCGCGGGGAATTACTGACGCAGCTCCTCTGACGTGGTCGGAGCGTCGCTCGCTGACCTGGGCGGATTGATCCAGGCGGCGGTCGGAAGTCGGGGTGGCCGCGGCGCCTGACGGACGAAGCGCTCGGGATGAGCAGCGTAGGCGGTGGCGAGCACCTGAGCGCGGGCGTCGTAGGCGTCCTGGGCCTGGCCGTAGTGGACGACCTCGGGTGGCAGGAGGCCGATGCCGGCGTGCCGGTGGTCGGCATTGTACCAGCGGAAGAAGTCCTGGCAGAAGGCTCTAGCCTCGTCGATCGAGGCGAAGCGGTCCGGGAAGCCCGGGCGGTACTTCAGGGTCTTGAACTGCGACTCGGAGTACGGGTTGTCGTTGGACACGTGTGGTCGGGAGTGGGACTTGGTGACGCCGAGGTCGGCGAGCAGGAAGGCGACCGGCTTGGAGGTCATGGAGGATCCCCGGTCGGCGTGGAGGGTCAACTGCCCGGTCGGGATCTCCTGTTTGGCGAGTGTCTCGGCGATCAGCCGTTCAGCCAGGTCGGCCTGCTCGCGGTGGGCGACCATCCACCCGACCACGTAGCGGCTGTAGACGTCGAGGATGACGTAGAGGTAGAAGTACGTCCACGTGGCTGGACCGAGCAGCTTGGTGATGTCCCAGCTCCAGACCTGATTCGGGGCCGTCGCCAGCAACTCCGGCTTCTGGTAGGTCGGATGGACGAGCTGGTCGCGGCGTGGTCGGGTCTCCCCGTCGGCGGCCAGCAGCCGGTACATCGTGCGCTCGGAGGCGAGATAGGTGCCTTCATCCAGGAGGGTGGCGTACACGGCGGCCGGGGCCGCGTCCTGAAAGCGGGGTGAGTGCAGCACGTCCAGGACTGCCGCCCGCTCGGTCGGGCCCAGGGCGCGTGGATGAACCCGGTCCACCACGACCGACGCGCCTGGGACGCTCAGCTCGCTGCGCTCGCCTGCCGCGCCTTCGTTCCTCAGGCTTGGCCTCACCGGGTTCGCCGACCGGTCGGGCTGCCGATAGAAGCTGGCACGGGGCATCCCAACCGCCTCGCAGGCGACCGTCACCCCGACCACCGGCACCAGCTCGGCGACGCTCGCCATCAGGAGCGCTCGTCGCTCGGACGGCTCGGCTCGACCAGCCCGAGCAGCAACGCTACTTTTCTCAGAAGATACCTCCCGGTAGGCTCAGGCGGCGGTGACGGGATCGAGGGTAACCTCGAAGCCGGGCTCGGCGAGGCGGCGGGCATAGTAGCGGGCCTGTTGCTCGGGCTTGCGGCGGTCGAAGTAGTCCCCGCCGAGATCACGGTAGGGCTCGTCACGCGTGAGGACGTGGTAGAGCGCCGTCAAGAGGCTGTGCGCGACGGCGATCGCCGCCCGTTAGTCGCCGCGACGTTTCGCGATTCGACGGAATTTGGCGCCGAAGTAGCCGCCCCTGACCTTGATGGCGGCCCAGGCGGCCTGGAGCAGCACGCCCCGCAGCCAGCGATTGCCGTGCCGCATCCGTCCGCTGCGCCGTTTCCCGGCGCTCTCGTGATTACCCGGGCAGAGGGCCACCCACGAGCAGAGGTGGCGGGCGTCGGCGAAGCGGCTCAGGTCGGTCCCGAGCTCGGCCAGCACGACCTCCGCCACCCGGCGCTTGATGCCGGGGATGGTGCAGAGCAGGTCGAGCGCCGCCGTGTAGGGCTCAAGGCGACGGGCGATCTCGGTGCTGAGCTGCGTGATCGACTCGGTGAGCTGATCGACGTGGGCCAGCAACGTGCGGAGCAGGAAGCGATGATGGTCCTGGATCCGTCCCCGGAGCGCCTGCACCAGGGCGTCGTGCTTCTTGCGCAGCGTCCCCCGTGCCAGCCCCGCCAACACCGCCGGGTCGGTCTCGCCGCCGATCAGCGCCTCCAGCATGGCGCGCCCCGAGACGCCCAGGATGTCGCTCACCACCGACGCCAGCTTGATGTTCGTGTCCTCGAGCACCTTCTGGATCCGATTGAGTGCCCGGGTCCGCTCTTCGATCACGCTGGTCCGATAGCGGGTCAGGTCGCGCAGCGCCCGGATCGGCGCCACCGGGATGAACCCGCCCCGGATCAGGCCGTGCTGCATCAGGTCGAGCAACCACTCGCTGTCCCGCACGTCCGTCTTCCGTCCCGGCACCGCCTTGACGTGGGCGGCATTCGCCAGCTCCACCTCGACGTGCGGCTCCAGCAGGTTGAACACGGGCCGCCAGTACACGCCCGTGGACTCCATCGCCACGTGCGTGATCCCATGCTCGACCAGCCAGGCCGCCAGTTGCTCAATCTCCGCGGTCATCGTGCCGAACGTCCGGGTCTTCCGCTGCCGCTGCCCCTGCTCGTCGACCCACCCGATCGTCACCACCGCGGTCCGCTTGTGCACGTCGATACCCGCGCATCGGGGATAGACCAGATCCATGGTCACGCCTCCTGCCGTCGGTCGATCCGACCGCCAGGGGCGGGGCGCCCTCTCGCACTCACGTTTTCTCGGCGTGCTCACAGGCACAGACCAGGATGCTGATCATCCAGGCGGCCAGGGCTCTATTTTTTCACGGGCTCACAGCACCGAAAAGTCACCAGCCTCACACCCCCGCCGGTCCCTTGCAGCGTACCCGCACACATCTTCATTCGCCAGGGTGGGCTGCGGCCCATGAACTACTTTTTCGTGCGTACTCGGGGTCGGGGCTGGTGATCCACTGCTTGGCCCGCCGCCAGCGCACGCCCAGGCGGAGGAGCGCCTGCCGGATCGTCTCGTCGCTGACCTGCTCGGCGGTGATCCCCTCGGCACAGGCGACCTCGGCCGCCAGCTCCAGCGTCCAGACGCTGGTCGGCTTGCCGAAGGTCCGTGGACTCTGGTGCAGCAGCGCCCGGAGTTGCTCGGTGGCCACGGCATCCACCTTGGCGTGGATCGTGTGCGGGCGGGTCGAGCCCGGCGTCAGGCAGGCGTCGAGCCCATCCCGCTCGAACTCGCGGATCACCGTGCGGACGGTCTGGTCGTCGCAGCCCAGCACCTCCGCGATCCGTGGCGCCCACTCGCCACGCGCGCTCGCCAGCAGGATCTGGCAGCGACGCAGCACATACACCTCTGACGAGCGCAGCCCGGCTTCCAGTCGCTCCCGCTCGGTCCCCGTCAGGGAACGCACAACGATTGGTGGTCTCATACCCACCAGACCGCATGATCCACACCTTTCCCGAGGCTCTGCCTTGGGGCAGCACTAGGGCCCCGCCTGGCGGGACACCGATCACTGGACCGACACCCCTGACATTCCTGCTCACGGACATCGAGGGGAGCGTGCCGCATTGGGAGCGGGACGCCGATGCCATGCAGCGGGCGCTGGTAAGGCACGACACGATCATCGGCGAGTGCGTCACGCGCTACGGCGGCACGGTCGTTCACCAGCACGGCGAGGGAGACAGTCGATTCGCCGTCTTCGCTCACGCCGATGAGGCCATCGCCGCCGCGTGCGACCTCCAGCGGGCCTTTCAGCATGAGGCGTGGCCGACCACGACGCCGTTGTGCGTTCGGGTGGCGCTGCACACCGGCGAGGCGGTCGAGCTAGCAGGGCACTACTACGGCTCGGCGGTCAACCGCTGCGCCCGCCTGCGGAGCCTGGCCCACGGGGGCCAGGTAGTGCTGTCGGAGACCACCACAGGACTGGTGCGCGGCAGCCTACCAAGCGGGGCCGATCTCCGCGATCTCGCCGAGCACCGCCTGCGTGGCTTCGAGCGGCCAGAGCGCGTCTTCCAACTCGTCCATCCGGACCTACCGGCCGACTTCGCACCCCTCGCGGGCGTGCATCGCCCCCCGCACAATCTGCCGGCGCCGACCACTCCGTTGCTGGGGCGTGACGACGTAGCGCGCATACGAGACCTCCTCGGAGACGACGAGGCGCGCATCCTGACGTTGACCGGTCCTGGCGGCGTCGGCAAAACGCGGCTGGCCCTCCAGGTCGCCATGGACCTCCTCGACCGTTTCTCAGACGGCGTGTTCCTGGTCCCCCTGGCGTCGATCAGCGATCCGGTGCTCGTGATCTCGACGATGGCCCAGGCACTCGGCCTCCGGGAGTCCGGCGGCCGGAGTGTCGAGGATACGGTGAGCGGGTATCCGACGGTCTGGCCTCGCTCATCGCCCAAAGTCTCGTCCGGCGGCACGATGGGCCGCACGGTGAACCATGCTTCGACATGCTGGAGACGATCCGCGAGTACGGGCTGGAGCAACTGGCGCCGAGCGGAGAGGAGGCGGAGGTTCGGCAGCGGCACGCAGTCTATTGCCTACGACTGGCGGAGCGTGCAGCCCCGGAGTTGTACGGCGAGGCCCAGGTCGCCTGGCTGGCACGGTTGGAAACGGAACACAACAACATGCGGGTGGCCCTGCGCTGGCTCGCCGAGCGAGGCGATGCGGTGACGGGCCTTCGATTGAGTACGGCGTTGTGGCATTTCTGGCAGGTTCGGGGACATCACACTGAGGGGCGAATCTGGCTGGAACAGGTGCTCGGACCCGGCGGCGGAGGACAGCTTATGGAGTCGCCCGCCCCAACGCTACGAGCGGCGGCGCTCCATGGCCTGGGCGCCTTCCTCACGCATCAGGGCAACTACGCAGCCACCCGCTCAGTTCTCGAGGAGAGCCTGGACATCTGCCGTCGCGTTGGCGACGAGGGTGGGATGGCCTGGTCGCTCAACGGCCTCGGATGGGTCGCCATCGCCGAGGGGGACTTCACGACAGCCCGCGACCTCCACGGGTCGAGCCTGGCCATCGCGCGGCGCCTGGGCGACCGACGAAGCTGCGCCAACTCGCTCAACGGGCTCGGGTGGAGCGCCATCATGCAGGGTGATCACGACCAGGCACGCATCCTCCTTGACGAGAGCCTGGTCATCGGGCAGGACCTGGGCGACAAGCGGGGCATCACCAACTCGTTGGTCCATCTCGGATGGCTGGCCCAGGCGCAAGGCGATCACCCCCTGGCCCGTGCCTTCGTCAAGGAGAGCCTGGCCATCTCACAGGAACTGGGCGACAGGTCGCTGATTGCCGACGCGCTCGAAGTGTCTGCCAAGTCAGCCCTG
>Ga0075418_10009438_pt1 | contig 10940 bp, 10 predicted proteins | sample SoiMetdeltSBSDD2_FD_81776 | JGI IMG/M metagenome (GOLD analysis project Ga0075418, IMG submission 81776) | Bulk soil microbial communities from a Populus tree surrounding site in Tennessee, USA - Soil MetaG P. deltoides SBSDD2 | ecosystem: Environmental > Terrestrial > Soil > Tree plantation...
ACCTACGAATGCGGCGTTCCGCCGATCGGCAACGCCCGCCAACGGTTCAGCGTGCGCTTCTATGTCGTGGCCATGCTGTTCATCGTGTTCGATCTTGAAACTGTTTTTCTGTTTCCTTGGGCGGTGATCTTTCGGAAGGCCCCGCTCTTTTTCTTTCTCGAGATGCTCGTCTTCCTGGGCCTTCTTCTCGTCGGTTACATCTACGTGTGGCGAATGGGCGCGCTCGACTGGAACACGAGTCGCGGGCAAGCCGTGTTTGGATTCAAGCCCGTGATCCGGGAGGCGAAACATGCCCGACGCTCCTGATCCCAAGGGCGGATTCATCGAGGAAGCACCCGAGCGCCGGGGCCACGGCACGGCGCGGAGCACCACCTCGCACGCTTCGGACCATCCCGAACCGCCCGATCCGATGGGGAAGCGCTGGTCCGAGGAAGGCACTCCGGCCGGCCCCCAAGCGTTCGGTGTCGAAGCAAAACCGGAATCGCCGGCCCTCACCGGAACGTCCACCGATCCCAGCCTCTCCTACGCCGAGCGCTCGATTCTCGCCATCCGAGAATCATTTGCATCCGACGTGCTCCAGATCATTCGGTTTCGGGGCGAGTGGACGGTGGTCATGCGCCCCGAACGCCTGCGGGACTACATGAAGTTCCTTCGCGACAGCTGGCGTTACGCCATGTGTCACGACGTGACGGCGGTGGATCTCTATCCCGACGAGCCACGCTTCATGGTCGTCTATCACCTGCTCAGCCTCGAACAGGTCACGCGTCTCCGCGTGAAGTGCCCCGTATCCGGCGAAACGCCCGAGATCGATTCGGTGGTGCCGCTATGGACGGGCGCCGAGTACACCGAGCGCGAGGTGTACGACATGTTCGGTATTCGCTTCCGCGGTCACCCTGATCTGCGCCGCATCCTCATGATGGACGACTACACGCATTACCCGCTCCGCAAGGATTTTCCGCTCACCGGATTTCCGGTGGGCATCGATGCGGTGAAGGATTCCTGAACAACGTGGCCCAGCTCTCCAAGGAAACGCAGGACAAGATTCGCGATCTCAAGGACAAGTTTCCGGCCCGCCGTTCGGCCGTGCTGCCGTCCTTGCACTACGCTCAGGCCGAGCTTGGTTATCTCGATGATGCCACGCTCGCCGAAGTGGCGGCCCTGCTCGACGTGCCAGAGAGCATGACCGTCGAAGTGGTCGGCTTCTACACCATGTTCGATCGCGAACGGCGCGGGAAGTACAAGTTGGAGGTGTGCCGCAACATCTCGTGCGCGCTCATGGGGGCCAAACAGCTCACCAAGCACCTGGAGAAGAGACTGGGCATCGAGCTCGGTGGCACGACCCCCGACGGCAAGTTCACGCTTCTCGAAACCGAATGCCTGGGCGCGTGCGGTTATGCGCCCATGCTCATGATCGGTCCCTATTTCTACGAAAACCTCACCCGCGAGAAAGTCGACGCGATCGTGGGCGCTCTGGCCGAGGATCGCGAGCCGCCGATTCGGCCCGCCGGGTATCCGGAAATGGACGGCGAAACGCCCAAGCCGTTGGCCAAAGCGTCGTCCGCCAGCGCGGAAATTCGCGACCGCCTGGCCGTGTCGGAAGGGAAGTCGTCGTGAAGGGGGAGATGCGCCTCACCATGGCGCGCGTGGAGTTGCCGCGCTCTTTCACCCTCAAGGTAGCCGAGCAAAACGGCGTTTACGCGTCACTCAAGAAAGGGCTCACCCAACACAAGCCCGACGAGATCATCCAGCTGGTCAAAGCCTCCGGCCTTCGCGGGCGCGGCGGCGCAGGTTTCCCGACCGGGGGCAAATGGGGTTTCGTTCCCAAGAACATCGACAAGCCCCGCTACGTGGTCTGCAACGCGGATGAAAGCGAGCCGGGGACGTTCAAGGATCGCATCATCCTCGAGCGCGATCCGCACCTACTCATTGAAGGCTGCGTGCTCACCGCGTACGCGGTGGACAGTCATCAGGTTTACATCTACATCCGCGGCGAGTACGGCCTTTCGATTCAGCGGGTGAGCGACGCGGTGCGCGAGGCGTACAAAGCCGGTTACCTGGGGAAGAACATCCTGGGAAGCGGCTTCGACTGCGATCTCACCGTTTACGCCGGGGCCGGCGCTTACATTTGCGGCGAGGAAACCGGTCTTTTGGATTCTTTGGAAGGCAAGCGCGGGCATCCGCGACTCAAGCCACCGTTTCCCGCGGTGGTGGGTCTTTATGGTTCTCCCACGGTGATCAATAACGTAGAGACGCTGGCCTCGGTGCCGGCAATCGTGGAGAAGGGGCCGGAGTGGTTCGCCTCGACCGGGGTCAAGAACGCGGCCGGTCCGCGCATTTTTGCGGTGAGCGGCCACGTGAACAAGCCGGGCCTTTTTGAAATCGAGATGGGCAAGGTCACCCTGCGCGAGCTCATCGAGGATCACTGCGGCGGGATGCGAAACGGCCGCAAGGTGAAGGCGGTCATTCCCGGTGGCGCTTCAACGCCGTTCTTGAGCGCGGACGAGCTGGACGTCACCCTCGATTTCGACGCGATCCAGGCCAAGGGTTCGTTCATGGGCTCGACCGCCGTCATTGTCATGGATGAAACGACGTGCATGGTGCACGCCTCGCTCATCCTCACCCGGTTCTTCGCCCACGAATCGTGCGGCCAGTGCACCCCGTGTCGCGAAGGGACGCACTGGGCGGAAACGATTCTTGAGCGGTTCGAACATGGCGGAGCGCGCCAGGAAGACATCGATATCCTGCTCGACATCGCCGCCGAGATGGGGGGGGGACGTACGATCTGCGCCCTCGCGGATGGGGCGATCGGTCCGATCAAGAGCACGATCCAGAAGTGGCGTGCGGAGTACGAGGCTCACGTCCCCGGCGGATGCCCGCAAAAGGGCGAGCTCTGCGAGGTGAGCTGGTGACGCTCGGGTGGTGGATCGAAGTTGTGGTGAAGGTGGGGCTGATGTTCTTCATCGTGCTCACCGGCGTCGCCTACGTCTCGTTCGCCGAGCGCAGAATTCTCGCCCACATGCAATCCCGTATCGGCCCGAATCGCGTCGGCCCCCAGGGATTGCTGCAGCCGGCCGCCGACGCGCTCAAGCTCATGACCAAGGAAACGATCATCCCCGCGGCGGCGGACAAGATCCTCTTCCTCTTTGGCCCCGTCTTCGCACTGATTCCCGCCATCGTTGCCTTTTCGGTCATCCCCTTCGGCGAATCGATCACGCTCTTCGGCCGCGAGATTGCTCTTCACGTGACCGATGTGAACATCGCGGTGCTTTTCATCCTCGCTCTCTCCAGCATCGGGGTGTACGGAATCTTCTTGAGCGCTTGGGCCTCCAACAACAAATTCGCCTTGATCGGCGGTCTTCGCTCCTCGGCACAAATGATTTCCTACGAGCTCACGATGGGGCTCGTGATCGTGGCCATCGTGATGCTCGCCGGATCGTTCAGCCTGGTCGATATCGTGCACGCGCAAGCCAAGGTGCCCTTCATCCTGTATCAGCCGCTCGGGTTCGTCCTCTTCATCATTGGATCTCTGGCCGAGATCAACCGCACCCCGTTCGATCTGCCGGAAGCAGAAACGGAGCTGGTGGCCGGTTTCCACACCGAATACACCGGCATGCGCTTCGCGATTTTCGCCCTGTCCGAGTACGCGAACCTCATGACCGTGACCTCATTGGCCACGCTCATGTTCCTGGGCGGCTGGCTGGTGCCCTGGCCCAGCCCGGCCTGGATGTATCCCCTCTGGTTCGCGATCAAGGTGCTGATCCTCATCTTCTTCATGATGTGGACGCGCGGCACGTTGCCGCGGTTCCGATTCGATCAGCTCATGCTCTTCGGCTGGAAGGTGCTCCTGCCGTTGGCGCTGGCCAACATCGTGATCACCGGCCTCGTGGTCGCACTTCTGGAGCGTCCCTAAATGGAGCTCGTCGGCTTTTTGCTTTTGGCCGGCGCCACGATCGCGGGAGCGATGGGCGTAGTGCTGCAACGCAACGCGCTTTATGGAGCGTTGTCGCTGGTCGGCGTCTTCGTGGCCACGGCCGTTCTCTACTTGATGCTCTCCGCTCCTTTTCTGGCCGTGCTGCAGCTCATCGTCTACGCCGGCGCGATCATGGTGCTGTTCATCTTCGTGATCATGCTCATCTCGGTGCGATACGAGGAATCCGGTGAGGCGGCCGGCGTGCCGGGAGGCGCCAAGCGCTACACCGCGATGGGGCTCGCCGCGGTCCTCGTGATCCTGTTCACGATCTTGAGCTTCAAAATGGCGCTCACGCCCTCGGGAAGCGAAGGTCCGGGCAGCATCACCGAGCTGGGCTTCGCGCTCTATCAGAAGTACATGTTCCCCTTCGAGGTTGCCTCGATTCTTCTTCTGGTCGCCATCGTGGGTGCGTTATCCATTACCCGACGACATGGCCGGGGACTCGAGGGCAACGTGGCGTTGGAGGAGCACCACTGATGGCGGTGCCGGCCTATCTATATCAGGTGCTCGCCGCGGTGCTCTTCTGCATCGGCGTCATGGGCGTGCTCTTTCGTCGCAATATCCTCGTCATCTTCATGTGCGTGGAGCTCATGCTGAATGCCGCCAACCTGTCCCTGATCGCGTTTGCCCGCGCGCTGGGGAACGTGGACGGCCAGGTCGTCGTGTTCTTCGCGCTTGCCGTGGCGGCGGCCGAGGTGTCGGTGGGGCTCGCCATCATCATCGATCTCTTCCGCAAGAAGGGGACCGTGGACGTGGAGCAGGTGAGCCTGCTCAAGGGATAAGCCATGCTGCAACTCTTCTGGCTCATTCCGCTTCTGCCGCTCTTCGGTTTCCTGCTGAACGGGCTGGGCCTCAAGTGGATGCCGCGCAAGGCGGCGGGCTGGCTGGCCTGCGGTGCGGTAGGGGCGGCGTTCGCGATCGGTGTCGGGGCCCTGATCGAGCTCATCGGGCTCCCGTTGGCCGATCGCTCTATCACTCACGTGCTCTTCCCGTGGATCATGGCCGGAGACTTCCACGTCAACGTGGCCTTCATGTGGGATCCGCTCTCGGCAGTGATGACGTTGATCGTGACCGGGGTCGGTTTCTTGATCCACGTCTATAGCCTCGGCTACATGGCCCACGACGAGGGGTTCAAGCGTTACTTCGCCTACTTGAATCTCTTCACCTTCGCCATGCTGGTTTTGGTGTTGGCGGACAACTTCCTGTTGCTCTTTGTGGGATGGGAAGGCGTGGGACTCTGCTCGTATCTCCTGATCGGATTCTGGTACACGAAAAAATCAGCGGCGGACGCGGGAAAGAAGGCGTTCATCGTCAACCGCATCGGTGATTTCGGGGTGCTGGTGGCGATGATGCTTACCTTCTGGACCCTGGGGACGTTGACGTTCCCCGAGGTGTTCCACCGCGCCCAGACGCTCTTGTCACCCGGAACCGCGATTCCTACCGCCATTGCGTTACTCTTTTTCCTCGGCGCGACCGGCAAGTCGGCGCAGATTCCGCTCTATGTATGGCTCCCCGACGCAATGGAGGGGCCGACGCCCGTTTCCGCCTTGATCCACGCCGCCACGATGGTGACGGCGGGGGTTTATCTCTTCGTGCGTGCTTCGGGCATGTTCGTGCTCGCGCCCGATGCGCTCGCGATTGTGGCGGTGGTCGGAGCCGTCACCGCCATTTTTGCCGCCACGATCGGTCTCGTGCAGACAGACATCAAACGTGTGCTCGCTTACTCCACGGTGTCCCAGCTTGGGTACATGTTCCTGGCCGTGGGAGCAGGCGCGTTCGTGGCGGCTATTTTTCATTTGTTGACCCACGCGTTTTTCAAGGCGCTGTTGTTCTTGGGATCGGGTTCGGTCATCGAGGCGTGTCATCACGAGCAAGACATCAGGAAAATGGGAGGCCTGGGAGCCAAACTACCCATCACCAAGACCACGTTCATCATTGGATCGTTGGCTCTGGCCGGTGTGCCGATCTTCGCCGGATTCTTTTCCAAGGACGAGATTCTCTACAGCGTGTTCACGTCACAGCTGGGTGGCTTGGGCAAGGTGCTGTGGATCCTCGGAGCGGCGGCGGCTTTGTTGACCGCCTTCTACATCACCCGCCTCGTCGCTCTCACCTTCTACGGCAAGCCGAGGGACAAGCACATCTACGATCACGCGCACGAGTCGCCGAAGGTCATGACGGTGCCGCTCGTCATTCTCGCGATTCTCTCAACCGTGGGTGGTTTTTTGGGACTGCCTTTAGCCGAGAAAGCCAACGTAATGCACAACTGGCTGGGGCCGTGGGTGGGCGGACACGGGGCGGAGGCGCCAAGCGGAGCCGAGGGGGCTGTTCTCCACGCGACGAGTCACTCGGCGGGGTTGGAAGTCGCGCTCATGGCGATTTCGGTCGCGCTCGCGATCATCGGCATCTGGGCGGCCTGGCGGCTCTACATCAAGGATCTCCCCCGCGTTCAGGAACTGAGTCGGAAGTTTGCCGGTGCCTATCGTGTGCTCTGGAACAAGTACTACGTCGACGAGATCTACAATGCGTTGTTCGTACGTCCCATCGTGGACGGAAGCCGCGTTCTCTGGCGCGCCTTCGATGTGGGTGTCATCGACTGGGCGGTCAATGGGACGGGGCGGGTGCTACGCGGCACGGCTTCATACCTCCGTCCCATTCAGAACGGTCTCGCCGGAAGCTATGCCGCCGCGATCTTGCTCGGCGCGATCCTGATCATGGGTTATGTGCTCCTAGGAGGATGGCGTTGATGCGAGGGGAGCACTAGATGCCGGTGCTAAGCACGATTGTTTTCCTGCCCCTTTTGGGCGCCTTGGCGATCTGGATGCTGCCCATGCCGCCGCGGGTGCAGCGGTGGACGGCGTTTTTGGCCAGCCTCGTCACCTTCTTCGTCTCTTTGACCCTCTGGTTCGGGTTCGAGCGCGGCACCGCCGCCTTCCAGTTCCAGGAGCAGAAGCCCTGGATTCCGGACTTCGGGGTCAGCTACCACCTCGGTGTGGACGGGGTGAGTCTGCTGTTAATTTTGCTTACCACGCTTCTCTCGGCGATCTCCATTTACGCTTCGTTCCCAGCCATCAAAGAAAAAACCCGCGGTTACTACGCGTTCATGCTCGTTCTGGAAACGGGCATGCTCGGCGTGTTCGTTTCGCTCGATCTCTTCTGCTTCTACGTGTTCTGGGAGGCGATGCTCATCCCCATGTATTTCCTGATCGGGGTGTGGGGAGGAGAACGGCGTATCTATGCCGCAATCAAGTTCTTCCTCTACACGATGGTGGGCAGCTTGCTCATGCTGGTGGCGATCTTGTTTCTCGCCATCGCCCACAAGAACCAGACCGGAATCCTGACCTTCGACCTCCTTGATCTCTATCGCACCGTCCTCACTCCCACTCAGGAGATACTGCTCTTCTCGGCTTACGCGCTCGCGTTCGCGATCAAGGTGCCGCTCTTTCCGTTTCACACCTGGCTTCCCGACGCCCACGTCGAGGCGCCTACCGCGGGTTCGGTCATCCTGGCCGGTGTCCTGCTCAAGATGGGCACGTACGGTTTCGTGCGTTTTTGTCTGCCGCTCTTTCCCCACGCCACCCTGGCCGCAGTGCCGGTCATCCTGGTTCTGTCGGTGGTTGGGATCATTTACGGTGCGCTGGTGGCCATGGTGCAGCCGGACCTGAAGAAGCTGGTCGCGTACAGCTCGGTGAGCCATCTCGGTTTCGTGATGCTGGGCATCTTCGCGTTGAACATCCAGGGACTTACCGGCGGTCTCCTGCAAATGGTGAATCACGGATTGTCGACGGGCGCACTCTTCTTGCTGGTCGGGGTCGTGTACGAGCGGCGTCACACACGGTTGATCGAACAGTTTGGCGGGCTCACGAAAATCATGCCGCTTTTTGCCGCGGTGTTCATGATCGTGACCTTGTCGTCCATTGGCTTGCCCGGGACGAACGGATTCGTGGGCGAGTTCCTGATTTTGCTCGGCGCATTCGGCACGCATCGGGTATGGGCAATCGTTGCCGCCACCGGCGTGATTCTGGCTGCGGTGTACATGCTCTGGATGTTCCAGCGCGTCATGTTCGGCGCCGTGACCCATCCCGAAAACGAAAAGATTCCCGACCTGACGCGCCACGAGCTGGCCACGTTGATCCCGATTCTCGCGTTGATCTTCTGGATCGGCATCTATCCCAAGCCGTTCCTCGACACGATGGACGCATCGGTGAGGCACGTGCTGGAGCAGGCCGGTCACCCGGTTGAAGCGACTCCGGAAGGCATGCACGGCATGCTGTGGTTCAACCAGCATTCGGATGAGGTGGAAGCGGCGGTGATGCGGGAGGCGCACTGATGTTCGATCTCGCGGTCAACTGGAGCGCCATCATGCCGCACATCATCTTGTGCGGGGTGGGATCGCTGATTCTCGTCGGCGCGGCCGGACGTGAAGAACGGGTCGGCAAGTGGGGATTGTGGGTGGCGATTCTGGGCGTGCTGGCCGCCATGGTGTCGGCATGGATGCTCCGTCCCGGCGAGCCCGCCTTCGCGGGATCGGTGGCCGTGGATGGGGTGAGCCGCATCCTTTACCTCGTGCTTTGCTTGTCCGCATTGTTGACGTTGTGCTTCACCGCGGGCTACGGCGGGCGCTGGGAAGTGGAAAGCGGCGAATATTACGCGCTGGTCCTCTTTGCCACCGCGGGCATGATGGCGATGGCGGGCGGGCTGGATCTAGTTACGATTTTTGTCGGCCTCGAAGTCGCCTCGATCTCGCAATACATTTTGGCCGCGTTTCGGTGGCACGAAGTCCGGAGCACCGAGGCGAGCGTCAAGTACTTGCTCCTGGGAGCGTTCGCGAGCGGTTTCCTGGTGTACGGCATCGCCCTCGTGTTCGGCGCGACCGGCACCACGAACTTGCATCAAATTGCGTCCGAGATCAGCACGCGCGGACTAACCGGCAGTCCGCTGCTGTTGGCGGGACTTGGATTACTGCTGGTGGGGCTGGGCTTCAAAATGTCCGCGGTGCCGTTCCACATGTGGACGCCGGACGTGTATCAGGGCGCTCCGACCGTCGTGACCGCGTTCATGGCCTCTGGCCCCAAGGTCGCTGTGGTCACCGCGCTCTTCAGGATTCTGTTCACCGGGTTCGACGCCATTCGCCCGGAGTGGGGCGCGATCTTGTGGTGGCTGGCCGTGCTCACGATGGTGGTGGGGAACGTGCTCGCGCTGGTGCAGAGCGATATGAAGCGTCTTCTGGCTTATTCCGCGATCGCACACGCGGGTTACCTGCTCGTGGCGTTACTGGCCGGACAAGAGCTGGGCGGGATCGGGGTGCTGTTTTACCTGGTCGTTTACACGCTAACCACGCTCGGCGCGTTCGGCGTGGTCGCGCTGGTGCGCGATGAAGACAATGGCGGCACCGCGATCGAGAAGTTCTCTGGACTTGGATTCGCGCGTCCCTGGCTCGGCGCGGCGATGGCGATCTTCATGTTCTCGTTGGCCGGGATTCCTCCCGCGGCCGGGTTCGTGGGGAAGTTCTACATCTTTGCCGGAGCGGTGCAGGCCGGCCAGGTGCCGCTGGCGATAATCGGCGTCATGGCATCCCTCGTATCCGTTTACTACTACCTACGGATCGTCGTGGTCATGTACATGCGCCCCGCTGCTCCGGGAGAGCCCGCCTTGATCCCCGCGCATCCCGCCGTGCGCTTTGCGTTGTTGATTGCGGTGGGCGGTATCTTGTTCCTGGGTGTGTACCCGGGACCTCTGTACGCCGCAGCCCGCGCCGCGATTCAGGGAATGATCGGGTAGACCGGTCTTAGGGCCAGTTGGTTCAATTGCTCTTCATCGCCGCTATTTGCTGGGTAACCCATTCCTTAGCAGGATCGGGATCCATTGCGGGCCTCTGAAACACAGCTAGCTCCGTCGATCTTCCGGCCCAGTCAGAGGAGCAGACGATGAGTATATCCCATCTAACGGCCACAGCCAGGGTAACGCGTGCCTAGTTCCAGGACCAGTTCGCACAAGCGAAAAATGATTGGCGGTTGTAACGAGGTGCTTAGCCCTTGCTCTTCAGTTAATTGAATTTTGGTTGGGCGAATTGGAATCCTTGGCACTTGCTCTAAGCGCCAGAATCGACTCCCGCACTGCCTCCACCATGCGAATCTTCTCTGCCCAGGTCAGGGATCGCTGTTCCTTCTGCCAAGCGGCCTGTCGTCTGAACAATTCTTGAATGTCAGTCATTGAGAAACTTCCCTTGAAACCGTTCCCATGCTTCAGATAGTCCGTGCTTTTCCGCAAGCTCTGCGATTGCTTGCCGGTCAACGCTGCCTGATTCCAGAAGGGCCAGTATGCGAATGAAATCCTTCGGTCTGCCCACGCTCAAGGCGATAACAGCCAGGTGCACAGCCCCCACCACCCGAAAGGGCACTCCCTCGAAATCAGCCGTTTCGGCCTGCTCCAGAGCTTCCTGCGTGAGAGTGCTGAACACGGGAACGAACTGGACGGGCCAGGCTCCAATGCGAATGGCTTCGCCTTGTGCCTTGAACCCCTTTCGCAAGCAGAATTCATAAATCGGTCTCAACAAGTCGAGTTGATCGGGATTCGGAACCGAGATCAGGATATCAGCATCCAAAGTCGCCACCGGCTCCGTATAACGCATCTGGGCACTGGCTCCAAATAGAGCGTAATCCAGGATCACCCCCGCGTCCTTCATTTCGTTGAGCAGCTCTGCTGCTTCCCTCATAATTGAAAGTTAACGCTTGTAGCGCGAATGGGCAATCCGCGCGGAATGAGGCAACCCCGACCCGGTTTTTGCCGTATTACTTGCTCGGGCCGGAATTCTGACCACAACAGGAGACCACATGAACCTCGAAGAACAGTTCGCGACTCGATTCAAGTGCACGAAATGCCAGAGCCAGGGGGCGCTCACGAAGCGGATCTCCACGGCGGGATCGGGCATTTCCAAGATCCTCGACATCGAGCACAACCAGTTCGTGACCGT
>Ga0075418_10009439_pt1 | contig 10940 bp, 10 predicted proteins | sample SoiMetdeltSBSDD2_FD_81776 | JGI IMG/M metagenome (GOLD analysis project Ga0075418, IMG submission 81776) | Bulk soil microbial communities from a Populus tree surrounding site in Tennessee, USA - Soil MetaG P. deltoides SBSDD2 | ecosystem: Environmental > Terrestrial > Soil > Tree plantation...
ATTCACCTCGGCGTGAGGCTCTCCCGCTCTCTCGTGTGCACCTTGACCCAGCACCACGCCTTCGTCCGACACGATGCACGCACCGACAACTGGGTTCGGCGTCGTACGGCCCAACCCACGCCGCGCATGCTCGAGCGCCCGTCGCATCCACCGCTCGTCGTCTACCACTTTTCCTGAAACAGGGCGTCGACGTAGTCCTGGGGAGAGAAGGGGATCAGATCGTCGATTCCCTCGCCCACGCCGACGTAGCGGATGGGAAGTTTGAGGTCATGGGCGATCGAGACCGCGACTCCGCCTTTGGCGGTTCCATCCAACTTCGTCAGGACGATCCCCGTCACGCCCGCCACGCTCGTGAACTCCCGTGCCTGCTGCAACCCGTTCTGTCCGACTGTGGCGTCGAGCACCAGCAACACTTCGTGCGGCGCGCCTTCAGTGGCTCTCGCCGCCACCCGTCGGATCTTGTCCAACTCGTTCATCAAATTGACGCGCGTGTGAAGGCGCCCCGCCGTGTCGACGAGGATGGGATCGCGACCACGCGCCTTGCCCGACTGAATCGCATCGAAGACGACCGAGGCTGGATCCGAGCCTTCCGGGGCTCGGACGATATCGACGCCCGCGCGCTTGGCCCAGATTTCGAGCTGCTCGACCGCCGCAGCACGAAAGGTATCTGCCGCACACACAAGCGGCGCCTTCCCCGATGCCTTGAGCAGACTCGCCAGCTTTCCGATCGTCGTTGTCTTGCCGGTACCGTTCACGCCGACGATCAGCGTGACGTGCGGGTGATGGCCATTCGGCGCTGGGCGCTCCACGCCATCGAAGATCTGACGGATCTCGTCCTTCACCAGGTCACGCAGACTCTCGCCGCGCCGCGAACGCGACCGGACTGCCGCAACGATACGTTCGGTCGCCGGCAGGCCGACATCGGCAGATATGAGCAACTCTTCGAGCGCCTCGATCGTGTCGACGTCGATCGGTCGCGTCCGCTGGTCGCCGGCATCCGCCTGCTGAACGATCTCTTCGAAGCGGCTGACGATCTGCTGCTTGGTTCGTGTCAGCCCTTCACGAAGGCGATCTAAGAAGCCCAATCAACAACTCCCAACTTCCAATTCCCAACTTCCAAAACAAACCTCGAACCCAATCACCAATCACCAATCACCAGTCACCAACTAATCACCAATCAAAGATCCCCAAATCCACAATGCACTACCCAGCCTCCGCGCGCTGCGGCCGAAGCATCAGCTCGTAGAGGGCAGTCTTGGGATCCTTACGTCCGGCGAGCAACTCCCCCACCTGCGCGGCAATGGGCATCTCCACGTTGTAACGCGTCGCGAGCGCCAGCGCCGCTTCCGTCGTCCGGACACCCTCAGCAACCATCTTCATACCCGCCAACACGTCTGCGACCGCGCGGCCGCTCGCCAATTCGATCCCGACGTGACGATTCCGGCTCAGCGCGCCCGTGCACGTCAGCACGAGATCGCCGAGACCTGTCAGCCCCGCTAACGTCTCGCGCTTCGCTCCCGCGGCACAGGCGAGGCGCGACATCTCCGCCAAGCCCCGCGTGATGAGACCGGCAAGGGCGTTGTGTCCCAGCCCCAATCCTTCAACCATCCCAGCCGCGATGGCGATGATGTTCTTCAGTGCGCCACCGATCTCGACACCCACCACATCATCGGTGCCATAGAGTCGTAAATACGGCGCCCGGAACTCGGCCTGCACCCGTTTCACGACCTCTGGATCGCGCGATGCGATCGACACCGCCGTGGGTAACTCGCGAGCCAGTTCGGCCGCAAAGCTGGGACCCGAGAGCACGGCGACATTCACGAACCCGGCAAGCTCCTGCCCGATGATTTCCGACACGCGCAAGAGCGTGTCCTGCTCCAGCCCTTTGGTCGCACTGACGATCGTCGATCCGCGATGCACGTGCGGCGCCGCGCGCTTGAGGATGTCCCGGGTTCCATGCGATGGAACGGCAGACACGATGAACTCGGTGCCAGCAAGCGCAGCGCTCAGATCGTCGGTGACGAACAGATTCGCAGGAAATCGGACGTCTGGTAGATACACGGCGTTGGCGCCGCGCGCGCGCATGTCGGCGACGAGCGCCGGGTCGCGCGCCCACAAGCGCGCTTCGTGGCCGATGCGCGCCAGATGGACGGCCAGTGCCGTGCCCCAGCCTCCAGCTCCCAGAATCGCGACCTGATGAATGAGAAACTCCTATTGAACGGTCTTGACCACGCGTTGACCGATGCGGCGTTCGGTACCAGCAACCAGTCGTGCCAGGTTCTCGCGGTGTCGATAAATGATGATGAGCGTCGAGACAATTGCGCCGATCGCCACCGCGCCCGGGGCGTCGCTGATCGCCGCCACGATGACGAGCGTGAGCGCGCCCGCGATGGAACCTACTGAGATGAAGCGCGTCACGATCACCGCGAGCAGGAAGACACAGGAGGCGATACCCATCGCTTCCGGAGCCAGCACAGCGAACGCACCCGCCGCGGTCGCGACACCCTTCCCGCCGCGGAACCGAAGCCAGATTGGGTACACGTGCCCGACCACCGACGCGCACGCGGCAGCGACTGCGGTGATAGGCCCCGCTGCTAACAGCTGAGCAATCAGGACGGCGATCGTGCCTTTCACCCCATCCAGCGCCATCGCGAGCATCGCCGCACGCACGCCCGTTGTGCGAAGTACGTTGGACGCGCCGATATTACCGCTCCCCGCGCGCCGCAGATCGACACCCTGCTGCCGCGACAGCAAGTACGCGAACGGAATGGAGCCCACGAAATATCCCAATGTGACCGCGATAACTGCGTTCATGAAGTGTGAGCGAGCGGCGTCCGACGGAGCGGAATGTATGTTGCGCCCGTCGACGACAATCGGCTTTCAAACAGTGTAACCGCCCGGACCCGAATGACACCGAAAACGGCGTGTTCCAGGCCCCGGAGCACCACAGCTGGCCGAAGTCCCGCCGGGCTCTTGACGCGGCCGAGCGTCAAATGCGGATGGTAGTCTCGCTCGTCACCCGGAGGCACCACTCGCTGCAACCGCGATCGAACCTCTCGCTCGACTTCATGCAGCGTGTCGAGGCTGCCAGCAATGCCTGCCCAGATCACGCGCGGCGGCCGGTGTGGCGGGAACGTGCCCGTTCCCTCAATGGTGAGCTCGAAACCAGGCACCTGGATCGGGTGGTCGAGCGTCGTCAAAATCTTTTCACTGACACCGGGATCCACGTGCCCGATGAATCGAACGGTGAGATGCAGATGATCAGGCTTGACCCAGGTCACGCGTGCATGTGGCGCAGACTCCTCGGTCCGGCGTTTCAGCTCATCGATCGTGCGCGCCGCGGCGGCCTGAACATCTGGACTGGTCTCGACGGCAACGAACAACCTCATTGTTGACGTCTACTCCCAACTCCCAACGTCCAACGTCCAAGGCACCGCCGTCAGACGCTAAGCAACAACCTTCTGACCAGATCGAGAGCCGATTGCGACGCTTGAAACTTGACCTGCTCGCGTTCGCCGAAGAACCGAAACGTTCGTACGCGGCGTTCGCTCGCCGTCACGACTGCGACGACGACGGTGCCTACTGGCTTTTCTGGTGTTCCGCCGCTCGGGCCGGCGATGCCAGTGACGCCGACACCGACGCCAGCACGTGCCCTCGTCTTGATTCCTTCAGCCATGGCGACCGCTGTTGGTTCGCTGACCGCGCCATGTGCACGAAGCACGTCCGGCGACACACCAAGCAGCTCAGTCTTCGCCTCGTTGGCGTACACGACAACCCCTTGATCGAGATAGCGCGAGCTTCCAGGTATGTCGGTCAGTCGCGATGCCAGGAGACCGCCGGTACACGACTCAGCGACACCAATGCGCAACCCTCGTTCAACGAGAAGGTCGCCGACCACGGCTTCGAGCAACCGACCATCCGTGCTGTACACATCAGGCCCGAGAACGGAGACCGCCTGCGCGACGGCTTTCTCCAGCACGGCCGCCGCAGCCTCACGCGTCGCTGCGCGAGTCGAGACATGCAGTTCAATCGACCCCAGCGCAGCGAGAATCGTGGCAGCGATCGGAGGCGTGGCCTTCTCCCACTCCTGATAGAGCGGGTGCAACGCCTCATCGACATGTGATTCGATTCGACCAGCGACGCGCACGATTCGCCGGACAAGCGACGCGCCAACGCCGCGCTCGTTGAGCGAGCCCGCAACCAGTTCCGTCAGCATTGGACGAAGTTCCCGGGGCGGTCCTGGTAACAGTAAGACCAACCGATCCTCGTGATCGATCCACAACCCCGGGGCGCTGCCGCGTGCGTTCGGGATCACTCGCCCGCCGCGCGGGACCATCGCCTGGCGGCGGTTGCTCTCCGGCATCGGCATGGGCAGGCTTCGGCTCGCAAAACGGGCGCGCAGGTGTGCCGTGATCGACTCATCCTCAGCGAGTGGACGGTTGAGAACCGACGCGACGACCTCTCGCGTCAGGTCATCGTCGGTCGGGCCCAGGCCGCCGCACAGCACGACCAGATCAACGCGCTCGAGAAAGGCGCGAAAGACGTGCTCGAGTGCGGCCCTCTCGTCGCCCACGATCGCCTTGACCTTCACTTCAATCCCGAGAAGGTTGAGCTGTTCGGTGATGAAGAGCGAATTGGTGTCGGTCTTGGACGGAGTCAGCAGCTCACTGCCAACAGCGATGATGCCCGCACTTACGACTGGCTTCACGCGACCCATCCTGCCGGCATGAGCAACACGATGACGCGCATGGCCACGTTTCCGTACACCGCCGCCATCGCATCGTCGGCCATCACGCCCAGCCCCCCGGGCAACGACTCGAGCCGGTTCGCCGGCCATGGCTTGATGACGTCAAAGAGGCGGAACAGAAGGAAGCCGACGATCGCTCCAGACAGATTGACCGGTATGAGTGCCAACGTAATGAGCATGCCCGCGACTTCGTCGAGGATCACTGGTGCGGGATCGACACCGCCAAAATGCTTCTCAGCGACGTTCGCGCTCCATACGCCGATCGCGAGCAGAAACCCAATCACGGTCAGCTCGATCGCGACCGAACCCGACCATCGCACGGCAGCAAACACAACGAGCCCCGCCACCGACCCGAACGTGCCAGGAGCGACGGGTACGTAGCCGAGGTATCCGCAGGTTGCGACGAAGACACCGAGACGCATGAGAAGGACGCCGCTTCCGGCAGGATCCCGAGGGTCAGGCGGATGGTAGATCGATAACGTGGGTGTGCGCCACGCGGTCGTGGAACGCACGACGATCGGGCCCGATGAGAGCCGGGATGAGACCCAGCCCAAGCGATGCCAGGGTGAGGGCACCGGTCAGCGTGCGCTTGATCGCCCGCGCAGGATCCATGATCAGGTGTTCGTCGGCGACGACCCGGATGCCGGCTGCCATCTTGCCGATCGTCTGGCCTCCCATCGCGGTAAACGCCGCGAAATACGCCAACTTCAACAAGATGAGAAACGCAAGAAACGGCAGGAGCGGCAGCGCTTGCCACTCGTCCGTCGTCAGGGCCGTCATTCGGAGCGTCGAGTAAAAGACGACCACGTCGATCCCCAACAGAATGACGTGATCGACAACGGCCGCGAGCGTTCGACTTCCGAGGCTTGCGACGGAGTCGGTCGACGGTGAACCAGCGGCCCGCGGCAAGGGATCGACGAACGTCTGTGATCGCGTCGCGGCTGGCAGTTCGTCCGGTGATTCCTCAGCAAACTCTAGCGTCAGCCCGGTGTCAATTGAACGCGGCGTACGCGAGGCACTTCGCGAGCGCGATAAATCCGGTGTGCGTCGAACTGAGAGCGGCGCTCGCGGTTCTGACGGCGTCTTGATCAGCGGCTCGTCATCTTCAGTCGCTGGCAAAAACAACGGAAAGGATTCAACGGGAGAGAGCACGGTCGAAGACGAAGACGCCGGCGTCGACGAATCGGAGTGGCCGAGCCACAGGTCGCCTATCGGCATGTCCTCTCGCGCTGGCGTTTTCAACGCCAAATCGCGCGGTTCTGCTTCACGGGCGACGAGCAGGGAGAAATCGTAGCCGCAGTTCTTGCACCGGTCACCGGTCTCGAAGCCCAGATAGTCGCACTTCGGACACTTCATCGCGGCTGGTCCCCTTTGGCGACGCCCGTTGTGGACGCCGTCGACAAAAGCACGTGCTGAATCTCGGAGCGCAAGCGATCGGCCTCAGGTCGAAGCGGATCGCCCAACTCGATGACGTCGAGTTCGCGGAGCGCATCGCGCAAACGCCCGGAATCGCGAAGCGTCTGGGCGCGATCGATCCGACGCTCCCCGTCGCGCACAATCGGAAGCGGATCACGCGAGGCCGCATCTCCCGTGCGAACGACGACTGGCGACTCTCGCAGCCATGACGCCGTGCGTAGCGCGCCCAGCAGGATAAGCGCGGTGATGACGACGCTCGCCGCACCAGTCGCGAGCCAGTCGGTTCTGCGGGTGCGTCCCACGAGCGGGTGACGCCCAGCAGGCCCTGTCTTCACTGCTACTCGTTCGCGTGGCGGCGGCGCGGTCACGGCATCAAGACGGCCGAGGCGCTGCAAGAACACGAGCGCCATCTCGTTGGCGCCGCCTTGTTCAACCGCGCGGGTCAACAAATCGCGGGCCTGCTGTAAATCACCCGCCTGGTAGGCCTGGATGCCCTGGTGAAGACTCTCTTCTGATTCCCGTTGACGTTCGGCCAGAGCGCTTCTGGCGCGCTCGATGTACGCGCGTGCTCGTCCATGACCCCGCTCGAGGAAGGCCACGCGCGTCCACACATTGATCGCTTCTTCGTAGTTGCCAGCGAAATAGTGATCGAGACCAGACAACAACAATTGCTCGATCCGCGCGGCGCGATCGGCCTCGTTCAGCGGCCCAGGGTCAGGTTCGGTACGGAGCGGCTCCACGCCGATGTGATTATCGGACAGGAATTTACGCCGGTCAATGAATTCGCGCGTTTCCACGACCTCACACTTTACAGAGCTCGTCCCCGAGAGTTAACTTCTCGCCTAACCGAGGGAGTTCACGTGGCCGAGTTGAACGGACAGGTTGCACTTGTTACTGGGGCCAGTCGCGGTGTCGGGCGTGGCGTCGCGCTTGGCCTTGCGCACGCCGGTGCGAAAGTCTTTGCGACCGGACGACGCATTGCCGACGCCGGACTCGATGCGGAAATCACCGCAATCCCGTGTGACCACACTGACGATGTGGCTGTGGCGAAGGTGTTTCAACAGATCGAAGAGGAGGCTGGCCGGCTGGACATCCTCGTCAATGTCGCATGGGGCGGCTACGAGCGAATGGTCGAAGACGGACGGTTCACGTGGATGATGCCGTTCTGGGAGCAGCCCATTTGGCGATGGGAGGCGATGGTCACAGCCGGTGTCCGCGCGGCGTACGTTGCCAGTCAACATGCTGCCCGCACGATGGTTGCGGCTCGACGAGGTCTGATCGTGCACATCTCGTCCTGGGCCGGCAAGAAGTATGGGGGCAACACCGTGTGCGGTCTCGCCAAGGCTGCAACCGACAGAATGGCGTCCGACATGGCGCACGAACTGACGTCGCACGGTGTCACCGTGGTCTCCCTCTATCCCGGGCTCGTCCGCACCGAGGCGGTGCTGGCTGCCGGCGTTTTTGACTTGAGCAACTCGGAGAGTCCCGAGTTCATCGGCCGTGCCGTGGCCGCGCTGGCCAGCGATTCCAATGTGTCGCGCTGGAGCGGGTCCGTCATCGTGGCGGCTGCCCTGGCCCCCGAGTACGGATTCACCGATGTTGATGGCAAGACGCCTCGCCCGCTCACCTGGGCGGAGGTGTAGCGCGAGCCACAGCCCAGAGCCAAGAGGGAACCCGGTGTCTCGAAGGCGTGTAGACTAAAACCCTTGTCCACGCTGCAGGTTTCCCGCCGGTCGACGCTGCTCCGGCCCACCGCCGTCAACACCATCCTCGGGGAGATCCGTCAGGCGCAAGCCCGTGGACAGACGGTTGTGTCGTTGATGCGCGGGGAGCCGGACTTCGATACCCCACCCCACATCATCGAGGCCGCCACGCGTGCCATGAGAGGTGGCCGCACGCGCTACCCTGACAATCGCGGCGAGATCGTCCTGCGCCAGGCCGTCGCCGAGAAGCTGTCGCGAGAAAATGGCGTCTCGTACGACCCAGGATCCGAAATCCTGGTCACGACGGGCGCAACGCTCGGCATTCATTCGGCACTGCTGGCGTTGCTGAACGACGAGGACGAGGTCCTCATCCCGGATCCGATCTACGACGCATACCATTCTCCGATTCTTCTCGCAGGTGGGCGGGTCGTGCCGGTGCGTACGAAGATCGAGCAAGGCCGCTTCGTCCTGACTGCGCAGGCGGTCGACGAGGCCGTGACTCCGCGTTCACGGGTCCTGCTCCTCAACACACCGTGGAACCCGGTCGGCACGGTCTTTCGCGAGTCAGAGCTCCGAGCCATCGCTGACGTCGTCACTCGACGGAATCTCGTCGTGATCAGCGACGAGATCTACGAGGCGATCACATACGAGGGTTGCCGACACATATCTCCGTCCGTCCTGTCCGCCGAAATGCGTGAGCGCACCGTGTTGCTCAACAGCCTCTCCAAGACGTACTCGATGACCGGGTGGCGGGTCGGCTACTGCGCTGCGCCCGCGCCGATCATCCAGAGTATGTTTCTGTCGTTGCAGCAGTCGAGCCGCGGACCCGCGACCTTCGTCCAGGACGCCGCCGCCGTCGCGCTGACCGGACCTCAGGATGCCGTCGACGAGATGCGGGTCGAATACGCCCGCAGACGGTCGCTGGTGATGAACGCGCTCGCAGGTATTCACCACGTTCAAGTGCTGCCGCCAGAAGGAGGATTCTTCGCGATGGTGGACGCACGAGAGACCGGCATTCCCTCCGACGAAATCCGGCAGCGGCTGCTGCTGGATGCCGGAGTGGCTGTCATCCATGGCGCCGCGTATGGTCGCGGGGGTGAGGGAACCCTGCGCGTGTCCTTTGCCAGCGGCGGCGACGCGCTTGCTCGTGGGCTCGAACGATTGCGCGCCGGGCTCGAGGCGCTGTGAGCACCTCGAGAGTCAACGTCGCTGAACTCCGTCGCGAACTGGCAACCGAGCTGCGCGGTGATGTCCGATTCGACGGCGTCTCGCGGGCGCTCTACTCGACCGACGCCAGCGTGTATCAGATCGAACCAATCGGTGTCGCGCTGCCACGGTCGCGTGACGATCTCCAGCGGCTCGTCCAAATCTGTGCGCGTGCCAACTGTCCCATCACCATGCGCGGTGGCGGCACGTCGCAGGCGGGTCAAGCGATCGGCGAAGGCCTCATCGTCGACACGTCCAAGTATCTGACGGCCATCCTCGAATTGAACGTCCAGGACAAGTGGGTTCGCGTCGAACCAGGTGTCGTCCTGGACGAGTTGAACGCCCAACTCCGTCCGCACGGCCTGCGATTCGCGCCAGACGTTTCCACCGCCAGCCGCGCCACGATCGGCGGCATGATGGCGAACAACTCGAGCGGTGCCCGATCCGTGATCTATGGCAAGACGATCGATCACGTCATCGAGCAGGAGGTCGTCCTGTCGGATGGTTCCGTCGTCACGCTCGGTCCGCTCGCCGATGGCGAGCTGGCGACAAAGTGCTCTGGCGACACGCTCGAAGCTCTCTGCTACCGGACGGTCGCCGAGCTCGCATCGAAGTATCAGGACGAAATCGAGCATCGTTTCCCCAAGGTCCTCCGACGCGTGGGCGGCTACAACCTCGACGACTTCCGACCTGGCCGCTCATTCAACCTCGCGCGGTTGATGGTCGGGTCCGAGGGCACACTCGGTGTGGTCCTATCGGCAAAGTTGAAACTGGTGCCGCTTCCACGCGCCAAGGCCGTCATGGCCATCCAGTTCGAGCATCTCCTCGAATCACTGGCCGCCGCTCCCGTCATCCTCAGACACGGACCCTCGGCTGTCGAGGTGATGGACAAGTCAATCCTCGATCACACGCGCAAGAGTGCGGCGCTCGAGGCCATGCGTCAAAGCTTCATCGAGGGTGACCCGGGATCGTTGCTGTGCGTCGAGTTCTACGCCGATCGCGCGGAAGATCTGCCACCGAGGCTGGAGGCCCTCGAACGCGATCTGCGAGCTCAGAAACTCGGTTATCGCTATCACCACGCGCTCGACCTGGCGGCTCAGGCCCGGGTCTGGAGCCTGCGCGAGGCCGGCCTCGGCCTCTCGATGGCGATGCGAGAGGATGCAAAATCGCTGTCGTTCGTGGAAGACACGGCCGTGGCCCCGGAGCGGCTGCGTGATTACATCGAGCGTTTTCTCGGCATCGTCGCGCGCCACGGCACCACAGCCGGTGTGTATGCCCACGCGTCGGTCGGCTGTCTGCATGTGCGGCCGGTTGTGAACATGAAGACCGACGCCGGCGTACGGCAGTTCGAGGCCATCGCCAACGACATCTCCGATCTCGTGCTCGAATTCGGTGGCGCACTTTCCGGCGAACACGGCGACGGCCTCGTGCGCAGCCCGTTCATGGCGAAGATGTTCGGACCGGCGCTTTACGACGCATTCCGCACCATCAAGCAGACATTCGATCCCAACGGCATCTTCAACCCCGGCAAGATCGTGGACGCCCCTCCGCTGACGGCCAACCTGCGGTTCGGACCGAAGTACGCCGCGCGTAATCCGGTCACGTTCTTTGATTACGCGGCTGGCGGCATCGCCGGCGCGATCGAGATGTGCAGCGGCCTGGGCGCCTGCCGGAAGACGCTCGAGGGCACAATGTGCCCGTCCTACATGGCGACACGCGAGGAACAGCACTCGACCCGCGGCCGGGCCAACGTGCTGCGCCTGACGATCGCCGGACGGCTTGGCGAAGCGGGCCTCGGCGATCGCGGCGTGTACGACACGCTGGACCTGTGCCTCGAGTGCCGCGCATGCAAGGCTGAATGTCCGGTC
>Ga0075418_10009440_pt1 | contig 10939 bp, 7 predicted proteins | sample SoiMetdeltSBSDD2_FD_81776 | JGI IMG/M metagenome (GOLD analysis project Ga0075418, IMG submission 81776) | Bulk soil microbial communities from a Populus tree surrounding site in Tennessee, USA - Soil MetaG P. deltoides SBSDD2 | ecosystem: Environmental > Terrestrial > Soil > Tree plantation...
AAAAGTTATGCTGAGATCGCTGCGAAAGGCGGAGGCATCTTAAATTCTGCCAGGAAATTAAATGAGATGAGTGAAGATGAACTCTTCAACCGTTCATGGAGGAGATTGGAAGAAGTGAGTAAATTGGGAACCGGTGCAATAGAAATTAAAAGTGGATATGGATTGACTGTTGAAGGCGAATTAAAAATGCTTCGTGTCATAAAAAGATTGAAAGAAAGATCTTCTCTGTCCATCAAATCAACTTTTCTCGGCGCCCATACCTATCCGCCCGAGTATAAAGAAAATCACAAGGGCTATATCGATCTTATGTTAAATGAAATGTTGCCCGTCATTGAAAAAGAAAAGCTGGCAGATTATATTGATGTTTTTTGTGAAACAGATTTCTTTTCTCCCGAAGAAACTGAAACCATATGCAAGGCAGGTATGCGTCATGGATTAAAGCCAAAGCTCCATGCAAACCAGCTTAACTTTTCCGGTGGAGTTGAGACGGGAATAAAACTTGGAGCGGTCTCCGTGGATCATCTTGAAACTGTTAATGGAAACATTATTGATAAACTTGCAAAGTCCGAAACTATTGGAACATTACTTCCCACGGCTGCTTTTTTTCTTCGTATGCCTTTTCAACCGGCAAGACAAATGATCGATGCAGGTTGTGCAATTGCACTGGCTTCAGATTATAATCCCGGCTCGTCACCTTCGGGAAATATGAATTTGGTCGTAGCAATGAGTTGTATTGGAATGAAGATGTTGCCTGAAGAGGCCATTAATGCCGCGACGATCAACGGTGCATTTGCCATGGAACTTCAAGATGCAGTAGGAAGTATCAGTGTCGGCAAAAAGGCAAATTTGATTTTTACAAAATCGATTTCTTCATTGGCGTATTTGCCTTATGCATTTGGATCAGATCTTATTGATAAAGTAATGATAAATGGTGAGTGGACCTGATAGGCAAATAGCTAAATTGTCAAATTGCAAGCTTGGTAGGTCTTTAAACAATTTAGCAATTTAACCATTAAGCAATTTCCTTCTTATCAAATTTTTTCATCAGCTTCCCTGTGGCTATTAATGCCAGTGATAAAAGAAAAATAACCAGTAATATCCCACCGGCATTCAATAAAGTTTTAGTATACCCGAGGTCATTGACATCAACAAACGGATACGGATAGAATTTTGTAATAGCGCCATGTATAATTGCATAGGTCATGTAGAGTATTGGATAAATAAGCCAGGGGAAAGCACTCTTCCATTTTAATTGTTCAATAGGAACGAATATCAGCCAGAAAACTATAAATAAAGCCGGTATAACAGTGTGCAATAACTCATCCACTGTCTTTTGCATTCCCTGTGGGTCCCAAGTTGAACGTAAAATGACATTATAAACGATTCCTACAATTGTAATATAAACGGTGATAGCTGTCACCGTACTAGCTTTAGAAAAAAATCGTCCTAAACGATATTTGTTGCCTAGAAAAATAAATGTGAAGCACAATGCAACGATGATATTGGTGTCAATAGTGAAAAATGCAAAAAAACGTAATAGAGTTCCGGGGACAGAAACTACCCTGTTTTCCATCATCAGATAGAGTTGCGTTATAACCGTAAACCATCCGAGCAATGCTCCCACTAATGCAATAATTCTGGCAGATTGTTTTTGCATACTTTACTTTTTTACCTCTTTCCACTTCTTTTTTAAAATTATCATTTGCTGATTTAATTCTTTCACAGCATTTATCATTTGTGTTGTCGGTGGCATATCACTGTCCTGTAAAACGTTGAAAACAGACGCAAAACTGCTGTTCAATCGGCCAAAACTCCAATCGGTACTTCCTTGTGGTGTTGACTCCAATTCCCTTAACGCTTTATCCTTCTTGTTTAATTCATCCGGGCCTGTGATTTGATTTTTTAAATTTGAGCGATATGAACGAAGATCTTCCAAAATTTTCATGCATTCTTTTCTTCCTTCGTAACATTCTACTGAGAGATTATATTGTTGTGTAAGATCGTACTCCGGGTCAATTCTTGGATCTCTTTTTACTGTAAAAGTTTGCTTATATATTTTATCATCAACCTTAAGTTCTATTGTAAAATTTCCCGGATGCACCCACGGAGCAGTTGGATCTGGTGCTGTATTCATATAGGTTGCGGAAATGGGGTAGGAAGGAGGAATATTTAATGGTTCATGTCTTAAATCCCAGACAAAGCGATGATGCCCGGGTTCAGAAGAAAGAATTTGTTGAGGTCTTATCCAGTAATGAGGAAAATTTACATTGCCTATTTTATATAAGGTATCTTGATTTGTGAATTTTCTTATTATATGCAGGCCATCGATTTTTTTGCCAGATTCAAGATGGACGGGCAGGCTTTTACCTATCGATAAGCTGATGTTTTTAGCTTTACTATCTAAATAATAATCGATCACAGCGCCATCAGGCGGGTTGTCTCCGGCTGGCTCCTCCTGCGGCACCGGTGTATCCGTATATATGTTCCAACGAATACGATAGGGATTTTGTGGTTTGTAAAGTATTGACGGCGATTTGACAAGCTCGTTTGTTAATTGACGAAGCAGACTGATGTTATCAAGGATCCAAAAACTTCTGCCATGAGTACCGACAACAATATCATCATCTTTTATTACTAAATCACGAATGGAAGTTGCAGGCATATTCAATCGTAAGCTTTGCCAGTTTGTACCATCATCAAAGGAAACATACACGGCTCTTTCACTTCCGGCAAATAATAAACCTTTGCGAACAGGATCTTCTCTTACGACGTTGATCGGGTCATTTGGTAAACCATTTATAATTTCCTTCCATGTCTTGCCCCCATCATTTGTTTTATAAATATGCGGACGCATATCATCACTGCGAATTCGGTTTACTGCAGCATACGCGGTGTTTGCATCAAAGTGGCCTGCATCCATTAACGAAACCTTACTCCATGAAGTGATGTCGGGTGGTGTTACATTCTTCCATGTCTTGCCGCCATCTTTAGTGACATGTATCAATCCATCATCGGTGCCGCACCAAATTGTATTTGCATCTTTATAAGATGGCGCCACCGTATAAATAACTCCACGGCGAGGCATTGTTTTCATATCATTGGTTGTATAAATCCCAACGCTTGATGGAATATCATATGTTTCTCTTGTAAGATCAGGGCTGATCACCAGCCAGCTATTACCACCATTCATTGTTTTAAATAAAACATTACCGGCATAATACAATGTCTTTTTATCAACCGGGCTAAATAGGACGGGGGCGGTTCTTATAAAACGATACTTACCACTTCGTACTGCTTCAGGAGAAATATTTTGAGTCTGCCCGGTTCGTTTATCATGTCTTGTAATTTTCCCACCATAAATAATATTTGGATCGAGCGGATCGGCAGCAACATATCCGTATTCTTCAACGCCAACCGGATGCCACTCTCGATAAGTGATGTTTCCATCGTTGCTTCTTGATACAATACCAACACTGCCACTTTCCTGTTGTCCCCCATAAACGTTATACGGAAAATCATTATCGGTGCTTACATGATAAAATTGTGCAGTTGGCTGATTATACCAGCTCGAAAAAGTTTGTCCGCCATTCACGGTAATAATTGCTCCCTGGTCGCTTGCCAGTAAAATTATTTCAGGATTATTTGGGTTGATCCAGATTCTATGATAATCATCACCGCCGGGCGCACCACGAAATGCATGGAATGTTTTTCCTCCGTCTGTACTTTTCCAGCATACAATATTTGCAGAATAAACTATGTCCGCATTCTTCGGATCAACTTTTACTTCTGCAAAATCGCTTGCCCGACCCCAATACCTGTTATCAGTCTGGATTCTTGTCCAGCTTTCACCGGCATCATCACTTCTGAATATCCCGCCTTCTCTTCCCGCATCAACTGTTGCATACATTCTTTTAGAATCAGAGGGTGCAATGCAAAAACCGATTCTTCCCAGGCCTTGTTCAGTTGTTGGTAATCCTTTCGTGATCTTTCTCCAGGTTGTTCCACCATCAGTTGATTTAAACAAACCACTTTCTTTACCATTCCAGGCGCCATTTTCCCAAGGGCCTTGTCTGCCCGCCCACATGTCGGCAAAAACTATGTTTGCATTATTCGGATCGATCGTTACTTGAATGGCTCCTGTGTTTTCATCTTTATATAAAACTTTTTCCCAAGTCTTGCCGCCATCAATAGTCCTGTAAATACCTCTTTCTTCATTTGCCCCATAAGGATGACCAAGTGCAGCAACAAAAACCCTATTCTCATTTTTTGGGTCGATATCAAGTCCGCCGATCTGTTGCGCATCTTTTAAACCAAGATGCGTCCATGTTTTCCCTCCATCTCTCGATTTATAAATTCCATCGCCTACGGAAAGATCGGGACGCTGTAAACCTTCGCCACTTCCAACATAAATAACATTTGGATTTGATGGAGCGACTATCACATCACCAATAGAACCAGTAGGCTGATCATCAAAAATCGGGAACCATGTTCTTCCATAATCAGTAGTTTTCCAAACACCGCCATTGTTTACACCGATATAAAAAACGTTTGGTTGTTGTGGTACACCCACTGCACCTACTGTTCTGCCACCACGATGCGGGCCAATCATCCGCCACCGCATATCATTATAATATTTTTCTGGGAATGATTGAGAGTGTAGTTGAAAGCAGATAGCAATGGCCATGAAGTATGCAATGATCTTTTGCATCAATAATAGTTTGCTTTGAAGGTAAGAAATAGAAGAGAGAATAATCTATACGATCAATTCCATTTTGGATTTATAAAATAAAGCGAAGTGCCATCCGGATCAGTAAAATGAATAAACTTACCACCTTCTTCTTCTCTTGTTTGTGTTTGAATGGATAGGCTATTTAATTGATCTTTTGTTTTTTCAAAATTATCAGTAGTAAATCCAATTGAAATATTACCAGAACCGGGATAAGATCCATTTGCAGGATGAATGCCAAGAGTAATTCCAGGCGCAGTTAATTGTGCATAATGGTTATCCCAGCGTTGTTTAATAGTAAACCCGATTGATTGATAAAATGCCACAGACTTGTCCATGTCCTTTACCATGATAGTAACATTGGAGTCTTTTATTGACATAATGAAGATTTTGCCTTTCTTAAAGGTAAATAGAATTACTGAATGTGGAATGGAGTCCTGATGTATCGGGATAAACTGTCGCAACGGAAGCTTAACCGGAGTTACTTCAGTTGCTTACACAAGTATTCTTTTCATTCTGGAGACTGCTTCGTCCTCCTTCCTCCTCCTCGCAATTAAAATGCTTTCTGCTTATCGCCACCCGGTATATTCTTATCTGCATTCTTTACATATTTCTCCACCCATGCGTATTGCTCGTACAAAAGATGAAGAATATTTTCCTTGGCAGCATAACCATGGCTTTCGTATGGTAATAAAACAAATTTCACGGTGCCACCATGTCCTTTGATCGCATTGAACATTCTTTCGCTTTGTATTGGATAGGTGCCGGTATTATTATCCAATTCGCCATGGACCAGAAGTATGGGTGTTTTTATTTTTTGTGCACTCATAAACGGGCTCATATCATTATAGATATCCGGCGCCTCCCAATAAGTGCGATCTTCATTTTGAAATCCAAATGGTGTAAGCGTACGATTATAGGCGCCACTTCGTGCAATGCCTGCTTTGAAAAGTTTTGTATGCGCAAGAAGATTCGCCGTCATGAATGCTCCATAGCTATGACCACCAACGGCAACACGGTTCCTGTCGCCAACACCCATCTCATCTAATTTATTGATCGCTGCTTCTGCATTCATGCGCAATTGATCAATAAAGTTGTCGTTTGGTTTTTTGTCTTTATCAGGTGCCACGATCGGCATTTCCGCATTATTAAGTACGGCATAGCCTTGAGTTACATAACAGATCGGGGTGCCAGAACTAATAAAAGTAAAGCGATGTTCGCTGCCACGGATCTGGGCTGCATCGGCTGCGGAATTGAATTCAGCTGGATAAGCCCACATAATTACTGGAAGCTTTCCATCTTTTTTTGGATCATATCCTTTTGGCAGATACAAGTCGCCAGTAAGATCAACACCATCTTCTCTTTTATATTTTATTTTTTGTTTACTTACACCTTCCATCTGTGGGTATGGGTTTGTAAAATTTGTTATTTGCCTGTCAGCAACTTTTAGTTTCAGATTTTTTATCCAATAGTTGGGAACTTCTTTTTCATTTTCTTTCCTGGTCAGTAGCTCAAGTTTGTCAGGATTCATCACTCGGATCACACTTTCAAAATAACCTTCATTGCAGCGCCAGATAATATCAAGCTTCTTTGTATTAAGATCGAAAGTTGCCAGGAAAGGAAGGTCACCTTTTGGGGATGCACCGGTAGTATTATTCATTAAAAGCTTGGTGCCATTGTCTATTACTTTTATTACCTCTGCGCCGAATTGATTTTTTTCTGTAACAGGAGTACCTGGATTTGAATAGTTATCAGTGGTATTTCTTTCAGTCAGTTTTTCAATCTGACCAGTTGACGGATTATAACGATTGGTTCTTATGAATTGTTTACCTGTAAGCCCTTCATTTACCAATGCCAGAGTAGAATTGCCCCATGTAACTCCGCGAAAACGCATTTCAGTTTTAAAAAGTTCTTTTGGTTGACCAGTAAACGGCGCACTTAATGAATACACGGCATCATGAAAATCCACTTTTGTTTTAATCAAACCGCTATCAAGGGCCGCACACCAGATAACTGTGGCTGCTTCATCATCTCTCCATTGAAAGCCTCTTGGCACGTTTTGTACATTATCATTGCCGCTCGGAGCAGTTTCTGCTGAAGGAAGATCTGCCAGCACTTTTATTTGTTTACCTGCGATATCAGCAATAATGACTCTTGATGGAAAGCCAAATGCAGGCACCAAATAAGAAAATGGCTTCTTAATGGTACGCAGGATCATGTATTTTTTATCCGGAGAAATGGAGATTGCTGAATAAAGTGATGGTGCGCCGATCTTGGTTTCTGCACCATTTATATTTTTTACTAACTGCGCTGTGGTATAGAACTCAAATAATTCCTCATCATATGGATTTTTGATCATATCCTGGAAAGTGGGACGCGGCGATGCTTTGCCATAATTTTCCTGCAAGGTTGGTCCTTTGGGTACCGCAGATTTTGTAGGCGCTGCACTTAACGGTTTTACGATTGTGCGATATAGTAATGTATTATCATCGATCCACTGATAGCTACCACCTGAAATTGTATTCAATGGTTGTTTATTTACTTTCATTGCTTTTTGTGTAGCCACATCGATCACATACAGATCAACACGATCAGGTGTTGTATGGGTAAAAGCAACCTTTTTATCATTTGGACTCCAGCTAATGCTACCGGCCATTAGGGGAGAAGGCAAGCCGGCTATTTTGAATTCTTTATTTGATGAAAGATTTTTGAGCCATAGATCATTGATAAACGTTTGTCGGCTTGGCGCAAAATTGTTTGGATTGATACGCAGACCTGCAATACGCAATTCTGGTCTTGCCAATTCTTCCACCGATGGATAACTATTACTTTGACTAAAAAGCATCCATTGGGCCTTATCATCAATTGTTACATTCGGGGTGGGTTTCACCAATACAAGATCCATGATCTCTTTAGGCGGAGTTTTATAGCCGTCTTGTCCAAATAGTTTTGCCGAGGAAACGAATAACAGCAGGAAGAATAACTTTCTCATGAGTGAATGTTTTTTGAACTTGAAAGATTTATTATAGTAGTTGTGAGTGGTGAGTAGTGAATGGTGAGTTGTGTGAAATCAAGTTCTCACAACTCACCACTGACCACTCACTGGTACACTCTCACATAATCGATCTCCATTTTTTGCGGCCAGATATTTTTATCAACGCCTTTTTGTCCGCCCCAGTTGCCACCCACTGCAATGTTCAATAATAAATGCATCTTATTATCAAATGGCCACGCATCATAACCACTACGTTCGTTTGCAAATCTGAAAAAAGTCTTTTGATCTACAGATACTTTGACGCTGTCTTTATTCCATTCCACCGCATACACATGGAATTTTTCTGAACAATCTTCTACTTTTATTGTATCTGTTTTTTGAGTGCCAATGACATGATTATATTTTTTGCTATGGATCGATCCATGAATATACCCCTGGTTAAATCCAACATGCTCCATAATATCGATCTCGCCATCATCAGGCCACTTAAGCGGGGTGGTGCTTGCAAGCATCCAAATTGCCGGCCATGTGCCAAGTCCTTTTGGAAGCCGCGCTCTCACTTCAATTTTCCCGTATTGCCAATCACCTTTTCCCTTTGTGATCAATCTTGCTGATGTGTAATTTTTTCCCTCCCATGATTCATTTCTTGCTTCAATGGTAAGGTATCCTTTTTCCACTCTCGCATTTTCCACTCTTTGTTTTGTGTAAAATTGAAGCTCATTATTTCCCCAGCCATGGCCACCGACATCATAATTCCATTTTGTTGAATCCGGTAAACCAGTATATCCAAAATCATCGCTCCAAACTAATTTCCACTGGGAATCGGTATTTTTTTCGGCAGTGCTACAGCAAATAAATGCTAGCATTGAGCAAACGATAAAATAAAGTGGCCGCATATCGGCATGTGGTTTGCTCCGAAGTTACTGATAGAATAGTGTACATCCCTACCATCCGTAAAAATTTATTGGTAGGGTTTTATTTTACGGTCAGGCTATATAATCAAATATTTTAGATCAAACTTTTTTTATGAAACTTCTTAAAAGGTTTTTTGTCATCACTTTAATTTTTACGCTCAGCTATTGCGCTAATAATTCATCTGAAAAAACTGACGCTAAAGAAGAAAAAGCGGAAACGCCGAAAACGTCAACACGAGATCAGCCTAATGGTGGCATTACGCTACCAGCAGGTTTCTCCGCTACCGTGTTTGCGGATGATCTAGGTAGTGCTCGTCACATAGCAGTGAATGCTAATGGAGATGTTTATACAAAGGTTGGCAAGCTTAATGATGGTCGTGGTATTCTGCGTTTGCGCGATGCAAATAATGATGGAGTTGCCGATAGCATCAGCGGTTTTGGAAATTATAAAGGCTCCGGCATTGCAATCAAGAATGGTTATCTCTATGCAACATCAGATGAAAATATTTACCGATATAAATTAAATAATAATGGGCCGGATCCTGCAAGCGAAGAATTGATCGTAACCGGTCTGGTAAATGAAAAACAGCATTCATCAAAACCAATTACTCTGGATAATGCGGGAAATATTTATGTGAATATTGGCGCACCTTCTAATGCATGCCAGGAAAAGGATCGTACAAAAGATTCCAAAGGACAGGATCCATGTCCTATATTGGAAAAGGCGGCTGCCATCTGGCAATTTAAAGTCGGTCAAAAAAATCAGTCATATAAAGAAGGTCTACGCTATGTCACCGGTATAAGAAATATAATGGCACTTGACTGGAATAATCAAATGAATGAACTCTATGCAGTGCAACATGGTCGCGATGATCTAAATCGTCTGTACCCAGATCTGTTCTCGGAAGAAGAAAGTGTTGAGTTACCAGCAGAAGAAATGTTTTTAATGAAAAAAGGCTCTGATTTTGGCTGGCCTTATTGTTATTATGATCAAAGGCAAAAGAAAAAATTATTAAGTCCCGAGTATGGCGGCGATAAAGTGAAAACGGATCGTTGTGATGGCAAAGGGAAACCGATCTATGCATTTCCCGGTCACTGGGGACCAAATGGATTATTGTTTTATACCGGAAGTCAATTCCCGGAAAAATATCGTGGTGGTGCTTTTGTTGCATGGCATGGCTCATGGAACAGGGCACCAAGAGAACAACAAGGTTATTTCGTCACTTTTTTACCCTTTAAAAATGGAATGCCGAGTGGCGAGTTTGAAGTTTTTGCTGATGGATTTGCTGGTGCTAATAAAACGCCAAAAGGCGCAACATTTCGTCCCTGTGGTTTGGCACAAGGTCCTGATGGTTCATTATTTATTTGCGATGATCAGAAGGGCAGAGTATGGAAAGTAACTTATAAAGCCAATTAATTAAATACATGATTCGCCAATTGAGTGTAGCAATTTTATTAATTGTAGTTCTTTTTATTATCGGATGCAGTGATGAATCGATTTCGCAGAAAACCATGGAGAAGGGTAAAAAAATTTACAACACGTATTGTTTAAGCTGTCACATGGAAGATGCGATGGGTGTGCCAAGATTAAATCCTCCATTGGCAGGATCTGAATTGTTATTGAAGGAAAAAACCAAACCGATCAGGATCGTTTTAAGAGGTTCAGAAGAGTTAAAAGGTGAGACCGATAGCGAATATACAAATACAATGATGGGTTTAGGTACTTTAAGCGACCAGGAAATAGCGGATGTATTAACCTATGCGAGAAATAGTTTTGGAAACAAAGCTCCAAAAATTAACGAATCTGATGTAAAGAATGAAAGAACAAAACTAAAATGATCAGGGCTTTTTGTAGATAATGCCATCTTTTATAACAAGGGTTATTTTTCTTATGTTCTTGATATCCGCAGAAGGATCACCTTCCACGGCAATTAGATCTGCAAACAGATCTTTTTTAATTCGTCCAATTTTACTTCCGTAACCAAACATATCTGCATTAATGGAAGTAGCGGACTTCAAAACATCAACAGGCTTCATTCCATAATCTACCATCAGTTCCATTTCTCTTGCGTTGTCGCCATGCGTGAATACTCCGACATCGCCACCCATGCAAATTGTCACTCCTGTTTTTAAAGCTAATTGAAAACTTTTTTTCTTATTGGTAATACTTTGCGGTTCGGGATCAGTTCCCTTTTTCCATCCACGATATTGCTGTATAGCATCACCTGCAGCAAGAGTAGGACAAAGGGCAACATTTTTTTCTTTCATCAGTTTTAAAACTTCTTCATTGGCTCCATCCCCATG
>Ga0075418_10009446_pt1 | contig 10936 bp, 6 predicted proteins | sample SoiMetdeltSBSDD2_FD_81776 | JGI IMG/M metagenome (GOLD analysis project Ga0075418, IMG submission 81776) | Bulk soil microbial communities from a Populus tree surrounding site in Tennessee, USA - Soil MetaG P. deltoides SBSDD2 | ecosystem: Environmental > Terrestrial > Soil > Tree plantation...
ACCGGGGGCTTCCGTTCCTTTCGGGGTGAGGTTTTCGGCGTGGGTTCCGACGAGGACGGGGCCGTGGGCTTCCCCAAGAGCGTGCCCGCAGAGCAGGTTGTTCATCAGGGTAATCTGGGACTCTCTCTGGTACTGAGAAGCGTCCCGCACCACGCCATAGCCCACGCGCAAGCCCTGTCGGCGACCGCGCGGTCCGAAGACCCCGTTCCCGGTCACCGAGTTGTTGGCCAGAATCGCCCACTGCCCCTGGGATACGGCGACGCCGTTCCTGCCGTTGCCGTGTATCGTGTTCTGAATCAGGTAATGAGGGCCCCCGATATCCAGCCCGACTCCCAGACGGCGACCCGAGTCCCGCTGCTTCTCCTGCGTCTTCGGCGGCACGCCAAGGCCCCGGCCCGGTCCCGGGGAGAGCTCGATCCCATTGCCGCCATTGACATAGATGAGGTTGTTGACCACCAGCGTGTCGGGATTCCCCTTCTCGATCACGACGCCGCCATTGCATTCCTTGCCGCCGTTGCCAAAGATCCGGTTGCGCTCGATGTGGATGGCCGTGTTCTCGTTCGGACCGCCCTGAAGCTGGATGGCCGGCCCAGCGAATCCTCTGATCACCATGCCCGTGATGCTGATGTACCGCGATCGGGAGAGCTGTATCGCACCGACCCCGCAACCTCCGCCGATGGTCTTTCCGTCGAGGATCACGCTGTCCACCGGCGCTCCTTCGGCGCGACCGACGACGATCCGATCCGTGTGGCTGGCTCCAGCGAAGTCGTTCTTGTCCCGGATGAGGAGCTGCTCATGGTAGACCCCAGGCTGGATCTGGATGTGATCGCCTGAAAGCGCCTGGTCAATCGCTTCCTGGATGGACGAGAAACACGGTTTCTTGCCGAGGCAGCGTCGATCCTGTTTGTTGACGAAGGAGTCCGCCGCGAATGACGGGGACAGCATGAGCGGCGCTATCAGCAGCACGAGCCCCGCCATTTGGCGGGCACGGCCCGCTCCCCCCGAACCAACCCCCCCACACAGTGCCATTCGCAGGAATATGCCAGGAAACCTCGCATTGTCAACAAATAATGCGTGAAATGGGGCCAAACAGACAGGATGCCACCAATGACCACCCAATTGGGGGCGCGTGGGGTCGTGCCTCAGGGGCATGCCAGAGGCGACTGGGACATCCGAGGGTCGCGCGACCCGGACTGGCCGGGCTCTCCCGAGTCGCATGACCCGTCGCCGCAGTCGTTCTTGCCGCGCACGAAGAACCAGTAGCCGTTTCCGGGGGCCGGCAGCGGCCGGTAGACCGTCGCCTGCGGATCATCGGTCCAGTAATTGATGCAGAACGCGTCGGTGAGAGCCGCCGAGCCCCTCGGGCCGCGCATCAGTCATGGCGCCGCCTCTACCTGAGCCTGCGCTCCCGTGCGTTCTGGACCTTCCAGAGCAGTACCGGATGCGCCCGCAAGCGCGCCACCATTCGCGCATCCCGCGGGAACAGCAGCTCGGGGCGCAGGTCGCCCTCCTGAATCCGCCGCGAGAATTCGCGCTCCGCGGCGGTGAGTCGCAGCAGTCGGCGTTGCCTGACCGACACCGCGACTAGGTAGCGGTCCGGCCGGTACCGCCCCGCGTCGACGCCGGGCGGGACGGTCGCATACACGCCCCGCACCACGGTCTTGAGCCGTCCCCGAGCCGGTGGTCTTCATCTGGGACGCTCAGTGGAGAGGCGGCGCGCTGGTGCTCGAGAAGTCCGGCGGCCGGTGGCGCGTGCAGGTCGTTTCGTCGTGGATCACCTAGCGACGATCGCGCCTCCTACGGAGCTCATCGGCCCGCCGCTGTCAGAAAAGACCCTATTGGGCGTACACTTCTCGCAATCATGAACCCTATGCTCCGAACCGTGTCGTGGCGTCGGCTTGCGGTCCGCCTGGCCGCTTTCGTCCTCGCGTCGTCGGCCGCCCTCGCGCTCCCGCCGGGGTTCGTCGAGGCGCCGGTCGCCGGGGGTTGGAACGCGGTCGTCGGCGTCACCTTCGACGCCAACGGGACGATGTACGCCTGGGAGAAGGGCGGGAAGGTCTGGATCGTCCACCCCGACGGGACCAAGCACGTCCCCCCCCTCATCGACATCAGCGAGGAGGTCGGCGACTGGAGCGACTTCGGCCTCCTCGGCTTCGCCCTCGATCCCGCGTTCCTCGTCAACGGCCGCATCTACCTGCTCTACGTCGTCGACCGGCACCACCTGCTCTACTACGGCACGCCGAGCTACAACCCGGCCGCCAACGAGTACTTCACACAGACGATCGGGCGGATCACCCGCTACACCGCCAACGCCGCCGACGGCTTCGAGAGCGTGGACCCCGCGAGCCGCAGGGTGCTCGTCGGCGAGACGATCTCGACCGGCTTCCCGCTCCTCCACGACTCGCACGGCGTGGGGAGCCTCGTCTTCGGGATCGACGGCACGCTGCTGGCGTCGTGCGGCGACGGCGCGAGCTACGAGGCTGTGGACAACGGGGGGACGGCCGGGAACGCGCAGGGCCCGCAGGCGCTCGCGGACGGGATCATCACCGTGAAGGAGAACGTCGGCGCGTTCCGTGCCCAGCTCGTCGACTCGCACTCGGGGAAGATCCTCCGGATCGACCCCGAGACCGGCGACGGTCTCCCGAGCAACCCGTTCTTCGACCCCTCGGCACCCCGCTCTCCGCGCTCGCGGGTCTGGGCGCTGGGCCTGCGCAACCCCTACCGGCTCACGATCCGCCCGGGGACGGGGGTTCACGACCCGGCGCTGGGCGACCCCGGCACGATCTACGTCGGAGACGTCGGGTGGGACACGTGGGAGGAGGTCGACGTCATCTCCGGCGCCGGCCGGAACATGGGCTGGCCGATCTTCGAGGGGCTGACGATCAATACCGGGTACTTCAACGCGAGGAAGGCGAACCTCGACGCGCCGAATCCTCTCTTCGGCGTCGGCGGGTGCACGAAGCAGTACTTCGACTTCCAGGACCTCCTCGTCCAGGACGACCTCGCGCCGAGCTGGCCGAACCCGTGCAACGCGTCGCAGCAGGTCCCCTCCTCGCTCCGCCACCTCCATCGCCGCCCGGTGATCGACTACAGGAACAGCTCGGGGCCGGCGCGCGCGGGGATCTACGACGGCGCCGGGCATGCGGCGACGATCAACATCGACGACGCGGCCTCTCCCGTGACCGGCGATTCCTTCGGAGGGAACACCTCGACCGGCGGGGTCTTCTACACCGGGACCGCCTACCCGCCGGAGTACTGGGGGGCGTACTTCCACGGCGACTACGGCTCCAACTGGATCCGCTACCTGACGATCGGCGCCGCGGGGACCCCGGTCTCGGTCCACAGGTTCATCGACTCGGGGCGGCACCCGGTGGCGTTCGCCACCGACCCGATCACGAAGGACGTCTTCTACGTCGAGTACGGGAGCGCGGTGATCCGCCTCCGCTACCTCGGCGACGGCGACCTCCCGCCGAAGGCCTCGGCCGTGGCCGAGCGCGATCACGGACCGGGGCCGCTCGAGGTGCGCTTCTTCGGCGAGGGCTCGAGCGACCCCGAGGGGTGGCCGCTCGATTACGCCTGGGACTTCGGCGACGGCGCGACGAGCACGCTCGAGAATCCGATCCACGTCTTCGCGCCGCCCGGTTCCGGGCCGACCGTGTACACGGTGAGCCTCACGGTGACCGACGCCCTCGGGCAGAGCGCCTCGGCGACGACGATTGTCGCCGTCAACGACGAGCCCCCGACGATCGTGCTGACGAGCCCGGTGGACGGCTCGACCTACCCGACGGGCGGCGCGACGGCCCTCGTCGTCGCGGCGGACGTGTCGGACCCCGACGACGCTCCCGGAGCGCTCGCCTGCACGACGCAGGTCTACTTCCACCACAGCAACCACGTCCACCCCGCGCCGCTCGTCTACGCCTGCGGCACCGCGATGATGACGACGCCGGTGGGGTGCGACGGCGTCCTGTACTACTACCGCGCGACCGCCTCCGTCACCGATCCCTCGGGCCTGACCGCGCGGGACGAGGCCAACGTCTACCCCGCCTGCCCGTCATCGTCGCTGACCGCCGACGCGGGGACAGACGTCGTCGTCGTGGACGCCGACCGCGACGGCGGCGAGACCGTCGTCCTCGACGGGACGGGAAGCGCCGACGCGCTCCACACGATCACCCGGTACGAATGGAGGCGCGACGAGGCGGAGTTCGCCACGGGGAGCCTCGTCCCGTGGCGGTTCCCGATCGGCACGCACGTCGTGACCCTCGTCGTCGCCAACGACCACGCCGACTTCGCGATCGACACCGTGAGGATCGTGGTGGAGCCGGGGAACGGATCGGCGGCGGTCCCCGAGGCGCGGTACCGGCTCCTGCCCGAGAGCGGCGCCCCGCCCCTCGACGTGGCGTTCGACGGGACGGGATCGTCCGATCCCGATGGTCAGGTCGTCGCCTGGGCGTGGGACTTCGGGGACGGCGGGACCGCCGTCGGCCCGCTCGCGACCCACCGCTACGCGACGCCGGGGAGCTACGAGGCGACCCTCACCGTCACCGACGACGACGGCCTGCAGGACACGGACGTACACACGGTGCGGGTGCTCGACCCGAGGCTGGTCCTGCTGTTCCGAATGGACGAGGGGTCCGGGACGACGACCGTGGACGGCTCGGGGCTGCGCAACGACGGCAACCTGACCGGCGGCACCGCCTGGATCACCGGAGTCTCGGGGCCCGCCGGCTCGTTCGACGGCTCGAACGACCGGATCGAGGTCCCCCCGGTCGCCTCGCTCGACCTGCGCAACGCGCTGACGATCGCCGCGTGGGTCCGCCGCGACGTCAACGGGAGCGCCGATGCGATCGCGGTGAAGGGCCAGACGCGGGTCCCCTACGGCCTGCGCCTCGACGCCGACGGCCGGCTCCGCTTCACGGCGAACGCCGGCGCTCCGGCGGGGAGCTCCGGCGCGGGGGCGTGGACCTCGTCGGGAGCGGTGGGCGCGGGGGCCTGGCGCCACGTCGCGGTCACCTACGACGGCGCGCACGTGCGCTTCTACGTCGACGGCGCCCTCGATCCGAGCCAGCCCGCCGCCTCGGTGACCTTGGGACGCGTGCTCGAGCCGCTGTTCGTCGGCGGGAGCCCCTTCGACGGCGCCTACCTCGACGGATCGATCGACGACCTGCGCGTGTACAACTGGGCCCTTCCGGCCGCGGACGTGGACGCCCTGGCGCGCGGGAACGACGGGATCGACTACCAGTACTACGAGGGGATCTGGAACGTCCTCCCGAACTTCGACGCGCTGCCGGTGGTCGAGTCGGGGGCCGTGCCCAACGTCACCCTCGAAGTGCGCAATCGCGACAACGAGTTCGCCCTGCGCTTCAAGGGCTGCCTCGCCGTGCCGGCGGCGGGCACGTACACCTTCTACACCACCTCCGACGACGGCTCGAAGCTCTCCATCGGCTCGACGCAGGTCGTCGACAACGACGGGCTGCACCCGGCGCAGGAGCGCTCGGGGACGATCTCGCTCGCGGCGGGGCTCCACCCGATCACCGTCACCTTCCTCGAGAAGGGGGGAGGCCAGCTCCTCGAGGCGCGCTGGGAGGGCCCGGGGATCGCGAAGCAGCTCATCCCGGACTCGGTGCTGTACCGCGACGGCTGCGCCCAGGGGTTCAATCGCCGCCCCGTCGCGAACGCTGACGCCGTGCAGCTCGCGGTCGGCGCGCAGGCCGTCGTGCCGGTCCGCGCAAACGACTCCGACCCCGACCCCGGGGACACTATCACCGTGGTGCGGGCCGACCCGCCCCTTCACGGCACGGTGGGCACCAACGGGACGACGGTCACCTACGTGCACGACGGATCGCCGGCGCTCCTCGACGCCTTCGAGTACATGATCGACGACGGTCACGGCACGACCGCCCGCGCCACGGTTCAGGTGCGGGCCTGCGCCGCGGTCGATGCGACCTGCGACGGCTTCGACGACGACTGCAACGGCACGGCCGACGAGGAGGCGACCGTCCCCGGCGAGGCGACCCACCTCGTCTTCCCGTGGGATCCCCTCCGCGCGACGCTCGCCTGGACGCCGCCGGCCACGGGCCCCGTCGCCCTGACCTACGACGTCGTGCGCACCTCGAACCCGGCGGACTTCGTGACGAACCGCGTCTGCGTCGAGTCGGATGGATCGGACACGACCGCCGTCGACGCCGCGATCCCCCCTGCCGGGGGCCTGTTCACCTACGTCGTGCGCGTGCAGGGGTGCGGCGGCCAGACGGCCGGACGCGGCTCGAACGGGCAGCCGCGCGTCGTCGGCCCCTGCCCCTGAACGGCGGCCCCCGTCCTACAGGCGCACGGTGCCGGTGCGGATCAGGTACGCGAACCGCTCGCGTTGCTCCGGAGTGAGCAGCGCGTGGATGCGGCCGAGCGCCTTGACGACGGCGTCGCCGACCCGGTCGGCGCTCTGCTTGCGCAGCGCCGCGCTCTCCGTCGCCTTCTTCGCGTCGAAGGCCTCGCCCGACATGGCTTCGGCGAAGGCCGTCAGGGCGCGCCGGTCGTCCACGGCCGCCTGCGCGCGCTCCGTCTTGAGCTCGTCCAGGATCGCCGCCATCGCGCTCACCTGCGGGTCGCTCAGGTTGAGCTTGAAGGCAAGGAACCGCAGCGGCCGCTTGACCCCGAAGCCCTCGGCGCCGAAACCCGGGCCGCTCTCGGGATCCATCGCGAAGGCGGCCGGGCCGGGACCACACTCCGGCCTCGAGGCGGCCGGGCCGCAGCCAGCCCCGAGCGAGATCGCCAGGACGCGTGCGTCGCGGGACAGTTCGATGACTCGCGGGTGAACGACGGGGATGTATCGGGGGTGCATCGCTTCCTCCTCTGCCGGGGCTCTCGCTCCCGGCGGGTCTGGGCGCGTGGGCATCGTGCCTCACGCGTTACAGCAGGCCCCGATGATAGGCCGCACCCCGCGCGGTGTCAATCACAGCGCGCGATTTCACCCCCGTGGCTTAACTTGACACCCGCGCTCCGGAGGCATAGCCTCCGGAACAACCAGGGACCATCGCAATCCCGATGACCGCGTTGGCGGGCGGTCATTGATCGCCGGAGACCCGTGACCATGAAGGAGCTGGGACGATGGGGCACCGCGGCTGGGCTATGTCTAGCGGTCCTGGCCACTGCTTTCCCGGCCGGCCCCGGAGTGGGAGATGAGCCGGCCAACCCATGGTCATACCCCAAGCTGATCGCGAGGAAGGCATTCCAGAGGTGGTGGTGGGAGTTCAAGCAGCGGGCCTTCCCCTTGGGTCACATCCCCGAGAGAGCCCGCCTGCGGGCGCTCCAGGGGCTCGAACGAAGCAAGTCACAGCCGGCCCTCGAGACGATGTCCGTCAGCGGCAACGGCTGGATCGCCATCGGCCCCGCGCCCATCCTCGGCGGCCAGATTGGCAGCACCGGGTTCACCCGCCCGATGAGCGGGCGCATCGCCGACGTCGCCGTCGATCCGTCGAACGCCAGCCGCTGGCTCGTGGGCGCCGCGCAGGGGGGGATCTGGCAGACCATGGACGCAGGGACGACGTGGTCCCCGCTGACGGACGGTCAGGCGTCGCTGGCGATGGGAGCCATCGCGTTCGCCCCCAGTGATCCGAGCGTCATCTATGCCGGGACGGGGGAGGCCACATTCTCGGGCGTCTCCTACCACGGTGCCGGCCTTCTCAAGTCGATCGACGGAGGGGCGACGTGGTCGCTCCTTGCCGCTGCCACTCTCGCGAATCTCAGCTTCAGCGACCTCAAGGTGAATCCGTCCGATCCCGGCATCGTTCTCGCGGCCACCGCGGTCGGTTTCGCTGGACGCCAGGGTAGTCCCCCGCCGTTGATCCCCCCCAGAGGCGTCTATCGATCCGCGGACGGAGGAGCCTCGTGGAGCCTCGTTCTCAGCGGCCACGCCACTGACCTCGAGACCGATCCTGCGGATTTCGACCGGCAGTATGCCGGTATCGGGAGGATCTTCGGCTCGAGCGCCGTCAGCGCCAACGGAGTGTACCGCTCGACGAACGGCGGGAGCAGTTGGACCGCGGTCGGCGGCCCGTGGACCGGCCTGCCATCCGGCGTGGGGAGAGTGGAGCTGGCGATCGCTCCCTCGAACTCGAATGTCCTCTACGTGAGCATCCAGGACGCCTTCGACAGCGTCGGTGCCGATGGCGGTCTTCTGGGGCTGTGGCGCTCGTCCGATGCCTGGTCGCCGACGCCGACATGGACGCCGATCCCGACCGGCGCCATTGATGACGGGACGGGGACACACGGGTACTGTGGCTGGGACCCGGCGTTTGCGTCCGCGCCGGATCAATGCTGGTACGACCACGAGATCGTCGCGGACCCAGCCGACGCGAACGTGCTCTACGCCGGCGGCCTCGCCTTGTGGAGATACGACGGCGCGACCTGGATCGAGGTGAGCCAGACGGCTTCCAGCCCTTTCGACGGCATCCACGTGGACCAGCACAGCATGGCCTGGGCGGGTGGCCGGCTCATCGTGGGCAACGATGGAGGTGTGTGGAGCACGACGGACGGCGGCGCAACCTGGCTCGACCACAACGCCGGCCTGGCCATCACCCAGTTCTACGACGGCGCAATACATCCGACCGATCCCGACTTCGCACTCGGCGGCAGCCAGGACAACGGCACGGAGAAATGGACCGGCTCGGCCGCCTGGAACTGGGTGTTCGGTGGGGACGGCTCTGACAGCGTCATCGCCTCGGTCAATCCGAATACGCACTGGGCCGTGTCGGCGCAGGGCCTCGTCATCCTGAGGACCAGGAACGGAGGAGCATCCTTCACGCTCGCGGTGTCCGGTATCGACCTGACGAACGCGCCGTTCATCGCCCGATTCGAGAAGTGCCCCGCGAACGACGACGTGCTCATCGCCGGCACCGACAATCTATGGAAGAGCACGGATTTCTTCAGCGCGGGCGTACCCACCTGGGCCTCGAATGGCCCCGAGATGGCCGCGGATCTATCAGCGCTCGACTTCGCGGCATCGGACACCGCCTGCCACAGTTACGCGTACGGCACCGACACGGGTGCGCTGCGCCTCACGGTCGACGCGGGCGCGCTCTGGACGGACATCGACCCGGGCAACAGCGTCGCCGACCGCGCCGTGACGGACCTGGCGTTCGATCCGTCGAATGCGAGCGTGCTGTATGTGACCCTCTCGGGGTTCGACGAGGGAACGCCGGAACAGCCCGGGCACCTGTTCAAGACGGCGAACGCTACGTCGGGCGCGCCGACGTGGACGGACGTGAGTCCGCCGGTGAACATCCCCTTCAACACGGTCGCTCTCGATCCCTTTGATCCAGACATCGTGTACGCGGGGACGGACATCGGGGTCTGGAGAAGCGCCGACGGAGGCGGGACTTGGACCCACATGGGACCTGCGACCGGGATGCCGAACGTGGCCGTGTTCGATCTGCAGATCAACCATGCCACGGGAAGGCTCGTCGCCTTCACTCACGGACGCGGCGCGTTCGTGCTCGCGACCGTGGGAATCTGCCCCGGGGGCATCGGGCCCGACATGGACGCCGACGGCGTCGGCGACGCTTGCGACAACTGTCCGTCCGTGCCCGACCCCAGCCAGAGTGACAGCGATGGCGACGCCATCGGTGATCCCTGCGACTGCGCGCCGATGACTCCTGGGACGCCGGTCCCGGGCCCGCTGGGGAACACCGTGATGGTCGGTCACGATCCGGGAAGCGGTCTGACGATGGTCACCTGGACGGCGATCCCCGTCGCCACGCACTACAACGCCTACATCGGGACGATCCCTCCCAACGGGATGGGCAGCAGGCCGTCGCCCTACGATCACGTCTGCCTCGAGAGCGACGACGCGATGGGGGACGGGCCGACGCTTTCGACCGTCTCTGGCCTGCCGGCGGCCGGGACGGCGTTCTACTTCCCCATCACCGGGGAGAACGGCTGCGGCGAAGGGTCGTCGGGCGAGGCCTTGAACCCGATACCGACGCCGCGGCCCAACCCGTCGCCCTGCCCGACGCCACCGTAGCGGGCTTGCGGCGCGCCCTCGGCCCTTCCCAGCGCGCGATTTCACCTTGACAGGCGCGCGCCGGCGGCAGTACGGTGTGGCAAGAGCAATCCATCGCGTACGTCGCGTTTTCGTTGCCGGTCGGCCGGCGCCGGCCGTCGCCCGAACAGGGAGGGAACGACGATGAACCGCACACTATCGAGAACCATCCTCGGCCTGCTCGTCCTCGTCGCCAGCGGCATCGTGACCGGCGGAGCGGCGCAGCCGCCCGGAGCGTCCCGGTCCGGCGCCGCCTCGACGCAAGTGGTCGACGTGCCGGTCGCCTGTCTTTTCGAGAAGAACGTCGGCGCCTGCGTGACCTGCTGCAAGGAGGCGACCGACGCGCCGGCCTGGGCCTGCTCCCGCTTTTGCAGGACCCCTCCGCCGCCGGAGCAGCCGGAGCAGCCGCCGCAGCCCTGAACCGCGCTCAGCCCGCGCGCTCGCCGTCGTTACAGGGTGAGAGACTGAAAGGAGAATGCGATGCGTCGAATCCTGATGGCTCTGGCAGGTCTTGCTCTGATCCTCCTCGTGGGGTCGACCCAGTTGTCCCACGCCACATGCCTTCTGTGTGGCTACTGCGCCTGTGGTCCCGCCAACTACGATTGCGGCAGCAGGCTCTGCTCCCACTACGGGTGTGATCGAGGCTGCGTGGTCTCCGCCGACTTCTGCTGCCCGCCATCCCCGGGGGGGGGAGGCGAGCCGCGCCGGAAGAGGCCCATCATCGTGGCCTCGAATATCTTCTTGGAGCCGCAGATTACGCTCGCGACCCCGGTCATGGAGGTCGTTGCCACCGGCGATCTCGAGCAGATGATCGCCAAGATCGCCGCCGTGCTCGACGTCCCGACCTCGACCGTTCACCTGCGCACGGCGTTCGTGGCCGTGGACGGACAGGCCGACCTCCCC
>Ga0075418_10009447_pt1 | contig 10936 bp, 10 predicted proteins | sample SoiMetdeltSBSDD2_FD_81776 | JGI IMG/M metagenome (GOLD analysis project Ga0075418, IMG submission 81776) | Bulk soil microbial communities from a Populus tree surrounding site in Tennessee, USA - Soil MetaG P. deltoides SBSDD2 | ecosystem: Environmental > Terrestrial > Soil > Tree plantation...
GAGCGTCTCAACGTCCACGTCCGCGCCCACCAGCGTGCCCGAGAGGCCGCTGTCGATCGTGCTCGAGCTCTGATCAACTTCGGCTACCGAGCCCGAGGTCACCGCACCCAGGGTCGGCTGGTCGTCGGTACCGTTGATCGTAATCGTCACCGTCTGATCATCGGAGTTGTTCGCGGCGCCGCTGTCGTCCGTCGCACGCACCGTATAGGTCAGCGTGAGCGACTCACCGTCGTCCAGGTGGTCGAACGCCTGTAATCCAGAGTTGAACGTCCACGTAATCTGCCCGGTCGTGGTGGTCGTTGTGTCCACCGGCGAGGGCGCCACGCTCATCATGGCCAGTAGTTGTCCATTGTTGAGGCCGCCAGTGTCACCACTCGTCAATACGGACACTACCGAGGGATTCACCAGGTCCGTGACATCCACATCTGTCACCGTGAGCGTATCGCTCGCAGTCAACCCGGCGTTTGCCTCCGTCAAACCGGCCGAATCCGCGTCGCCCGCTGCTACTGTTATCACCGGCGCATCGTTGGTGCCGGTGATCGTGACCGTAATGACCAGCGTATCTTCCTTGCCGGTGCTGTCGATGATCTTGACCGTGAATTTCTCAGTTGCGGTCTCGTCTTTACCGAGACGCTGTACGTCCGTATCGCTGTTGCTGACCGTGTAGCTCCAGGTCACTACACCGACGCCGTCACCCGTCGCCGAGTTCGTCACAGATGCCGCGAGCGAGCCGCCGACCGCGTTTCCCCCATCCGGCGTAACGGTAACGGTGTGGGTGTTGCTCCAGTCCACGTCGGTGAAATTGATGGTGCCAGTGTCGGACAGGGTCGGCGTAGCCGCGTCTTCAGTCACGGCGCCGGCATCATCGGCCGCAGTGATGAAGGGCGCATGGAAATCGATGTCCTGGCCATCGACCCAGACGGTCAGCTTCTCCATCATCGACACCGTTAGCGTCGTGCCGTTATTGAAATAGAAAGTGAAGTCGCTGGCGGTGCCGTTCGAGACTTCGCCGGTGTTAACATTGGTCTTGACCATATTGAGAAAGTCGACGTAGCGGTGGATCTCATTCTGCACGGTGGCGTCGAGCCACTCGGCGCCGGTCAACTGAAGCCGGACCGTGTCAATTCCCGACCCGCCCGTATAGAGGTCGTTGGCGCCCGTATTCTGCGCGAGCGTGTAGACCAGCGTGTCGTTGCCCGATCCCGCGTTGAGACGGTCGCTACCGGCCCCACCGTCGATGGTGTCGTTCCCGGCACCGCTATTGATAACGTCATTGGTGGTGGTGCCGGTGATTACGTCATTACCGCTAAGACCTGTCAACTCCGCCATGGTATCGCTCCAGTAAAAAATCCATTTAGGCAACTCCGGGCGGGCCCGCGTCGAGTTAAAACCACGGCCAACAGTCCGACCCTAGCGTCGCAATCGTTCCTGGCTCGAGGTATCGCTTGCCGTGCAGAACGCTATCTCGCCCACGTTCTTCGACGTGACGGGTGTGATAGCTGCAACCCTCCCAAGAGCAAAGGCAGTGGCAGTAATGCACAATCCATGCCACGGGATGCCCGCGGCATCCAAGGTTATTGAAAGCAATGAGAAAGGCGTGTTCCGGCACACCTGGCGATCGGACCAAGTGTTAAATTTTCCGACACACGCTAATACCAGCTCCTGGAACCGCTATCAGCGCATTCTCTTTAGCTGTAGCGGGTTATGTGAAGAAGCGGGGGCAGCACCCGCGACGACTCGGGATATTGGCGTATTTCTTGTGTACAGAATCCCGACAGCGATGTGGAGATTGCGTCGGAACGCTTGAGAGTCACTCTACTGTACGACGGCGATTTGACTGGATTCCCCGTGATGCATGCCGAGGCCGCGAGCGTTTGCTTCTCCTTCAGCGCGCGAGCCGTCTGTCTGGTTGCGTCTGATATCCGCCTAGCATGAGATTGGAAGACTGCGGTGCACGCACGACGCGCACCCTCCCCGGGGGGCGCCGGAGCGCTTCAACGAAGCGCTCAAACGAGAAATCGCAAAGTGGCAGAGGGTGGTCAAGATCGGCAACATCAAATCGGGAGGCTGATTCCTCGGTTCCGCGCGTAACTTTTCAATTCGATACTGCACCCTTCGTTGCTCCGCAAGGGGCGGATCTCTTCGCTTGGGTGGCCGACCTCGTCTGGGCGGGCGGACCGCACAATTCAGAGCGCGCTTGCACATGGTTGGTGATGCGAAAAAGGTGTCAGGATGCGAAAAAGGTGTCAGGAGCCTTTTAGCACCGCTGCCAATAAAGGGGTCCTGACATTTCCTGACACCTTTCATGGCCTGCGACTGGTGACTTGCGACGACGCCGGATTACTACCACGACCGCGTCCACCGGGATGAGGGATGACCGCAGCACTGCGTGGGCAAAGACCAGGTCATCCTTCCTCCTTCATCCTTCATCCTTCATCCTTGGCATTTCACTCCCACTCGATCATCAACGGCGCTTGCAAGCCATTGTCACGTATAGCCGTTTTTTCGACGGATAGCGTTTTTACCGTCAGATTTACCGTCAATTTCATCTGATCCCCGAAAACAGCTTTCAGCATCTATCGATATGTATCGAGGTCTATCGACAACGCAACACGCGCACCCTTCTGGATCCATCGACACGTATTAGCATCTATCGATAGACGCGAGTTCCCGTTGAAGAAATCTGTCGGGATCAATCGGCATCTATCGCTCCTGATTTCATTTCGGGCTCATCGACATACTGAAGACGACGGCGAAGGAAATCGCCGCCGGGAATCGGTGATGGGTAGTAATGGCTGGTGAATGACGAGGATTGAGTCGGTCAACGTGTCGCCATCGCGATGTTCGTTTCATCGGGCACTGCGACGCCTTCGCCGTCAGCATATGACTGCAGCGCCGCACTGACTTGCCTGGCAAGTACTACGCGTCTGCCTTCCCTCAAGGCGGCAACCGCGGTCGCCACAGGGTTGGATGCAAGATGATGAAGGACGAATGCTTCAAGCGGAGGCAACCGGACCATCATCTTGCTTGCACGAACATGCGCGTCACGAAAACCCGCTTCGAGGAGCAAGCGCTGCAGTTCCGCGGCATCGGGGACCACCCGGGAGGCGCGATACTTCGCCGCGGTCTCCGCGTCCACATGCCGTTCCAGGGCATCACCTACTGCACTGTTGTACGGACCAGCCGATTTCCAGACACTGAGGAGCACCCGTCCGCCCGGCACGAGCACCCGATGCATCTCCCGCAGCGCCGCGGGCCGGTCGGGAAAAAACTGCAGGCCTTGCTGGCACAGGATGACATCGAACGACGCATCCGGCAGGCCGGTCGCCATTGCGCTGCCCTCTATCCAGGTGACGGACGCGCCAGAGGGAAGCGGCAGTAAGCGAGCAACGGCCAGCATCCCCGCGTTGAGATCCAGGCCGGTGACCTGACCCGCCGGCCCCACATTTGAGGCCGCGAGGCGTGTGACCACTCCCGTGCCGCAGGCGAGATCCAGCACTCGTTCGCCCGGTTGCAACGCAGCCACCTCCACGAGCCCGGGCGCCCAGGGCCCGATGAAGTAGCGGACGGCATACCGCTCGTACAGCTCGGCAGCGTTACCGCCGAGTTGAAATCCGGATTGCTCGCTCAGGGCGGACTCCTTTCTCACTCCACCTTGATGTTCGCTCCCTTGATGAGGGACCACCACTTGTCGATCCCGGACCTGTGAAACGCGGCGAACATGGGGAACACCGGACGCCGGGGCGGCGCCCGGACAGCAATTACTTCTTGGCCGCCAGCGGATTTACGAATTCAGTCTTGAAACCGAGCTTGCGCATGCCGACGAGACAACATTCGCAGTCCTCCTCGATCGTGCCGCCGCTCGCGCCGATGCCGCCGATCACCTCGCCTTTCTCATCGAAGATCGGATATCCACCGCCGACCATGCAGATCCGCTCGTCGGTGTGTTGCAGGCCGTAGCCAAACGCACCGGGCAGCATCACGTCCCGCACCATGTCGGTGGGCCGCTGGAACGCCACCGCCGTCCAGGCCTTCTTTTCCGCGATGAGGATGTTCGCGATACGGCCCTTGTCCGGGCGCAGTGCGCCGCGCAGGTTGCCGCCGAAGTCGACCACCGAGATCGAACTCGGGCGACCGACGGACTGCGCGTACGCGATGCCCTCCTTCAGCAAGGTTTCGACTTCCGCCAACGTCAATTCACGCATAAGGGCTCCAGTTCGATTCTTTCAGGTATCAGATGCCGCACTCGCGTGCATAGGACCTTTAAACCACCTTTTTTCTGACCGTCACTGTATCGGCGGCTTGTTCGGCGGTCAAACGCCCGGTGTTCGGTGAGAATTTGCCACGCTCTGTGGCTGCCGGGTATTCGATGGCGGCGATGATCTTCAACTCGCCGCCGCAGCTCGGGCAATGCTCGATGTCGATTTCGAAGACGCGTTTCAGTAAACGCGCCCAACTCATCCGCGAAAGTGCCCCTACTCCCACTCTATCGTCGCTGGGGGCTTGCTCGAGATGTCGTAAGCCACGCGGTTGATGCCCCGCACCTCGTTGATGATGCGGTTCGACACCTTCGCGAGCAGCTCGTGGGGCAGCGGCGCCCAGCTCGCGGTCATGAAGTCCGAGGTCTCGACCGCGCGGAGCGAGACGACGTACTCGTAGGTGCGCCCGTCGCCCATCACGCCGACCGATCTCACCGGCAGGAACACCGCGAAAGCCTGCGCGGTCTTGTCGTACCAGTTGGCCGCCCGCAGCTCCTGGATGAAGATATCGTCCGCGCGCTGCAGCAGCACGACGTATTCCTTCCGGACCTCGCCCAGCACGCGAACGCCGAGGCCCGGGCCGGGAAACGGGTGCCGGAACACCATCTCGTGCGGCAATTCGAGCGCCAGCCCGAGCTCGCGGACCTCGTCCTTGAAGAGTTCACGCAGCGGCTCGAGGAGCTTCAGGTGGAGCGTCTCGGGCAGGCCGCCGACGTTGTGGTGCGACTTGATGGTGACGGCTTTCTTCGTCTTCGCGCCCGCGGACTCGATCACGTCCGGGTAAATCGTGCCCTGCGCGAGCCACTTCGCGCGGGTGATCTTCGCCGCCTCGCGCTGGAAGACGTCCACGAACAGCCTGCCGATGATCTTTCTCTTCTGCTCGGGATCGGCTACGCCCGCGAGCGCCGCGAACATCTCGCCGCCGGCGTCGACGTGCCTCACCTTGACGCGCAGATGCCGGGCAAACGTCTCCATGACCTGCGCGGCCTCGCCCAGGCGCAGGAGGCCGTGATCGACGAACACGCAGGTCAGTTGATCGCCGATCGCCCTGTGTATGAGCGCGGCGGCGACGGAGGAGTCCACGCCGCCGGAGAGGCCCAGTATCACCTCGTCGGCGCCGACCTGCTCCCGTATTCTCGCCACCGCTTCGGGAATGAAGTCGGGTATTTTCCAGTCGCCGCGGCAGCCGCAGATCTCGTAGAGGAAGCGCCGCAGGATGGCCTTGCCCTGCAGCGTGTGCGTCACCTCCGGATGGAACTGCACGCCGTAGAAGCGCCGCGCCTCGTCCGCCATCGCCGCCACCGGGCAGGCCGCGGTCGAGGCCATGACGGTGAAGCCCGCCGGCAGCTCGGTCACCTTGTCGCCATGGCTCATCCACACGTTGAGGAGTCCATGGCCCTCTGGCGTGCGCCTGTCCTCTATGCCGTCGAGGAGCTTCGTGTGCCCGCGAGCCCGGACTTCGGCGTGCCCGAACTCGCGCACCTTGCCGGGTTCGACCTTCCCCCCGAGCTGCTGCGCCATGGTCTGCATCCCGTAGCAGATGCCGAGGACCGGGACGCCCGCCTCGAACGCGGCCCGCGGCGCCGTTTCGGTGGACTCCTCGTAGGCCGACATGTGGCTGCCCGAAAGAATGATTCCTTTCGGCGCGAACTCGCGGACAAACGCGTCCGGAACATCCGCAGGATGGATCTCGCAATAGACCTTGTTTTCCCGGACCCGCCGCGCGATCAACTGCGTGTACTGCGCGCCGAAATCGAGAATCAGGACGCGCTCGTGACCTTGCGCAGGGACTAGGGGCTCGGGACTAGGGGCTAGGGGCTCGGGGCTAGGAGCTAGGGACTCGGGACTAGGGACTTTGGGGAGGCTCGAATTCATAGCCGTGCCTTGAGAGATTTCTGAAGGCCGCGAAGCATCTTTCCTACCTCATCGGCGGATACCAGGACCTCGTCCGCAGTATCCTCAGCGATATATTTTCGCCAGGATGCAAGAATGGTTTGCGTTTCCAGTTCCGCGACCGAGCCTAATGCAATCGAAAGATGATGGAGATATTCCTTGGTAGAGTTTCTCGCGTGGCCTTCCGCAATGTTCGATGGTATTGAAACAGCAGCCTTCTCCAATTGCTGCCTCAAGCCGAAGTTTTCGCGCGGCGGAAATTTCTCAGCTTGTCGGTATACCAGATCCGCCAACTTCATTGCCGCTTGCCAGACCTTGAGATCCCGGTAGCTGCTTACCACCCTAGCCCCTAATCCCTAGCCCCTAGTCCCTGAACTATCGGGTCATTCGACACGATAGTTCGGGGCTTCCTTCACGATCTGCACGTCGTGCACGTGCGACTCGCGTATGCCGGCCACGCTGATCTCAACGAACTCCGCCCTGGCCCGCACCTGGTCGACCGAGCCGCAACCAAGGTAGCCCATGCTCGAGCGCAGCCCGCCGACCAGCTGCTGGACCAGCGGGCCCAGCTGGCCCTTGTAGGGCACGCGGCCCTCGACCCCCTCGGGCACCAGCTTATCGGTATCGGGCTCCTCTTCCTGGAAATAGCGGTCCGCCGAGCCCTGCTGCATGGCCGACAGCGATCCCATGCCGCGATAGGACTTGTAGGAGCGCCCCTGGAAGAGCTCCGTCTCCCCCGGCGATTCCTCGGTGCCCGCGAACAGGCTCCCTATCATCACCACGTGGGCGCCCGCGGCGATCGCCTTTGCGATGTCACCGGAGTAACGTATGCCGCCGTCCGCGATGAGCGGCACGTCGGTCTTGGCGAGGCCGCGCGCCACGTTGGCGATCGCGGTGATCTGCGGCACGCCCACCCCGGCGACGATACGGGTCGTGCAGATGGATCCCGGGCCGATGCCGACCTTGATCGCGTCCGCGCCGTGATCCGCGAGCGCCTTCGCGCCGGCGGCAGTGGCGACATTGCCGCCTATGACCTGGGTCTTCGGATAGTGCCGCTTGACCCAGCGCACGCGGTTCAGCACGTTCTTCGAGTGCCCGTGCGCGGTATCCACCACGATCACGTCCGCGCCGGCCTCGACGACGGCGGCGGCGCGCTCCTCGGTGCCCTCGCCCACCCCGATGGCGGCGCCCACGCGCAACCGGCCCAGCCGGTCCTTGCAGGCGTTCGGATGCTCGGTGGACTTCAGGATGTCCTTGACCGTGATGAGGCCGCGCAGCTCGAAGTTCTTGTTCACGACGAGCACGCGCTCGAGCCGGTGCTTGTGCAGGAGTGCCTGCGCCTCCTCGGGAGGGGTGCCTTCCAGCACGGTGACGAGGCGCTCCCGCGGCGTCATGATGTTTCTCACCGGCTGATCGAGCTTGGTCTCGAACCGGAGGTCGCGGTTGGTGACGATGCCCACGACGCGTCCGGCCGGGTTGATCACGGGCAGTCCCGAGATCCGGTGCTGACGCGTAAGGCCCAGGACATCGCGCACCTTCATATCGGGACTGATGGTGATCGGGTCCTTGACGATGCCGCTTTCGAAGCGCTTCACTTTCGTCACCTCGGCGGCCTGCGCCTTGGGCGACATGTTCTTGTGCACGATCCCGATCCCGCCCTCCTGCGCGATGGCGATCGCGAGCCGCGCCTCGGTGACCGTGTCCATGGCGGCCGAGACGACCGGAATATTGAGGGTTATGTTGCGGGTGAGGCGGGTCTTCAGACTGACATCGCGCGGGAGGACGGTGGAGTGGGCGGGGATGAGCAATACGTCGTCAAAGGTCAAGGCCTTTTGCGACACTCGCATGTTTTTTGGCCTCTCGCAAAACGCGTATTATACGGATGAGGCTGTCAACGGTAAACGGAATAGCGCGTTGATAGTCGTGTAGTACCATGATGGTGCGCGGCCGCGATATGCGCGGCTGCTCCGCACGAACGGAGACCATGTGAAAACCATACTTGCGCTTCTGATACTGGGCCTTTCGGCGGGCGCCCAGGCCCAGCTGCTCAAATGCGTCTCGAAGGGGGGCAAGGTAGAGTACGCCCAGAGCTGTCCGGAGGGAACGACCGAGCAGAAACTCAGGAGCGGGAGCGCGCCCACGGGAGGCACGTCCAGCACGCCCACCGCGCCGGCCCCGAAAACCTATGCCGAGCGCGATGCCGACTTCAAGAAGCGCATGATCGAGCAGCAGGAAGCGCAGCAGAAGGACGCCAAGAAGGCGGCCGAGGTGAGCGCGAAGCGTGAAGATTGCGAGACCGCGCAGGCGTACCTGAGGACCATCGAAAGCGGACAGCGCCTGTCGCGCAACGATCCCAAGACCGGGGAACGCACCTACCTGGAAGACTCGGAGCGCGCAGCCGAAGCGGACCGCGCGCGGGCCCGCATCGCCCAGACCTGCAAATAGCCCCGCCGCTCCGCCCCGGATGGTCCGCTAGCGTCTACGATTCCTGCGCGGCTCCGCCCTGTGCCGGCGCGCATCCTTGGGGTCGACCACCAGCAGACGGTAGATCTCGACCCGGTCGCCATCGTGGAGCCGCGCATCGCCCGTGGTGAGGCGGCCGAAGATCCCCACGCTCATGCGCGCCGGATCGATATCCGGAAAACGCTGCAGGAGACCCGACTGCTCGATCGCCTGCCGCACGGTCGCGCCCTCCGGGAGGTCCAGCGCGATGAGCGCCTGCTCCTCGCGCAGGGCGTACACGACTTCCACATGGATCATAAGGACGGGGTCGGGGGTCAGGGGTCAGGGGTCAGGGGTCAGGGGTCAGGGGTCAGGGGTGAGACAAGAAGTTAACTAGAATTTCCCGGGTCCCTGTTCCCAGTCCCCGGTCCCCGATCTTCAAGTTTGTCCGCCCGCCGCACGAACGCCTCGACCAGGCTGCCGGCGATATGGTCGAACACGGGCCCCACGAGTTTTTCCAGCAACCTGCTCGCGAACTCGTAGCGCATGTGGAATTCGATCTTGCAGCCCGCGGTCCCCAGCGCGGTCAGGCGCCACGCGCCTTCGAGGCTGCGAAACGGACCGTCCACCAGCTTGATCAGGATCTCATGCGGGGCCCGCTTCGCGTTTTCGGTGGTGAAGCTCTGCCTGATCCCGTGAAAATTGATGTGCAGGGTGGCCCGGGTCGTGGCGTCGTCGCGGTGCAGCACCGTCGCACCGCCGCACCAGGGCAGGAACTCCGGGTAGGCTTCGACGGCGTCGATCAGCCCGAACATCCTGGCCGGGGGATGCGCGACTATGACCGAGCGCTTCACTTCGGCCATAGACGGTAGAATGAGCGATGAGCATCGTCCAGAACCGCAAGGCCTTCCACGACTACTTCATCGAGCAGCGCTTCGAGGCCGGCGTGGCGCTCGAAGGCTGGGAGGTCAAGGCGATACGCGCCGGCCGCGCGCAGATCAAGGAAGCCTACGTGATCGTGAAGGACGCGGAGCTGTACCTCATCGGCTGCCACGTGAGCGCGCTCCCCGCCGCGTCAACCCACGTCGTCCCGGATCCAACGCGCACCCGCAAGCTCCTGCTGCACCGCGAAGAGATCAACCGGCTTATCGGCAGCGTGGAGCGCGCCGGCTACGCGCTCGTCCCTATCGACCTGCACTACAGCAAGGGGCGGGTGAAGCTCGAGATCGGGCTCGCAAAGGGCAAGAAGCAGCACGACAAGCGCCAGGCGACGAAGGACAGGGAGTGGGACCGCGAGCAACGGCGGCTCCTGCGCGTTAAAGCCTAGCATCTCCCGCCCATCGGTTCCGGATGTCCCACACTGGGGGTACGGGGGAACGGGAAGGCCCCTCGGATGTTCCGGAAGGGGCCCGTTCCCCCGTTCATTTGGCCTTCGTGAACAGTCCGCGAATGGCGTCCTGAAGATCGGCGGGCAGCAGCACGACCTTGCTGTTGCCCGAGTTCGCGAGCTTGTCGAGCGCGAGGATGTACTTTTCCCCCAGCAGGTACAGCATCGGCGTGTCGTGATCGCCGACGGCGAGAGCCACCTTCTTGATCGCCTGCGCGGAGGACTCGGCGAGCGTGACCTGCGCCACCGCATCCCGTTTCGCGCTTTCCAGGCGGCCCTCGGCTTCCAGGATCATCGCCTGCTTCGCCCCTTCCGCCCGGGTCACCACGGCTTTCCGCTCCCGCTCGGCCGCCGCCTGCAGCTCCATTGATTTCACCATCGAATCGGAAGGCTTGATGTCCTGGATCTCCACGGACTTGACCGTGAGCCCCCAGTCGATCGCCTCGTCGGAGATACTCTCCTTCAGGCGCACCTTGATCTTGTCGCGGGAAGACAGTGCCTGGTCGAGGTCCATCTCGCCGGTGATCGAGCGCAGCGTGGTCTGAACCAGGTTGCGGATCGCTTCGGCGAAATCCACGATGCCGTAGACCGCCTTGATCGGATCGGTCACCTTGATGAACGCGATCGCGTTGGTGATGATCACCGCGTTATCCCTGGTGATCACCTCCTGTTGCGGAACGTCGAGGATGATGTCCTTGGTGATGACCTTGTAGGCAACCTTGTCGATGTAGGGGATGATGATCGTCAGCCCGGGAGCCAGCGTCGCGTTGAACTTGCCGAGCCGTTCGACGATCCACTCCTCTCCCTGCGGCACTATCCGCACGCCCTTCCATACGGTAATCACGACGAAGATCAGAATCGCAATGACGACGATTTCGAAACCCATGGCGCTTCCCCTAAACCTTGCCGACTTTCAGGATGTTGCCCTCGATGTCGAGGACCTTGACGCGCTCGC
>Ga0075418_10009449_pt1 | contig 10935 bp, 11 predicted proteins | sample SoiMetdeltSBSDD2_FD_81776 | JGI IMG/M metagenome (GOLD analysis project Ga0075418, IMG submission 81776) | Bulk soil microbial communities from a Populus tree surrounding site in Tennessee, USA - Soil MetaG P. deltoides SBSDD2 | ecosystem: Environmental > Terrestrial > Soil > Tree plantation...
ACTGGCACCAAGCCTGGTCAACAAGTAAAAGTTTGACTCCCAGAGCTTTAGCTGGGGGCGATCTATACTTGGCATTGGGTTAGCTTGACCGCCAGGCGACTTTATCCCTATCCATAACTGCTTTTTTGAATTATCGTCGGCTCGCTTAATCTTGCAACCATTTTCCATCCGACGAATAGTTACCCGTGGATCTTATTTACTGGAATTCCTACCCACGGTAAATGGGTCTCCGATGATCCAGCGCCACGAACCATCCGACTGGCGGCGGGCCACTTCAATCGCATACAAGGACATTTGGTGGGGTGAGGAAACGTTCCATTCAGTATGCGTCAATGCGATATCCCCGGCTTGGATGACCTGCTTGATATTGAAGTCAAAGCTGGTCTTCGCGGATGCAAAAGGGGCCAGCTCATTTCTCAAGGCTTCTTTGCCCCTCTTTGGTTCATTTGACTGATTAAGGAAGACCACATCCTTGTCGTTCAAGCTTAGGACCAAGTCAATATCGCCTTTCGTCATGTACTTTTGGAAAAGGCGACAGATCTCTTCAGGACTCCTTGCCGTCAATTTTTGTGCTTCAAAGTCTGCGTTGTCCATCCTTACCTACTCCTGTTTCGTTCCTTGAAGCTGCATTATTCCATATCATATGCCAATACTGTATCTGCGTATTCTTTAGCAATGATGGGTTTGTCTTGTAATACATCATTACTGTCTCTAACTCGTAGTATTCCCTGATTAAGGTATAATATACGAAATTTAAATTTTGATCAAGTCAAACTGCCCATTATTTAGACATTTTTTGTCTTGCTGTTTGCAATAGGGATTCAGCAACTATCCTGTCAGGATAAGGATAAATAATACGGATTTGGATATTCTGGAAATACTATTTTCTTTGTTTCATTTCAGCAGAATACTTGTCAGCTGCCTCGACAATAATTCCCATTGCAACTTCTTTTTCGCCCCATCCCATTATATTGATGAATTTCCCCTTTTCCAGATCTTTATGGTGTTTGAAGAAATGCTCGATCTGCTTGCGCGCAGATTCCGTAATGTCTTTAATATCTCGAATATCAGAAAATTCCTCATCTTTTGCTGGTACTGCAATAATTTTTGAATCCCTGCCATCCTGGTCTTCCGTAAGAAGTACGCCAATCGGTCTTACGCCTATTACGCAGGAGGGTATCAAAGGTTCACCACTATCAAGTATGAAAACATCCACAGGATCGCCGTTGTCCGTTTTAGTCTGAGGTACAAAGCCATAATTGCCTGGATAGATCATCGAGGCAGACAGTTTCCTATCTACATAGATTACTCCGCTTTCTGGATTTATTTCATATTTGATGGTGCTACCCTTTGCGATCTCTATGACCACATTAATTTCTCGGGGTAAATTCTTTCCAGGGTTAACAGCACTAAGATTGGTCAAGCCTAATAAATAGTGCTTCTTCAATCAGAATAAGTTTTCCCTCTCGGGGTCTAGTTTTCAGTCTAGGTATTCCAAAAAACCACAGAGTAGATCTCACAAACCATTCTACAGAGGCTTTGGACAAAATTAAATTCTGGTTTTGATTATAATATTTCATGGATGCTGGATGAAAACACTCCTTCTCTTACGACATGCCAAGTCAAGCTGGAAAGATAAGGACGCCTCCGATCATGACCGCCCGTTAAAGAAGCGTGGGAAGCGGAATGCAGCCCTCATGGGCTGGTTGTTGCAAAAAGAAGACTTAGTGCCGGACATAATCGTGAGCTCTACTGCAGTGCGTGCCCGCGATACAGCAGCTAGAGTAGCCAAGTCGTGTTGCTATAAAGGACAAATCACTTATGCCGACTCTCTATACCTAGGCGGCACAGGAGCCTATCTGGATGCATTGAGGATCCTGGCTAAAGATTTCAAGATAGCACTAGTCGTGGGTCATAACCCTGACATAGAGGAATTGGTGATCATGTTGACGGAGAATGAAGAAAGGCTTCCCACTGCTGCTTTGACTCGGATAAACCTGCCCATTGGGGACTGGTCCACTCTAAGTAGTAAAAGTAAAGGTAGATTGGTAAGAATATGGAAGCCGAAAGAACTAGTTGATATCGGGGCATCGAGCAAGAGATCCCGGGTCTGGGTGGCTTTGAATTCTACAGAAAAATAAAACGGCAACATCCTACGATCTCTTCTTGCTTCCTTTCTGCTTTTGAAATATATCCAAACGAGTTCGAATAAGTTTTCCTTCTATGAGTGAGTCAAATCCATCATCAAAAAGCCGATATCTGTCAACGACCCTCTAATAGAAATAATAACACCTCTTCTGAGAATATCTTGAATGGCCAGAGCCCTCAGTGGAAAACATTTCCTTGTTGCTTTTGACACAGCTTAGGAATTAATTGAATGCTCATTGCATCGTGTCCTAATTTTAAAGTTTTTTTCTGCAGGAACCTCCTGGGCCCATGTTTCGTATTAACAATAGCCCACAGATGACTTAGGTTACGCTAATACTACTAATTCTGCAAGAAGCCTCACATTCTAAGTTCCAAGCATTATGGGCTTGCCCTAAACTTGCGAAATATTTTAAGGGACAAAGAACTCAAATACGACAGAATACTCTGTTATATTGAATTTGGGCACAACGCCTAAAGTACTCTTCAATCCTTGTGATCCTAAATAAGCTAAAAAAGTAGACCACTTTCTGCCTAGTTCATGATGTATTACAAATGTGTAATTTCGTTCATCATTTTCTATCTCATATGTTCCGAATCCTGCGTATCTAGAGAATAGTGAAGTCTGAGAGATGAAATTATCTAGGCTTATTTTCTTGAAAATAAACATCATTAGTTCCTTTGGCTGCCTAGATCCAATTTCTTCCGCAATTCGCTTAATTGCTTCTTCGTTCAGCGAATCGATTATCAATTTGAAACCATTTCGAGGCAGGCAGATAAATCCAAATGACTCTGCATACCTATCCCATTCCGCATATTTTGTTAGTGTTGCGGATATTAACGAATTGACAGTTGTTCTCTTTTCTTTAGCATCCCTTTGAAGAATACTATCTATGTTGCTTGGCAGGCGAATCGTTCTGGTGGTCGTTTTCTGTCCAGTTTTCATTGATCCGAACACAATGTACCACAGTATAATATTTTCGAATTCTTGTGGACGTCCTTGATATATTGACCTTTAAAATAATATACTGTGAAATCAAAATGGTTGAAGAAAAATTTGTTGAGGTAGCAAGCACCCAAGAGATACCTGCAGCAAAGATGAAACTTGTCGAGGTTGATGGTAAGGAAATAGCAATAGCCAACATAAATGGAAAATACTATGCTTTTGATGACAGATGCGGCCATAGCAGTGCGCGACTTTCTATGGGAGCAATAAATGGGAATGTTGTGACGTGTTCCTTTCATGGAGCACAATTTGATTGCACAACAGGCAAAAAGGTCAGAGAAGCAAATGGAATAGCACCACCCACGGAAGGCCTTCCTGATGTCTGGAAGAAAAGCGTTGAGCATGCCTATAACCTCTTGTCTTATATCAAGACATACGACCAAAAAAAATATGATGTTATATTGGATGGCGATCGGATAAAAATTAGCCTGCAAGATAACGAAATGCGGTAATCGCGTCTAGGGCATGAAGATATATAGTGAAGATTCGCATCATGTGCCCATGTCCGGGCGTGAGGAGGAAGCCGTGGCTGAAGGTCTCATTCGACAGCGCGTAGAGGACTGTGTGAAGGCGCTTCGCGCAAAGGACATAAACGGCGTCATCTCCCTCTATGCACCCAACGTCGTTTCATTCGATATCGTTCCGCCCCTGCGATACGTCGGGGCTGACAATAAACGTCGAGCCTGGCAAAAAGCATTCGCTGCATATACTGGCCCCTTCGCCTACGAGGTACGCGACTTGAACGTCACGACGCACGGCGAGCTGGCTTTCGTTCACAGCCTCAACCACGTGAACGGCACGCTGGCTAGCGGTCACATGACCGACCTGTGGTTGCGTTGGACAGCGTGCTTCCGGCGAATTGATGGCGAATGGCTGGTTGTACACGATCACGTGTCAGTTCCAGCAGACCTCGAGCATGGCCAGGCTGTTCTGAATCTCACACCTTGAGCTCCTTGAGCCTGCCTGAAAGACAAGGTTAACATATTCTGTTAAGATAGTCGATTTTCTGTTAAGGAAGTCCACTTAGTGTTCTGTTAAGTTATAGTTTGCTATCGTCAAATTTTCTTTCCACAAGTGATCAACTAGCCACGGCGAATACGAGATTAGCCCGCGCAATTTGTCTTACACAAAGACACAAGGCGAAGCATCATATGTGTTGGCAGCAATCATCCGACGCCAGTCAGCAGAACCTGAAAAATAAAATAAGGTTTACCCAAGGTCATTTCTGAGGCAGTCAGTTTTGCTTACTGAAGTTTAGTCGCGCCCTCGGGCATAGCCTAATAATCGTAAATATCATAGAACCCCCCAACTATGTAATATTGAATCCCACAGAACCCTTTCAATTGTTAAAAGAAAGACTTTTTAGTTATGTCTTATTCCAACTCTGAGCCTTTTCAACAAACTGATTTCAAAGCGCACCGGTCGGGTCCATATTCTGAGAGCATTGAGTTTTAATTTTAAACGTTTTTTATTGAGTACCTCTGGGCCCGCTAAAAATAAAAAAAAGTTCAAAAACAAGACTCAATGGTTCTTTGGATTCAAATGATTTTTTATCCAAATCCTGATGGGTTCACCATGTCATTGTACCGACTCAAATTATGAATTTGTTCACGAGCAGAGAAGAAGGCGAAGAAAGTTTATAAATAGCACCGAATGCGGTAAATTCAATTCTCTATCTAGTCATGCTTGAGATCTTCATGAGGTTTCGCTTGTTTTAAGACTGGCAGGATTTTGTCCATAATCATAGTATCTTGGTCAGCCGCTATGTCGAATGAGACCATTAGAACCGCCATATCTGGATGGTCTATGGGAATACTAGCCCTCTTCACACTATCGTACAGTGCAAAAGTGTAAATCACATGTCCTAACTTTGATTCATAGTCTTCCCTTGTTTTCATGCGAAGGACAGTTTTCATTATACTATTCTGAATCTCTTCTTCGTTTAACAGAGGATCAAGCCCTTCTCGTAACTTGTAGGCAATTAGAGTTCCCAATTTGTTAGCAATACCTGCAAATCTGATTGACTTATCAAGCTGCAATACTTGGTTGCAAATCTCTTTTGCATCGGGGTAAGGAATTGAAGAGGACGACGTAGATGAAGTCATTAAATAGTTATATTCAAAATGACTTAATTTAATTGCATACCATAATTCATTATCTGCAAAAAGATAGTGGTGATGGTGAAGCCACTTACGGTGTATCTAGTAACTCTTCATACAATATAGGACGAGGTCAATTATATCACTTCGTATCATGCAAGATGCTCACCCCGAAAGTTGGTTCGAGAATATGGTAGAAACTTTCTCTCCCTGGAGCCTTTCATTCCCATTATTTTAAGACGCAATATTCTCACTCGTATGTCATGATGAAGTGATAGTTCAAATCGTCTCTTTGTGACTATTAACAAAAGCATTTTCGTTAGCCACATCTATTGATTTTGAGTCGTTAGAAAGAACCGATATCAGCTTGCAGCCCCGCGAGCCCAGACTTCGGGTTGCACCGGGTCTCATTCTTGAAGAAGTTTTTTCTGGCGAGTCCCTCTGGGCCCGCCTAAAATAAAAAACGTTCAAAAAAATGAACCCAATGCTTACTAGTAATGCGGTTTAGCTTATAATGACTTTTCTTCAGCATGGGAAGGGTGTAAAGGGAAAGGCGATTCAATTTTTAGAGTGGTGAACTAAATAGGAAAACCACAACCTCGACGACGGCCACCCTTGGCTAACTAATTGTACTACTGAAGGTAGTTTTACTATTCATATCTTTTGCTGGGTTGCTAATGCTTCTGCATTCGATTTCCTGTTAGGAGCTTGTTTTGTGTCAGAGTCCACGCATGCCCGGCTTTGATTTGCATGACGTATGCACCAGTCACATTCTTGACCTGGTGTGCATATATTGACATGCGCCAAAGGTTCTAGCTTACGCTACGGCCTATACTGACGAGAATTCATGTCACTGGGTTCTTCCTCCTAGGCAACAACATTAGGAATTTCTTTGGCCCCAAGACTTCCTTCTCTTTTCTCAACAAGCCTTCTCTCAATTTGCTTTATTATTACCTCTTTATGGTATTCTATACTAATGGGGATAAAGACATCCGCCTTCCTAACACCTTGATAAGATTCTATTCTTTTGATGACTGAATCCAGAGCAAACATATCCTTGCTAAAGAAAAGCCAATAAATCACATCTTGCTCATCACTGAGCATCGGAGAGTAAGCGCAGAAGGAATCATTAAGATCCTCGTAGCTCCTTTCAAGTACCTTTCTATAAGATCCTTTCTCGGTGTCGGCCGAGACAACAGACACGATGTATCCACGTATAGCTTTAAAGTTACACTGTACCGTGAAATCAAGAACATGGTTTTCGATCATCTTCCCAAGCCTTCTAGCAACTGTTTTTGATGACATTGAGATTTTTTCTGCAATATCTGAGATTTCCATTCGAGGATTATCAAGGAGACATCTCATTATCTTGAAGTCAGTATAAGTTGGCTGTTCTCTAACATTTTGAAATACAACTGTTTGGTTTTGTATCAGCAGATTCTGACCAATCACATCGACTAATAGTTCAAGCTTCTCTTCAGCCTCTTTTTTGACAGCCAATTTGAATGTTGAGATATTACCAAGGATATGTCCTGTGTAAAGTATGTCTCCTAACAAACTAAGACTTCGCCTGATATGTTTTTCCTCAGCGGCTTTGCTGTTAACCCTCAAAACCAACATGCAAGACTTGCTGTAGCCAAGCACCAGAGGATTCACTTTGACAATGAAAGCATCTATTACACCAGAAGACTGCATTTTCTTAACTCTAGCCTTTACGCTCTTTGTAGTCAAACCTATCTCGCTGCCCAGGCTATTGTAAGATAGCCTACAGTTCCTTGACAAAGAGTGGAGTATCTTCCCGTCCAGTTCGTCTAATGTAGCTACCTTCAATTCCCTACACTACAGATGTTAGACATAAATAAAAGCATACTGTCCAACATTGGGAGCAGCGCTACCTACAAGGATAATAATTGGAATGAGATCCTATCGGGTATGTCAACAAAAAAATTGACAAAAGAACAAGAAAAAATAGCTGTAGTGACTGGAAGTTCCAGTGGAGTAGGATTTGAAACATCATTGTTACTTGCGAAAAATGGATTTCGTACGTATGCCACAGTAAGAAATCTCGACAAAGCCAAGGCAATAAGGAATATTTCTGACAAAGGTGAACTGCAAATTCGAGTGGTCGAGTTGGATGTGAACAGCGACAGATCAGTGGAGAATGCTATCGATGGAATTAATGATGAAAAAAAGCGGATCGATGTATTAGTTAACAATGCAGGCTATTCACTGTTTGGAGCGTTGGAGGATCTCTCGATGGATGAAATTAAGGCCCAGTTTGAGACGAATCTGTTTGGTGCTATAAGAGTAATGAAGGCGGTGCTGCCTATTATGAGAAGACAGCAAGGAGGAACAATAGTAAACGTAAGTTCAATGGCTGGCAGAGTTGCATTCCCACTCCTTCCGGCATACAATGGTACGAAATTTGCGCTTGAAGGCGTATCAGAATCTATGCGCTATGAAACGGACTCTTTTGGCATAAAAATCATACTCGTAGAGCCGGGTGCTATCAGGAGCAATTTCGTAAGTAACGGTATAATAGGACAAAGGACTGCAGAGCCCAGCTCACCCTATGCACCAATGGTCGAGACAATCCAGAAAACAGTGCCGCGTGTTCTTGATCAAGCTACGCCACCAGAAGAAGTAGCGAAAGTGATATTGAACGCGGTGACAATCGATAATCCTGACTTGAGATATATGGTAGGAAATGATGCATTCCAAATGATTGAAGCAAGTAAAGGAATGTCAGATCAAGCATTTAGGGTTCTTATTAAGCAACAGACTCTTGCTCAATAGAGCTCTACCTTAACTTAGAAATTACATAGCTTTAAGGATATCTCGGACTATGATGTGAGTAATAAACTCTCAAAAACCAAAATCGATAACCTATCTAGGTTGCTTCTTTTTTATCATTTTTTTCTTAACACATCCATATACGAATAGCAATCTAATAACTAACATGGCTATGGACAAAATAACTGAACCATGATTTTCATTTTGTGCAGCTGATTCATATTGAGTCCAAATTTTAAAGATTTTGCCGAGTCCTTCTGGGCCCCCCTTCTTATGTTATTAGGAATTAATTGTACTCCATCTTGAACGGCTTCCAAATTTCTAAAAGGAGTAAAACAATCTCTCACCGAAACATATACTGCAAGATGGGGCTTCTTGATGGGATAAATGGGGTAATTTTTGGAGAGACATGTACTCTAGCAATAAATCATGACAAAAGGAACTTGGAAATGAAGCTTAGTTCGGAAGGGTTAGGGTGCCCTCCATTCTATAGACACACAAGTACAATCTATTAATAACCATCAACTTCCAGTTACATATAGAAGTTGTTTGGACATTCTTCATCACCACAAAGAAAAAATTGTTTGTGATCAATGCGGAGAAAAGTTCGCAGAGTATGATGATCTGATCAATCATGCAAGGCACATTCATCATCATCCAATTGTAAAATGCAATGACTGTGGCAGAGAGTAAATTCATGAAAAAGATAGACTACATCATGTCAGAGAAGAACATGAACAGAAAATAGACAGCAGAGTGCATAAGTATTTGCATGAACGTAAACCTGGTCTTACTCCTCAAGAAGATCTTGATATCAACCGGAGAAACTTTAGCGATAACTTTTGACAGGCATCATAACCTTCACAAAGATACAATGATAATCAAAAACAAAATGCGCGCATTCTTTGTATGCAGTGAACCTAGTTCCAATCGCATTCATATTAATCATATTTATAATTAATGCAGATGCCCATAAAATAGTCGAATATTGATTCTATTCGGTGTCACTGATTGAGTCTCAGTTTTGAAGGTTTTTCTGCCGAGTCCCTCTGGGCCCGCTTTTTATCCTTCAACAACAAAATATACATAATATTCTAGATCAAGTATAAACTTTGATTGTTCCAAAAGCCATATTATCAGATGAATCTCATATTGCACACGAATTGAGAGAACGAGAAGGACATTACCCCCTTTCTATAGCTCCATTAACTGCATCAGTTGTTGCAACATTTATGCTGACAACAATTATCGTGGCACCAAATATTGCAAATGCGTCACTTGGCTTGTTTTCCTTGCTTTCGGAAGATGTAACTCCAACGTATATCTCTAGAATTCCTCCTGGAGCCGCATTTGAAGGTAACCGATTTCATTACTATCCAGAGGACATGGCTATCCCTGTTGGAACAACAGTAGCATGGTTCAATGACGATCCTAGTCAGCTACATACAGTGACAAGTGGTACTCCTGGTGATGAAGCAAATAGTGGGAGAGTTTTCAATTCTGGCGGAATACCGTACACCTCATTCTTTCAGTATATGTTTGAGGAAGCAGGAACTTTTGACTATTATTGTGTAATACATCCTTGGATAACTGGAACCGCAACTGTAAGCGCTGATGTGGAACAAGGGCAGCATTTTGAATTAAGATCTGGTACAGGTCCTACACTGAATTTGTCTGAAAATGACCGCACTATGTTAGACTTCAAGCCAATTACAATTCCAGCCCCAGAGACAACCCCAATAACGTACAACATTTCGCTATTAGCTCCAAATGGACAACAAGTATTCTCGGAATTATTCTTTGTTCTCAACAATGACCTCCAACTTAGTTGATTAACAACGCAACTATGAATAGAATATCAGTCTATGGACCTGACTTTTCTGATCCAATTACGGGAACATACCATGTTATGGGCAATCTATTTGAAACGAGCGGTGAATATGCAATTAGAGTGGAAATCGTAGCAATAGGCTATGATCCGCCAGACGAGACGATAGTAGATGAATCTAGGATGCAGGTGACAGCGCCACTACGTCAATCTCTATTATCCTGAGGCAATTCATTCGTTTCAGCTTTTTCTTTAACTCTGGCATTGTGAAAAAATAGCATATGATCGATTCTCTCTCCATTTCTGCAATACCTTGACACGCACAAGCAATTAGATGATCAAGCTATTCTTACAAAAACAGAGGTAGCTAAAAGCAATACAATGCTAACCTATTCGTGACAATCATGTGCTATTAGACTTAAGTGCCAATTGAATTTGTCTCATCATTCCAAGGGTCCTGCCAATCATGGATCTAACTCCGACGAGCAATACAATAGCAAACACGTAGGCGAATTGTTAAATTCCATGCGGATGATTATGCACGTCATAATTCTGGTTACCACAAAAGCCACTAGAAGTATCACGTCTGAGTCAACCAAGATAAGCTGGGTCTTGTCAGGATTCCATGAAATCTTTGTCAAACTCCAAATGGATAACCAATAATGATTCCGACAAGAATCCATGTAAAAGTAATTGCAGGATAAGGTGTAAAAAACGAATCAACAATAACAGCAATAATTATTCCTGCAGCGATTATGCTTGCAAGTGTGAGTCTTGTAAATAACCTTTGACAGGCATCATGACCTCCAGAAAGAATCAAACTAGGTTACTTAAGGGGCAGCACATACTCTCCTAAGTCCTTTTTTCATAATATATCGTTCATGTTCAAGAATTGCTTGATTCACATGGACACAATATGCGCTCCTGGCAGGACCATAAGATGTTCTTTATCTCGGCTTTGGATAATCTTTCTGTGAATCAGACCTTATGCAAAGAATTTTTAGGCAGAGCCTTTATGGGGTCTCTTTAAAATCAGTTGGCAGCCGATCAGTTCCACAATTACG
>Ga0075418_10009452_pt1 | contig 10932 bp, 7 predicted proteins | sample SoiMetdeltSBSDD2_FD_81776 | JGI IMG/M metagenome (GOLD analysis project Ga0075418, IMG submission 81776) | Bulk soil microbial communities from a Populus tree surrounding site in Tennessee, USA - Soil MetaG P. deltoides SBSDD2 | ecosystem: Environmental > Terrestrial > Soil > Tree plantation...
AAGGTATGGTAAAATATATTTTTGACAGAGTGGTGCAGAGGCAGGCTATGCAACAGAGAATTTAATGTACAATAGAACAGGAAATGATCCGAGGAAAATGGTTAGATTGTTCATCAGGTTTGCAAGCAGGTCTCAAACTGGTACCTGAACTTGGATTTTTTGTTTCAAATAGCTTTAACGAAGTTCATGAGGGATAATTTGGGCAGAGAACGAAAAGTATGAAGAGGTACAACTTTTGGCTTTACAATCATTATTGCCAAATCCAACAATGACGGTGCGTGCGCGCAAACACACAGAGAGAGATATGGTGACTCAGCTTTTCCTAATTCTCCAAGAAGGTTATGGGATTAAAATTGGTTTTAGATTCGCTTTATTCTAAATACCATCTCTATTGCATTGTATCTTTTTTCTCTTTAATCTTGTCTATTACTTGGTTGGTGAGTTCATTTGTTAGATTCTACTTCCAGAATATAAATCCGGGCTAACTTTTACATAGTGATAAATAGCTGGGTTCCTGAGCGGCAGCATGGCTGATTACTCGTCACATGATTCAGCCTCTAGTGCAGAGCATTCAATAATCGATAGTGAGCCGTTGTTGCCCTCTGAACAGTATGTCGGCAACTTAGAGCCGGTTGCTTACTTTCATGATGCTATGCCAACTGGCGTGACAGTATCTCATAGAGGACGGATATTTGTCAATTTTCCAAAGTGGGGCGATAATGTGAGATTCACAGTTGCTGAAATCATAGCAGGAGAAGACAAGGTAGTAGCTTATCCTGACGAGGTGATAAATCAAACCCAGCCAAATGATCCAGCAGCTGCCCTTGTATCCGTTCAATCAGTAGTGGTCGATCCAGCTGACCGTCTTTGGATTCTTGATACCGGCAGCCCGCTATTTCAACCTACCAAATATGGTGGACCAAAACTCTTATGCGTGGACCTGAATACAAATCAGGTCATTAGAAAGATACTTTTTTCTCAAAACGTAGCATTGCCTACAACCTATCTAAATGACATTCGCTTTGATCTGCGCAGAGGCAAAGAGGGAGTTGCATACATTACGGACTCTTCTCAAAATGGATCGAATGGAATAATAGTTGTAGACTTGGCTTCAGGGGAAAGCTGGCGCAGACTCAACGATCATCCATCGACAAAGTCTGAAGACATACAAACTTTTTTGCCAATCGTTGAAGGACGTGCATTTGTGGTAAGACAAGAACCGCAACAACAAGGCAAGAACGGATCCGCAAAGTTGGCTGCTAACATGGGGTCAGATGGCATAGCGATAAGTGCCACTGGCGAACGGCTGTATTACTGCCCTCTTGCTAGCAGGAAGCTTTATAGTGTAAGTACAGAAGCTCTCATTGACAGATCACTTCATGATCAATATGTCTCTCGCACGGTACAAGACGAGGGCGATAAAGGTGGTGCTTCTGATGGGCTTGAATCAGATGCAGAGGGTCGACTATATCTGACAAATTATGAGCATAATTCGATCTTGCGTAGCAGCCCAGAGGGTGAATGGGAGACGATAGCTCATGACCCGCGCCTATTATGGCCAGACACTCTGTCGCTAGCATCCGATGGATATCTCTACGTTACTGCAAATCAATTGCACCGCCAAGCCCGATTTCATAATGGGCAGGATATACGTAGAAAGCCTTACACGTTGTTTCGCATCAAGGTTGATGCCAAACCCATTGTTCTTAGGTAAGTCTGGCCATTTGACTTGTACTATACTTTACGGGCAGTCTTCTGAATTGAGAATGAGACCCAGGGTGAACCATCTGTAGGTTATAAGAAGATGAATAATCTCATCAATAAATCATAATTAATTGGCAATACACAGGTTATAGGTCATGGTGGAGCCCTAGTCAACACTGCAATGTTTCAATCTCCGCAGCATTAACCGAAGTCTTTAGGAGATTCCTTCAGTAGCCTGATATGTATACTGAATCATCCAGCACATAAATTGGCATCTTGAATTGTCAGACTCCTTAACCAAGGAAAAAGACACAGATACATATTGAGAGCCATGAAATTATACTTGAGAAGTATATACTGATATAATATCGAGGTGTCTCTATCTGATTCAAAAACAACTAGTTTCCTTCTTCGATCGCTAGTGCCCACGCATGTTGTGAAAGACACTCCCTTGGCCATGCAATATCAAGCGGTTTCCACGAGATGCCTGAATCAGTGGAGTAGAATATTCCGCGATTGCTGGCAACATAAAATTCCCCTGCATTTTTCGAACTTGAAGTTAATATTGCAATCATTGTTCCTTGTGGCTCCGGAAGCCCTTTAGAAACGAGTTCCCACCGACCGCCATCTTCCGATCTCCTGTATAGGAATGACTCAGTATCATCTACTCCAGAATGCGCTTGCCAGGCTCCCAAAGATGCGGATACAACTACAGTTTCAGGATTATGAAAGTCGACAGCTAGTCCATAGAGGTAATGATGGTGGTTAAGCCCTGCCATAGAATTACTCCATATTTCTCCATAGTCCGCGCTTTCAAAATAGCCATCTCCTGCAGAAGAGTATAACCGTTTAGGGGCTTTCCTATGTGTAGCTAGAGTATGCGTATCATGTGGCCCTTGCTTTGGTCTATCTATCCATGTCCTGCCGCCATCATGACTTTGAACAAGTGCCCCTGCTTCTATTGCTACAAAAATATAGTCTGAACTATTAACGTCTGGTTCAATCCAGCGCACATGATGGGTCCAGGGTCTAGGTGGGAGGCTCCATAATTAAGACGATTTCAGTCTGTTTATGTTAACCATACGCTCCCAGGTCATACCTCCATCACCCGATCTATAGAATTCACTAGGCTCTGTTCCTGCGTACACAACATTCAAGCCACTACTCCCTCTTCTCAGATGATTGACTGAAACCGAGGTCACATTTTGGTTCGTCATGCTATTTTTCCCAATTTGATCCCAATTTTGTCCGCCATCATCTGTCTTCCATAGCCCTCCTCCGAATGTTCCGCAGTAAGCCCTGCTTGGATTGTGGGGATCAAATGCTATACATTGTGGATGAGTCCCAACCAAAGACTGATGGATATTCCATCCCGCTTTTGTAGATCTGAGTACGAGTAATGAATCCTGCATTCCTGCCAGTATCGTTGCCATACCTGATATGGATCTATTAAACATCACTTAATACAATTGTTTTTTAAACCAAATTTGAGATTATGGTTAATCATGGATTAGCTCAAGAATTTCTAAACTAAATAACTCAGCTTATTGTCACCTGGTTAATCAAGCTGGTTAGGGCGCGATTCCTTTCCAGGATATCTCTTGGATGCTTCCATATGCGCCTCCATTCATATCTGAAGTCAAAGTATATCCATCATATGCTATAACAAGCATCTTTGAGGACGCCCTATATCCATTCTCGAGGTTCAAAGCCCCAAGCGGAAATTTCACCATGACGCGATGATCTTTGCCCATTACTGGATTTTTTCTTATTGGTTCAAGTCGGACTTCGCAATAAACTCTGTCTTTACTTTGCTTCTTATTCCATCAAATTTGAAGACAAAATTTTTGCTCTCTTTGGGTTCTTCAATATGATCAAAATAAATAGAGGAGATATGAAATAAGGGCTGTGCTCTGCTAGAGCAAATCAAATAAGGTAAACATAGGATATATTTGGCACAACAATTCCAATTTATACAAAATAAGAATTCGAGAATATTGGTTGTGAGTTATTGTTTTGTATTGTGCGTTAATTCTCAGGGTTTTCATCTTGAACTGTGAGGAGATCGTTTTAAACTTAATTTGATATCTACACAGCTTCCCGCCTATATGGAGCACAAACCAAAGTCAAATGATCACACTAGATGGACAGGAGGACCGCCGACCGTGTCATTCAGGAGGGCTGAGCGTTAAGGCTATCAATCCTAGTAAAACGCCAAATGATTCTACAAAGGATGGTGTTATGTGACTTTCGTCACCCAATTAGGAAATGACGACCTTATCACAATCCTGATAATACTGCGTTATGGTAGCTAGTCAGACTAGGCAACAAATGTACTATATTGTCGCTCCTGCCATGTTGTAGTTTATCCTGCTCTTGCATAACCTTTATGCAGTGTCTTCAATATCTATCTCGAAAGGAATTTAGCTTGTTGCGACAACCCTACATATAATGAGTTGCGTAGATTGAGACTCTGATGTCATGTTACCTTCACAACTTGTAAGTTTGTTGGTGATACCTAATGAAAGTCCTATGTACTCATTCACTATTGGAGCGATCATAAGGATCTTATTGTTTCGGTTAGAAGTTTCTCCGCGGTAGTCTTATTCACTATGTATTCTCTCCTTATGTGATCAACCCATTTCTTTCGCAGCTCCTGATCTGTCATCAGCATCTTGCTACTAATGTTCTCCTGCCGAAGAAGATCTGCAGTATTACGTATGGCCTCATTTTCATCTAGATTTTTCACAAGATCCTCAATCTCTTTTCTAGATTTGTTTCCATGCACTATGGGTGAATCATGTGCACATGCATCATATTCCCATTTCCATAGAGTTCCATTGTTGTCTTCTTCTCCCAAAGCATGATTGGCTGTATTCATAAAAACAATGGGATGTATTTTATTGGAATAGTGATACTTCACTCTCCTCCTCGGTGCCTTTTGGAAAAACCATTCCTTATCCCCGTGAATAGAATCTTTTGTTATGTTGTTCTTGCCACTATATATTCCTGGAAAGATGAAATAGGAAGCACTTTTTTCCTCTAATATCAATTTGAATGATTCGATGTCTGTAAGCCGACCGTACAAATAGGGTCTCAAAAACCTATAGAAGGATTCAAGTACTCTGTTCTCTCTGAGATGCTCGTCATTGAATACAAGTGTAAACTCATATTCTGAATCGCTTTTTTTAGCGCAATGAACTTGTCTAACAAAGTTTTTCCATCCATCAGTTGAAGGTTGAATGATTAACGGCATTACCTGGTCGCAGGTATCTGATTGAACATCGTCTATGTTCATATTGTGATGGGGTGATCTGAATTTGTTGTCAATATCTTCAAAGAGGCGGAAAACCTCACTTTGTCTAATATCTCCTTGTGAGGCCCATTGCCAAATAGAGCAATTCCTCCTTTCTTGATGTTCGTTACCCTCCTTCTTCAAATGGATAGCCCATCTGGCCTCTTGTCCACTGTCATTTCTGCTGCTGTTGTTGTTGTTGTTGCTGCTGGTTTGCTCATATTTTTCAATGACTGGTTCATGTATTGAAGAGATTTCAAAGCTGTATAGAAATCTGATTTCAATATTTTTTTTCATATAGTTGCTATATTGAATATTTTTTTTTCTCACATTGACTCTGACTTTGCCACCATCTGTCGGAAAGGTATTTACGCTGCAGTTCTCCCAATCGTGAAGTTTGTAGCCGTTCTGCTTAAAGATTCTTCGACCATCCTTCACAATTGAACTCCAATTAGGCTCTTCTTGAGAAAACCAAAACAATAACACTTCAGCCCTTTAGGACCTTTTCCAACCTAAAAGATGTAATCTCCACCAGCTCGTGACTGTATTGCTTCTGGGATTTAGTTGTCTTTAACCATTTATTATTGAAGGTAATTCTTAGGAACATATCACTTGCAATATTGAGTAGTAACCTCATACTGGACGCCATTGCCCTGCCGCTGACCTCTCCAAACAAACACTTATTCGTCATCTATCTTCTTCCTCTCTGTGACATAATGCCCGCGGTTTTTTGACTCTGTTCCTAAACATGAGGATCTTGAATGTATCTGTACTTCTTATGGTAAAGGTTCACCACCTCGTATATGGTGTCCCTACTGGATGATTATCAGGAACCATGGTACTGAATATCCGCCCACTTGGGCAAGGAGGAATGAGATGGACATCGTTGGTTTGTCTGTGCAACACAATTAAATAGAGCAGGCTTTTATTTTAAATTTCTTATATTTTTTGAAAATTCAGTATCTTTGAATGGTAATTGAAAATAGCAACGTTCCCTTCAAATTATGGAAAAATAATTTATAACATATGCCTGACCATTATCCTGAATTCGAATAGCATACTGACTAGATTTCTATAAGATTTTTGAAGCCAGTTGTACACTGAATTTTATGGTAAAGCCCTCAACGTTTAGGTAAGCTTGACTGCTATCGATGTACAATCCTATATCTATGCGAAATTGATGGCTGTATCTGCTTCTGAATCGAACATCAAAGAACTGTAGAGAGGAGATCAATTATCATCTTACAGAATCAGATAAACCGAGGTTGATACAATATCAATCAGTTCTTATCGTCATTAAGGCCATTCCTTTCCACGATATCTCTTGAATGCTCCCTTATGTGCCTCCATTCATATCTGAAGTCAAAGTATATCCATCATTTGCTACAACAAGCATCTTTCTTCAGAAGTACTGATGAGCTAACCCTAGAGCAAATAATACCTCTCAGTCAAAAACGCTACTAGCAGCTCTTGAAATTACTTCTGACAGTGCTGGATGGATATGAACTGTCCTCAAAATATTTCCTAATGTATCATTGCTCCCTCTTCCTCCACTTCCTGCTCTCATGGCTACCAAGACTTCGTGTATTAGTATGGAGGCATCAGTTCCAATAATATGGCAACCAAGAATCCTCCTAGTTTTTGTCTCAACAAGAAACTTGACGAATCCCTCTCTATCCTCTATAGCTTCTACCATTGCAGTGTTTATGAATGGATATATCGACTTGGCATAATCTATCTCTCTTGCTCCTACTCCTTCTTTTCCCCTTAACTCTTGTTCGGTATATCCTACTGCTGCAACTTGGGGAGAGCTAAATATTGCATGTGGCATAGCAAAGTACTCAACGGCGATTTTCTTATCATTTGCTGTGGCCATTATATTGTTGAATGCATACTGGGCTTCCCAATTTGCACTGTGGCGAAATTGGTATTTTCCAACTGCATCTCCAAGTGCAAAAATCCCTTCTACGTTGGTTTCAAGTTTTTCGTCAACCTCGATAAACCCTTCTTGGTTTGATTTTACTCCTGACTTAGCCAAGTCTAAAGTATCAGAGTTTGGAACGCGACCCGTAGCAATCAACAGTTGGTCTGATACTATTTCCACAGACTTGCCAGTATTACTCTTCCTAGTAATGACATGGTAAAGTTCATTCTTCTTTGTTACTGATTCTGTGTTGTATCCCAAGAATACATTATATTTTCGTGCATATAACTCTGTAAATTTTTTTGAAATATCCTCATCTTCCCTAGGTATTAGCAAATCTCTTTGTTGTACTATGTTTATTGTACTTCCTAAAGATCCAAAAAAATGAGCCAGTTCTGCGGCGATATACCCTCCACCTATTATTGTCAGAGTTTTGGGTAGGTTTTCCAAACGAAGCGCTTGGTCACTTGTGATGTAGTTGCTTTCCTGCAATCCATTAATTTTTGGTATTGCAGGTCTAGTGCCACTAGCAATCAGGATTTTAGGAGCTGCTATTGTTTGGCCACCAACTTCAATTCTTTTTTCTCCAACAAATCTTCCTTCTGCTGCGAAAAGCACCGGATTGTCTATTCCATTAAATGCGCCTCTTATGCTGTCTGATTCATAGTCAATTTTTTCGTTAACTCTTGATACTATCTTCTTATAGTCAACTGAGATTTTCTCGACGTTTATTCCAAAGGCTCCAGCAGTCTTAATTGCCTCTATCATATCAGCACTATGTATCAAAAGTTTGGACGGTATGCATCCTCTATTGAGGCAGGTTCCACCCATTCTTCCCTTCTCAACAATTGCAACCTTCAAACCCTGCTGCGCTGTAGCATTCGCTACGTCGAGTCCAGCGCCGCTTCCTATAACTATGAGATCAAAGATCGTGTCAGTTATTTTCTTTCACCTGTTAACAAATCAGAGATGAAGATGGTTAGTGATACACCTGTTAGAAATGTTGCTTTACTTCTTGTATCATTAATTCTAGGGAAGAATTGAGACCTCATTGGATACCAAAGTGGATGTTTATCTGTCGAATAATTTGCAACAGTATACATCTATCCTATTCATAGAAGAACGTGCTCCCTTATTATCATCACCATCATGCTTTGTCCAAGCATCATGGTTAATGAGAAAATATATGGCTGATCTTATTCTGATCATTATCTGTCAGAGCACAGGCTGGCGGACCAATATTATATGTTCTACATAAGTATTGGTAGCTATTCCTTATGATATTGCTAGCGAACCCCCAAAACTGAAGGATAACCATTTGAATAGCAAGAAAGGGCCATAAGACACAATTGACTGCATGGTATTAGCACACAGAGTAAAAAATCCTTTTTATTAGCTATCAACTCGCAAATTCATAGAACAATTAGGGATTTCTTCATCGCAAAGAAAAGGATGTTTGTGAGCAATGTGGAGAAAAGTTCGCAGAGTATGAAGGTCTAATTAATCATGCAAGACACATCCATCATCATCCGATATTAAGATGTCATGATTGTGGCAGAGAGTTCATCCATGATAAAGATAGACTCCATCATGTGAGGGAAGAACATGAATGGAAAATAGAGAGTAGAGAACACAAAAATGTGCATGAATATAAGAGTCCTACCCCTCAAGAAGATTTTGAGATACCCAGAATAAACTTTAGCGATAACTTTTGATATTCATTTTTGTAGTCTTCGGAGATATATTGTTATAGTTTAAATGGCTGATGTCGGTGAGACCAACAAGCTTACCAAAATCTTTCAAAGAGTTGTTTTTTATTGTCTTCATTGGATGATCTTATGGAATATCAAAAAACAAGTATCCAAGAATTGAAAAGAATGGTCTGAGGTTGTGATAAATCTAATCGATTGTTCTGGGGAAAGCATAGAAAAGCTCACACGATTAGCTCAACTTCGCAAAGCTGCAGACTAAACTACTTATGGGCGGTCCCTCCCCCTCAAGTTCTTCTTTCTTAATATAGCCTTAATGTTCATGGTTTGCTTCCATGAGCAAAGTAGGCAGCAACCAAAAGCAAGAAATTGTCATTGTCTCCGCTTTAGATTTACTTTCCGCGAAGAATAATATCTTGCGCAAGGAATCAGATATTGAAGATGCTGAAATTACAAAAGAAGAGGAGCGAGAAAATCATAGCGGCTATCCTGCAATTTTAAATCTCAGGTTCCCCTTCAATTTAAAGCTTGACCAATTGAACGCTGTGGATGCTTGGCTTCTGAATAAACGCAGAGGCTCAATTATTTACAGCAGTGGCACTGGTAAAACAGAGATTGCATTTGAATGTGCCAAAAGGGCCGCTGAAATGACAGGCATTCTCCGGTTTAATATCCTGATATTAGTGCCGCGGATTGTTCTAATCGAACAAAACTACAGTCGCCTTGTTAGCTATGGAATACCTGCCAAGAAAATAGGTAGGTATTTTGGAGAGCAAAAGGACATTTGCGAGATAACAATCAGTACCTATCAAAGCACAGCAGCCAACCTAGATATTGTCAAGAAAGCCGACATGGTAATTCTTGACGAGGTCCATCTTGCAACGGCGCGATCATATGGCAGGATCTTTGATACTATCTCAAATGACAGCAAGAGGGCGCTTTTGGGGTTAACAGCTACAATTGATGAGTCTGATCCCAAGAATCAAACAATTATTACAACTCTTCCGCCTGCTAGAAAATACCTTATCAAAGATGCAGTCACAGACGGACGCTTGGCAAAGCCGGTTATAGTCCCAGTGAAAGTGAAGCTGACTGATCCGGAGCAAAAAGCCTATGATGAATATAGCAAGAAGATAAGGACTATTTCTGCTCGGTTCAAAAGATATGAAGCAAAGGCAATGATGGCACTAGTAAAACAGGGAGGATTTCCAAGCTGGCAGGCAAGGGCATGGTTTTCAAATGTCAGAAAGAGAAAGGCGCTGCTTGCCTCAGCAGAGAATAAGTTATCTGCAGCAGTAGAATTGATCAAGATGGAGCACCCTAACCAAAGGATTATGGTTTTCAGCGAGACACTCGAGTCCATCAGGCAACTGAAGCAGCATCTCGGTGCTAATGGCATAAAGGCAATGCTAATCGATAGCAGCATGCCATCGCTCCGGAGGCAAAGGATACTGTCAGAATGGGGAAAAAGGTTCTATCCATTGCTTTCTGTTCATACGCTTGAGATTGGCTACGACGTTCCTGAAGTCGCAATTGAAATAATTCTTGCAACAACTTCTAATATGAACCAGATAGTTCAGAGAGCAGGAAGGGTTTTGAGAAAAGTTGAGGGCAAAGAGAGTGCCTTAATCTATGTCATACATGTATCGGATAGTAAAGATGATCGTGTTCTTGCGTGCGTGAAAAGTGCAATAACTCTATAGTAGCACGTAGAATATTTTCGCACAGACACTTGGCTGGTAGTAAAACAAGGAACAAGTATAACTCTTATGCTCTATATGTATCTCCAAGTGTTCTAATACTAAAAGTCAAGGTGTACTGGCCCCTTTTCCCTATGGCAATAGTGCTTTGACAAAATTAAAAATGAAGGACACAGAATTAAGATCTGTTTGCTTCTGATACGATTGATACTGTATTTTCCCTCCCTCCTCTAGAGCATTTCAGCTGAGTTAACCATAGCCGCGCTTTTGAGTACTCTGAAGGAAATCCAAACTGGATTAAAGCCTGAGGTTAACTCCTCAGGGTTAGGTTCATATGCCAAATCTATGACAAGTTTAACTTGATGTTCCTGGTACAAGAGACTTCTTATTGCTGTAAACTATAAAGGTAATTTACAGTATTATGAACAGAAATAGGTAAATATACGGGATAATTAGAGAAAAATGAAAAAAGTTGACTTTATCGATAAAGAACCAGAACGACGTAGATGACAAACTAAAAGGCAAGACAATTAAGGAACGAGTCAAGATCTCAGGTTCAAACCTGCAGATCGAGGACGTAGATTTTTGTTCAAACGACAA
>Ga0075418_10009455_pt1 | contig 10930 bp, 10 predicted proteins | sample SoiMetdeltSBSDD2_FD_81776 | JGI IMG/M metagenome (GOLD analysis project Ga0075418, IMG submission 81776) | Bulk soil microbial communities from a Populus tree surrounding site in Tennessee, USA - Soil MetaG P. deltoides SBSDD2 | ecosystem: Environmental > Terrestrial > Soil > Tree plantation...
GCCGTCTCCACCGTGTAGTCGGGCGCCAGCCGCTGGATGGTGGTCGCGAGGACTTCCTTGGCCTTCATCTGCGCGGTCTCGCGCGCCTCTTCCTCGAGCCGCATCGCCATCAGCTGTGCCTCGCGGCGCGACTCGACCTCCATCTGCGCCAGAAGCTGCCGCTTGGCCTCCTCGGCGGTGAGGCTCGCGATCGATTCGAGCTTGCGCCGCTGCTCGTCGAGCGCGTGGGCGAGACGGCCTTCCTTGTCGGCCACGGCCTTCTCGCGGCCGGCGAGCTCGCGGTCCTTCGTGCTCGACTCGGTGAGGCGCCGCTCGAGCTGGTCGAGCTTGCGCGCGAGCTCTTCGTCCTTCGCGAGCACGCGCTGCTCGACCTGCTGGATCTTGCTCTCGCGCTGGCGGGTCTCGGCCTCGGCGGCCGTGCGCGCCTTCAGCGCGGCTTCCTTCACCTCGAGGTCGGCGCTCTTCAGACGGTTGGCGGCATCGCGCTCGGCGTCCTGAATGAGGCGCTCGGCCCGGCTCGACGCGTCCCCGAGCTTCCGCTCGCTGATCCACTTGTGCAGGATGAAGCCGAGCACGAGAGCGAGCACCGCGATGACGGAGTCGAGAATGAGCCAAATGCCTTGCATTGCCGCAGTATAGGGGCCAGCGCGCGAGGGAGTCAAATCCCCGCCTCTGCCGTGTGCCGACGGTGTTTCGAACCTGGTATGTACCAGGTGGGCGCCGTTAATTGGAGGGCTTTAGGCTTCCCCTTCAAGAGGGGCTTGCACACGACCCTCGTCCACAGCTCCCGAATTGGAAACGAGGTTGAAACTTCCCCCCGGCATCACGAGCAGCGCAGGGACATCTGCCTTCGTACCGCAGGCATGCGCCGAGGGTCAAGAAGTTTGTGACTAGCGGCCGGCGCCGGGCTCGCGGGGCGTCACTTTCTCCAGCAAAGTCACCAGCGCGCCGATCCGCGCGCCCACGTCGCCCTCGTCCCGCGTCTTGTCGTCGCGCGCGCGGAACAGCTCGTCGGTGATGTCGAGCGCCGCGAGCGCGAGCGACGTCAGCGGGTCCTTGATGCCCGACAGCCGCAGGGCCGTCACCCGCTCCTCGAGGAACTTGGCGAGCGTGCGCAGGTACTCCGGGGACGCTTCCGAGCGGATCACCAGCGTCTGGCCGAGCAGGTTGAGCTCGATCCGCCGTGGCTCCGTCATTCTTCTCGCCTGTCGAGCTCGAGCTTGCCGATGTCCTTCAGGATCATGTCGACCTGCGTCAGGACCTGGCGCCGCTCGTCGCCCAGGCGCCGCACCTCGCGCTTGAGCTGCGCGTTCTCCTCGCGCAGTCGGCCGATCGACTCCGCGGCGCGCTTCACGGCCTCCTCGAGCTCGGTCAGTCGTTCGACGATACTGTCACTCATCATCCGCTCCGCAGGGTGACGTGGAATGTCTCGGCGATTTGCCGCACGACGCGCTCCTGGATCGCGTTCACCTCGTCGTCGGTCAGCGTGCGATCGTCGGCCTGGAACAGAAGCCGCCACGCCAGGCTCGATCGGCCATCGGGGAACCGGAAGACGTCGAAGAGCACGACCCGTCGCAGGAGCGGGCCGGCTGTCTCACGGATTGCCGACTCGATCTGCGCCGCGGTCGGCGGGTGGTCAGCGCCCAGGACGAAGGCCAGATCGCGCTCCACCACCGGAAACCGCGGCAGCGGCTGGTAACGGATCGGCGCCGCCGGGACCGCGCCGGCCGCGTCGAGGGAGACCACCGCGGCGAACACGGGCGCCGGGATGCCGAGCTCGGAGCGCAGCGCGGCCGCGACCTCGCCGAACTCGCCGAGGAGCGCGCCGCCCCCGTCTGTCAGTGTGCCTTGGCAGTCGGGCTCGAAGCCGCCGAGCGCGCCGCCGTCGCCCGAGCCCGCCCGCAGGCCCAGCGCCGCGAGGGCGTGCTCGGCGTAGCCCTTCGCGTCGTAGACGTCGACGCGGTCGCGCGAGCCCGACCAGCCGGGCTCGCCGCGCGCCCCCGTGAGCGCGATCGCCAGCCAGCGGCTCTCTTTTGTAGCGGGGTCCTTGGGGCCGGCTTGGACCGAGGGTGGCCTGAGAGAGATGCGGCGTGGCTCCGACACGCCCGGTCCACCCGAGGTGCGAGCCGGCTCCGACACGTCCGCATCACCCCCAGTGCCCTTCGAGTGCTCATACGTCTTACACAGCTCGAAGACTCTCACGTCCGGTTGCTGGCGGCGCACGTTGGTGGCCACCGCCGTGAGCACGCCCTCCAGGGGGTGCGAGCGCAGCCACGACGCGTCCTGGGCCAAGGGATTCAGGAGCTCGACCGCCGGCCGGTCGCCCGGCCGCCGGAAGAGCGCCGCGCGCGCCGGATCGCTGAAGGTGTGCGTGACGACCTCCGCGAGCCCCGCGCCCACGAGGGCGCGCCGGATGCTCTGCGCCTGGCGAAGCGCCGGCGGATGCGTGACGAGGGCGATCGTGCCGCCGGGCAGCGTGGAGGGAATCCGGTCGTAGCCCCAGACGCGGATGATCTCCTCGACGAGATCGTCCTCCATCGTGATGTCGCGGCGAAAGCTCGGAACGGTCACGGCGAGATCGGCGCCGCGCGCCTTCACGGTGAGGCCGAGCCCGGCGAGAATCTTCCGGGCCTGGGCCGCGGGCGGCGCCACGCCGAGCACGCGCTTCACGCGCGACATCCGCAGGCGAATCGGCGGCGACTTGCGCTTGCGCGGATACGCGTCGACGAGCCCGCGCGCGATCGTGCCGCCGGCCAGCTCGGCGATGAGCGCGGCTGTGCGCGCCGAGGCCAGCGCCAGCGTCTCGATGTCGGCGCCGCGCTCGAACCGGTACGCGGCGTCGGTGCGCAGGCCGAGGGCTCGCGACGTGCGCCGGATCGAGCCCGGGGCGAACCACGCCGCCTCCAGCAGCACGCGGGTCGTCTGCGCGGTCACCTCGGTGTTGGCGCCGCCCATCACGCCGGCGAGGCCGATGGCCCGCCGCGGATCGGCGATGACGAGCATCGAGGCGTCGAGCTGCCGCTCCTGGCCGTCGAGCGTCGTGAACCGCTCGGCCTCCCGGGCGCGCCGCACGACGATGGTCGCGTCGGCGACCGTGGCGTGATCGTACGCGTGCAGCGGCTGACCCAGCTCCCACAGGACGTAGTTGGTGGCGTCCACCACGTTGCTGATGGGCCTGAGCCCGACGGCGCGCAGCCGAGCCTGGAGCCAGGCGGGCGAGGGCCCGATGGTGACGCCGGTGATCACGCGCGCGGTGAACCGGTGGCAGAGATCGGGCGCCTCGATGCGGACGCGCACCAGCGCGCGCGCGGGCTCAGCCGACTCCTTGAGGGCGACCGTCGGCGGGCGGAAGCGCGCGCCGGTGAGGGCCGCCAGCTCGCGCGCGATGCCCACGATGGAGAGGCAGTCGGGCCGGTTCGGCGTGATCTCGACCTCGAGCACGTGGTCGTCGAGACCGAGCGTCGCGACCAGGTCGGCACCGGGCCGCGCGCCGTCGAGCAGCAAGAGCCCCGCCTCGTGCTCCTCGCCGAGCCCCAGCTCACGCTCCGAGCAGAGCATGCCCTGCGACTCGACGCCCTGAATCTTCGCGGCGGCGATCCGGCGGCCGCCCGGCAGGACGGCGCCGGGCGGCGCGAAGGCCGCGCGCGCGCCCGCCTTGGTGTTCGGCGCGCCGCACACTACCGAATAGCGCTCGCGGCCCGTGCTCACGCGGCACAGGAAGAGCTGGTAGCCGCCGTGGCCCTTGCCCAGCTCGCGCTCGATGGCCTCGATCTCGCCGACCACGACACCCTTGCAGTCGGGGGCCAGCGCCGTCACCGACGCCACTTCGATGCCGGCGTTGATCAGGCGATCGGCCGCTTGCTGCGCCGTCAGCCGGAGATCGACGAACTCCTTGACCCACCCGTAGAGAATCTTCATGTCACGCGAACTGTCCCAGGAAGCGCAGGTCGTTCTCGAAGAACAGCCGGAGGTCGTCGATCCCGTACTTGAGCATCGCGATCCGCTCGATCCCCATGCCGAACGCCCAGCCGGTGACTTCCTCGGGATCGTAGCCGACGTTGCGCAAGACCTGAGGATGCACCATGCCCGAGCCCAGGATCTCGAGCCAGCCGCCCTGCTTGCACAGCCGGCAGCCCGCGCCGCCGCAGACGAAGCACAGCACGTCGACCTCGGCCGACGGCTCCGTGAACGGGAAGAACGACGGCCGGAAGCGGATCCGCGAGCGCGGCCCGAACATCTCGCGCGCGAACAGCTCGAGCGTGCCCTTGAGATCGGCCATGGTGATGGCGCGATCCACCGCCAGCCCCTCGACCTGATGGAACATCGGCGAGTGCGTCGCGTCGGCGACGTCGCGGCGGTAGACCTTGCCGGGCACGATGATCCGGACCGGTGGCTTCTGGGCCAGCATCGTGCGGATCTGTACCGGCGAGGTGTGGGTCCGCAGCAAGGTGCTCTCGCCGACGTAGAGCGTGTCCTGCATGTCGCGCGCGGGGTGGTCGCGTGGAATGTTGAGCGCCTCGAAGTTGTGGTAGTCGCTCTCGATCTCCGGACCCTCGGCCACCGAGAAGCCGAGCCCTGCGAAGATAGCGACGATCTCGTCGTGCACGCGGGTCAACGGGTGGAGCGATCCCTGCGGCGGCCGGCGGCCCGGCAGCGTGAGGTCGAGCCGCGTTCGCCGGCGTTCGGCCTGGCGCTCGGCCTCGAGCGTCGTGGCGAGCTTGGCGTCCAGGAGCGTCTCGAGCGCGCGCTTGGCCTCGTTGGCGGCCGCGCCGACGAGCGGCCGCTCCTCGGGGGCGAGCGCGCCGAGCGAGCGCAAGAGCTGCGTCAGCTCGCCCTGGCGGCCGAGCACGCCGACACGGATCCGCTCGAGGTCGGCCGACGACTGCGCGGCGGCGACGGCGTCCCGCGCCTGCTGGACGATGGCGTCGACGCGGGGGTGACCCACGAACTACCGGCTCTGGGCCTTGGCGGTCTCGGTGAGCTTCGCGAACGCCGGCGGATCCATCACCGCCAGCTCCGCCAGCACCTTGCGATCGAGATGGATTCCGGCCTTCTTGAGCGCGGCCATGAACCGCGAGTACGACAGCCCCGCCGCCCGGCAGGCGGCGTTGATCCGGACGATCCAGAGGCTCCGCGCCTCGCGCTTTTTCTGCTTGCGCCCGCGGTACGCGAAAGCGCCCGCACGCAGGACCGTCTCGGCGGCGGATCTATAAAGCTTGCGGCGTCCGCCGAAGTAGCCCTTCGCTTTCTTGAGGATCTTCTTGCGCCGACGGCGCGTCTTGGCGCCACCCTTGGCCCGCGGCATGCTTCTCTCCTATAGATACGGCACGAGCACCCGCAGCCGGGCCTCGTCCGCCTTGTCGATCATCTTCCCGGCGCGGAGCTTCCGGCGCCGCTGCGGATCCTTCTTCTCGAGCTTGTGCTGCTTCCAGCCGCCCGCCCGCTTGAGCTTCCCGGATGCGGTCCGCTTCAGGCGCTTGGCCGCGCCCCGCTTCGTCTTCATCTTCGGCATCGAGCTCTCCTTCGCCCGTGGGCTCGCCGGCGCCGTCTAGGCGTGCGCCTTGGGGCTCAGGATGATGTGCAGCATCCGTCCCTCGAGCCGGGGATTGTTCTCGGTGTTGGCGATGTCCTGCGTCGCCTCGACCATCTTGTTGAGCATCTTCCAGCCGAGCTCCGTGTGCGCCATCTCGCGGCCCTTGAAACGCACCGTGACCTTGGCCTTGTGTCCTTCCTCGAGGAAGCGCCGCACGTGCTTCAGCTTGAAGTCGAAGTCGTGCTTCTCGGTCTTGGGTCCCATCTTGACTTCCTTGACCTGGATCGTCGTCTGCTTCTTGCGCGCTTCCTTGAGCCGCCGCGCCTGCGTGTACTTGTACTTGCCGAAGTCCATGATACGGCACACCGGCGGTTGGGCCTCGGGCGCCACCTCGACGAGGTCGAATTCCTGCTGGCGGGCGGTTTCCAGGGCCTGGGCGATCGGCATGATTCCAAGCTGCTCGCCGTTGGCGCTGACGACGCGGACCTCACGAACCCGGATGCCTTCGTTGATACGGATGTCCTTGCTTGCTTGACTGATAGGCGTGCTCCTCGTTAGCCGCGGCTCCCGCCGCGTTTTGCACGACGGTCCGTCGCGTGGCTCAGGTTGAGACGTTCGGCCGGACGGCCGATCACGAGCGACCCACGGTGAGGCCGGCGTCGCGCGCGGCGATCTCGCGGGCGAGGTCGGCGAGGACGCGATCGACGGCCACGGCGCCGAGATCGTCCCCGGTGCGGTGGCGCAGGCTCACGGTGCCGTTCTCGGCTTCGCGCGCGCCGACCACCAGCATGTAGGGCACCTTGCGGACCTGCGCGTCGCGGATCCGGTAGCCGAGCTTCTCGTTGCGGTCGTCGAGCTCGGCGCGCAGCCGGGCGGCGCGCAGGCGCGCGTGCACCGTGCGGGCGTAGTCGACGTGCTTCTCGCTGATCGGGAGCACCCGCGCCTGCACCGGCGCGAGCCAGGTCGGGAACGCGCCGGCGTAATGCTCGATCAGCACCCCGACGAAGCGCTCGAACGAGCCCAGGATGGCCCGGTGCACCATGACCGGCCGCTTGGGCTGACCGTCGCTGTCGATGTACTCGAGGCCGAAGCGCTCAGGCTGCTGGAAGTCGACCTGGATGGTGGCGTTCTGCCAGCGCCGCCCCAGCGCGTCCTGCACGTCGACGTCGATCTTCGGGCCGTAGAAGGTGCCGTCGCCTGGGTTCAGGTCGAAGGCCAGGCCGTTGGCGCGAAGCGAATCTTGAAGAGCCCGCTCGGCGGCCGCCCATTGCGCGTCGGTGCCCAGGGATTTCTCCGGGCGTGTCGACAGCTTGAAGTACGCCTCGAGCGTGAAGGTCTTGTACCAGTCGCGAACCAGCTCCAGCATCGCGGTGATCTCGTCCTGGAGCTGATCGGGCCGGCAGAAGATGTGCGCGTCGTCCTGCGTGAACTGCCGGACGCGGAGGAGCCCGGTGAGCGTGCCGGAGCGCTCGTTCCGGTGCAGTCGTCCCATGTCGGCGAAGCGCAGCGGGAGATCGCGGTACGAGCGCAGGGCGTGGCGATAGACCAGTGTGTGCTCCGGGCAGTTCATCGGCTTGAGGCTGAAGAGCTGCTCCTCGACCTCGACCATGAACAGGTTTTCCCGGTAGTAGTCCCAGTGCCCCGACTGCTCGTACAGCCGCTTGTTGACGAGGATCGGCGTGGAGATCTCCTGGTAGCCCCGCGCGTCGAGGTTCTCGCGGACGAACCGCTCGAGCTCGCGCACCACCGTCCAGCCGTTGGGCAGCCAGAACGGCGCGCCGGGCGAGACATCGTGCAGCTCGAACAGATCGAGCTCGCGCCCGAGCTTCCGGTGGTCGCGCTTCTTGGCCTCCTCGAGCCGCCACAGGTGCTTGTCGAGCTCGTCCTTGGTGAGCCACGCGGTGCCGTAGATGCGCTGCAACATCGGGTTCCGCTCGTCGCCGCGCCAGTAGGCGCCGGAGGACGAGAGGAGCTTGAAGTGCTTCACCTGCCCCGTCGAGGCCACGTGCGGCCCGCGGCAGAGATCGATGAAGTCACCCTGGCGGTAGAGCGACACGCGCGGAGCGTCGATTCCCTCGAGGATCTCGACCTTGAACGGTTCGCCGCGCTCGCGGAAGAATCCGATCGCATCCTGGCGCGACATCTCCTGGCGCTCGAACGGATGATCGGCCTTCGCGATCTCCCGCATGACCGCCTCGATCTTCACGAGGTCGTCGGGGCTGAACGGCTCCGCCTTCGCGAAGTCGTAGTAGAAGCCGTCCTCGATCGACGGTCCGATGGCCACGCGCACTGCGGGAAACAGCCGCTTCACCGCCTGCGCCATCACGTGCGAAGTCGAATGGCGCAACGTCGCGAGCGGCGAGGGATCGCAGTCGAAGTCGCCGGTCAGCTTGAGATGCCGCTCTTCTTCAGACAGTGGTGCGCTCGTCTTCGTATTGGGTTGGTAGGCTCGGGCGGTTTCGAACCGCCGACCTCCTCTGCGTCAGAGAGGCGCTCTCCCACTGAGCTACGAGCCTATCCAAGAGTGACGCCCATGCTACATGCGCCGCAGCGAGACTGTCAAGACAAGGTCCCGGAATTACAAGCGTTTCAACGAAGGATGTTCGTGAGCGAGCTTTCGACCAGCACGTACTGGAACGCGGCCTGGATCTTCACCCCGGCACTCCCGGACTTCGCGGTCGCCATGAGCGAGGCCGGCACCGGCGGAAACGGCGAGGCCAGCTTGATGGCGTTCACCGCGTAGTCGTCGTAGATGTCGTAGCCCGACTGCAGCGCCACCTCGAGCATGGGCACGCGACCATCTTTGAGGATGCCGAAGACCACCACGAGCCGGGCCGACTTGTAATCGCAGTGCCCGGTGGCGGTGTCCTTGATGCACGGATAGCCCCACTTCTCCTTGATCATGCGCCGGATGCGATCGAGGTAATCGTTGAACTTCGGATCGGTCGAGTCCAGCGGGATTGGCTCACCCTCGATGCCCGACCACCCCTCACCCCGGCCCCCGGGGCCGGCCGGACCGGGTCCGCCCCGGCGCAGCGCCTTGCGGATGTCAGGCGGCGCGGGCGCGGATTCGGGCACTGCAGCCACCCGGGGTGGCGCCGGGCTCGGCGGCGGCGCGACCTCGCGCGGAGGCTCGGGGACACGGGCCGGCTCGCTCGGTGGAGCCGGCTCGGCGGCCTTCTCCGGAGCCGAGGCCACTCGGGGCAGCTCGCCGGACGGCGATTCGGGCGCGACGGGCGCCGGTGCCGGCCGTTCAGGGGCCCGCGGCTCGGGGCGGCTCGGCGGCGATGCCGGCTTCGGGGGCGGCGCGGCGACCCGAGGAGCGGGAGGCGTCGGCTGCACCCTTGGCGCCGGCGGCGCCGGCTTCTGGCTTTCGGCCGGCGAGCCGCGCTGAGCCGGCTCGTCAGCCTGGGGTAGCTCAACGAAGAGCGGCTCCCCCCGCTTGACGGTGTACATGCCGGACGGGCTTCCCACCCAGAGCAGGGCGGCCAGGATGGCGAGGTGGATCGCCAGGGACACGGCGACCCCCGCAAAGGGGCGCTCCCGCAACTGCTGCCATGCCTTGGCGAGCATCTTCACGATTATAGACCCTGGCCTGTTACAGATCCCGGTCCACGGCCTGGGCGATCCGCCGCACGCGTTCCATCAGCGCGGCGAAGCGCTCCGGCTTGAGCGACTGCGGGCCGTCGGACATGGCCTCTTCCGGCTTGGGATGTACCTCGATGATGAGCCCGTCCGCGCCCGCCGCCACCCCGGCCATCGCCATCGGCTCGACGAGGTCCCAGTGCCCCGTCCCGTGGCTCGGGTCGACCACGACGGGAAGGTGCGAGAGCTTCTTCACCACGGGCACGGCGTTCAGATCGAGCGTGAAGCGGGTAGCGGCCTCGAAGGTGCGGATGCCCCGCTCGCAGAGAATCACGTTCGGGTTGCCCCGCGCCAGTACGTACTCGGCCGACAGGAGCCACTCCTGGATCGTCGTCGCCATGCCGCGCTTGAGCAGGACCGGCTTGCCGATCTCGCCGACGCGGCGGAGCAGCGAGAAGTTCTGCACGTTGCGCGCACCGATCTGGAGGATGTCGGCGTACTCGGCCACGAGATCGACCTTCTCGGGCTCCATGACCTCGGTGACGATCGGCAGCCCCGTCTCGCGCTTCGCCTCGGCCAGAAGCTTCAGCCCTTCGTCCTCGAGCCCCTGGAACGCGTAGGGCGACGTGCGCGGCTTGAACGCGCCGCCGCGCAGGATCCGAGCGCCGCCCGCCTTCACCGCCGCGGCGGAGTCGAGCAGCTGCAGGCGAGACTCGACCGAGCACGGCCCCGCCATGACCACGATCGACCGCCCGCCGATCGTCACGTCGCCCACGCGCACCTCGGTCGATTCCTGACGGACCTCGCGGCTGGCGAGCTTGTAGGGCTTGAGGATCGGCGTGACCGACTCGACGCACGCGATCGACTCGAGGCTCCTGAGCCGCTCCTTCCCGCGATCGTCGCCGACCGCGCCGATCACGGTCCGCAGGGCGCCGCGGATCGTGTGGGGGCTGTAGCCCATCGCAGTGATCCGCTGGCAAACGTCCGCGACTTCGGTCTCCGTGGCTCCCGACTTCAGCACGATGATCATGACCAGGCTCCTTTCCGGTTTTTGCGCATAAAACACGAAAGGCCGCGGGGAGGACCCGCGGCCTGGTATGCGTCCGGCGCCGCGGGCTTTTCGGTCCGCCCGCGGCGCCCTGCTCAGATCAAGTCAAGGCGCCCGAGCGGACCTCGGTGAAGTAGAAGTACCCGAAGAACCCGAAGAGGCGCGTCGTGTTGCTCATGATGTGGCGAAGAGTCTAGCGAGCCCCGCCGCCGCCGTCAAGGGGCGGCTTCTAGGCCTTGCCACGGGCCTTGGCCTTGCCCCGGCTCGTGCCGTGCTTGTGCAGCCGCTTGATGATGCGGTCGCGGTAGTAGTAGAGCGGCAGGCACAGCGCGACGACGAGCGCCAGGAACGCGACCGCGTAGATGTACTGCTGCTCGGCCACGTGCGCGCCGAAGTACGACGACACCCACGTGCCGGGGATGCGCGCGATCGTCGAGGTGATCGCGAAGATCCAGAAGGGCACCGGGCTGATCCCGAACAGATACGAGACGATGTCCTTCGGGAATCCCGGCACGAGATAGACGATAAAGCAGATGATCGCGCCCTCGGCTTCGAGGATGAAGGTCATCCGGTTCCAGTGGTGCTCGCTGAGCCAGGGCCGCACCAGCGGCTCGCCCCACTTGCGGCCCACCCAGAAGCAGAAGAGCGTGCCGATGGTCAACCCGATCGTCGAGTAGAGCAGCCCGAGCCACGTTCCGAACAGCGCGCCGCCGACCGGGCCGGTGATCTCGCCGGGAATCGGCGAGATGATCACCTGCAGGGCC
>Ga0075418_10009456_pt1 | contig 10930 bp, 7 predicted proteins | sample SoiMetdeltSBSDD2_FD_81776 | JGI IMG/M metagenome (GOLD analysis project Ga0075418, IMG submission 81776) | Bulk soil microbial communities from a Populus tree surrounding site in Tennessee, USA - Soil MetaG P. deltoides SBSDD2 | ecosystem: Environmental > Terrestrial > Soil > Tree plantation...
CCGCAGCCGTCCGGTGTGATGGTGAGTGGTCGAGCCAGTGCCCAGCTGACATCACATGATCGACCAGGAGCTGCACGAACTGCCGGTTGGACTTGATTAAGTCCTCATGGACAGTCAGTACGCAGCAGATGTAGGTGGGCCAGACGTCGCGCGTCATGTAGAGGATACGCGCATACCCGTCCATCTCTGACTTGGCCCCAAATGGCTCCCCGGTGGCATAAGCGTCCACGGCATTGGCGAGGAGCGCTGCCGGCATGTCTGGCGGCGCAATCTCAACGAGCGTCACATCGCCCGTCTGGAGTCCATGCTCTTTCATAAGCCGCCGGACGAAGATGTGGTCCACTGCGAAGCGGCTCGGGATGGCGACGCGTTTACCCTTGAGGTCGGCGAAGGTCCGGTATACCGACTCCTTCCGCACCATAATCACCGCGCCGGAGCGATGCCCAAGGGCCACGATCCGTGCCGGGATACCCTTGTCGGCCAGATCCATGGCCATGGGTGCGGTCAGCATTGCCGCCTTAGCCTGCCCGGCGATGAACGCCTCTTTCAGCTCCGGCCAACCGCTGTACCGTATGAACTGCGCGATCTGCGGGACCTTCGGGTTCCCCTGTGCGTAGGCTAGTGTGGAACTACCAGCAGGGGTCGTCCCGCTTGACGGTATCCCCCTCTCTGGTACACCTACAATCTCGGGGTGCATCGCCTTACAGGCGATCGGAACCGTGAGATTTCAGGTGACAGGTAGGGCGCCGATTTGCAGCAGCTCCTGCACACCATTGATGGTGTGCCCGGCTCTGTCTATAAGCCACCAGGCGGTGGAAACGCAGAGGAGCCACCCGCACACGCAACCCCCGAGGAGCCATGGGCGGTACCTCTTCCAAAAGGCGTGAAGGAAGGCTTGCAATGGTCTTGCTCCCCCTTGCCGAGTGCTCTCAAAGTTAGTTCAGCTTGCTGAACAGCTGGGCCTGCCGCTCCTCTCTGGGCCGATACAGAGAGGGTCCTGTCACCAGCGGCACAAAGGCCGCGGCCTCACGGGCACCAAACCCGCTGTAGCCATGGGTTGTAATCGCCCACCGCCACTGCCACCCCTAAGGCTATATGTCTCTCAGAGGTTCCTATTGTGAGCAAAGCCTGCCAGTGGAACAATAGCCCTAGAGATGCAAAAGGTGGTTACATGGGGGACTAATTTGTGCTCCCCTTCTGAGCTCCCACTGCGCGTGGTACTTAGGCGCCTGAGGGCACTGCCGTCAGCAGGCGGTGCATACGCTCCAGCCCGTTGCACATCGCAATAGCATAGAAAAGATCAGTGAGTTCCGGGTCGCCGTATCCGTAGGTGGCGCGGAGGGCCGCTACCATCGCATCGGTAGTACGCACAGCATAGCGTGTGCCGACAAACACCAGGGCGTTAAAGGGGTCAGAGGGCAGCGGGTGAAACCCTGTGGCTTCGGCTTCTGCAGAAGGCAGAGCGTGAGCGACGCCTTGCGTCACACGGGCGAGCATCTGGGGGTTGAGCTGACGGACAACACGCGCTATTGAGAGCAGAAACCCCGCCACATTCGGGACGTGGTGCAGTGCTTGATAGCCGGCGGGTAAGGGACCAAGGACTGCCTCAGTTTCCACAAGCACTGCCTCAGTATCGGCCTCGACCTCTTGATTCCTGAGGTCAACCACATACTTTAGGAGCCATCCCGCAAATCGTATTCCAAACCATCGCAGCCAGCGCCACTGTGGCTGGATCATGGGCAGGTCGCTGCTGATACCTACCAGATCCGCCATCCGATTCAGACAGTGGAAGGCGGCCAGCACCGCGACGATTTCAAGACTTCCGGATATTCCGAAGAGCGCCACAATTTCCTGCAGATCTGCCGGTTCGAGATGGGCTGGAGCGGCAACGCTCTTGTGTACCAGTGTGGTGATGGCACGTTCACCCGGAGCCAAGGCCTCCCACCGGATTTCTCTTTCGACTATCTGCTGTACGTAGCCCGCTCCCATACCCGCAGCCTGCAGGAGCGCTGCATGCGCCGTTACGCAATAAAAGCACGCGTTTTCGCGGGAGACGAGTGCCGCCACAAACTCTCGGACGGTGCGGGGCAGTCGTCCTCCCCAACCGACATAGTAATAGCCTCTGGCCACATCTTCGATAAACTCTGGGCGGTGCGCAAAGCATTGCATGATCTGCACCACCATAGGTGGTTTAAGGGCACATTGCCACAGCTCCGCCACCTTGTCGTAGGCCTGTCGCAGTTCAGGAGGCGCGGTATGTAATGGGATGAGCCTGATGCGAGTCATCGTCTGTGCAGCAGCGCCATCGTAGCTTGTCCCCAACCTTTACTCATTGTCCGCCCCCACGATGTCACTATTGGCCGGCCCGTTGAGCCCATGTCCAAGCGCATCAAAGCGGGAGCCGTGACATGCGCAGTCCCAGCTTTTCTCAGCAGAGTTCCAGACGGCGACTCACCCCAGATGCTGACAAATAGCTTGATGTTGCTCCCGTTCGGAAGCTCCCAGGCTGTTTACCAGATCTGAGGTTGTGGATGACATCAACTCCAGGGAAGTGCCTGGTAGCCACTGTGGAACGCGCGGTCCAGTTTGCGAGTGCTTCGATGTCCACAATCTCAGAAGGCTTCCACGCGCTGCCATCGGCTCTTCTTGTAGACTTCTTCCCAACCGGCCTTTCCCTCGGTGATGCGGATAGTGGTGTTGATCGGCGGCCGCTCAATGCTTTGCCGAGTTCCACTGGGCCAGAGAATCTCCAGCAGGTTGGCTGCACGCAGGGGGCCTAAGCCAAAGTGCTGCTCATAGGGAAGGTAGCCGAAACCAGTGCCACCGCTGACGAGGCGGTGCTGGGTCCGACCACCGGCCAGCAGCATGACGCGCGCTCCGACTGCGTTCCGGTTGCTCCTCGTCCCGACGAGGCGAACGTTCAGGTAATTGCCCGGAAGCGTCTTGGGCCGGAAGACAGAGTTTGGTAGCAGGTCCCCCGGGTAGGCCCCACCAGAGGCCAGGATCAAGCACAGCCGTCCGTCTCCGTTCAGGTCTGCCATGTTAACACCGTGCCCCTTGCCGGTGTAGGGCAGCCCCGCGGCGAACGTCACATCCTTAAATTTGCCGGTCGCGTCGCCTTCCAACAGGATTGCCGGCTGGGTGTGATCCATGTGAGGATCGCCGTTTCCCAGCATCAGGTCGAGATTGCCATCGTTGTTGTAGTCGCCGACGTTGCCGCTCATCGTTCCCCAGCAGCCGGTGAGTCCCAGCTCACGGTTTTTGATCGTGAACGTGCCATTGCGATTGTTGTGGAAGATGCGCATCGGATGTCCGTCCGGGGGACCATTGCCATGGAACAGGGTATAGAGGACATCGGGTTCCGGTGACCAGACAAACTGCACGATATCGAGCCAGCCGTCGTTGTCGTAGTCGCACCAGAGCGATACGCCGCCGAACGCCAGAACGTCGACCCCGGCCTCGCGGCTCACGTCGGTGAAGGTCCCGTTGCCGTTGTTGTGGAACAGTTGGGCACGGCCGACCCCGTTGCTGAGGAAGAGGTCAGGGTAGCCGTCGTTGTCGTAGTCTCCCCACGCGGCGCCGGTCGTCGGGGAGATGGTGTGCAGTCCCGCCTCGCGCGAAACTTCGGTGAAGGTGCCGTCGCCGTTGTTGCGGAAGAGAAGGTTCGGGGTCTTGCGATCGAAGACGTTCCCGAGGTTGCAGCACACGAACAAGTCGAGGTTCCCGTCACAGTCGTAGTCGACCCACTGGGCCGTGAACTGCGGTCCCCAGAGTCCTACGCCCGCCTCGGCGGTCGCGTCCGTAAAGGTGCCGTCGCCGTTGTTCCGATAGAGCTTAGAGTGGCCGACGTAAAACCCCATGCGGGTGATGAACACGTCGTCGAACCCGTCATTGTTGTAGTCGCCGACGGCTACGCCAAATGTCTCGACCTCGCGCTCCAGCCCAGAACCTTGGGTGACCTCGGTAAACGTGCCGTCGCCATTGTTGCGGTAGACGTTCATGCCTCCGTGGTTGGACGCGAGCATCACGTCCAGGTAGCCGTCTCCGTCTATATCGAATACCGCAGTCCCACGGTTGGCGCCGATCTTGTCCAGTCCCATCTGCGTGGCGACATCTTCGAGTTCTACGGAGGGTCGATACTTGCCGGATCTCACCTCAGCTCGAAGCGCTTCCGGGAAGCCTGCCGGATATCCGCCGGAGCGTTGAGCCGCGAGCCACGTCCAGTACCGGGTCCGGTCGCTGGAGGGATTCAACACGAGGGACTGCGCGCCGTCTTTAAGCGCTTCACCGAACCATCCAGCGCGGTAGTTTGCGACCAAACGTTCGTGCAGCGCTTCAGCGCGAGACTCCGGAGTGCGTGCAGCGATCTCGAACTCGTGTACCGCCTCCTTGTAGCGTCCAAGCTTCGTGTAGATCTGTCCCAGCTTGATGCGGGACCGGGCATCGCCGGGCACCCGGCGCATGCGGTCGCGGAGATAGTCGGCATATTCCTTCGTACTGGAGACTGACGAACACGTGGATGTCGGCAAACGAATCCGCCATATAGGCCGCGAAAGGTAGGAATTGCCCCGGTCCCACCACCTCTGCAGTGTGCAGCGCCCTTAGTCCCTGCTCCGTCAGGAGTGTAGCAAGGGACAGAGGCAGATCGAACGGCAAAGTCAACCACTGTTTCGGGTCACTCCAGTCGAGCCCGGCGAAGCTGCGCTGCACCGATGTCATCGCTCCCTGGAGAATCCACGGCAGTTCGCGTGCATCGAGCGGGGTCGTCCAGAGGATCCAGCCAAGCCGGTTCGCGAGATCGGCGGTCGCGAGGTCGACGGTCTGAGGCCCCTCGACCGGAGGGGCCGCGGGGTAGTACGGGGTCTCCCGTCCCGCAATCTTGTCCACCGCGCTCTGCATGGAACGCAGCGTCGCATTGGTTACGGACAGGCTCGCCTCCACCATTTCCGCTGTGAGGCGAAAAAGGGCATCCAGTAGCTGAGCCATGTGGCAGTCACTCCCTACTCATGCCGCAGCTTACTTTGACTGCTTTGTGTGCCTTACGAGGATTCTCGATCAATGCAACTCCCTTCTGGGTCTCTCATGCTTCCTGCGCCGTTGATTGCACCCCCTCTCAGCGGGAGGCCAACGATGGACCCAGGTGAGGAGCCGGGCACACGCAAGGTGGCTGTGCTCCGCCTCGAAACCTGAGCCCTGCCTGAGCTGCTCGGCACAGCCCTACTGCAGCGCGTGGTTCACCCTCCCGACTGCATTGTTTCCCCTCTGCGTCTCTGAAGATGAAACATAGTACACCAGTAAGCATACTGGTACCATAGTTTTTTGTGGTCTATTGACCTCCGTCAGAGAGCATAGATGTTTCCGATCTACTGTGGGACGACAAAAGCCGCTCGGGCTGCTCAGGGCAGCAGGATGCCACACCAGAACTGACTCCCAGGAGAGCCAGGTCTGTCTAGTTACTGGCTTCTGCGTTCCGAGCCAGGATGTTAAGGGGTCTTGCCCTATTTCTTTACTTGACCTTTTGAGCAAATAGTATAGATTTAGGCTCACAAATCCAGGCTTACGAACCCGATGATGTGGTGGGTAGATACTCCTAGAGGCTCCAATACTGTCCTGAGGAATCAGGCATTTCATAGTAGAAACCTCGTCTACCTGCGTGGGGTCTGCTGAGGACTCAGGGGGCATGGTTGCAAGCAGAGGGGGCATGTGTGTGTAGTGAGACCGCAGCGCTGTGAAGGAGTGTTATGACAACATGGTTCGATTCTATGTTGCGCATCTCTGCCCAGGTCGCTGAGAGTGGTATAGGGATAATGGATTCGGCGATGCAGACCCTGCAGTCTACCGTCGGCCAGCTGACAGGCGTCGCGCCCGCCAAGCAACAGAGCTTGGCCGATTTCAACTTCTCCGACCCGCGCCAATGGCTCACGCTACCGTTGCAGTTGCCCCTGTCTCTGGGTACTCTGGCGACTCGGCTGAGCCTGCAGATGCTGCATGCCGCGTCTAAGGAGCCCGTGAGTGCCGCAACCGTTACCGTGTCGCCACAGCACATCGGCGCTTCTGTCCCTGCCTTCACGCTGCCTGACCTATACGGAGTCCAGCGGACATTGACCTCATTTCTCGAGGAGAAAAAGGGCCTCGTGGTCGTGTTCTGGTCCGAGACCTGCTCGCACTGCATGCGGTATGATCCCTATCTCAATACATTCGCCTCACGGCATCCGGACATTGGCCTGGTCGCCGTGGCTTCCCGGCACGGGGAAGCAGGCGAGCAGATCCGGGCTACGGCGGTAGCCCGGCACCTGACGTTTCCCATCCTCCATGATGCTTCCGGCACGGTCGCTCGGCAGTGGTTCACGCAACAGACACCGCGGGTCTTCCTGCTCACTCCTGATCTCAGGCTGTTGTATCGCGGCGCCATCGACAATTTTAAATATCCCCAGGATCCTGATTATCAGGCCTATCTGGAGCCGGCGATCGATGCTTTTCTGGCCGGCAGGCCCATAGAAAGGACTGAGACCGCCAGCTTTGGGTGTGCTGTCGAGTCGGTGTATTACGTCCTGCCGAAGCCGCTCGCCTAAGAATCCCAGGGCGTATGGTCGCAGGCAGGGGGGCATGCACATGTGCAGTAAGGGCCGCAGCGCCGTAAGGGAGTGTTATGACGACATGGTTCGATTCTGTGTTTCGTATCTCCGCCCAGGTCGCTGAGAGTGGTATAGTGATGATGGATTCGGCGATGCAGACCCTGCGGTCTGCCGTCGGCCGGCTGATAGGCGTCGCGCCCGCCCGCCCCCCGGTGCATCCGCCTCTGGGGGGCCCTGAAACACTTGATGAAGCCATCGCGGACCTGGGCAACCGCCTGACGCGAATCGCCTGGACGACTCCCTGGCAACCAAAATATGCTGCGGAGGCGGGACGCGAGCTCATGTTTTCTCTGCAACAGAGTTTTGCCGGTCTCGACCTCTCCGACCTGCGTCAATGGCTCACGCTACCGCTGCAGTTGCCCCTGTCCCTGGGCTCCCTGGCGACCCAGCTAAGCCTGCGGATGCTGTATACCGCAGATGTGGTGGGTCCCGACAATGTCCCCGGCTTCGCGTCCTACATGCTAGATTCGTTTACCGATATTCACGTCATGGTCAGTCTCCAGTATAAGGAACAGCTGGCCCGGTACCAGAGGGAGCTGGAAAGCCATCCCGATGACCATGCCGTCAGGTTGAAGCTGGGCAAGCTGTATATGAAGTTGGGACTCTATCCGGAAGCAGTCAGGGAGCTGGTCCAGGCGGCGACTGATCCAGCCCTGCGGGCCGAAGCGCTGAGTGAAGCTGCCGTGGCCAGTTACCGCGGGGGTGATTATCAACATGCGATAGAACATGCGGTTGGCTCCCTGCACTGTGCCCCCGACAGCGCGCGCACGCGCTTCTGGCTGTGGCTGGCGGCACAGCAACTCGGCGGGTATCCGGCAACGGTGCCGGAGCCATATCGGATCGAGGTGCAAGTCGGGCACGACACGCCAAGCGTGGAATTTGAAGACGTGGCTGTACACATCGGTCTTGACAAAACGGCTGCCGGTCGGGGTACGGCCATTTTCGACATCGATGGCGATGGGTACCTTGACGTCATCATCTCCTCAGCACAAGCCGGCTGCTCGGTATACCATAACAACGGGGACGGGACCTTCACCGACGTGACTATCGGCTCCGGCCTCGAAGAGTGCGTCAACACGTTCATCGTTGCCGTCGGCGACTATAACAACGATGGGTTCGATGATCTCTACATTACCCGGCTCGGCTTCTACGTAGGCGAGTGCATGCTGTGGCGGAATAATGGCGACGGCACGTTCACTGACGTGACAGCCGAGGCCGGGGTCGCATGCTGGGGACCGAGTTTTACCGCCCAATGGGTTGACTATGATTGCGATGGCTATCTCGATCTCTTTGTCGCAAACAATCTGGCCGGCGCATTCGACCGGAAGAATCCGAATCGCCTGTTTCACAATAACGGCGATGGCACCTTTACCGAGGTGTCCGTGCAAGCCGGCCTGGACACGATGGTCCCGACTGTTGGGGTTGCCTGGGGCGACTACAACAACGATGGCTATCCCGATCTGTTTCTGAGCAGCGGTGTGGGGCGGTCGCAACTGTTTCACAATAATGGGGATGGAACGTTTACCGATGTGAGCCGCGAGGCGGGTGTGGATGCGATTTTGTTCGGTTCCATGGCGTTTTGGTGTGATTATGACAACGACGGCTGGCTGGACCTGGTGCAGTTCACCTGGTCCCCCGAAGAGCACGTTTTGTATACCCTGATGCATGGCGAGGGCCCTCCAGAAGGCCGGCCCATGCGCATCTACCACAATAACCGCGATGGCACGTTTAGCGTGAAAAACCGGGAACTCGGGCTTACGGGCTGCTGGGGTACCATGAGCGGCAATGCCGGTGACTTCAATAATGATGGTGCGATTGACTTCCTGCTCGGCAATGGTGATCCGCATATGAACCGCACAGAGCCGCAAATTCTGCTGGAGAACGACGGCACAGGCAGGTTCAGGAATGTGACATTTGCCGCCGGATTTCCTTTGCTCGGGAAAGGGCATGGCGCCAATATGGCGGACCTGGCGGGTGATGGAAGATTATGCCTGATGATCGCATCGGGCGGAGCCTATCCGGGCGACTTGCTCACGACATCGGTGTTCCGTCCCACCCGGCTGCCAGGCAACTATTTGAATGTCCGGCTGGTCGGGACCAAGAGCAATCGCAACGCCATCGGAGCCCGGGTATGCCTGCAGGCGGGTGGCAAAAGCCAGCACAGGCTCGTGGGTGGTGGCAGCGGTTTCGGTTGTCTGCCGTATGAACAGCATTTCGGCCTCGCCGCACTCCGGGAGGCTGACGCGCTCGACATCGTTTGGCCCAGCGGGTTGACACAGCGCATTGAACGTCCGCCCGTCAACACCACGATTCGGATCACTGAAGGCCAAGCCGGCTGGGAAGAGGTCTACCCACCAAAAAATGCGCCTTAGTGCTGCGGCCGTATCAGACTCCACGACACAGAACGCACCCGCACCGGCAGTCAGGGTGCCGCATGAGCAACTCTCCGCTTCAGGCTAGCACAAAAAGGATTATACTCGGAGCTGTATACTACTTCTCCGTAGCCAGTGGCAGATCAAAGATTGAGCGGTCATGTAGACACCAGCTCACCAGAAAAGAAATACCCCGGCTATGAGCCTGGAAGCAGGATCATGTAGTAGCAGCCGCCGGCGCTGGAACCGAACGTAATGGCGGTGGCCATCATCTTCAATAGCAGCAGAACTATGCAGCTTCGGCTTCACGCTCAGGGAGCTCTATCGAGTCGCCAAGGCCCGCGAACACATAGCGCTCTCCGAACACTTCGCTCAGTGCTGCAAAGGCCGGCTCGCCCGTGCAATGTCCCGGTGCGATACGCTCGACACGCCATTCGTCGCGAAGCGCGTTGGCAATGCGCCGAATTTCTTGCTCCTGAGTCAGAACGAGGTGGAGTCCACCGAAGATACAGAACACCCGTTCTTCAATTTGCCGTGACGCGTTCAGAATGTTTTCGATACCCGGGTGTGAACAGCCAGCGACGACAACCAAGCCGCGTCGCGTTCGGATGCCAAGAGAGATTTCGGGCATTTCGCGTGTACCCGGTATATCGGATATGACAGGGATGAGCCAGACCCCAGGGGATACCTCGGTCAGCTGCTTGATCCACACGAACTTCGCGTCGGGCCATGGGCTGCCATGCGGAATCGTCTCCGGCGGCTTCCCATCGTAGTACTGCATGTGAGCAGGCAGGGCATGACACCGCGGATAGAAGCTCCCCGGCAGGCTGGAGCCGAACACGCCGTACGTCTCTGCCGGGGCGTAGATGGCAATCTCGGGATGGACCTGCAGGAGGTGATTGAGCCCACTCGTATGGTCGCCGTGCCGGTGCGAGATAACCGTGAAATCGAGGTGCCGTAGGTCGACTCCCATTGCTGCAGTGTTCTCTGCCAAGGTTCGGGCACTATTGCCAGTGTCGAAGAGAATGCGCTGGCCGTTGAACTCGATCAGTGCCGCAAAGCCCCACTCCTTTCTCAACACCGAGGGCTTGCCGAATGAGTCGTGCAGAATTGTGATACGATTCTCTGTCATTCTCCCTCCCCCAAATCCCAACTCGCCGCCCCACAGCAAGTGGCCGAATGCCAGCCCCAGATTCCTCAGAATCACGTTCTCGCTGGGACTGAGCCAGAAGATAGAGACTGGCTTGATGTAAGTTGACTATTGTAGCAGCGCATTCGGTCCGTGAGGCAATGACTCTGCGGATACAAAAAGGGTGTAAGAGGGGGACTAATTTTCGCTATCATACCTTGCTATGGATGTTTAGGCGCGGAGGTGTCTTAGACCGTGCTCGGCACAGCCCTATAACATCAGAGCTTGAGCAGAGTATCGGCTTGCGTCGGGGCTTTTCGTATGGCACGATAACAACGGAAGGTGTCACTTATCCCCCCACCGCAGGGGTCAACTCGCCCCAAAGTGACTACACATGCACGTGTGCAACAGAGCCTGCGCCTATGATGTCATTTCCTGCCGCGTTTCCCTTTGCTCTGCTCCAAGCTGTAGCCATGTGTATCGCACAGCTGTTGGCTGGCTTCTCGTTTGCGCTCTCGCTGCACGTGGCGCCCTCGCTGTTTGCTGTGGCCACGGTGGAGCAGTACTACCGACGCACCCGCGGTCTCGACGTGGTGTGGCTCCTCGGAGCCTCTGTCTGGACGGGCATCGCCTGCGGCGCGCCCACGCCGTACTGGTATACGTCCGGGACCGCTGGAACGCTCCGGGTGTTCACGGCCCTGCTGTGTCTGGGGACGATCGGTTTCCAGGCGTGGGCGCGGGGGGTGTACGCACGCGCTTTGGCGCGCATTGTGGTGCCCTTACGGGCCCAGGAG
>Ga0075418_10009458_pt1 | contig 10930 bp, 8 predicted proteins | sample SoiMetdeltSBSDD2_FD_81776 | JGI IMG/M metagenome (GOLD analysis project Ga0075418, IMG submission 81776) | Bulk soil microbial communities from a Populus tree surrounding site in Tennessee, USA - Soil MetaG P. deltoides SBSDD2 | ecosystem: Environmental > Terrestrial > Soil > Tree plantation...
ACCTTGACCCGCAGGTAATCGGGCTTGGGCGGGAGCTGGTGGATGAGCAGCAGCCACTGTGCCTCGCCGGCCGGCGCCATCTCGCCTCCGATTCACTTGATTCCATGCAGCTGATTCAACTGTATCATCCGAGCGAGGGGGAGACAAGTCCGGATGCGCATCACCTGCCCGCGGTCGGGGGCACGAAGGTTCCCCCGCAGTCCGGACTAACTCCTTGTCGTACAGATACTTGATGGAGAAAAAATGCGCCGCCGAAGTTGCGCGGCCGGCTCGCGTCGGGCGGTGCTAGACTCTTTTTCTCGCTGGCGCTCGTTGTGGCGGTCTCGCTCGCAGGCCATTCTTTCTGGCTGTGCCGTGCCAGGACGGTCGCGCTTCTTTATCGGTCCGGGAGCCCCGAAGCAGAAGTAGAGGAGAAAACATGAGCCATCCCAAGCATGTCCCCGGCACGTTCTCGTGGTTCGAATGCGGCACCACCGACGCCGCCGCGGCGAAGAAGTTCTACACCGGTGTCTTCGGCTGGAAGACCATGGACATCCCCATGCCCGGCGATGCCGGTGGTTTCTACACGCTGCTCAAGCAGGGCGACGAGGACATCGCCGGGCTCTATCAGTTGGATGGGCCGATGTTCGCCGGCGTTCCCTCGCACTGGATGACCTACGTCACGGTGGCGAACGTGGACGAGAGCGCCGCCAAGGCGCGTTCGCTCGGTGGCAGTGTTCTCATGGACCCGATGGACGTTCCCGGTGTGGGCCGCATCGCCGCCATCAAGGATCCCACCGGTGCGACCATCTCCCTGTTCAAGCCCGGCGAGCACCCGGGGGCGGCGAAGCTGGAGACCGGCGGCTTCGGCTGGAGCGAGCTGGCCACGCGGGATACGAAGGCGGCCAAGCTGTTCTACACCGAGCTCCTCGACTGGAATGCCAAGGAAGACACCGGCCCCATGAAGTACACCGAGTTCCAGGTCGGCGGCACGTCGGTCGGCGGCATGATGGAGATGACACCGCAGCACGGGAACGCCCCGCCGCATTGGCTGCCCTACGTGATGGTGACGGACTGCGATGCCGCCGCGGCCAAAGCGACGAAGTTCGGCGGGAAGCTCCTCGTGCAGCCCACGAGCATTCCCAACGTGGGTCGCTTCTCGGTGATGCAGGACCCGACGGGGGCCGTGCTCGCCGTGATCAAGCTCGAGCACAAGCCTGCGGCTCGGTGAGAGCCGCACGCCGGGGAACGGAGCGGATCTGAGCCGCCGTACGCGCATCGCCTTGGTGCAGCAACGCGCCACGATGGACCTCCAGGCCAACCGACGACGGGGCCTGGAGGCCGTCGAGGCGGCGGCGCGTCGCGGCGCCCAACTGGTTTGCTTCGCCGAGCTGGGCTTCGACCCCTTCTATCCACAGACGACCGCCACGCCGGAGATCCTGACCTTGGCGGAACCCGTGCCCGGGCCGACGACGGCGGAATTCTCTCGCCTCGCCGCCGACCTGGGTGTGGTCATCGTGCTCAACCTCTTCGAGCGCGATGGCGCCAGCACCTACGACACCTCACCCGTCATCGATGCGGACGGGACTCTCCGCGGCAAGACACGGATGGTCCACATCACCGACTACGCCTGTTTCCACGAGCAGGGGTACTACACACCGGGGGACCGCGGCGCCCCGGTCTTCGACACGGCTTGCGGCAGGATCGGCGTCGCCATCTGCTACGACCGTCATTACCCGGAGTACATGCGGGCGCTCGCTCTCGGTGGCGCCGAGCTCGTGGTGGTGCCGCAAGCAGGCAGCGTGGGCGAGTGGCCCGAAGGAGTCTTCGAAGCCGAGCTCCGCGTCGCCGCCTTCCAGAACGGTTACTTCACCGCACTCTGCAACCGCGTGGGGGAGGAGCCGAAGCTCACCTTCGCCGGCGCGTCGTTCGTCTGCGATCCCGCGGGCATCGTCGTGGCGCGCGCCGGCTCCGGCAGCGAGGAGATCTTGCTCTGCGACCTCGACCTCGGCGCCGTGGGGACCTCGCACGCGCGCCGGCTGTTCCTGCGCGATCGCCGCCCGGAGCTCTATCACGACTGGCTGGCGCGCAGCGGCCGAGGAACGGTGGAGAATGCCGGCGTCACTGATCCGGGAAGCGCGAGCGGATCGCCGCCGGTAGGGGCCCGTAGCCCTTCCAGTCCTTGAAGCCGTCGTGGTCGGAGGAGCCCAACCACGAGGGCTGGTTCTTCTCCTTCAAGTACTCCATCTCCAGGATCGGCATGGGAGGCTCGAGTTCGCGCAGATCGTCGAAGTTGATGTCCGGCAGGAAGGCCGGCAGACGGAGCCGCAGCCCCGGGATGTAGACGCGCACCCCCACGAGAGGTGTCTCCGGGACATCGACGGCAGGAACGGTGTGTCTGCCGTTGGTCCCGCCCGCATCGGACGAAACCTTCACCATCTCGGCGCCGACCGGTGAGAGAGGCGTCACCCAGTACATGAAAGCCATCGGCCGGTGCGTGCCCGACCGCCGCAGCCAGCCTCCCTGGATGTCGTGCACGAGGTAGAAATCGTAGGGAGCCGGCGGCCCCTCGATGCGGTCGTATTCCACCTGGAAGGTGTAGTGCGGTGCGAGGAGGACCTCGACCACGTCGTCCGTGGCGGTCGGCAGGTCCAGGCTGAGCAGACGCCGCGTCTTGCCTCCGACCGTGGCTTCCGTCACCCGCCAGCGCAGGCGCTTGCCACCGTGCGCTGACTGCCCTTCTCCCTTTGTTTCCACGTCGTAGTGCAAGCAGGCGCGCCCGAGTCCGAGTCGGACGCGCTCGAGTCGTGCGGCAGCGAACAGGAGGACGTCGGAATAATTCTCGTTCACGGCTCGCAGCGTGGCCTCGTCCGCTTCGTACACCCGCGTCCTGTCGCCGGCGAGGCGGATGAGATCCGGGTAGCCGTTGATCAGCGTGAGGCGGGCGACGAGATGGGCCGCACGCCGCGCCTCGTGCGTCTTGGGCGAGCCGTAATAGCCCGCCCGGAAGAGAGAATCGATGCGCGCGATCTGCGCCTGATTGGCCTGCGCCCGGGCCCCAGCCAGAGAATCGAGAAATGCCGGTGTGAGCCGCACGACGGGTACGGCGAGGTCACGGGCACAGAGCGGGCAGGTCGCGGGCGGATCGTAGGGTTCCACGGCGGCGTCGAGGGCCCAGGTAGGGGAGAGGAGGGCTCCGCCTGCAGCCAGGAGACACACGGCAACCGCGAGGACGGTGATGCGTGCGAAAAGCTGGGCTCTCCGAGCCCCTCGCTTCGAGCCCTGGAGGGATCCTGAGCTTGGCGCTTCCATCTCGACCTCGTCTCGCGACCCACCCGCCGGCGCCTAGTCGCATTCTAACTCATTGCCGCAGGTTGAGTTTTCTGCTTTCCAAGACCGCCCTCGAAGGCTGCATCGGTAAGAAATACAGGCTCGTCGTGTCAGGACGGGTCGCGGCCTCTAGAGACGACATCGACAGCGGCACGATGTCTCCGTACGCCCACTTGTTGTCGGGGGCTCCAGCCCGGGCGGCGGGAGGGAAGCGGACTGCAGTGCCCCATGGGGCCGCGAAGTGGAGTAGGAGTCCGTCTCCGCGGGCCGTGTGGCGCATGCGAGCCCACCCCCGCGGAGGACAATCGCAACTTCCGTACCGTCGCTAGATCAGGCGAACCCTGAAAGGAAGCGCTGTCAGGCGGGCCTCTGACATCTCGTCAGTTGGGGTCTGGCGAGTCTCCCTCGGCCCCAGGCGCTTTCTCGATTCGATTCGCCAGGGCCGAAGCGATCTCCGGCTGCTCGACGAGCTTTTCGATGAAGGTGCGGCTTGCTTGCACAACCATGGATTGAAGGTTGGCGAAAACGTTGTAGGCCAGCGGTGTCTCGCTGGTGAGTTCTTGCACGCGCACCAGGACCTTCCGCGCCATCGCTTGCACCTGTTCTGGATCCGCCGCGGGGCGGGCTCCAGGGGCCCGGAAGTGCACCACCGCTTCGAGGGGACGAGAGGAAGCTGCAGGATCACGCCGCTCCGCCAAGGCCGCAGCCGAGAGCTGACGCTTCAGCTCTTTGTGGATTCTCGCCATGCACGGACTCCGGGGGAGTTGCTGTCGCGAGTATATCACCGCGACCGCGACCGCCTCGGAGTGGTATGCCGGCGACCGCCGAGATCGCGGCCCATGAGCCGTTGCAGCGCCCGTTTGGCCACCGGCACACCTCGGCCCTGGCGGTCCACGGGGACGCCCTCGAGGCGGACGCAGGATTCGAAGATCGCCTTCTCCACCTGATTCGGCGTGGCCGCTGGTTTGGCTTCCCAGAGGAGTGCGGCCAATCCAGCGACGTGGGGCGTCGCCATCGACGTCCCCGACATGCTCTGGTAACCGCCGCCGGGCAGGGCCGAAACGACGCCGACGCCTGGGGCCAGCACATCGGGAACGACCGGGTCCTTCCGGCGCCGGAACCGGTCGCTGGAGGAGAAATCGGCCACGGTATCGTCTTCGGCGCTGGCGCCCACGGAGAGCGCCTCGGCGTAGTTGCCCGGTGAGCGGCTCGTGCCTGGACCCTCGTTGCCCACGGCGAAGACCGGGAGCACGCCGCGCTGCCGCAGGATCCGCGTCAGCTGCAGGAAGTCGTCCCAGAAGCCGGGAAAGCCGAGGGACATGCTGAGGACCTTGCACCCTTGGCCGACGACCCAGTCCATGCCGCCGAGGACGCGGGCGACGACGTCGCCACCCTCGATGACGAGGGCCGAGCACAGGTCCGCCTTCGGCGCCATGCCGATCGCCCTGCCGGCGACCGGCCGGCCGGCGATGGTTCCCGCGGTATGGGTGCCATGGTCCTGGGTGTCCCGGGGTGTCGCGTCTCGTGTCTTGCGGCCGAGCCAATCGAACTCGGCGAAGCTGACGATGGCGTCACGGAGCGCCGGGTGTTTGCCGTCGGCGCCCGTGTCCAAGTGACCGACGCGGATCCCCTTGCCGGTCAGGCCCTCTTTCCACAGCTCGGGGATGCCGAGGCGCTCGATGCCCCAGGTGAGCTTGTCGGTGAGCTTTGCCGACTTGCGGCTCACCGGGCGGATGAGGCGGAGCGGCGGCGCGCTCGCCACCCGTCGCACCCGCTGGTCACTGCGCAGCGCCGCGAGGCCGTCGCGGTTCACGGTGCCGAGAAGCACGCCCAGGTTGGGGTAGTAGCGCCCCGCGGGAACGGCGCCGCGGCGCGCGCCGACGGCGGCGGCGAGGGCACTCGTCTGGCTGTTCTCGAAGTGGGAGAAATGCTGGAGTACGGGCTCGCCCACGGCATCCGGCTTGAGAAAGACCAGGACGCTGGAAACGCCGTAGGCTTTCATCTCGTTCAACATCAGCTGGCTCATGACCGCCCTCCTGCCGTCGCGAGGTCCCGCCACCCCTCGTCTCGCCACACCGCCACGACCCGACCGGAAGACGAGACCTGCTACAGCGGGCAAGACCCTCTGAGAAGAGAAACGCGCGCACTCTCCGGAATGCACGCGGTTTGGCTCGAGCCGCGCCGACGCGAGGTCGGCGCCGATCAACGAATCAAATAATCGTAGACGTCGCCGTAAGGTGTTCTGCCGCTCAGCTTGTAATGGTGCGCGACGGGTTCGCCAGCCTCGCGCTCGAGGAGACCGGCTTCGTCGAGCTGCTTTGCCGACGAGCGCGGCAGGACCTCCTGGTGCCGCACCAGCCACCAGAGGGCGAAGGGAGCGCGCATGAAGATCCCGAGCGAATCGGCGTGGGCCAGCTCCTCCATCCAGGGTGCGAGATCCACCGGTCCGAGCTTGAGGCGCGAGCGCTTCCCCGCATCGCCGTGACCCGCGGCCCGGAGTCGTTCGACCGCGACGTCGAGCATGTGCAACGTCATGGTGACGCAAGAGCGCTGCAACGTCTGATAGCCGAAGCCGTGATTGCCGGGCAAGGGTTCCGCCGGCACCGCGGCGGCGTTCAGGACCTGGCGCAGCTTCTCCCACTGCGCGTGCTTGACGGTGACATCGGTTTGCTCGGAGGGCGCGTGCTTGAGCCAGCGCGCTTCGGCCTCGCCGAGCAGCCGGTCCAGGCTGCGCCGGCCGACGCTGTCGCCGAGAACGAGGCCGAGACGCAGGAGCTCGCTCGGACCGGCGGCGCCTCCGGGCAGGCGCAGCGTGTAGGCGTACCATTCGCGCCCCATGACCGCGTCCTCGAGAAAGCGCTGGGCTCCGGCATAAGCGCGCATCGAGAGGTCGAAGGCCCGCGGGTCGAGGCCCTTCAAAGCGCCGAACGGGACTCCGGGCGGCCGCCAGGCTTCCCAGCTCAGGATGAGATCGGGCACCTTGGCGTCGCCGCCCGTACCGACGCCGGCACCGCTCAGGAGCTGGACCTCGCTACCCTTGGCGAAGACGAAGCGGAGCATGGTGTGGGCGACGAGGGCGCGTTTGCCGAGGCGATCGTGGGGCACGATGATGAACTCGACGCGCTCGACCCCCTGCGCCGGGATCCGTGCCGAGCACAGCACGGTGGTGCCGGCGATCGGATTGCCCCCCGTGTTCAACGTACGGATGATGTAGCCGGGTTCGCCCTTGAGGCGGCTCGAGGTTCCCCATTCCACCAGAATGGGGACCATGGCCGCCGAGAGCCCGCCGGGGAGGGCATCGCGCCCCGAGTGCAGGCGCACGGCGTTGGGACTGCTCTCAGCCCAGGCCAGGAGCTCGTCCACGCTGAGCGTGCGAGTCAACGTCATCGCCGGAGCTCCTCGCCGCGGCGCCTACCGCCCGACCTGTCCACCGCTTCCCGGTGGACACCGGTGCAAGTAGTCTACGCACCGGACGGAGAGGAACCAAGCCGTTCATTCGCGACGAGGTGACGCATGCTGTTCATGGTGATCGAGCACTTCCATCCTGGGCAGGCTCCCGAGGTCTACCGGCGCTTCCGGGCCCGGGGACGATTGGCGCCCGAAGGCTTGCGCTATGTCTCGAGCTGGGTGGATCTGCACTTCGAGCGCTGTTTCCAGTTGATGGAGACCGACGACGAGGTGCTCTTCGCGGAGTGGACGGCAGCCTGGGAAGACCTGATCGACTTCGAGATCGTGCCGGTGCGGACTTCGGCGGACGCGGTTGCAGCGATCACACCCACTCTGTGAGGCGATGGCAGCAGTCGTGCTGCGTCAAGGGACGCTTTGCACGAGATCGTTGTAGACCTGGCCGGCGAGCTGGAGGGCGGCCTTCTCGATCAGACGATCCTGGATCTCCTGATCCTGCTCGTGCTCGTGGTGGAGGTCGAAGAGACGGCGATCGCTCTCGGGGAGCCGCAGCTGGCGTGTGTCGCCGTCGTAGCGGGCGCGCGTGAAGCGGCCAGATTCGGTGAGGTCGACGCTGCGGCGCTGGCCCTCGCGGCCGTGCTCCACGTCCACGAACGCCAGTGTCGCTGTCATCAGCATGTTCCGCGTCCCCTGGAGGACGGTGTAGGTGGTGTCAGCGCCGGCGCGGGTGCGGGCAGTGCGGCGCTCGGCCACCACGTCGGCGTCGGTGGCAGCGAAGGCGTCGATCTCGAGACTCACGACGAAATCGGCGCCCAGGTCACGGCCCAGGCGCATGGCGTCGCGCAAGCTGGGAGCAGTGTGGGCGTTGCCCTGCCGGCGTAGCTCGCGCCGCACCACGAGCGGATCGAGCACCGCCACGAAGAGCGGCGGATGCGTCCAGTGCTCCGCTTCGAGCTCGTCGTTCAGCGCCTCCAGGAAACCTTCCGGAAGCTGCCGGGCGCAGCTGCTGCCCGTGCGCATGGGCGTCATCGCGGCGTGCACCGTGCCGAGCTCGAGCGCTTCGTCGCGCACGCTCTGCGCGCGCTGGCCCCAGGTGGGTTCGGCCCGACCGGAGGTGTCGCCACCCCGTGGATCCCTTAGACCGGCGCCGCCGGTGCAAAGCACCAGGGCCGCCTCGGCGTGCTCGAAGGCGGCGCGATAGTGCCCCGCTGCCAGGTCCGCTTCGCCCCAGAGCACCGAGGCGCGCAGCCGTCCGTCGCGGGCGTCCTTCTCCTGGCGCGGCTTCGGCTCGTACACCGCCACCTGCTCGTAGTCCTGCAGCGCCTCCGCCCACGCGGCCCTCGCCTCCGCGCTCCGGCCCTCGTGCAGGAGCTGTGCGATGGTCTCGTCGAAGCTGGTGCGGCGCAACTCGGCGTAGCCGGGCGGGAGGGCGAGGGGTACACCGACGCTCGCAGCTTCTTGCACCAGTGCATCGCTGGCGCGGTAGAGATCGGCGGCTTGCTGGAAAGAGCCGAGCGTGCGGAAGCGTGCCGCATCGGCGCTGTACTGCGCGATCGCCTGGGCGCCGACGTACGCCAGACGCTGCCGCGCCTCGGGCATGCCCGGATCCTTGCGGAGAGCCTGGATGTAGCGCGCCGCCGCCTCGGCGTAGCGGCCTTGCTGCTCGAGCTCGGCGCCCTGTTCCAGCCGCTTCGTGGCGCTGGCGCAACCGAGAGCCAGAAGCAAGACCGCGCCGAGGAGTGTGCGAGCGAGAGACTTCCCGGAATGCATACGGCTGGGCTCCTCTTTCGTGTCCGCGCGGGGATGAGCAGCGCTCCAGGTGCAGTCGGCGGAGTCGCGGTGGAAAGAAAACGCAAGTTTCGGACCGGCGAGGGACGGAGGCTCCGTCGACGCCGAGGCCCAGCGGCGAGGCCGCCTCCAGACGCGCCCGCCTACTCTTGATCACCTTGGTGATCATGTCATGATCGAGACCGAGGGATGGACCGTTGCCCGGGCACGCGTACGCGGCACCGCCTCGAGACTCCGAAGCCGCCGTGACCACCGATCAAGGAAGTCTTCATGGGATCAGACCGTAGGCGGGGCCGCACTGAGGGCGGATGAGCTGGAGACCGGACTCATCCGCCACGCAAACGCTCTGCCCGGACAACGCGACGCCCCGAGCTCGGCCGGGAACGCCCAACCCTCCTAGGATCCGCGCCGCCTGCGGGGCGGTCACGTCGATCACCTGCAGGCCGGACACCTCGTCCGCTACGTAAGCGATCGCGCCGAGAACGGTGACGCCTCGCGCAAGCTGGGGCGTATCGACGGTGCCAGCGATCTGGGGTTCGGAGGGAGTGTTCACGTCGATCATCTGCAGACCGGACGTGCCGTCGGCGACATAGGCGAAGCCGCCTGAGACCGCCACGGCCACTGCCGTGCCCGGCGTGTCGACCGAGCCGATGATCTGCGGCGAGGCCGGGTTGGTCACGTCGATCACCTGGAGGCCCGAGGTCGCATCCGCAACAAAGGCCAGGTTGACCACAACGGCCACACCCAGGGCAGCGCCCGGCGTGTCGACTCTGCCGACGATCCGCGGCGAAGCGGGATTGCTCACGTCGATCACCTGGAGGCCAGCGAGCCAGTCGGCGACGTAAAGGTGGTTCCCTGTCAAGGCCACGCCCTGAGCATGGCTCGGGGTATCGACGGAGCCGACGATCCGCGGCGCCACAGGGTCACTGACATCGATCACTTGAACTCCGTCGAGTCCGTCGGCGACATAGGCGAGAATCCCGTCGACGGCTACGGCCCAAGCGGCGCCCGGGGTGTCGATGGATCCGAGGATATGCGGGGAAGCGGGATCGCTCGCGTCGACGACGTAGAGGCCCGACGCCTCGGCTGCCACGTAGGCGAAGTCGCCTTCCACCGTGACGGCCCAAGCGGCGCCCGGGGTGTCGACGGTGCCCAGGAGCTGCGGTGATGCCGGGTTGCTCCTGTCGATGACCTGGAGCCCGGACGCCCCGTTCGCGACATAGGTGAAGTCTCCGGCAATTGCGGCGTCACGGGCGACTTCGGGCGTGACGATCCATCCGATGACGCTCGCGGATGAGGGATCGCTGATATCGATGACCTCGAGGCCCCGGTCCTCCGCCAGATGTGCCTCGTTGCCGTCCACCGTCAGCCCGAGAACAATGCTCCTGGTGAGCACCGTGGAGACCACCCGCGGCGTCGCGGGCCGGCTCACGTCGATCACTCGTACACCCCATGTTCCGAACGCCACGTAGGCATGTGTGCCAGCCACCGCGACTCGCCGGGCGAAGCCCTCGATGTTCACCGAACCGATGATCTGCGGCGATAGCGCATCGCTCACGTCGAGCACTTGAACACCGGAGTACCCATCCGCAACATAGGCATAGCCGCCGGCCAAGAAAACATCTTCAGCATAGCCAGGAGTGTCCGCCGATGTGAGGAGTCGCGGTGACTCGGGGTTGCTGATATCCATCACATACAAACCGAAGTCGCCACCCGCGACGTAGGCGTTGTCGCCGGAGACAGCCACGCTCAAGGCCCAATCGGGGGTGTTCACCCCGCCGACGATTCGCGGTGACACCGGGTTGCTGACGTCGATCGCCGTAAGTCCGGCGGCGTTCGCGACGTAGGCGTACCCACCGGAAACCGCCACGCTCCCGGCACGGTCGGGTGTGTCCGTGGCGCCCACGAGACGCGGTGAGGCGGGATTGCTCACGTCGATCACCTGGAGACCGGACTGCCAATCGGCCACGTAGGCGTGATCGCCCGCGACGGCCACGCCGCGGGCGAGGCCGGGGGTGCCCACGGACCCAACCCAGTGCAGGTAATCCGTGTAGTCGATGCAATGGTCCGCCGGCGACGTCGTGATGATTTCGGTGCCACACCCGGCAACGACCACCGAAGCGACAACGAAGGCGCGTGGCAATCCATGAGATCGTGCGAGGACGGCGATGAATGGAGGCGCAATCATGACACCCATCCCCTGTGGACCGTTTGTGTAACCAGTATACACTCCTAAACGTCACCGGAACCATTTGAGCTCCCTCGTGCGGCAAAGCCTCTGCCAGCGGGTTGACGCCGCAGGCAGGTCAGCGGATGACGACGAACTTGCCCACGACGCGGTCGAACTGCTCCGCCTCGACGACGTAGAGGTAGACGCCGCTCGTGACTTCCTGACCGTTGCGCGAGAGCAGATCCCAGGCGAGGGTGC
>Ga0075418_10009459_pt1 | contig 10930 bp, 5 predicted proteins | sample SoiMetdeltSBSDD2_FD_81776 | JGI IMG/M metagenome (GOLD analysis project Ga0075418, IMG submission 81776) | Bulk soil microbial communities from a Populus tree surrounding site in Tennessee, USA - Soil MetaG P. deltoides SBSDD2 | ecosystem: Environmental > Terrestrial > Soil > Tree plantation...
CAAGCCCCACCGCGGGTTAGCCAGATCAACACCACCGGAATGATGCCGGTAATCAAAGACACCATCGTCACCGGCAGAAGGATGCCTTTGTGAAGGTCGCCGCGAACCCAAAGAATCGTAAGCGCACACAAAACCGAAAACGCATTGGCGGCATGATATCCGAGAAGCCCCACCACCACCGCGGCCGTCGAAGCTCCGACGCGAACCTTGCGGTTCTGGAGCGCATGCACCATGAGCACGGTCCCGGTCACGCCGCCGGTGGGTAGGATTTGATCCGCGGCCAGCTTCATGAACCCCCAACGGAACCAGCGCTCTTAACGGAATGGATACCCCGCTTCGTTTGAGCCCCAGCTTCAGAACCGCCGCGGCTGAAACGTACGTGCCCAACTGCAAAACCAGCGCGGCGAAAAGCCAGTTGGGTTTTGCTTGCCGAAGGATCTCCGTGAATTGTTTGGATTCGCTGCGGCGCGCCACGAACACTATTGTCCCGGCCAGGATAACAAGGCTCAACGCCCATCCGAATCGTCGCCAGTTCACGCGGCTCAGTACTTGCTTTTGATCCTGCCCCAGGTGGTGTGATGGGCGGCAACAGGCGCGAGGCCGCAAGATTCAATCGCAGGATTACACCCATCGGTATCTTGCCCCATTGCCGCCCCGCCCATTGAAATCCAGCCCACCCTCGCTTGACTGAGATCTTGGAAAACTCCTTCACTGCTGCAATCGCCCCACTTTGCGAGTCCAGTCAAAGGATGCCCGATGATCCTGAATACCGACGGATCATAGATTGCTACCTGGAAATATCCGCCTACTTCGATTTCCCCACTTTGGCAGCCGTCAAAAAACAATGTATTTCCCGAGCCGCTGGCAGGCCAATTGCCGAACGGAATCTGTGGACCACAAGTAATCCAGCTCTGCACCTGCAAGGAAGGACTGTATTCGATGCCCATCTGTATGCCCGAGATCCCGACAGGGTCATGCGGCACCTCGGGTGTAGCCAGCAAATACACGCCATAGACTGTCCCCGGAGTACTGTACGGTGCCGACGTTTTTACGCTGTCGAGATCCGCCGGCGCATCGGCGCAGCTACCGCCCCGATTTCCATTCAACCCCACATGAAGGAGAAGGGTTGCTGTTTGGTCACTCGTAGGGGGCGGTGGCGGTGGCGGCGGTGGAGGCGGGACCGGTGGAACGATTGGCGGTAACTCTCCCTCCCCGGTGCAGGGGTTGAAACCAATTGCGTTTCCTTCGGCCGAGAATCGAATGGCCCCACGATCGGTCTCAAAATCAAGATATCTCGTGACCCCTCGGCAATCCGCGACTTGCAAGTGGGAACGCAATTCCGAATTTGACCCGCAACAGAAGTAAAATGGGAAAATCGAAAAGACATCTTCACTGTAGGCGTAGACATAAAATGCCCCGGCCACTCCCTGGGCTCCCGAAGCACCTGGCTGATTTCTTTGACAATTATCCGGGTCACGATTGGTCCAAACCAGGGTGTTGCCCGTCTTGGGTCCGGGCCAATCATTCCAAGGGAATTCGCTATCACCACAACCCGTCCAACTGAAAACATCCACTCCTTGTTGAGCAGTTCCGTTGTAGTCAATGGACCAACGAATTCCCGCAACTCCATCCGCGGGAGCAGGATCAGGATTCACTCCCACAACATAGATCTCGTAAGGAACTCCCGTTCGGGCCGCCGTGGTGAATTCCGTACAATCAATGCTGCTCGGCGCCCACGGGCCGCAAATAGTGACTCCTTTTGTAGTGTGGGACTTTGCATGAAGAGCAATGACCGGTCCCGAAATAGTGGAGTAGGTATCCGAGGCACAAAAGATGCAGCAGACGACGAGAAAGAGCGAGAGTGAGTAAGAATGCCGAGGCATGGTGCCTCCCTCTTGAATGGGCAGCTTCCTCACTCTAAGCCCGTCGTGCTGCCCTAGGCAAGAGCAGATTCTTCATCTGCTCTTCATGCTCGCATTCAGGGGCCGCCTTCTTTTCCTACACCCGAGTCAGCTGCCGGTACTTGATCCGTTTCGGAATATCGGCGGATGCGCCCAACCGCTTGTGCCGATCCGCCTCGTACTCCGTGTAGTTGCCGTCGAAGTAGACCACGCTGCTGTCGCCCTCGAAGGCCAGGATATGGGTGGCGATGCGATCCAGGAACCAACGATCGTGGCTGATCACCACGGCACAACCCGCGAACTCCTCCAACGCTTCTTCCAAGGCGCGCATGGTGTTCACGTCGAGATCGTTGGTTGGCTCATCGAGCAGGATGACGTTTGCGCCTTCCTTCAGCATGCGCGCCAGATGCACGCGGTTACGCTCTCCGCCTGACAGTGTGCCAACCTTCTTCTGCTGGTCTGTGCCCGAAAAGTTGAACCGGGCCACGTACGCGCGCGAGTTCACCTCGCGTGGGCCAAGCGAGACCATGTCCTTGCCGTCGGAGATTGCCTGCCAGATCGTGTGGCTCGGGTTGAGCACGTCCCGGTTCTGCTCCACATACGCGAGCTTCACTGTCTCGCCGAGGCGGAAACTGCCTACATCCGGCTTCTCCGCCCCGGTGATCATGCGAAAGAGGGTCGTCTTGCCGGCTCCATTGGGTCCGATCACGCCCACGATCCCGCCTGGCGGCAGCTTGAACGACATCTTGTCCATGAGCAGCTTGTCACCGTACCCCTTGCTGACCCCTTCCGCCTCGATGACTACGTTTCCCAGCCGCGGTCCCGGCGGAATGTAGATCTCCAGTTCGCGCACTTCCTTGTCAACGTCCTGGTTCAACAGGTCTTCGTACTTGGTGATGCGCGCCTTGGCCTTGGCGTGCCGGCCGCGTGGGCTCATGCGAATCCAGTCCAACTCGCGCTCCAGGGTCTTCTGGCGCTGCGACTCCTGCTTCTCCTCGGTGGCTAAGCGCGCTTTCTTCTGCTCGAGCCACGAAGTGTAGTTGCCCTTCCACGGGATGCCGTAACCGCGGTCCAGTTCGAGGATCCAGCCCGCCACATTGTCGAGGAAGTAACGATCGTGGGTGACGGCGATGATCGTGCCGGGATACGCCTGGAGATGGTGCTCGAGCCAAGCCACCGATTCGGCATCCAGGTGGTTCGTCGGCTCGTCCAAGAGCAGAATATCCGGCGCTTGAAGGAGCAATCGGCACAGCGCAACGCGACGGCGCTCGCCGCCCGAAATGATGTTGACCGGCGTGTCGCCGGGAGGGCACCTTAAAGCATCCATTGCCATCTCGAGCCGCGAATCCAGGTCCCACGCCGACGACGCATCGAGCTTCGCCTGGACCTCGCCCTGCCGATCGATCAACGCCTGCATGGCGTCTTCATCCATGGGCTCGGAGAACTTGGCGTTGATCTCCTCGAATTCTCGAAGCAGGGAAACCGCCTCCTGCGCTCCCTCTTCCACGACCTCCCGGACGGTCTTGGTGACGTCGACCAGCGGCTCCTGTTCCAGGTAGCCCACCGTATATCCGGGGGCCAGTCGAGTCTCCCCGCTGTAGCCGGTCTCAATCCCGCCGAAGATGCGGAGCAGCGTACTCTTACCGGCCCCGTTGAGCCCCAGGACTCCGATCTTGGCCCCGTAGAAGTAGGAGAGCGAGATGTCCTTGAGGACGGGCTTCTGATCGTAGTGTTTGCTGACCTTGATCATCGAATAGATGATCTTGTTCGGTTCGTCGGCCATGGATTCCTCTTCGCGTGATGAGCAGTAGTTAGGGACAACAAAAAAGCGACGTATCTTACCACAAAGAGCAGGGTTGGCCGGAAGTGCAAACTGACAGCCACGACCAAAAACAGGTAGCACCGGTCCTGGGTCAGGGCTCAAGATGTCGCCGGAGTGGCACGACCTGCTCTGGCCACGGCGGGGCGTAATCTTCGCCCAGAATCCGTCTACCAGAAACAGGGGTCTATCGCTTCATGTCGCATCACGGGAGGTGCCCATGCGTTTCACTCTTCCACTAGCTACCTTCCTTTTTCTCTCCTTGCTTCAGGTCACGCTTCCGAATCAAGTGCTGGCTGATGGCACGCTCCAGTTGTTGGAGCCAAATGGAGGTGAATCTTTCATCATCGGTCAGAGCGTGACGGTGCGGTGGGTGATCCCGTATCCCGAATTTGAGTCGGAGCTTGCCTTCTCGGCGGACGGCGGAGCCCATTGGAATTACGTTGCCGATCATCTGACCGGGGAGAGCTACGTGTGGCATCCTTCCGCAGCCACATTGCACGGTCTGCTTCGCGTCGCCCACTCCAATACCGGGAGCATTTATGGCACGGACGCGAGCGATGCGGAGTTTGTCGTTCACGGTGAGGTTGAAAACGTTCGCTTCGCCCTCCATCGCAAAGCTGCACGATATCCTCCGCTACCGCCTTTTTGTGATGATCCCCAAACCCCCGCCATCGAGCCCAATTACAGCCCCAATTACGACCACATCCCGTGTAACGAATACACGGTCAATGGTCCGCTGGGTGCCAGTACCGTTTACATCGTGGCCGGGCAAGCAGACCCAACCGAAGGTGTGGGGGCGGTTTCCTTCGGCATCGACTACGATGGACGTTACGGACAAGGGACGGGCATCGATCCTCAATATGTCAGTTTCGTCATGTGCGCCGACGGGCTTACATTTCCCAATAATGGTGGATTTGGAGATTTTCCCGCGCCCAAGGGCGGGGCAAGGATTACCTGGAATCTTCCGAATAGCTGCCAACGGGAAGTTATCGGCTCTCATGGGGTGCATGCCGTAATTGGCGCATTCTATGTCTATGCCTATAGCCCGGATCTTCTACGCGTGACGCCCAACAACAATCTCTGCTGTGGTATTACAGAATTAGGAGTTGCTAATTGCCTCGGTGGTTTCACGAACCTCATCGACATGTTTCCCCCCGATCAAGTGAGCTCACTTCTGGGACGCGTGCAGCTGGGGGAGGGAACCGGCGGTTACACGCCTTGCTTCGAAAATGCGTGCTCAATCACGGCAGCCGCCATCGACGTGAATCCCAATACGCTAAATCTCAACTCGGGAGGTAAATTTGTTTCTGCCTCGATCGAGCTTCCGAGCGGTTACGATCCGGGCGACGTGATAGTGGCTACGATTAAACTGAACGCCATCGTCCAGGCAACCGATTTCTTCAACATCGGAGACTTCAATCAGAATGGTGTCCCGGATTTCACGGTTAAATTCCCTCGCCAGGACGTTGAGTCGATCCTTCCCGAAGGCGATCAGGTTCAAGTGACGATAACCGGATCCGTAGGTGGTAACTGCACCTTCACCGGAACCGAGACGGTGCGAGTCATTCGCCCGCACCTCGCCCATCCCAATGGCGGGGAATCGTACCTCGCTGGAACGAGAACCTTGTTGGAATGGCAGAACCCCCAAGGTTGGCCTGTGGACCATGCCCAGATCGACTACTCCGCCGATGGCGGAGATACGTGGTCGTTGGTCGCCGACCAATTGACCAGTCAAAGTTACGTGTGGGCAGTGCCTCAGGAGGCAACCCAAGACGGCCGCATTCGGGTGATGTTGTTCGATGATCGGGGCGTGATGGGCTACGACTCGAGCGATGGCCCGTTCTCGGTCCGGACGTCCACCACCGGCATCGGGGATGCCATACCCATCGCGCACCGCCTTTATCAAAACTCTCCCAATCCGTTCTATCGTGCCACCAAAGCGTCGTTCGATCTTCCCGAACCGGGCAAGGTCACCCTCAAGGTGTTCGACTTGAATGGACGGGTGGTGCGAGTGCTGGCCGACGATTGGTATCCAGCCGGAACCCACGAGGTGCCCTGGAACGCGTTGGATGTGGGCGGTAAGCCGGTGTCTGCCGGCATTTACTTCCTTCACATCGCAGCGGGCTCATTCACGGATACCAAGCGCATGTATCTGCAGAAGTAATTACCCGTCCAATCTGGAGCGGCCCCTGAGCCATTCAGGGGCCCTCCCATCGACATCCTTAATGCTCGCCCTGCCATGGGGCATCACGCGGGAGGCGACACAAAATGCCTACCTTCTCGTTTTCGGCAAATGGCCCTTCCTCCAGAATCCTCATCGTCCCGGCAGTCCTTCTGGCCACTTTGGCCTTGGCTTTCCGCCCGCCTGGCGCTTTCAGCGAATGCGCGGACTACGGACAATCCTTTGGGATTGCCTCCACCTCTGGAGATGCGAGGAGGGTGGCCGTATCCGGATCCTACGCCTTCGTGGCTGCCGGGACTGTCGGCATTCAAGTGGTCGACATTTCGAACCCGGATTCACCCGTTGTTGTAGGTGGCTTGGACACACCGGGGACCGCTCAGGACGTTGCCCTTTCCGGCTCCTACGCCTACGTTACGGATTATCCAGCCGGCCTTTTGGTGATCGACATCTCGAGTCCGACATCTCCAGTCATCGTAGGCACCGCGGATACTCCAGGCGGGGCTTCCGCAGTGACGGTATCCGGCTCCTTTGCTTACGTCGCTGATGGTGGCAGCCTGCAAATTATCAACGTGTCCGATCCTGCATCCCCTTTAGTCGTGGCAAGTGTCGACATCTTCCCGCAGGCAATTGATGTGGCCGTTTCCGGAAACCATGCCTACGTTGCCGTATCTTCCGGCGGCACGTTAAGTGGGTTGTCAGGTGTTCAAGTGGTGGATATCACCAATCCAGCGTCCCCCATCAGTGGTGTGCGCGTATACACTCCCCAAATTGCTCAAACCATCGCCGTCTCCGGTTCCCGTCTATACGTGGGATACTGGGAATTTCTCGGCTTTGCGATCATGTCCATCGAAAACCCGGACGCGCCGTCGGTGATTGGAGGTTGGAGGAACAGCGGCGACCCACTTGGCATTGCCAACGTGGTTTACGACATCGCGATTTCGGGTTCGATGGCGTATGCTGCAACCAGCAGAGGCTTTTTCTGCGTCGACGTAACGACCGCAGCCGGGTACACGCGGTTCTACGATCCTCGAATCTCCTTCGGTACTGCCGTCTCCGATTCCTACGCTTATGCCACTCTGGGGACTTCCGGGCTCCAAATCTTTGCGGCCCCGCCAATAGGAGCGGTGGGAAGAATGACCACTCTGGCTAGCGGCAGTGGCCTAGCCATATCCGGATCATATGCCTATGTGTTGGAACAGGGATTCACTTTCCAGCAATTCAATTTCCCTACCGGCTTAGAGGTGGCAAACGTATCAGATTCCCGCCACCCGAAGCGGGTTGGCTATTGCCCGCTGTCTGGCCAAGTACGGGATGTTTCAGTCGAGGGCTTACACGCCTATGTCGCCAATTATGATTTAGGCCTACAGGTTATCGATGTTTCCAATCCTGCTGCGCCGGTCGTTATTGGAACTGCCGACACGCCCGGTTTGGCATCTGGGGTCGCAGTTTCGGGTACTTACGCCTACGTCGCGGATAATCCATCCGGGCTTCAAGTGATCGATGTCTCCAATCCAGCCTCGCCGGTTATCGTGGCAAACCTTGCTGTTCCCAGTGCCCAAAAGGTAATCATCTCAGGTAACTACGCCTATGTATCAGGGTCTATCGTCGATATAACAAATCCAACTTCGCCGGTAATCGTTGCGAGCAATGGCGCTCTGGCTTCCTCCGCATTGGCTATCTCAGGCCCATACGCATATGTTGGATCCGGCTCGAATGTTCTGATCATCGACGTCTCGAATCCATTATCGAACCCCATACTAGGAAGTGTACCTACACCCGGCTCTCCCTTTGACATTGCCGTATCCGGCAATTACGCCTACGTCGCCGAGGGTTCTTTTGATCTCCAGGTGATCGACGTCACAAATCCGACCTCCCCAGCGCTGTTGGGCGGCACGTCAATGCCACTAGGATCACTGCAAGTTGCCGCCAACAATTCGCATGTTTACATCACGCAGGCAGTTTCTATCGTCCGTGCCTTTGTGACCCCGCCAGATCTCGAAGTCCTGCCAACCCAATGCTCTGCGGGCGCGTGTACAACGGATGCTGGCGGACCATACGAGACGTGTGGCGGTGCGTGCGTGCAACTGGACGGTACCCTCAGCGACGTAGGGGTTAATGCAAGCTGGAGCACCAGCGGTTCCGGGACGTTCAGCCCAGACAACACGACCTTGGATGCGGTGTACTGCCCGAGTGCGGCTGATGTGGCAGCCGGGTCGGTCACGCTGACTCTGGTCCCCGAATCGTGCCCGAGCGATGACGTCATATTGACCATCAGCCCCCCAGTGCCGGTAGTGGCGATCGACGTGGATCCCAATAACCTGAATACAAACTCCGGGGCAAAGTACGTCACCGCATCAATCGAACTCCCTCCCGAGTACGACCCAGCCGACGTTCTCTTTGAATCACTGCGACTCAATTATACGGTGGCAGCTTCGCCCAACTCCTTCAGCATCGGGGATTGGAACCATAACAACATCCCCGACTTCACGGTGAAGTTCCCCCGCGACGCAGTCCAAGGCATCCTCCCGGGAGGAGATCAGGTTCCGATCACAATCACCGGTAACATCGGCAATCTGTGCGGGTTCACCGGAACAGACTTTGTCCGAGTCATTCGCCCGCACCTCAACCATCCCAATGGCGGCGAAACCTACCTGGCCGGTGCCCGCACCCTAGTGGAGTGGGAGAATCCGGCTGGCTGGTCTGTGAACTATGCTCAGATCCACTATTCGGCGGACGGAGGCGACACATGGACGTTGGTGGAAGATCAAGTGACCGGCCAAAGCTATGTGTGGGTGGTCCCCCAGGAGCCGACTCAGAACGGTCGTCTTCGGGTGATATTGTTCGATGATCAAGGCGTGATGGGCTACGACTCCAATGACGGACCGTTCACCGTGTCGACCGCGACCACGGGTCTCCCGGAAACCATTCCGACCCGGCACCGCCTCTATCAGAACTCGCCCAATCCATTCCAGGGCGCGACGCGGGTTGCCTTCGATCTTCCCGAAGCGGGCAAGGTCACCCTTAAGGTGTTCGACTTGAATGGGCGGGTGGTGCGAGTGCTGGCCGACGATTGGTATCCGGCCGGCACACATGAGGTGCCCTGGAACGCGTTGGATGCGGGGGGTAAGCCGGTGTCTGCCGGTATTTACTTCCTTCACATCGCAGCGGGCTCGTTCACCGACACCAAGCGTATGTATCTGCAACGGTAATCTCAAAATCAGGGTTTGATTTTCAACGCGGCCCCTGGAGATGATTCCGGGGGCCGTTCATTTGTTCGCCACGAGGGGGTGCCATCATGCTGTACATGATTGTCGAACGCTTTCGCGGGGGCGATCCCGTCCCGGTGTACCGCCGGTTTCGCGAGCGAGGTCGTATGGCTCCCGAAGGGCTCGCCTACATCTCAAGCTGGGTCACCCGTGATCTGACCACGTGTTACCAGGTAATGGAGACCGAGGATCGCGCTCTCCTGGATCAATGGATAGCGGCGTGGAGTGACCTGACCGAGTTCGAGGTGATTCCCGTCATCACGTCAGAGGAGGCGAGCCAAAGGGTCAACCAGCGTCTTTCCTGAGGGATTTAGGGACCGGTATCTGGCTTCACCGGCGGCTTATCTCCAGGAGTTTGAGCCATCACCTCCGCGAAGAAGAATCGTTGGCCGTCTGCGATATCTTCGTAACGTTCCGGCGTGGCCAAGAATTTCGCCCGCAGGTCATCATAACGTCCCAGGTTAAAGGCGAGGATGGTCTTCAGACGTTCTCCCTGGAAGAGGGGTCCGGCCGTGATGAGCCGGATTTTCTCGTAATACTGCCGCAGGTTGGGGTCCGCGATCAGGGACCAGTCCCGAGTAATCCGAGCTGCCATGTATCCCTTGGGAATCTCTCGTCTGAAATGCCCGATGTAGAGACTTTTCCTTGGTATTGCCGGAAGATGCGAAAGCAGCGGATCGGCAAGGCCTACTGCATCCACGACGATCACGTCCGGTCCGCTTACGTAGGGCTTCAACCCGACCGCCCACCACATCACTGCCTGGGGGAACGTCGGCTCCCAAAGGCGAATATTGAAGCGGAAGTGGGGTCTTCTGCGGAGCGAAAAGAGCGTGTGCCCTTCTACATATCTCAAGCGTTCATCTTCGATATTGTGCCAAACTTTCTGTGCGCCCGATATCCCTTGTGTTTCATGGGGCCCTGTCCACAACGCAAGGGCTCTGATCATGCCTAGACACAACCCGGTCATTGCGAATGTTCGGGTGGTCGTGAAGTTTGGCATTGCGACATAGAGAACGAGGATCGAAAGAAATAGAGGAAGGCTCCAAAGGCGCAGGGACATGAAGTCGCCGCCAACGCTCACGATATATGCGCCGTAAACAATGCATCCTACGGCCAGGTAAGTGAGAATACCGCCCTTCCGGCGCGCGAAAGCTACGAGCGCTCCAACGGCCACAGCGGCTGCAATCAGAAACCCGACCGGATCACGACGCAAAAAGTCGAGCAGATAGAAAAGGCCCTGTTTCAGGTAGGCCGAGCGCGAAACACCAGTGGCCAGCTTGGAGTACGCCGTGTTGGGAACGAGAAAACCATAGTAGATCAGGCTGAACGCCTCCCAGACGACAATAGGGGACATGCCGGCAAGAATCGCCCCCCACCGGATGTGTTGACGCCGGGTGACCAACAAGTAGCCGAGCACCGGTACATAAAGGAGAACGGAGTCCAACCGGTTCACCGCCGCCAGCGCGACGAGGCCGCTGAGTAGAAACCATGGCGTAGTCTCTGGCTCTCGTCCCCGAGTCAGGAGAACCCAAACGAACAGCGCAGTGAGCAGAAAGGAAAGTGGATTCTCGAGCCCTGACGTCGCGAACTCAAGAAAGGTCTTCGAGAGAATAAGGGGAAGGATCAAAGCGAGAGCGGTCATCCCCCAGCTTTTCTGGGCGGATCGCACCGCGAAATAGACTGCTGCTCCTACGCACAAGACAGATAAAATGATGGTTCCCAAAAATATGTTTCGATGCAAGGCGCGGATCAGGATGTG
>Ga0075418_10009460_pt1 | contig 10929 bp, 11 predicted proteins | sample SoiMetdeltSBSDD2_FD_81776 | JGI IMG/M metagenome (GOLD analysis project Ga0075418, IMG submission 81776) | Bulk soil microbial communities from a Populus tree surrounding site in Tennessee, USA - Soil MetaG P. deltoides SBSDD2 | ecosystem: Environmental > Terrestrial > Soil > Tree plantation...
CCCGCTGCGTATAGAGACTCGCTTCCGTGTAACGCAGCCGTCCCACCAGATCGACGAATTCCTGCGGGTAATCCGAGTCAAATGCGACCACGAAGTCCTGATCGTCGATGCCGTAGCTGTAGCTCGTGTTCAGACGGACGCCCTTGAACGGCGCGGAAGCGGCGATATGCTCGTCCATCATCCCCTGCCGAGCGTGCGGCGAAAGGCGGTACCACGACCGCGTCTTCGTGAAGGGGTACACGAACAGGTACTTCCCCTCGCCCGGCAACAGCTCGACACCCTCCCCGGCCCTCTTACTCCGGTTGACGTACGGCGACTGGCGCTGCAGCGAAAGGAAGCTGTGTACCTGTGACAAGTAGGCGCCTAATTGCGACCGCCTGATCGCCGCTTCCATCGACTGGAAGCACAGCGGGTCGAACGCGATCCGCCAGAGCATGAAGTCGACGTCCGCGCGCAGTCCCACGAGTGAGTACGTGCGGAGGATCACTTCGTCCAAAGACTCCCACTTCCGTACCAGTTCGATGAACGCGGCCGCCGCTTCTTGCTGTTCATCGGCGGGCAGTCGCCGGAACACCGGGTCGAGCCGGTAGAACGAATAGTTTAGGAACTGGCGGCGTTGCCTGTCCGGGCTCTTGCCCGTGGCGATCCCGGTCGGGTCGAGGTCGACGGAGGGGCCGCGGCGGGGCGGCGGACTTTCGGGAGAGTGCTCCATGGTCTATACCGATGACTCCCGCCACGGATTTTGTCAAGCGTGGGAAGTCTTGGCTAGCAGGCTAAAATCGGTAGGGACTTGTGTCTAACGACCTCTATTTCAGCGTGCTCGCAATCACCGCGTTCTTCGCGCTGATCGTCGTCGGCATTGTCGTCTACTTCGCGATCAAGTATCGCAACGACACAGGGGAAACGCTGGGCGCGCCAATCACTGGATGGGTGCCGCTCGAGCTCGGATGGTCGGTCATCCCATTCTTCATCTCGATCAGCATCTTCGTGTGGGCCTCGATCGCTTTGCTCCATCTGGCGAGGCGCCCGTGACCAACGGCAGGCCGCTCGAGCAGGGTCCTCAGAACACCTCGCCGAAGTAGCTCCAGAGCCAGTCGCGTCCACGCTCGAACGGTGGGCGCTGGCGCCAACTCTCCAGGTCCAGCTTCTTCGAGTGGGTCAGGTCGCGATCGAAATCCTGCAGGAGCCGCGAAGCAAGAACGCGATCGAACACCGCAACATTCAGCTCGTCATTCAGTTCCAGCGAGCGGTTGTCGAAATTTGCAGAGCCGACGACGCTGAGAAGCCCGTCGACGACCATCGCCTTCGTATGGAGCATCGTCGGCTGGTACTCGGCGATCTCGACGCCCTGCTCGAGCAACGCTTCGTAATCGCCCCGGCCTGCGTACTTGACCGCCTTCGCGTCGGTCTTGTCGCCCTCGACGAGCAGCCTGACGCGCACGCCTCGGCGTCTCGCTTCCTGAATGCTCCACCGGGACGATTCGTCCGTAATCAGATACGGCGATTCGATATCGATTGAATGGCGGGCCGCGGCGATCGCAAGCAGATAGAGGAGTTTCAGCTCGTTGGCGCCGCTCTGCGGTGCGCTCCAAACGACGATCGACTTCCCAGCACCTTTCGCCAGCGCGATGTCCGGCTCGACCTCGGGTTCGACGACGCCCGCAACCACGATCCAGTTCTGGTTGAAGGCGGCTTCCACATCGGTGACCACGGGCCCGTGCATCTCGACCATCGTGTCGCGCCACGTGGGAGAATCCTTCGCGTCGTGCAGCCATTGATCGGCAATTCCCATCCCGCCGACGAACGCGACCTCGCCGTCGATGACCAGGGCCTTCCGGTGCGTCCGGTAGTTCGCCTCCTCGATCTGGAAGCTGACGATCGGATTCACCCACTTGATTTCCGCTCCCGCCTCCTCGAGACGTTTCTCGTCGTCGGCAGACATGTTCTTTGAACCGATCGAATCGAGGACGATGCGCACGCGCACGCCGCGCCGGGCGGCCGCTTCGAGCGCGTTGGTGAACATCGTGCCAACGTCGCCCTTTTCGTAAATATAGGTTTCGAGCGCGATTCGGTGCTTGGCGTGTTCGATTCCGGCGAGCATCGCCGGAAACGCCTGGTCACCGTTCGTGTGGACGACGTACGAGTCGTTCGAGGTGAGGCGATGACCGAGAAGGTTCGCAAGGTAATGCGGGAAGCGCGGGTCTTCGACCGCCAGAGAGCTCTTGATTCGAATGGTCGCCTGGTCCTGGGCAATCAGCAATCCCACGGCGAGAAGGATCAAACCAATGAGCGCAGCCGCAACGATGCGATGGGATCGCGCCCAGTGGTACCGTTGAGGTCTGGCTTTCGTCGGCATCCCGCCGCACGGCCTTTGCAACCCGAGAGCCGGCCTGAGCCAGAGTGCCGGTTGAGCTTGGAATTTGGGTCCGAGGCCTCAGCTGCGTTCGTTCCAGATCGCGGCCAGGTTCACGATCACTTCCACCGCCTTCCCCATGTCCTGCACCGACACCCACTCGAGCCGTGAGTGAAAGTTGTGCTCGCCGGCAAAGATGTTCGGCGTCGGCAGCCCCATGAACGACAGCTTCGATCCATCAGTACCGCCTCGAATGGGTCGTTCGTGGACCGTCATTCCCGCGCGCCGGATCGCCTCACGGGCATATTCGACGACATGCGGATGTCCATCGAGAACCTCGCGCATGTTCCGGTACTGTTCTTCGATAGAGATCTCCACTCTGGCGCCGTGACGCGACGCGGCCTCCAGCGCGAGCCGCTCGAGCATTTCTTCCTTGTCCTTGAGCGCGGCCGTCTTGAAGTCGCGGACGATGAGGCGGACGTGCGCGTGTTCGCTGCCACCCTGCAGCACATACGGATGGACGAACCCGTCGTAACCGTCCGTCGCTTCGGGTGACATCTCGCGCGGCAGATGACTGATGAAATCCGCAGCGACCTTGATTGCATTGATCAGTCGATCCTTCGCATAGCCGGGATGCGTGTTGAACCCGACGAACGTCAGCGTCATCGCATCGGCGGAAAAGCTTTCGTACTCGAGCTCGCCGCGCGTGCTTCCGTCCATGGTGTAGGCGTAGGTGGCGCCGAATGCCTCCACGTCGAAGTGCTGCGTGCCGCGCCCGATCTCTTCATCGGGCGTAAAGGCGATCTTGATCGGCCCGTGTGGAATCTCGGGATGCGCCATCAGGTATTCAGCCGCCGTGACAATTTCCGCGACGCCGGCCTTGTTGTCGGCGCCCAGCAGCGTGGTGCCTGAAGCGGTCACGATGTCGTCGCCAAGACGTTCTGCGAGCGGCGTGCAGTCTGCCATGCGCAACACGGCGGTTGGATCGTCGGGGAGCACCAGATCGCGGCCGTCGTACTGGGGATGAACGATCGGCCGCACATTCGCCCCCGTCAGTTCAGGCGAGGTGTCGACATGTGCGATGAAGCCGATCGCGGGGACTCTCTTCGACGACGTCGGTGGCACGGTCGCCGTCACATAGCCGAACTGATCCATGCCCGCGTCGGTGAGGCCGAGCTTCCCCAGTTCGTCTGCGAGGTCCTTGAGTAGGAGGAGTTGCTTGCTCGTGCTCGGGTAACGGGTCGAGGTTTCGTCCGACTGCGTGTCGTACAGAACGTAGCGAAGAAATCGATCGAGGACTGCGCTCATTTGACTTTGACCAGCTTGGGGCTAAGGCTTAGGACAGTCTTAAGCCTATAGGAGGAGTCATGAAAAGGGTTGTCGCGGTTGCACTCGTTGCGACGGTCGCACAGATTGTGGTCATGCGCGCGCAGACCGCGCCGCAAAGCGACGTAGTGAAGGCCGACGAATCGGTGACCAGGGCGCTGGTGAGTGGCGACCGCGCGGCTGCCGAGAGGATGCTTGACGTCGACTTCAGCTGGATCGATCCCGACGGCGTCTATTACGCCACCAAAGGCGAGGCATTCGCGCACGGCGTAAAGCCGCTCATCGGAACCGGCGGTGAGGCGAAGGTTGTCGAGCACCGCTACGGTAAAGTCGTCTACGTCGAGCGCAATGAGGGTGACAAGAAATTTTCCGGACACTTCTGGGTCCAGCGTCCCAACGGGTGGCGTCTGCTGCACATCAACGACCTCGAGGTTCGCCAGCGCGACTATGCGACGGTGCCGACGACGTTCGCAGTTCCGTGCGTGAACCCGTGTCAAACGCTTCCTTATAAACCGCTCGGCGCCGGTGAAAAGGCGGCACTCGCCGCATGGCAAGAGCAGGAAAGTGGGACCGCCGGATGGGGCAAGCGTGTTGCGGACAACTACGACCAGCGCGCGATTAACACCTACGGTGGGCGTTCGGCATCGAAGAAGGATCGACTCGCAGGAATGGAACGGGCCCGGCAGCAGAATCCGAATCGACCGGAAGTGGGTGCGGCGCCGGTCGCCTACGGACGCGCATGGGATTTCGGTGACGCCGTTGTCTGGGTTCAGCTTCAGCCGACCTACGGCGACAAGCCGTACTGGTCAAGCCGCGTCTACGCGAACATCAACGGGCTGTGGCAGATGGCGGAGAGCTATCACACGTACATCAAGGACGCACCCGTCATGGCGCCGGTGCCACAGTCGCCGACGAAAAAGAGCGCGACCAACTAATCATGCTCAAACACATCGTCTGGTTCGTTGTTGCGTTCGTGGCCGCCTCCGCGGTGGTCATCGACGCGCAGGGTCGCGGCCCAGCGGCGCGACCAGACGATTGTCCTCGTGATCCCGTCTCGTTCCATCCCTGCGCGCTCGCCAAGGCAAGAACGTTCACGCCGCCGCGGACTCCCGACGGTCAGCCGGACATGCAGGGATTCTGGCGGGGCCAGGGCGGCGGTGTCGAGAACATCGAGGAGCATGCCGGCAACGGTGACGTCAATGCCGGGCCGACCTGGGTTGTCGATACGGCAGACGGCAAGGTGCCCTATCAGCCGTGGGCGCTCCAGCAGCGAAAGGAAAACTGGGACAAGTACATCGATCCGAACGTGCCGTGCCTGTCGTCCGGCGTACCGCGGATGCTGTACACACCCGGCGACATCACGATCGCGCAGACGAAGGATACGTTCGTCCTGATTCACTCGCGCAGCCACACATTCCGGGTGATTCCAATCGGCTCGCCGCTGCGGATTGACGCGTCGGTCCGCCTCTACAACTGTCGCAACGCCGTCGCGATAGGCAATCGCGCCGCCTTGATCGCAGGCATCAGGCCGCCGACCAATCCCATCATCAGCGCGTAGCTCAGACCCTGCATCAACAGCGTCCGCGTGACGCGGAACGCGAATGCCACCTGGCTGAACGTCTGAAAGTTCATCGTCGACGTCTGGTAGCCATTGAACGCGAAGTAGGCCGCCAGGCCGCCGAGTAAGCCGCCGATAGCCGCGAGCGCGAGCGACTCGGCCAGGACGGAAATCAGCACCGACGTCGTATTGAAGCCGAGCGCGCGCAACGTGGCAATTTCGCGGGTCCGTGTCGAGACGGCGGTATACATCGTGAGGATGGCGCCAAACACCGCTCCAACTCCCATGAGCAGCGCAATCGTGTAGCCGATACCGCGGATCAGGCTGCTCAGCATCCGTGACTGCTCCGCGTAATAGTCGCTCTCGCGCTGAACCTGCACGTTGAGCTGCGGGTTGGTCGTCAACCAGCTCTTGAAGGTATCAAACGCCGCTGGCGAGTCCAGTCTTGCGAGTACGGACTGATACGAGTTGCCACGCTCGTACACACCCTGTATGAGATGGCTGTCGCACCAGATCTCCGTTTCGCCGACCGAGCCGTTCGATTCGAAGATGCCGACGATGCGCAGGCGAAGGTTGCCGGACGAGAACTCGGATCCGAGATCGACGCCTTCGAACTGCCGGTTCGCCCCGCGTCCGACGATCGCTTCATTGGTGCCGAACTGGAACATGCGGCCATCGACGACGTGCGCCTCGTTGCGGACTTCCAGCGCGTCGGCAGCGATCCCTCGCAGCGGCACGTTCGCGGCCGTCCCCGTGCTGCGCTTGTTCAAATCGACGAGCACGTACAGTTCGGCCGATGCGACCGGCCGGTTGTTGGTGCGCAGCAGGCCGGGCGCCTGTTCGATCACCTGCACGGCGGAGCCGGGGAGAGTGCTCGTGACCTCTGAATCCGCGCCGGTGCGGATCACGATGGCGCGGTCAGGGGCGCTGGCGTCCGCCATTGCCGCCCGGAACCCTTCACCGATCGACAGCACCGCGACAAACACGATGACAACGCCCGCGATGCCGATCATCGCAACGGCCGAGGAGCCCGCGCGCTGCGGGATGGTTCGTACGCTCAGCGCGGAGACCGCCAGTGTTTGTGACAGCCAGCGTCGAATCATGTTCGCCTCAGCGCATCGGTGATGCGCAGTCGCATCGCGCTCAGTGCAGGAAACGCGCCCGCGACAAGACCGAGCGCACAGCACAAGGCGATCCCGACGGCGATGTCACGGCTGCGCATGATGAAGACGGGGAGGAACGCGTTGTTCAAACTGCCGCCTTCCACGGCGACGTACGTGATTGCCAGGCCGAGGCCGCCTCCGAGAAGCGCGATCAGCGTCGACTCGACCAGCACCAGCCCCAGCACCAGACTATTGGAAAAGCCGAGTGTCTTGAGCACCGCGAGCTCGCTGGTCCGTTCGCGCACCGACTGCGCCATCGTGTTCGCCAGTACCAGCAGGAAGAGCGTAAAGAGGACCGCGGCGAGGATGGAGATGATAATCGCCTTGATATTTCCCACCTGATTGACGAATCCCTGGAGGAACGCTTTTTCAGTAGACGTCTTCGTCTCGGCGGATGAATTGGCGAACTGCGCATCGAGACGTGCGACGACGTCCGCGGCGCGGGAGGGGTCGTCGATCCGCAGGACGTACCACCCGACCATGCCGTAGGCGCCACGGCGGTTCTCATCCAGGTATTCGTAATGAAAGAAAAAGTTGCTGGTGTCGAACCCTTTATCCGCGTCGTAGATGCCGTCGATGTTGAAGAACCAGGTGTTGCCCTGCTTCGGCTGCCAGATGGTCGCCTGAATCGGGATCTTGTCGCCGACTTTCCAGCCGTATTTCGTCGCCGTCGTTCTGCCGACGATCACCCCTTGTCGATCGGCCAGCCACGCCTGAATCTGCTCCTGCGGGATACGCGCCTCGGGGTAGAGCTGGAAGTACGCGGGATCGACGGCCATCACCGCGAACTGCGTCGCCTTGTCCTGGTACATCCCGCCGAACCATGTCGAGTGACCGACGTGCGTCACCCCTTCAGTGCTGCGGATGCGATCCGCGTAGGAGACCGGCAGCAACTGGATGAGGCTGACCTTGTGCATCAACACGAGACGATCGACCCCTGCCACGTCGACGCCCATCGAAAAGGCGTTCTGCACGACCATGAGAAAGCTGTAGAGCACGAAGGCGATAAATACCGACGCCAGCGTGAAGATCGTCCGCACCTTACGGCGAAGCAGGTTGCGCCAGATGAGCGGGAAATATTTCACGCGACCGCCTCCATCAGCAGTCCCTTTTCCAGATGCAGCACGTGTGTCGCGCGTTCAGCCGCGTGCGGATCGTGCGTGACCATGATGATGGTCTTGCCATGTTCCCGATTGAGCGCCTGCAGCAGGTCCAGGATCTCGTCGCCCGCTTTGCGGTCGAGATCGCCGGTCGGTTCGTCGCACAGCAGCAGCGTCGGATCGGTGACGATCGCGCGCGCGATGCCGACACGCTGCTCCTGTCCTCCTGACAGCTGTCGCGGATAGTGCTTCGCGCGGTCCGACAGCCCGACGACTTTCAGCGCAATCTCCACGTGCTTGCGGCGCTGCGATCTCGAGAGTTTCGTCAGCAGCAGCGGCAGCTCCACGTTGCGCTCGGCCGTCAGTACGGGTAGCAGGTTATAGAGCTGAAACACGAATCCGATATTCCGTGACCGCCACCGCGCGAGAGCGGCGCCTCCCATGCGGCTGATGTCGACGCCCCCGACTTCTATTCTTCCTTCCGACGGCGTGTCGAGCCCGCCAATCAGATTGAGCAACGTCGTCTTTCCAGACCCCGACGGCCCCATCAGCGCGAGAAATTCGCCTCGCGGAATTTCCAGGTTGACGCCCTGGAGAACGTCGATCTGTTCGGAGCCACGGCGGAAACTCTTGTGGACGTTGGACGCGCGAACCAGCAGCTCGGAAGTCATTGGACGATTATTTTGGATTCGTCTGACAGATTCGGCGGGGGCGACAGCACCACACGGTCGCCGGGCTGTAAGCCGGCCAGCACCTCCAGGCGGTCACCATCGGTGCCGCCAACGCGGATGGCGCGCCGTTCGACCTCGTCGCCCCGCACGACGAACGCGAAGTTGTCGCTCCCCACAGTCTTGATCGCGGCCCGAGGCACCAGCGGCACCGGCTGCCTGCCATCGGTCGCCGTCGTGTCGTCCCCTTCTCGAAGGAAGGTCACTTTGATCGCCATGTCCGGCAGGATGCGGGGATCGAGTTTCTTGAATGCGAGACGCACCAGCACGGTTGCCTTCTGGCGGTCGGCGGTCGGCACGAGCGTAATCACGCGCGCCGGAATGTGCCAGTCGGGATACGCATCGAGCACCGCGTCCGCATCCTGGCCCGCATTGACGCGGCTGATGTAGCTCTCGTTGACGTCGACTTCGATCTCGAGCGAGTTCATATCGACGATCGTGCAGATGCCGGTGCGCGTGAAGCCGCCGCCTGCGGTGACCGGCGAGACCATCTCGCCTGCCTGCGCATCCTTCGAGATCGCGATGCCGCTGAATGGCGCGCGGATGACATAGTTGTCGAGCTCCGCCTCTTGAACTTCGATTTGCCGCTCGGCGACTCGAATCTGTTCCTGCAGCGCTGCGACGCGTGCTTCGATGGAGTCGCTCTCCGCCCTCGCGTCGTCGAGCTGCGCCTGCGACGCGATGCGCTCCTGCAGCAGCTGTGCGGTCCGCCGCTGGTTGAGTTGTGCCTGTGCCAGACGCACTTCGTTTTCGCGCAGGGCCCGCCGTGCCGCTTCGGCCTGAGCCTGTGCGAGCGCCAGTGCCGCACGGGGAGTGGAGTCATCTAGTCGCGCCAGCACTTGCCCCTGCGCCACACGCCGCCCTTCCTCGACGTTGACCTCGACCACTTTGCCCGTGATTTTCGATGACACCGTCGCGCGACGTCTTGCCGTCACATAACCGGAAGCATTGAGCACAGCCGCCTGTGTTCCCGCCGGCCGCATCGTGACAGTCGTCACCTGAACATCGATCGGCCGCTCGCGCGTTACCCATCGCCATCCGCCAAAGCCGAGTGCCGCGATGACGATGATGAGCCCCGTCCAGATGATCCATCGGCCGAGACCACGCCGCTCGGGTTCGCGCTCGATGCGGAGCGCGTCCAAATCGCTCTTGAGATCGGCCACGGGAAGCTCAAGCCAGTATACGGAACAATCATTGCGACCGTTTCCCCGGTGGAATCGGGAGGTGTACTTGTGGATCAACAAACAATGTGGCTCGTTATAGCTGCGGTCGTGATCGTGGCGATCGCGGCTGTTGCGTGGATGTACGCGCAAAGTCAGCGCCGCGTCAGGCTTCGCACGCATTTTGGCCCGGAGTACGACCGCGCGGTGCGCGAAGCGGGTTCACCTACAAAAGCCGATGCCCTGCTGGCTGAGCGCGCGAAGCGCGTCCGTGAGCTGAAGATCCATCGACTGTCGCGCGAGCAGGCCGAGGCGTTCGCCCGTGAATGGAATCGGATTCAGGGGATGTTCGTCGACGACCCGGATGGGGCGGTTGCCGCCGCGGATCGGCTCGTGACCGAGGTGATGTCGGCACGCGGCTATCCAATCGAGGACTTCGACACCCGCGCGGCGGATCTCTCGGTTGAGCATCCGCGTGTGGTGGAAAACTATCGCACCGCCAAGGCATTGGCCGTGCGACGAAATCGCGGTGAGGCCGATACCGAGGAGCTGCGGCAGGCTGTCGTCAACTATCGCGCTTTGTTCGACGATCTATTGAAGACCGACGAAGGCGCCATCCGGAGGGCATCATGAACGAAAGCGTTCCTGCAGAACGTGAAGAACGTCCCGCTCATCCTGTGGAAACGGCGGACCAACCCGTGTCGCTCTTTCATGACGAGGAAGGCCGCGGGTTCCGCACGAGGTGGGATGCGATTCAGACCGGATTTGTCGATCAGCCGAGGGCAGCCGTCGAACAGGCGAATGCACTCGTCGGCGAAATGGTGAAACGGCTGACGGATACCTTCGGCTCTGAACGTTCCAAACTCGAATCGCAGTGGACTCAGGGTAAGGATGTGTCGACCGAAGACCTGCGTATCGCGCTGAAACGCTATAGATCGTTCTTCGAGCGGCTCTTGTCCATCTGAAGTCGACACCGAGAGGCGGACCTGAAGGTCCGCCTCTACGTCCTCATTGAACCGGCCGCGCCTTAGGTATACAGTCCCAACCGCTGACCACGTTTTCTCCAACTTCTCATCGGAGGCTTCACATGAGGCGCGCTTTATCCGTCCCGCTCGCGGCCGCCCTCGTGCTGTACGCCCTGCCTGCATTCGCGCAGGTGAAGGCATCCGCGCAGAACGTGCCCGAGATTCCGTACGACTCGGTGCCGAACTTCCTCAAACTGCCGCCGGGACGTTATCTCGGCGAGGCGATCGGCGTCGCCACCAACTCAAAAGGTCATGTGTTTGTCTATACGCGCAGCGCCAACACGCAGCTGTTCGAATTCGATCAGAACGGCACGTTCGTGCGTGAGATCGGCCCGGGGGCGTACAACTTCGAGTTTGCGCACAGCGTCCGCGTCGATCCGCAGGACAACATCTGGGTCGTTGACGAGGGTACCAATACGATCACGCGGTTCAATCCCGAGGGCCACATCACCATGGTGCTTGGACGACGTCCGCCGGCCGTCCAAGGCATGCTGCAGGCACCGGTGCCGGGGCCGA
>Ga0075418_10009462_pt1 | contig 10929 bp, 10 predicted proteins | sample SoiMetdeltSBSDD2_FD_81776 | JGI IMG/M metagenome (GOLD analysis project Ga0075418, IMG submission 81776) | Bulk soil microbial communities from a Populus tree surrounding site in Tennessee, USA - Soil MetaG P. deltoides SBSDD2 | ecosystem: Environmental > Terrestrial > Soil > Tree plantation...
ACACGCATGCGCGTCGTTTTCGCTAAGAGATGCGCTATCAGCACTTCTGGAGACGACCCCATGACACGGTCCGAGCCGTGGTGCTCTGACACCCAAAATCGGTGATATCCCCAGGCTTCCGCTTTGGTAGCGAGTTCGATGGTATGTTGAAACGCTTCTGCAGCGGTTTCAGTGTCGTTCACCGGACTTTGGTCCAGAATACTCAACGTTAAACTCACAGTATTCCCTTCTGTCCAAACGGCGCCTGGCTGATGGGCAGTACAGCGAGTCTGCTGCTTGCTGCGCCTCACCCTAGTGTGCAGCCGCCAGGGTCTCTCTGCAACGCCATCTCCCTATCAACCGTATGATATGTGGAAAGGAGAGGCATTGCAAACGGCGGATTAGCAAGAATCAAAGCCCTATTTTGTACCGCCTCCTCTGGCAGCGCCCTCTCCAGCAGCACCCGCCAGCGGCTACGCGGCGCCCCCGGCGCGCTGCGACAGCCCGCCCGAGCAGCCCGCAGCCAGGCGTAGGGCAGCGCTGCACGACATGCGCTGGTGCTGGACAAGCGTCTCAGGATGGGGAAGGGGAGCGCCTCAGGAGTGCCCTGGGGGACAGCCTCAGGAAGGCGGAGAGCCAGGCGGAGAGGTTTTGGCGGGGCTACACTCGGCCCAGAGCGCCCAGGTGTGGGGCATGTGGTTCCTGAGACCTCCTTCTAGCCAAGCGCAACCTCGGCCTATCTGGATGGCCCTGCCCTCTGTGATCTAGCGCACACATCCGCACACCCTTAGCAGGCGTAGAAGTAAGGGAAAGAGGAGACATAGTGCCGCACCCTCAAGAGGCATACTTCAGGAGGTTCTGTCATGGGAGAAGAAACACAGGCCGTCGAGGGTAGCAGTTGGTCACTCCTACCTTCACCCCCGCTACTTCCCATAGCCCTTCTGTCGCCCGCACACCGGAATGGCTCAGAAATGGGTCCCCAAAAGATATCGCACACCCTGCCCAGGGGGAGTACTCCGTGCGTCGAACGTTCTGATGGAGTCGTGGCCACTTTGCACACACAGGAACAGAGGCTCGCTACTCTCATAGAACGTATCGCCCACGGTGACCAGCAAGCTCTTGGCGCTCTGTACGACGCCACGAGTGCCTATGTCTATGGTCTGGCTGTACGGATTGTCCAGGATCAAGCCGCTGCAGAGGACGTCACGATTGAGGTCTATACGCAGATCCATCAACAGGCGTCCCACTATGATGCGTCCCGTGGGACCCCCTCAGCCTGGCTCTGTATGTTGACGCGCAGCCGGGCTCTTGACCGTCGGCGTCGCGAGTCCTTGCGTCAGCAACGTGAAGAGCCGCTCGAGGTGGCAGCGTCGACACCGTCAGCGACTCCTACCCCGGAGGAATGGAGCGCTAAGAGAGACATACAGCGGGCAGTGCAGAGCGCCCTCGCCCTCCTCTGCCCAGAGCAACGCCAGGTCATCGAGATTACCTACTATGAGGGGTTGAGTCACAGCGAGGTCGCCGTCAGATTGGGTCAACCTCTTGGAACCGTGAAGACCCGTATTCGAACCGCCATGGTGGCACTCCGTAACTTGCTCTCTCCTCTCATCGCTCCAGAGGCCCCTCAGAGTAGGGAGGAGCCTTCCGGATTGGCCAGAGTGTGATCCCCTTGCCCACAGGCAAGCGCACCTCACGGGCACTTCCCCGCACCCGGACGAGCCTGTAGAAAGGGAGCATCTAGGCATGGGGGTTTCCTCCTCCAGGCCTGGCAGCGAGGCTCATCACAAAACCGCCTGGGGTCATGCCTCTGCGTCACCTTTGTAAACTTTGCGCTCATCCAGCAGGGTCTCTCCACACGTAGAAGGAAATGACATGCGTCACTGCGGCAAACGCGGCAGAGGCAGAGGAACCTCTCTGCTCTGGATGAACACTCTCGTAAGGAGGTTGAACTATGCTCCGCTTAGGACAATTTCCAAGGACCTTTATACTCCACCTCAGCCTCACCACCCTGGTGGCGATGCTGACCTGGCTGTCCGCTCAGGAAGCCTGGGCTCTCACGGCCAAGCAATGCGCTGTCCTGTACTCAAGCTGGGATGCCGACAGAAACAATGACACGACCGCGGGCTGCAGCCACAATGCCCAGCCCGCCAGGGCAACTGAACTAGACCTTGCGGCTGCAACCGAGACAGACCACACGACAGTGGCCGAACCAGCCCGCGCGGCGACTGAAACGTGGACCGCCACACTGTGGGGGAATCGGAACCGGTTGATCACGGACTGGGCGCGCCGTATGGGGTACGCGTCGGCCTGTGACAGGTGGGGACGCCTTTCGTGCCAACAAAAGGGAGCCTTCCTCACGCTGACCCGCCGCCTGCAGATCTACAAGCTCGCGAGTAGCTCTGACTCGCCGCTCGATCACGTGACTGCAGTGTACGGCATCTTTGCTGACTACAGCGACGGGAATAGCACGGCGGCGATATTCGACGACTCGATATCTATCAACGGCATAGAAGTCAAGCCGATGCAACCAGGGTCAGGCGTGAGCGGCCAGTCGAGGTCGATGGGGTCTACTCTGAGATAGTATGCCCTGGCTATTCCAGAGCGCCCACTTGCTTTATGTTGAGATAACAGCGTCGTGCATGGGCAATGGAGCGAGAGGTTTGAGGGCAGCGATGAAGTGGCTCGCCAATCACTTCGATCTGACGATCGCCATGGTACCTCAAGCCTTCCCTATGCAGCCCTTCATGGATCTCCTCAAGCTCGACGCCACTCTAGTCAATGTTGGTGCTCTGGCCCTGGGGACTGGGACACGCTCTGCTGGCACGCCAGACGAGGCGCCATACCCGCCCGCGCGTATGGCGACCTGCGTATCCAGGAGCTCGCCATCCATGACTGAGACATCCACGCCGCCTTCGAGGCGGACGTGGCGCTCCACTGCGACGCAGAAACGTATCTGCTTTTCCTCTATGGCCGGGTGCCTGCCGCCAGGGGTGTCACCGAAGGCCGCTTGGCCATTGACGGAGACTTAGGCCTAGTGGAAAAGTTCGCACAATGGTTCAAGGGCCTCTGAGCGCCCCTGCTGTTGCGGCATGCGGCCAGGGGAGCGGGACGAAAATACCGTTTTTATTCCTTAGCCAGCCATGTGACGCAAGGACGTGATATCGCGGAACGGCGGCGCGCCAAACACCCGGCGGTACTCGCGGCTGAATTGCGAGGGGCTCGCATAGCCGACCTGCAATGCCGCGGTCGTGGCATCCAGGTGCTCCGTGAGCATCAACCGCCGCGCTTCGTTCAACCGCAACCATTTCTGGTACTGCAGCGGACTCATGGCCGTCAGCGCCCGAAAGTGCTGATGGAAGGTCGAGGGACTCATATGCGCGTGCGCGGCGAGCTCCTCGATCCGCAGCGGGCGGGTGTGGTGCCGCTTCAGCCACGCGATGGCCTGCGCGATCTGCTGGCTCGGACTGCCCGCCGCCGCGATCTGGCGCAGCCGCACCCCTTGCTCGCCCACCAGGAGCCGGTACAGGATTTCCCGCTGGATGAGCGGCGCCAGGATCGGCATGTCCTGCGGGGCCGCCAGCAGATCGAGCAACCGTTGACAGGCACTGAGCAGCGGCACCGTGATCGCGCCGGTCGCCATGCCACGGCTGGCGGGCTGCGCCCGCGGCGGGGGCAGCTGGCCATCTGCCATCAGCTGGGCCAGCTCGCGCGAATCCAGCTGTACGAGGAGACTCAGGTACGGCTGCTCCCGGCTGGCGTGGAGAATCTGCACCACCGTGGGGAGATCCACGGCGGTGAGCAAAAAATGGTGCACGTCCAACACATACGTGTCGGCGCCGAGCAGCACGCGTTTGACACCTTGGGCGATCACGCAGATGCTCGGCTCGTACAGGGAGCTCGTCGGCTGGGTCGGTGCGTCCCGCCGCGCCAGCGACACGCCCGGGATCGCGGTCACCAGCAGACCCTCCTTGTCGGTCCAGCGGGCAATGCTCTGTCGCAACGCGGCGAGCGCCACTTCCATGCTGTTCTGCTCACCCGCCTGCGTGACGGCCTGCTGACGCATAGCGACCTCCTTTCTCACAGTATCAGACCCCACGGTGCTAGACAACCCATGATCGCAGAGTTCGGACGATTAGGCAAGAAATCCGCGGGATTGGTCTACCGGCCTGGGGGCGTGCAGGGGTACGATAGGATCATCCACACGCCGACTGGAACAGGCTCTCAGCCGGATCTCCACACGTGCCCGGGCCAGCGCGGGTTCTCACGTGTGGTGTGTACAGACCTCTTGCTGGAGTGCGTAGGCATGACAACACCGCTCTTTCATCCCCGTCGGACGCTGGGGCATACCGGGTTGATGGCCACCAGGTTGGGGTGTGGCTTGCAAGAAGCGCGGTGGAGCTCCGGCTGCCAGGTCTTCGTCAGCACGTCGCACCGCAGCCGCACATCCTCCTGGTCGGCGAAGCCGGCGGCCATCGTCGTCGCGTCGCTGTCGATGAAAGCTGCAGGGGGCTGCCGCCCCCGACGTCAAGATGCTCGACGGCTGGCTGCGACTCAAAAGCGACCCGTCGCGTGTCGTCCGCGTCTCCGAAGTCATGCAGCGCAATGGCCTCACTGAGCTCACCGAGATGTTTGAGGCGCGCCCCTCGGAGGAGCGCGGGAAGTACGCAACGCTGGCGTACGGCGCGTAGTTCGTCGAGGTGAAGGTGGAGCCGGACCTGGGGACCGTCCGCGTCACGCGCGCCCTCGAGGTGACAGCCTGCGGCACGATCATCAACCCCAAGGCCTCGCACAGCCAGGAGATCGGCGGCGTGGTCTGGGGCATTGGCATGGCGCTCCAGGAGGCCACCGAAATCGACCACCGTTACGGGCGGATCATGCACCCGAACCTCCAGCACTACCACGTGCCTGTCAACGCGGACGTCCACGAGGTGGAGACGCTGTTCGTCGAGGAGGACGACACCGTGGTCAACCCGCTCGGCGTCAAGGGCATGGGCGAGCTCGGGATGGTCGGCATCCCGGCGGCCATCGCCAATGCCGTCTTCCACGCCGATGGGCCACGAGTACTGCGGCATCGTCGAAGAGGTCGGCAGCGCGGTCAGGAACATCAAGCCTGGCCAGTTCGTCATTGGCTCGTTTTTCGCCTCGGACAACGCCTGTGCCATCTGTCAGGCGGATTACCAGAGCCGGTGTGTGCAGAGCGAGTACGTCGGCGCGGGTGGCGCGCAGGCGCCCCGGCTGCGCGTTCCGCTCGCAGACGGCACCCTGGTGGCCACGCTGGACATCCCGTCCGACGACCTGATCCCGGGCCTGCTGGCGACCTCCGATGTGCTGGGCACCGGCTGGTTTGGCGCTGGCGCGGCCCACGTGCAGCCGGGCAAGACGGTTGCGGTCGTCGGGGATGGCGCGGTCGGCCTCTGCGCGGTGCTCGCCGCCAAGCAGATGGGCGCCGCGCGCCTCATCGCCATGAGTCGGCACGAGACGCGGCAGCAGCTCGCCCGTGCGTTCGGCGCGACCGACATCGTGACCGAGCGCGGTGACGAGGGTGTGGCCCGCATCAAGGAGCTGACCGCCGGACTTGGCGCGCACGCGGTGATTGAAGCAGTCGGGAGCCAGGAAGCGATGATGCAGGCCATGCGCGCCACCCGTCCCGGCGGGCACGTCGGCTTCGTCGGGGTCTCCCACGGCGTGCAACTGTCCCGCCAGGAGCTGTTCTACGCCGAGGTGCACCTGCACGGCGGCCCCGCCCCGGTACGCCGCTTCCTGCCCGCGCTGATCGACCTGGTGTGGCACGGGAAGATCCAGCCCGGCAAGGTGTTCGACCTGACGCTGCCGCTCGACCAGGTAGCGGAGGGCTACCGCGCCATGAACGAGCGCCGGGCGATCAAGCCGCTGCTGCGTCTGTGAGGCGCTGTGCGCCTCCTAAGGAACGCAGCAGCGGCTCGGCTTTCGAGAAGGAGAGCTCCATGAAGCCTCACGTGATTTGTCACATGGTCGCGAGCGTGGACGGCCGGACCCTCATCCCCCGGTGGCAGCCTGCGGACGCACACCGGAGCGGGGTGTTCGACCGCTTGCACGCACTGCTCGGCGGCGACGCCTGGCTCGTGGGTCGCATCACCGGTCAGGAATACGCCAAGCTCGACGCCTATCCCGCGCACACGGACCAGCGCTATCCGAGGGAACCTTGGTTCACTCGGCGTGACGCGGCCGCGTATGGCGTCGTGCTCGACGCGCACGGCAAGATCGCCTGGGGGCGCCCCGATATCGGCGACGATCCGATCGTGGCCGTGCTGACCGCACAGGTCTCAGACGCCCATGTGGCGGGATTACGGCAGGATGGGGTGTCGTACATCTTCGCCGGTGAGCAGGCCCTTGATGTTGGACTGGCGCTCGTGATCCTGCACCGGGAACTGGGCATACAACGCGTGCTGCTCGAGGGCGGCGGCGTGACGAACGGCGCCTTCCTGCGCGCGGGCCTCATCGACGAGCTCAGCCTGGCGATTTTCCCAGCCGTGGACGGCGCACAGGGGGCGCCGTGCGTCTTCGACTCCGGCGACGAGGAGGCCGGCGCACCAGCCCCGCTCCGCGCTATGGCGCTCGAAAGCAGTCAGGTGCTGGAGGGCGGGGTGGTGTGGCTCCGCTACCGGCTGCAGAGCGGTTGACGCGCGATGGCCATGCCTGAGAAAGACAAGGAGAAAACAATGCCTCATGTGCTCGTGAAGGTGTGCTGTGGCTATACTCTTCTGGACACACGGAGACAAGAATAGACCAGAGACTTCGACTCGCTCATTACGAGATAGAGAGGATGGGAAAATCCAACGGTTAGCCCAACCCTCACGTATTTCCAATCTTCCGGCAACTCTTCTCGAGAACAATCGTCAGGAGAAAATAATGCAGTACACAGCCATGCTTGTATCGCTTTGTCTACTCGTTTCAACTGGTGCTTTTGTAAGCCGAGCACCGGCCGCCGACGCAGATAAAACGTCGCAAACGATATTTCGGGCTGGATCTCAGGGGTCTTTCAATGGGCCTGCCGAATTTTTTACCGGTAACGTCCGTGTAGACCGTCTTTTTCCTACCAATGAGTCGGCGGACTTTTCCGCTGCGTATGTCACCTTCGAGCCAGGGGCCAGGTCCGCTTGGCACACGCACCCGACAGGGCAGCACCTGATCGTGACCGCTGGCGTGGGCCGGACACAGGCATGGGGCGGCCCGGTAGAGGAAATCAAAGCCGGAGACGTGATCTGGTGCCCGCCACAGGTCAAACATTGGCACGGCGCCTCACCCACCACCGCCATGACGCATATCGCCATTACGGGAACCCTCAACGGCAAAAACGTGAAATGGCTGGAAAAGGTCACCGCCAAGCAATACCACGGCAAATAAGGAGTGATCATGGATAAAAAAACCCAGCGTTTCTGGCAGTTCTATGGGTCTTTATGTTGAGCTTTGCAGCCATTTCGGAGGCACAAAAGATGGACGCAAATCAGGCGCTGAGCGCAAAACAGCAACGTATCATCCCCATCGCGGCCTTTACCGCCAACGGCGATATGGACAAGCTGAGCCCCGCGTTGCATGCCGGGCTTGATGCGGGGTTGACGGTGAATGAAATCAAGGAAATCCTGGTGCAAATGTATGCCTACGCGGGATTCCCGCGTAGTCTCAACGGCATCAACGCTTTTAGGGCCGTTATGGACGAGCGGCACGCCAAAGGCATCAAGGATGCGATGGGCAAAGAAGCCAGTCCCGTGCCCGCCGACATGAACAAGGATGCATACGGCGCACAGGTCCGGGCACGGCTCGCCGGGCAGGACGTGATTCCGCCGCCCAGCGGGTATCAACTGTTCACGCCCGTCATTGACACGTTCCTGAAAGAGCATCTGTTTGCGGACATCTTCGCCCGCGACAATCTGGATTTCCTGAGCAGAGAAATCGCCACCGTCGGCGCATTGAGCAGCCTTGAAGGCGTCAATCCCATGCTCCGCTTCCACATGGGCGCCGCGATGCACGTCGGCCTGACCGAGAACCAGGCAAAAGAACTTGTTGCCTTGATTGGCTCAGAAGTGGGCAAAAAGGCAGGCGACAATGCCGGCGAAGTGCTGCAGCAGGTTCTGGACAGCAGAGCGAAATGAGCTGCATTTTCTGGCATACTTCTCTATGGCGTTTCGAGTGGACTGAACGAGCCCTTGATACAGGAGACGACTCACGGGCGTGACGTCATAGTGCTGGAAAGCCAGGTGCCAAAGTCACCATGGCTGCAAACAGCAACGACGGAGGAGAATCGTCGATGGTATTGCATCAAAAAGAGCGTGCTCGACAAGCGAAGGGGTTAGACGGTCGCCATCAAGAACCGCTGCTGAACCTCAGCCGCCGCAGCTTCATCGCGGGTGCTGGTGCACTCGTCATCGGGCTGACGCTTCGAGGCGGCGCAGCCACTGCTGACTCTACCGCCGGTGGACTGCGCAACGTCGCCGGTGGTGACGCAACACCCTCGCTGTGGATTGCCATTGAACAGGACGGCACCGTGCGCATCACCTGCCACCGCTCCGATATGGGCCAACAGGCGTGGACGTCGATGGCGCAACTCGTCGCCGATGAACTCGAAGCAGACTGGGACCGGGTGACGATTGTGCAGGCGGAAGGGCATCCGCGGTATGGCGATCAAAACACCGATGGGTCGAGATCGGTGCGCTACAATTTTACCCGGCTGCGCTACGCTGGCGCCGCGATGCGCCACATGCTCGAAGTGGCGGCGGCCCGGCACTGGGGCGTGGCGGCCGAGCAGTGTCGCGGCGTCCACCACACCGTGGTCCACGAGGCGTCGGGACGGCGGATCGGCTATGGTGAGATCGCATCAGCCGCCGCCGCGCTCAGCGTGCCGAGTCAGGAGGCGGTCAAGCTGAAAGACCGCAGCAACTGGCGCTTGATTGGTAAGGCGGTGCCGTCGTTGACCGTACCAAAGATCATCCGTGGCGAAGGGACGTTCGGCATCGACGTGCAACTACCCGAGATGCTGCATGCGGTGATCGCCCGCCCACCGCAGGTCTTTGGCAGCGTCAAAACCGTTGATGAGAGCGCCACGCTGCAAGTTCTGGGCGTGGTGCGCACCGTTCGCCTGAACTCCCCGCAAGCGCCCGCTGCGTTCAAGGCGCTGGGCGGGGTCGCGGTCATCGCCCGCGATACCTGGTCGGCCATCCGCGGCCGGGAAGCGCTCAAGGTCACATGGAACCCGGGACCGCATGCCGATTATGAGTCGGCCACCTTTGCGCAGACCTTACTACAAACCGCCAATCAGCCGGGTGCGGTGCGCCGCACCCGTGGCGATGTCGCGGCAGCCTTCGAGCAGGCGGCGCAGCGCCTCTCAGCCGATTACTACGTGCCGCATTTAGCCCAATCGCCCATAGAGCCGCCCACCGCCACCGCTCGGTGGGATGGCGGCAAGGTGGAGTGCTGGGGGGGTGTACAGGATCCGCAGGCGGCGCGCCGTGCGGTGGCGCAAGCCTGTGGCGTGAACGAGGATGACGTGACGATGCACGTCACATGGCTCGGTGGTGCGTTCGGCTGTAAATCAAAGCCGGATTTTGTGGTCGAAGCGGCGCTGTTGGCACGCGAAGTGGGCCAGCCCGTCAAGGTTACCTGGACCCGCGAGGACGATCTGCGTCACGGCTACTATCACTCGGTGAGCGCGCAACACCTGGAGGGCACGCTCGACGCAAACGGCCGCTGTACCGCCTTTCTGCACCGCACGGTATTTCCGCCCATCCCGTCAACCTTTAGGGCCGGACTCGAAACACCGTCCTGGGGCGAGTTGCGTCTCGGCGCTTCCGACAATCCCTTCGCCATGCCTAACTTGCGCCTGGAAACCGGCAACGCACCAGCCAAACTCCGCATTGGGTGGTTGCGCTCGGTGGCCAATATCTACCACGCCTTCGCGATCCAGAGCTTTGCGGCCGAGCTCGCCGCCGCCGCGGGGCGTGATCCGAAGGACTATCTGCTCGAGCTCATCGGCCCGCCCCGTCTGATCGACCCACGGGACGAAGGGGTGGAAGAGTACGACAACTACGGCAGCCCGCTCGCGGAGTACCCGATTGACACCGGGCGGATGCGGCATGTCATCGACATCGTGGCCAAAATGGCGGGTTGGGGGCGAAAATTGCCCAAAGGCCGCGGCCTTGGGATTGCCATGCATCGGTCGTTTGTCACCTATGTCGCGACGGTCGTCGAAGTCGAGGTCAGTCAGGACGGCAAGCTGGCTATCCCGGCGGTCTGGTCGGCGATCGACGCCGGCACGGTGGTCAACCGGCGACACGTGGAGGCGCAAGTTGAAGGCGGTACGCTCTACGGTCTCTCCAACGCCCTTTACGGGGAGATCACCGCTAAGCAGGGAGCTGTCGTCCAAGGGAACTTTCCCGACTGGCGCTTGATGCGGATCCACGAAGCCCCGCGTGAGTTTACCGTACACATCGTCGAGTCCGACGCGCCGCCGGGTGGGGTGGGTGAGCCACCGACGCCGCCCGCCGCGCCCGCCTTGACCAATGCCATTTTTGCAGCGAGTGGCCGGCGGATTCGGCGCTTACCGATTTTTGGAACGGACGGGCGCGACCGCTTGGCGAGCCCGACCCAAGCATCCTGAGTTGTGCACGCCGCAAGTAAGGAAACCACCGTCGCCACACGACGTCAGTACGTGAAACCGTGACGCCGTATCAGGAGGCATCACCATGGCCATCACGATGACCGTTAACGGGGTGAAGCAACCGGTAGAGGTCACCCCCGGCACGCCACTGCTGTGGGTCCTGCGGGATCATCTCGGGCTCACCGGCACGAAATTTGGCTGCGGCGTCGCGCAATGCGGCGCTTGCACCGTGCATGTGAACGGCCTGCCACGCCGGGCCTGTGTCACCCCGATCGAAGCAGTCGCCAACGGCGAGGTCACCACCATCGAGGGGGTTTCCG
>Ga0075418_10009466_pt1 | contig 10928 bp, 10 predicted proteins | sample SoiMetdeltSBSDD2_FD_81776 | JGI IMG/M metagenome (GOLD analysis project Ga0075418, IMG submission 81776) | Bulk soil microbial communities from a Populus tree surrounding site in Tennessee, USA - Soil MetaG P. deltoides SBSDD2 | ecosystem: Environmental > Terrestrial > Soil > Tree plantation...
CGACGACGCGATGCGCGCCCGCGGCGACGCCTTTGAATGCATACGTTCCATCGGCCGCGGTCTTCGTCGCGCGCGCGCCGTCGAGCTCGACCTCGGCATCGGCGATCCCGCTCTCCGCCACGCCGTCGAGATTCTCGTCGAGATAGACGATGCCCGTGATCGCGCCGCCGAGCGACGGAAGCGTGTCGAACTGATGGCGCACGCCGACTTCGACGATCGGCTGGATGATCGCCTCCTGGCCGCTGCGCTGCGTGCTCCAGTACGTGTACGACGCGAAGAGATCGGTCGATGCGGTCATGCGCCGCGATGCGGTGAGCGTCGCGATGATGGTGTCGGTCTGCGCGGCGACGCTCTCGTTGCGGTTGAGCAGCACGCGCGCGCGAAGCTGCGGGCGCGCTGCGCCGCTGCCGAGCCAGGCGATCTCGAATCCCGCCTGCGTGCGCGTCGGTGCGAGATCGACCGTTACGCCTTCGATGTATCCGAGCTCGATCAGCGCGCTGTTCTCGCGAAGCGCACGCGCGATGTCGCCCGGCGTCGTGGCGGTGATGCCGAGTTGTTCGAGTGCGAGCGCGAGATCGGGCTGCTCGCGGAAGATGACCGCGAGCGTCGGCGCCTGTTTCTGATGATCGATGTATGCGGTGCCGAAGAGGCGTCCCGCGGACGCGCGTGCGGAGACGCGAAATCCGAGACCTCCGCGATTCGTCGCGGAGCTCTCGGTCCAGCGCGCGATCGCGGTCGCGCCGAAGCGAGCGAAATCGATCTGCGCGCCCACCGGAATCGTGACGCTGCGCGTCGTATCGAACGAACCGTACGTCGCGCCGCCGAGGAGCGAGAGACGCTCGCTCATGCGCAGGCGGCCGTTGGTGGTTGCGGTGAGCGAGCGCTGATCGAATCCGGGCAGATCGAAGTCGCTCGCGGAGACTGCCGCGTCGATCGTCGATCCGCCGGTGAACGAGCGCGACCACGATCCGTCCGCGAACAGACCGCGCGGCTCGCCTGCGTTCACCGCGACGAAGTCGCGCGGCCGATAACGAAGATCGAGATAGAGGCGATCGCGCTTGCCATCGAACTTCATCTGCGCTGCGCCGCCGAGGCTGCTGCTGAAGCCGAGCTCCGCGCGCGCGTTGAGATTCGCGCGCGCGTGATCGACGAGCATCGAGGCGATCGTTCCCTCGGAGCCGACGACGAAGAATCCCGGCGTGATGCGCGTCGACGCATCGAGCCGTTTCGTGTACGCCGCACCGAACACGGTCTGATGTTCGGCCGGCAGAAGGAACGATTGGTACGCCGCGTATGCGGTCGTGCCGGCGTGCACGCGCCAGCGATCGTCGAGATAGTGAAAGCCGCGCACGGTCGTCGACGAGAGCGTGAGCGGCGAGTGATCGACGATGCGATCGAGAAACGTCATCTCGCGATCGCGCGTGAAGATGCGATACGACACCGACGGCATCGTCGTCTCCGCGCGCGCTCCCACTTCGGCGCCGTAGCGCACGTTCTCGACGTGAAGCTGAGTTTTTCGCTTCGCCGTCTCGCGCGTGACGTCGATCGTGTTGTGCACCTGCCGCCCCGCGCTCGAGTAGCGCGTTTCGATGCGGCCGTCGATGCCGGTCGTTTTCTGCGTCGCGGCGACGTTGGCTCTCGCTTCGACGACGACATCGAAGGTCGTCTGTCCGGTCAGCGTCACCACCACGACCTGCGTGCGTCCCGCGGCCCGGCCGAACAGCATGAGCGTGCTGCCTTGCGCCGACGCATCGACGATCGCGGAATCGACCGCATACGCCGAGGTCGCGCCGAAGATCTGGATGCGGAGGGAATCGTTGACGTGCAGCGTGTACGTGCGCGACTGCGCGGACGCGCTCAGGGTGAAAGCAAGAACGAGCGCGACCGCGATTCGCATTACTGCACCTCGACTTCAGCTGATTGTGTGAGCGCGCGTCCCTCGTAGTCGTACGAGAGCAGCACGCGATAGCGGCCGGGCGCGAGCTCCGCCGCGTATTCGGTCCCGAGCTCCGCGCGCTCGCCGGGAAGCAGTCGCCGCGGCGGGAGCTGGGCCTTGCCTTGAAGCTTGCCGTCCGCGCCGATCACCGCGAGCACGGCCTTCGCGACCAGCGGCTCGGTGCCGGAGTTCGTGCACGTTTGGGCGACGGAGAGATTCGACGTCGCCGACTGCGGCTGCACGATCAGGGCGTCGGTCGTCATCGCCACTTTGTCGGAGAGCGCGAAGGTCATCAGCGTGCCGACGGATGCGGTCGACGTCATCGAGCCGTTCTGGATCTTGTCGGCGCCGCGAAACAGCGCCACCACCGCGCGATTCGTCGCGTTAGGCGGAATCGTGACCGTCACCGTCACCGGTGTGCTGTCGCCGGCGCGTACGACCACTCGTTTCTGCGAGAACACCGCGGTCGCGGCGATGCTCGACGCAATCGCGCCCGCTTCGACGAACGTGCGCACGCCGTCGCGCACGACCACGTCCTGTGCAACCAGGTCGAACGTCAGCGTGCGCGAGGTGCCGTTCTTCAGCAGCATCGTTTGCGTCGCGCTCTGTCCCGCATCGCCGCGCAGCATGACGGCCGCGGGCGCGAGCGAGATCGCGCCGTCTCCGGCGAGGGCGCTCGTGGCGAACAGAATCGTGAACAGGAGTTTCTTCATGAGCTCATTCATTCGTCGTCGCTTCCCACCGCACCGAGCTCGCGAACGCTCCCTCGGCGACGGTGGGGTCGACTTCGATTTCAAGTGTGTGCGTGGTGACGGTGCCGAGGGGCGCGTTGGCGATGATCACCTTCGGCACGGTGGTGAGCACGATGCCGTCGATGAATACCTTCGAGCGGCCGTCGTGCGATTCGAGTGATGCGCGAAGCGTTGCGGTCCCCCCTGACGCCTTGCCGTCGATGCGCACGCCGAACGTCTGCCGGTTGCGCTTCTGCGAGATCGCTCCCGCATCGACGATCGCGTCGCTGCCGTTGCCGCTCACGCCGGTGAACGTGATCGAGACATCGTCACGCTCGGAGGGCGAGGCCGCCGCACGGCGGCGGCCTCTCGCTTCGGTGGGCACGGCCAGAGCCGCGATCAAGGTGAGAATCAGGAAGGACCGCATGAGGAATGCCTCGAATGTCCGTTAGTTCGAGGTTGCTGTGAAGTTGATTGCGTTGTCGATCGCCGCCGCGGCTGCGGAGTCGGCGACGACGATGTCCCACGAGTACGAGCCGGTCGAGCCGTACGTGCCGGTGCTCGTGAGCGTGGTCGCGGCGCTGTCGCTCAGCGTCGAGCCGTTAAGCTTCCACGTCACGCCGCTCGCGGGCGCGCTGCCGAGCTGCGCGGTGAGCGTGTAGTCGGTGCTGGTCAGGTTCGCCTTGTTGACCTTCACGCCGACGGTCGAGGAGATCGTCCAGTCGGACGCGCCCCGCGCGAGCGTGAAGCCGGTCGGGGCCGAGCCGTACTTGCTGATGTTGCCGAGCGCCGAGGTGGCGGCGTCGGTGCCGGTGCCGCTGGTCGTGCCGCCGGCCGATTCGACCGTCAGGCTGATCGAGCTTTCCACCGTGCCGGTGACCGTGAGCGTGCCGCTGCTGGTGTCCGCGGACGCGGTCGATGCCAGGGCGACGAGAACTACGAGAACCACGAATACTTTCTTCATTTTCCTTCTCCTTCGAGTGTTGTTGCTGCTGCGTAGTCCAGGAAGGAGGTGGGAAAAATACAGGGGGGTCGTTCGGTCGTGTTCAAACCATCGTGTTAGGCGGGCTCGTCCGCCGAAGGCCCATAAATCGACGGCACCGGCGCGTCGTTGAGGCGCAGATATACGGTCAACTGTCCGCGGTGATGGGCGAGGTGCTGGAAGAATCCGTCGCGAATCACGATGTGGCGCGGATCTTCCTGCAACACGACGCCGCCTCGAAGCAACCGCCACGGTTTCATGAGGTGCTCATCGTCGATGCCCAGCAGCGCTTCGCGCGCGTTGGCGACATTCTTCTCGAACGCGTCGACGAGGTCGCGACTCGTGCGCAACTCGGGCGCCTGGTACGCCGAGCCGCCCGGCGGTTGGAGATCGAGCTCGTCCTGATTCACCATCATCACGAGCCACGACGGCATGGTCGCAACGAGCGTGGTGAGGTAGCCCATCGGCATCGACTTCGGATGCGGCTTCCAGTCGTACACGCCATCGGGGACGCGCTCGAGCGTGCGGCGCGTCGGCTTGGCTTCGCGGTCGAGGTCGGCGAGAAAAAGCTCTGTCATTTTCACGACGGGAATCCTAACGAGCGATATATGTCAGTGGACGTCATAATGCGGTGAGATCTTCGATCTCGGTATTGGGTGCTGGGTGTTGGGTGCTGGCGGTGTTGCGACTCACGGCACACTTTGCGGTTCACGACGAAACCGCCAACACCCAACACCCAGCACCTCAACACCAATGAGAGCCGACCGGTTGCTGTCCGTTCTTCTCCTCCTTCAGGCGCATCGACGCCTGACCGGACGCGAGCTCGCGAAGCGGCTGGAGGTCTCGCTGCGCACGGTGCATCGCGACATGGACGCGCTCAGCGCGGCTGGCGTCCCGGTGTACGCGCTGCGCGGCGCGCGCGGCGGATGGCAACTCGACGAGGAGTGGCGCACGCAGGTGCCCGGTCTCGACGACGCGGAGTTGCGCGCGTTCCTCATGGCCCAGCCGCGCGTGTTAGGCGACGTGAAGCTCGCCGGCGCCGCCGAGCGCGCCCTCGGCAAGATCATGGCCGCGCTGCCGAGTGGACTGCGCGAGCGCGCCGCGTCGATCCGCCAGCGCCTTCACGTCGACACGACCGGATGGCGTGGCACGGTCGAGAATCTGGCGATGCTTCCCGTCGTGCAGGACGCGGTGTCGCGCGACCGCAAGCTCTCGATGATCTATCGCCGCGACGACGAGCCGTCCGAGCGCATCGTCGATCCTCTCGGGCTCGTCGCGAAAGGATCGACGTGGTATCTGGTCGCGAATACCGCGAAAGGATTCCGCACGTTTCGCGTTTCGCGCATCGACAGCGCGACGGTGCTCGACGTCGCCTGCGAGCGTCCCGCGGATTTCGATCTCGCCGAGCATTGGCAGGAGTCGACGCGGAAGCTCGTGCCTCTGTCGCCGCCGTTCGAAGCGATCCTGCGCCTCGAGCCGAAGACCGCCGCGCAATTCCAGCGATGGCATAACGCCTGGACCGTGGAGAAATCGGACGACGGCAGGGTCACGATGCGCGTCGTGTTCGATCGTGAAGACGATGCGCGATTCGTCGTGTTAGGTCTGGGCACGCGTGCGGAAGTCGTCGAGCCGCACGATCTGCGCGAGTGGGTCAGGAGCGAAGCGGCCGCGATCGCGAAAGCCTAGTATCCTCGCGGCATGGTGCGACGCGTCGCAATCGCACTCGGCATCTCGCTCTTCTTCGGCACACTGCTCGCCTTCGAGTGGAGCTCCGGACCTGCGTCGATCCTCGTGCGCGCCGCGGCGTTGGGTCTGATCGCAGCGTTGGTGTTCACTGTTTTCGAACGCTGGCCGCGACGCTTGCCGCGTTGGATCGCGCGTTGGGTGTTGCAGGTCGTGAGCGTCGGTGTCGCGATGCCGATCGCGACGATCACGATGTGGATGCTCTCGACGGCGAACGACGCGCCGCCGTTCTGGACGAATGCGGATCGGATGGAGGGGTTCCTCACGCTCACGATCCTGGCGTTGCTCGTCGCACCGTGGACGGCGCTCGCGGCGCTGGTGCGGCAGAGGGAAGCGCTGGCGCGGCATCAGGCGCTGGCGTTCGAGTTGGAACGGAGCGAATCGCGCCTGCGTCTCTTGCAGGCGCAGGTCGCGCCGCACTTTCTGTTCAACACGCTCGCGAACGTGCAGGAGCTCGTCGACGCGGGATCGCCGCATGCGTCCGCGGTGCTGCGAAGCCTGATCTCGTATCTGCGCGCGGCGGTACCGCTGCTCGAGGAGCCGGCGGCGACGCTCGGCCGTGAGCTGCAGCTCGTGCGCGCGTATCTCGAATTGATGCACCTGCGCATGCCGGACCGCTTGCAGTACGCGCTGCATGTCGACGAGTCGGCGCTGGCATTGCGCTGCGCGCCGACCACGTTGCTGACGCTGGTCGAGAACGCCGTGCGGCACGGCATCGATCCGAGCGAGGAAGGCGGCACCATCGAGATCGACGTGCAGCGCCGCGATGGCCGCTGCCTGATTCGCGTGAACGATACGGGCGTCGGGTTGCGCGCCTCGGACAACGGACTCGGCACCGGCCTGTCGACCTTGCGCGAGCGGCTGCAGATGATGTTCGGCGACGACGCGCAATTGCGCGTCACCGAACAGCAGCCGCACGGCGTCTGCGCAGAGCTGGATCTGCCGGCGCAAACGGAGACCCCGTGATGCGCGCGCGTCCGACGGCGCTCCTCGCCGATGACGAGCCGCTGCTGCGCGAGGCGCTCGCGCGGCAGCTCTCGATTGCGTGGCCCGAGCTCGAAGTCATCGCCCAGGCACGCAACGGGCGCGAGGCCATCCGCCTTTTCGACGAGCATCGCCCCGACATCTGTTTTCTCGATGTGCACATGCCGGGACTCTCCGGCATCGATGCGGCGAATCACATCGGGCGCCGCGCGCACCTGGTGTTCGTCACCGCGTACGACCACTACGCCGTGCAGGCCTTCGCGCAAGGCGCGCTCGATTACCTGTTGAAGCCGGTCGAGCCCGCGCGGCTCGGCGAAACGGTCGCGCGTCTCAAAGAGCGTCTCGATGCGGCGCGTCCCGCGGTGAACACCGAAGCGCTGCTGCAGCAGCTCGCGGCCCAGCTCGCGCAGTCGGGCAAGCCGGCGCCGTTGCGATGGATTCGCGCGCAGACCGGACAGACCGTGCGTCTGATCTCTGTCGACGACGTCGACTATCTGCGCTCCGATGCGAAGTACACGCTCGTCGCCTGGCGCGAGAGCGGTCAGCCGCGCGAGGCCGTCGTCCGCACCGCGCTCAAGGATCTGCTACCGCAGCTCGATCCCGATCAGTTCGCGCAGGTGCATCGATCGGTGGTCGTCAATCTTCGCGCCATCCGCCACGTGCGCCGGCACGATTCCGAGTCTGCCGAGATTCACCTCAAAGGCCGCGACGAAGTGCTGCCGGTCAGCCGCACCTACCTGCATCTCTTCCGGCAGACGTAATTCGCACTTCATCCCCGAAAAACGGGCGTTCGTCGCACGGCGGTTGGCGATGTCTCGAGCGCAGGACCATATTCGGGTCATGAGAATCTTCCAACGCGACTTCGACCGCTACGAAGGCGTTCGCCCGATCCAGATCTATCTTCTCCGCCTGGTGTTCCTGTTGGTATTTCTCGCGGTGGGATCGGACTCGTGGGGCGGCATCCTCAGACACCACGGCTCCTGGGATCCGGTCCGAGCGGCCGCGATCTGCATGTGGGCGTCGTACAGCCTGCTCTCGATCCTCGGCGTCTTTCATCCGTTGAAGATGCTGCCGATCACTCTGTTCGAGATCCTCTACAAGATCGTCTGGCTGATCATCGTCGCGTATCCGCTGTGGAAAGCGAACCAGCTCGCCGGCACTGCCGCAGAGATGACGAAAGCGTTTCTGTTCTTCCCGCTGCTGATCGTCGCGACGCCGTGGAGGTATGTGCTCGATACGTACGTGTTGAATCGCAAGCGCTGAATCGGTTGGCGGTTGGCGGTTGGCAGTTGTTGGTTCGCGATCGCTCGCGTCATCCACCATCAACCGCCAACCGCCAACCGCCAACTCATCACAACGCGTACTCGAAATCGTAAAAGTGCTTCCCCTCGGTGATGGTGATGTTCAGCGTGCCGGTGATTCCTTTGAAATCGCCGCTGCCGGAGTCGGGCACGACGAGCACGTTCAGATCCGGCGTGCCGCGCGTCATCACGCCCTGGTGATAGAGAAGAAACGAGCCGGTGCGTCCGCCGATCGTTCCGGTCACGCGCTCGACCGCGACGTACACACCCGAGCCTTCGACTTCGCCCATGCCGTGGATCATCTGTCCGCGGCCCGTGCCGGTCAGATCGCCGGTGAATTTCTTGTCGATCGACATGCGGCCCATCTTCTCCGGCATGTCGTCCTGCAGCGGTGCGAGCTTCACTTCGAATTCCCCTTTGGCGTGCATCTGAGAACCTTCTTTCTTGGCGAGAGCTGATGCTGCGTGAACGGTGCTGGGTGCTGGGTGTTGGGTGTCAGGCGGTTCTGCGACTTGCGGCACACCGCCAGCACCCAGCACCCAGGACCCAACACCCAAATGCAGCGCGGCGGCGAGCAGTACGATCCAGAGTCTCATCGTTCCTCCCGCCGCGGAATCTACTAACACCGCGCGGCCGGTTGATTGTAAAAACGCGACATGGTTCGGTCCGATCCTGCGCGACCTCGAGGCGTGCTGCGCGGCGAGCCGCGTGGCGAGATGCGCCACGCGCGGCATAGGCCGTCGCCCGACCTCGCGTTCTGGATCGAGCATTACTGGGTCGTCGCGTGGAATCTCGACGAGCCGCACGTCGTCGAAACGCTGCCCCATCCGTCGGTGCATCTCGTGATCGAGGAGTCGCACTCGCGCATCGGCGGAATCGCGACGGGACGTTTCACGCGCACGCTCGAGGGATCGGGCCGCGTGTTCGGGATCAAGTTCCGCCCCGGCGCGTTCCGTCCCGTGTTAGGCCGATCCATGTCGACGATCACCGATCGCGAGCTCGATCCGCGCGACTACTTCGGCGACATCGCCCCCGCGATTCTCGCCACCGCCGATGACCCGGCGCGCGTCGAGATCGCGGAGCGCTACCTGCGCGAGCATTTGCCCGCGCAGGATGAAAAAGTCGACGAAGTGAATCGCATCATGGATCTCGTCCTCGACGACCCGGAGATCACGAAGGTCGATCACCTCGCTGCGCGCAGCGGCGTCGGCAAGCGCACGTTGCAGCGGCTGTTCAGCGAATACGTGGGCGTCAGTCCGAAGTGGGTGATCAACCGCTATCGATTGCACGAAGTGCTCGAGCGCATCGCGCGCGGCGAAGTGGTTTCGTGGACGACCATCGCCGTCGATCTCGGCTACACCGACCAGGCGCATTTCATTCGCGATTTCAAGAGGCTGGTTGGAAGAACGCCGCGCGGGTACGTGCAACAGTAACGGTAGTTGCGAGTTGCGAGTTGCGCGTGGCTGGCTGGTTAACCGGACAAGCCCGCGCAACTCGCCACTCGCAACGCGCAACTCATCGATCCAACCTCGCCACCAACGTCCGAAACCGCACGTCATTCCTCACCGCATCGAACCGCGGATCCACCGCCACGAACGAGAGATTCGGCAAGCGCGTCGCGACCGCGCGATCGAGAATCGCGAAGGTGCGATCCACATCGCCCGCTTCGGCGTAGTACACCGCCGCCTGGTATTCGTTCGGATACGCGCCGCGATGACAGTACGCGAGGACCGCGGGCTCGAGCTGGCGATGGATCTTCCGAAACGCCGCCTCCGTTTTCTCCGCGGGCAGAGGCAGATGCCCGATCTCGCACGCGACCTCGATCGCCTTGTCCCATCGCCTCTGCCCCATGTACGCAGACAACACCGCGAATTGCACGTGCGTCCAGCCGGGACGGCTTTCGCTGAGATCGCGATACCGCGCGAGCGCGTCGTCGTAGCGCCGCGCGAGCAGATAGAGGTGGGCCTCGGCAGGACTCGAATCGAACTGCACCGGATCGAGCTCGCGCGCGATCTCGAGCTCGGTCAGCGCCTCGAAGAAATTGCCGCGCGCGATCCGCGTGAGGGCGAGATTGAAATGCGCGTCGACGTACAGCGGATCGTCGGCGACCGCGCGCTGCAGAATCGCCTCGGCGGTGGCGAGATCGAAATCGTGCTGGGCGGCCATGACGCCGAGGGTCGAGCGCGCCTCGGCGTTGTCCGGCTGCAGGGCGAGCGCGCGCTTCGCATATTCGACCGCACGCGCCGCGGCCTGCGTGCGCAGCTCCGGCGCTCCGCGCAGCACGCGATTGCCCCAGAGATCGGAGAGCGCGGACCACGCCTCCGCGAACTTCGGCTCTTCGCGCGCGGCCTGCTCGAACAAACGCGCCGCGAGATCGTGATCGACGTCCGGCATCGGACGATTGTTCTCCGCGCGGCCGCGACGATAGAGATCGAATGCATGCTTCGACACCTGCGAGCGCACGAGCGGCTCATGCCGCGGCGGCGGCAGATGCCGCGACGCGATCTCGCGCGCGACGCCGTGCGCGGTCTCGATCGCCAATCCGGAGACTCGTTCCCGCGGACGCTCATACGTGCGGCCCCAGAGCTGCGCGCGCGACGCGGTGTCGGTTGCGGTGACGAGCACGCGCGCGCCGTCACTCGTGGCTTGGATCGTTCCTTCGATGGTGATGCTTGCGCGCAGCGCGGAGCTCCCGTCGACGATGGCGATGCGCTTCTGCGGAAGCGCGGCCGTCGTCGCGAAGAGCTCTTCGGTGAACGCGCGCGCGTCGAGACCCGCGGGCGCGCGTCCGATGATCTCGAACGGGCGGATTGCGATCACGCATCGATCGTCGCGCGCGGCGCGCGGCTTCGCGTGCCAGACGGTCGCGGCGAGAATGATCGCGGCGATCGACCCGATCGCGCGCCAGCGCATCGGCGGGCGCGCGTCCCGCTCGACCTCGACGGGCATCGCGCTCGCCGGCTGCTCCGTTAGGCGCTCCACCGGCGCGATGAACACATAGCCCTTGCGCGGAATCGTTCGCAAATACCGCGGCGCCTCGGCGTTGTCGCCGAGGTGAAAACGGATGTGGCGAATGGCGGAATTGATGCCCTGGTCGAACGCGACGAACGTCTCTTCGCCCCACAGCTCGTGCTGGATCTCGTCGCGCGTGACGGTCTGGCCCGCGCGGCGCGCGAGCAGAATGAGCACGCGCAACGGTTGCCGCGGGATGTGCAGGGCCAGACCCGCGCGCCGCAACTCCTCGCGGTCCG
>Ga0075418_10009467_pt1 | contig 10927 bp, 12 predicted proteins | sample SoiMetdeltSBSDD2_FD_81776 | JGI IMG/M metagenome (GOLD analysis project Ga0075418, IMG submission 81776) | Bulk soil microbial communities from a Populus tree surrounding site in Tennessee, USA - Soil MetaG P. deltoides SBSDD2 | ecosystem: Environmental > Terrestrial > Soil > Tree plantation...
GGAAATTTGTATGTCGTATCAATCGGGTTGGGTAGCATATATCAAATTAGCCCGGCATCATAGGTGGATGCTCCCAAGCAGTCTATATAGACAATCACAATTAAAGCTATACCTTGCTTTGAATAACAAAAAAGGGTAAAAGTAGTATTTTATTGATGAATGAGTCCGCCTTGTCGTCCAACATGAGGCGACTGCCCAACAAAGCTTCTTCTAAAGTGTCCGGAGGGTCTCTTGGAGAGCAACTCGATAAACCAGGCTTCGTGTTCTACTTCTTCTTGCATAATTGATTGAGCAATATCATATGTACGGGGATCTTTTCCAGCAGTCATATCACATACTTCACCCCATGAACGGATTGCGCATTGTTCTGCGCCAAGCAATACCTCTATTATAGACGTAAGGTTTTCCCAATTATCTGGGAGATATGCATCAGGACAACCTGCCTGATCAGCAAACTTTCTGATATCTCTTGGTAAAGAACCACCAAGTTCATACAATCTTGGTACCATCGCTTCAAAATGATTTCTGTCTTCAATCCTTGCCTCTTCGACTATTTCCTTTATACCCTCGCCATCTAGTCCAGTACAGTGCATTCTTAAAATTGTATAATAATAATATGTAGTGAATTCAGCACCCACACCTTTGGTTATTAATTCCTTTAACTTTTCAACATCAACCCCATTCTTCTTTATAACATCAATTGCAACTATATTTGGAACCTTTCCCTTCTTGTCACTCATAGCAAAAAAATAGATAATATTCTATAAAAGTCTTGTTATACCCTTGCTAGATTAGTCACCCATAGAATTCAAACTAATTTTTGGAGATATTGGTTTATTCATTGATATATGAAAAATTGAAGATAATTCTTATATCTTAAGTTATTGTTAGCTTGCCATGTGTTTTGTTGATAACGAGGGAAATATCCTTGTACCAAAAACAGTAAGACCTGTAATAGAGTACGAACCAACGATACTTGGAGAGAAAAAAGGATCAAAAAAACAATACAGGCATGGGAATCTGCACATACGAGAATATGATAATTACTATAGTGTTCATTATGACAAAATAGATCCCCGCAACGATCCTTTTGGACATGTATTAATTGATGCGTCAAAATATTTTCCTAGTATCATGATGCTTTCTGCAATTTCTGATTACCTTATTAGTAGGGAAAAATGAAAGATTGATTACTGACTTATCCGCTTTAGTTGTGTTGTTCTCCAAATCTTTCGATAACGGTATTTTCATTATTAGGGTGAAAAGATAATCTTGATGGAAGATAACAAAGAAATATCGCAAGCTGCGATTGAAACTGATGCTAAAGAACCTACTTTTGAGTTTAAGAAACCATCAATTTGGCTCATTATCAAAACAATATTGAAACTAGTTCCAGTAATAGTGTATCTTAGAAAGGATAGAAGGGAATGGGTGAAAAAAGAGGGCAAGAATGTAAATGAGAAAAAGTTCAGAAAGCATGCGGAAAGGGCCTTGAAGACTTTCGTCGCACTTGGACCTGCGTACATAAAACTTGGTCAGTGGCTATCCTCAAGAGCAGATCTTCTGCCTCAGCCATATTTGGACGTCCTAGAGAAACTTCAAGATGACGTTTTGCCAGCACCATTTTCAGACGTCAGACCAATTCTTGAAAAAGAGCTGGGTGCAGTTGATGACATTTTTGAATATTTTGACACCTCCGCAATTTCTGGCGCAAGTTTAGGTCAAGTATATCTAGCAAAATACAAGGAAAAAGACGTAGTAGTGAAGATAAGCAGGCCACATATTGAGCAAACAATAGGACAAAATATCTACATCTTAAAAAAACTGTTACCGATAGCTACCCGTTTTATTGATGAAAATCTCAGGTTTTCAGCAGAAGGGATGCTTAATCAATTCATTGAAACAGTACATGAAGAAATGGATTACAGAATAGAAGCAAGAAATTTGATCGAGATTAAGAATAATCTGAAAGAAGATAAATCAGTCATTATCCCAAAGGTTTATCTTGACAGAACTTCTCGTCATGTAATTACTTTAGAATACTTGCCTGGAACAAAAGTAACGGATATTAGAACACTTGATGAAAATAACATTGATAGGGCAAAACTAGTCTATCGTATACATAGGCTATTCTTTAAAATGTTACTGCGTCATAGTATTTTTCATGCAGACCCTCATCCAGGTAACATATCAGTAGCTAGCAATGGTACAATAATACTCTATGATTTTGGGATGGTTGGGAGACTTGATGACGAAACAAGAAGAAGGTTGGTAAGGCTATATCTTGGTCTTGTGGATAAAGATCCGGTAAGAACTACTGATGTGTTGATAGAACTAGGAACACTCGAGCCTTCTGTTGACAGAAGATTAGTTGAAAAAGGTCTTGAATTAAGTATTCAATCACTGCACGGTAAAAAGGTGGATAGAATGGAGGTAAAGGCTCTTCAAGACTTGGCAAATAAAACATTGAGTAGATTTCCTTTCCGATTACCCAAGAGTCTTGCACTTTACATGCGAATGGCCTCTATACTTGAAGGTATCTATCATTATCATGAGGTAAGGTTTCAATTTGTTCGCGTCTTGGTAAGTTTACTTGAAGAGGAAGGTCTAATTAAGGAGGCCTATATTGAAGAATTTAAGAGATATGTAAATAGATTTGCAAAGGGGATTGAAATATCAAGCGAACTTGCACCAATGATAAAGCAATACTTAACTGATCAGAAAGCAGCAGATAAAACAAAAAAATACTCAAACATTGTTCCTGTGAGCATTCTATCATCAGCTATTTTTATTGGATCTACAATTATCTTTCCTTATGAAAGGAATTTCTCTTATATCGGATTTGCATTATCGGCAGTACTTTTGATTGGCACTTTGTTATTTAATAAACTATTTAGAAAATGAAACAGGGCGGTAATATCATTTTTAAAAATAGGACAAGAGTAGATTTATATTTTATAACTCGCCATTTATTTGAATGAAATTATTACACGGAAGTCCAGGGTTTGGTGTTCAGCTTTCAGAGAGCGAAATAATAAAATTTCTTTTAGATAGCAAGCTAAACCTTCATCTTGGAACAATCGATCCGGATCACTATCCAAATATACATCCTACATGGTATATTTATGATGATACTAAAGATGTAATATTAGTAGAAACTGCTAAACAATCTAAAAAGACGAGTAACTTGAAAAAGAACGATAAAATTTATTTTTGTGTAGACGATGGAAATCCACCGTATAAAGGGATAAGAGGTAAAGGTAACGTTAGGATTTCAAGTGACCCTGAAACAAATCTTCCAATAGCAGAAAAAATAATGTTAAAGTATCTTGGCAGTACCGATCATCCAATGGCAAAAATATTGCTTGAAAATGTCAGAAACGGAAATTCATTAATATTGGAAATCAAGCCGAAATATTACTCTACATGGGATTATAGTAAAAATAACTAAATGTGAAATTTACATATGCGGACTTTTGGATTAAGGTTCATTTTCTCCAAAACTAATATTAATTCCTTTTATTGTTTTTAGCAAATAAATGGGTAGGCAATAATAGGATAATTTAAACTACATTTCAAGAACTTTAGGTAGGTCTCATCATTTTATTTCACAATCGCCAAATTCATGGTCGCCATCGGCGGGGTTAAACGTAGTTATTCTGTCCACGCCAGGACCGCATCTAAAGTAGTCTCCTCCCGGACCTCCACTTAACGTATCGTTTCCTGGACCACCATATAGGCGATCATCCCCAGGACCGCCGTCTAGCCTGTCATTAGCCAACGCGCCATACAATACGTCGTTACCAGCACCGCCAAACAGTCTATCACGGTCATCTCCTCCATTGAGCTCGTCACTGCCGTCGCCTCCGTCTAGAATATCACTACCGTCCCCACCTGACAGATAATCATTTCCCTCAGAACCATTCAAAATGTCATTACCCACTTCCCCCTGAATTTCATCATTACCTGAAAGTCCATTCAAAATGTCATTACCCTTAAATCCTCTCATGTCGTCATCGGTTGCAGTCCCCATAATATTATCATCGGCCACAGTTCCCTTAATGTCTACAGCCAAAACTGTCCTAAGGCTTCCTATAGGTAATAAAGTTGCCAAGAAAAAAGTTATCAAGATTATTTTGTAGTTTGGTTTACTCATATCATTCTACTCAAATTAAACGATATAATATAAATATCTACACCATACAATGTCCTCTATATTATCCTTAAATAGACTACAAAGTTAAAGAAAATTCAAGTGAACCATCTTGATTTTTAATTTTGGCTAATTCCTTGATGGAACTTTTTAATATAATTAACATTCTAATCATTAATTAATCTTCACGTACATATATCAATACATAATTGGCCGTATACAAAGTTAATGTAAATCAAAGGACTTTGATTACTGTATCTTTATTCTTATTCGGATTATTAATCATAGGAGCATTTAATTTGTATGCAGGTCTGAATCTTCTGAATCCACAAATACAAGGGCAGAAAAATAATGACCTCAAAACTACCAATAATATTAATACAATAGAATCTAACTCTACTGCTAATGTTTCTGGTATAATGTCTGAAGATATCAGTAATCATTTTACAATTTCATGTAGCGATTTTAAAAAATTATACGAGGCAATTCATGCGCTAAATATTGGTAAAGAAGTATCAGAAGGTAGAATAAATCAATCCACATTAGACGGTGTAGAAAGTATCTTTAATATGTATGCAGGGAAATGCCCTCAACTTGATGAATTTGAATTTGAGTAAATTTGCTTATCTATATGCATCGCTTGTTAGGATCAACTGACATTCACTTTTTTAGATTACCTTTTTACTGCGTTTGAATCTTTTTAATAGTACAAAGGCTATGACTGAACCAATCGCAACAACAGTGACGGTGATAGGAAGACTTAATGCGGTTATCTCCGCTGGAATAGGTTCTGATATAGTAATCGGGAAATCAAAGACAAGTTTTTTGTTTGAATCATTAAATTCTCCAATTGCCGGATTATCTAAAATATCAATACTTAAAAGAAATATTCCTGCCTTATTGAAAATATAGTTATACGAGTAGTGCCCACTAGGCAATAGTATGGGTTGTGTCCTAATTAATTCATTTTTTTGGTCCGATATTTTTATGATAATGGGCGTATCTATAATTGGATTGTTACTAACTGTAGCTATTCTTATGTTGATCCTAGTTTCCTGTCCTGAAATTGGAACTTTGGGTACAGTATTAATTTGGATATCATAATCTCCAATACGCTGCTGTAAGGAGTTACTTAACAAATCAGCTAAAGCCAGCTGGACTAAAGATATCGAACCGATGATAAGGATGACAAATGAAAAAGATATTATGCGTTCCAAATTTTATTTCATCGTAATTCCTGTCGGGCGCTTATCTCAGTTTTCCAGTACAATCCGGCATGTATTGTTAAGATTTCGTGATGTATTTTATCGAAGTGAAGATAATAAACGCACATACTAACTATTGATTTTCAAATGACTGGCATGTTTTTTTTGCTAGAAAATGAACATTTCCACTATCTGAGACATAAATATTTCCAGAAGAGTCAATCGCAATATCGTGTGGAATCAAGAATTGATTGTCTCGACATCCTTGTGATCCCCACTTTGTAACAAAATCGCCTGCACTGTTAAATTTCTGGATACGTACATTTCTTGTGTCTACAACATATACATTACCTTGCTTATCGGTCACTATCCCGTGATCTTCTACAAAGTGACCATTGCCAAATCCGTATCCCCCCCATTTTGTGATAAAGTTACCTTGATCATCAAATTTTGCAACCTGCGAATTGTTTCTGCCATCAGTAACATAAACTGAGTTATTTGAGTCTATTGTAATATCATGTAAATGGACAAATAACATGCCAGGAGAATAAGAATTCCATTTGGTCAAAAACTTCCCATCATTGGTAAATTTTTGAACCTCAGGATTGTCCTGATCACTTGTATAGACGTCATCTTTTGAATCAACTGCAACTCCCCAGGGTTTAATGAATTGACTATCTCCTGTTCCTTTGCTGCCCCACATTGTAATGAACTTACCATTACTGTCAAATTTCTGAATGCGTTGGTCAGCATAATCAGCTACAAATACATTGTCATTTGAATCTACGGCCATACTCTCAGGTTGCAAGAACTGTCCTGGACCAGTTCCTCGTGTACCCCACATGGTAATGAACTTTCCATTGCTGTCAAATTTCTGAATATTACATTTTTCCGCATCACTCACGTAAACATTTCCCTTGGAATCAACTGTAATTCCATGGGCATGTAAAAATTGTCCTGGACCAGTTCCTTTAGTACCCCAGGCGGCAATCAGCGTTCCGTTACTACTAAATTTCTTAACATAATGAAATCCTGGAAGATCGTTTGTAACAGGCCCTGTCCCATCTGATTTGTTTTGCAACTCGACATTACTAACATATTGAGATTGATCCGGGTTATCTTTACAATTAAGACTTTTCGCATCCTCCGAACCTTGAGAATAAACTGAATGAAAATTCAAAATAGACAAGCTTGACAATATCAGAGTTAACGACAGGATTATGGCGAGGAGCTTTAAATTAATGTTCAAAGCTTCCAATTGTGCAAATTTCATAATGCGCTTATCACCAGCCTGCAACCTCAATATAGGGCATCAATAAGGAGTCATTAATCACCAAATATAAATTTAAAACTAAAGGAAATAGGAAGTCAAGAGTGGCGTAAAATAATTAACAAACTTTATCCATTCAATCAGCCATGGTTCCACTTTCTGTTGAATTAATTGATTCATTTCCCTATTTGTATCAAATATTTATCATTCAAGTGAGTAACGTTTGTTGCAAAATTTACTTGTTTTGGATTAACAGGCATAAAGTTTAATCCCAGGACTTTTACGGAGATTACATATTGTCCTGAATCTGCAAACTTATAGGAAGCGAGAACTATTCCATTTGGAGTATGAACATACGGTTTAGAGTATCCACTTGACTCTTTAAAAACTTCTTTACCATCTTTAGATATTACTATGTCCGTATCTGCATGCAATGCTATTTCATTTGTATCCTTATAAGATAAAGTAGCCTTAAAAAATTCTGGAGAACCAATTTTAAATGCTTGGGGGGCATATTCTAGTTTAACATTTATCAAATTATCATCAGTGGTAAACTCGACAGCCTTTATCTTGGCGTTGCTTAATCCGTAAAATGGATTATTCTCAATAATGAGAGCATTCACATTTGCAGGTTCATCCTTTGATAGTAAAATAAAAATCAGTAATAATATGATAGAACAGAAGGGACAGCCTAGCTTCATCCTTTGTTATTTGTCTAATGGGTCTCATTTCCTGACGAAGAATGTTGTTCTTCCCCTTTATTGCTTTGTCCTTCTCCTGCATGATCACCTTCTCCCCCATGACCTGCTTCTTCAGCCAACTTTAGCTTGAACATACCATTTAGCAAAGGTGTAATTTTATCATCAACTATTTTGTCAGCTTGATCAAAGGGACTCTTACTATCAATCGTGTCTTTTAGTGAATTCAATGAGTTTCCCAATTCAGTTGAATTTGCATTTCCACTTGGTTTGATTTCGTTATACAAATCAATTGCACGCGATATAGCCGCTTGCGCACTCTGATAATCAGGATCATTCACTATCTTTGCAGTTTCATTACTTCCGTTTTCAGTTGCATTTGAGGCAGTTGTCTTATTTTCTTCCATACCAAGAGAACTATTGTAGTGTTCCAAACCTTCACCAACTAGATCATTTACAACCAGAGCTTTTACTGTTACATTATCGAGTTGCTCTTTATCTATTCTAGCGCTTACAACCTCAGACAGTACATCACCAAGATTACTAACCTTGTCTTTAACTGTTGATTCTGATGGTGACTGAGACTCAAATGTCTTGACAAAATCTGATAATGTGTTATTAAGCTCAGTCGCAAGTCGAGGGTTTCTTTCGTTAATTTCTTTAGTATCATTTGCCGTTATATGTTCAGTCGTATGTTCAGCATGTTCCTTTGCATTAGTAGCATTAGATGCAAGATCCTTTTGTGCCAATTGTGATTCTATTTTGATCATTTCAACTATGGTCAAAAATGACGCACTTTCATCTCCAGAAAAAGTGTGACCAAATATGAAGTTGTTTGTGTTTGAATTAAAGGCAAGTAACAATACAAGTCCCGGAAGTAGAAGATAGTAGTATTTATTCATCCGATCCTTTTATACTTCAAGTTAATAATAGTATTGTGGTACATTAATCGAATTAAGTAGTTTAGATTGACAAGTATAACGTAGTCATCAAGCTAAACAAACTTATCCTTATTCAATATGTATTTTAAAGTATAATTTGTCCAATATGTAATAATTAATTTTTTTATATCATGAACTATACTAGGGTTAGACTTATCAGATTGATTGATTGCGTACGGTTAATAAATTAGCTCATAATATTAGAATAACAACGTGTAAAGACGGTACTAGTGTATTTCAGTAAAAGAAATACTAAATTTTAGATTATCCTTCTGTTGAATATTATGATTTCTTATTGAGATTAAATCTTGTTTTTGTGTCTCAAATAAAATACAATGGCGCCTATTACAGCTAAGCCGGGCACTAAATAGTAAATTATGAGCTCATCAGTAGGTATTACCTGATTTGGATTTGTAGCTGATATGTCAAAATCAGACGATATCGGAGTTTGAGAATAAGTAGGATCGCCATTTATCTTGACCTGTAAAGAAAGCTGGTAGTCTCCAATTTCTTTGAAAGTGTACGGGAAAGTAATATCACTTAATTCATAAAATTTAAACGGAAAAATTTGAATGATGGAACCATTGACCTTGTTTTTTACAATAAGTGATGCAGAGATGTTATCTACGTTCTTATTATCCTTGTCTAGGATACTAAAATTTAGTAAAGTTGAGTTGTCACCAGCAAGAGGAAGAGCAGGATATGGCGCAAAAACTATTTGGTAGTCTCCTATATTCTTGGTTGTTCCAAAAAAATGACCCAATAAAAACTGTGAATGGTTAAATTCATTCAAAAATACAAAAAGGAACAGAATCAAAAGAAAAGCAAATCTACGATACAATATTTTTTGTATAGACATCAAGATAGTGTATCAAATTTATTGCATTACCCTGTTTTTAATTCATTACTTTTAATGCTCCACGAAACTTAATTAACTGTTATAAGATATACAATAATCTTGATTAAAGATATTTTTTGCGTCATTGACAATTAATCCAAAATGTAGTCTAAGCTATGTCAGATCTCATAATGATATTGATACTTCTCGTTACGGTCAGGTAGGTGATATTATTGTGCTAGGAACGTTCAAGCATTCCCTTTTTTACACGTAGTATATTATATAAATACGCCGCCATTACAATGCCGGCAATAGCGATCCCGAGAACAGTTATTGAAATCAAATACGAACTATTCAAATTATTTTGCAAACCATTAATGGATTTTTGAATATTAGTCATTTCTATCTGTGATGTATTCAAATCATCTCTAGTGTTTTGAACGTCATTTGATAACTTACTAATAGCGTTCTGAACTTGTTCATTCATGTTATTTGTATTAGTGGGATCGATCGAACTGTCTGGGAAAGAATAGATTCCTTTAGATTCTACATCTTCAATCTTAAATTCACTGTCAACTTTTTGTCCCTTTATATCGCCTTGCAGTACTATGCTATACGGTCCAACTCTAGTTGGAATTATCTTTGCCTCATATGCACCATCCGTTGTTGGCGACGGTTGAAAATCTAGTTGTTTTGTCATTGTTCCAAATTTGGCAGAGGATGAAACATTTGAAAGAGCATTCAGAATGGGTGTTTGATTACCACTAACTCCTTTACTTGCCTGTAGAGTTATGCTATTTAGATCAGAAACAAGTGGGGGTTCATTTAACCATCCGATTTCAACAGTGGTATTTCCAAAAGTCTTACTGGTATGTGCAAAGGAAACATCAAGATGACTTGTAAAGACTATGAATAAGAGCAGAAAAAAGCCAGCAAGAAGAATAATTTTAGTCCTTTCCATATATCATTAATTAAATCCTCTTACTTGTTATATCCTTTATCCTCTTAATTCGATTCGTGTACTAGAAAAAAAGGAATAATAAAATAATCAAATCAATATAATTTCCTAGAGATAAATTGACTATTAATTTTGGTTTTGGTTCTATTTTTTCATTATCTGCTAAGAATTTGCACTTAATCTTGATAACATGTTTGGTGAGCCTCGTGGGTTTTGGTGCTATCCACACGTCTTTTGGACATGCATTCGTACTGAGTAGCAACCCCTCATCATCACAATCCCTGGCCCAGTCTCCACAACAGGTAAATGTATTCTTTAGCGAACCTGTTGATTTACGTTTCAGTCACCTCAAAGTACTGGACTCTAATGGGAAGGAAGTAGACAGAGGCGATGTTCATCACTTGCAAAATGATGAATCTACATTAACAGTTTCTGTACCATCATTGAAAGATGGGACCTACACAGTGTCAACCAACGTTTTATCTCAAACCGATGGCCATGTAACGGATAATGCATTTGTATTTGGCATTGGGGAGGCGGTGGTGGTACCTAAAAATTTATCAGCCAGCACTACAACATCAACCCTTTATCTACCAGAGGCAATTGCAAGATTTCCTACGCTTGTGGCACAGGTGATGGTGGTAGGAGCAGCATTTGGAACCCTTTGGATCTGGAAACCACTCTCGAAAATCAGCTCGCTTACTGAATCCATTTCTCAAATTAGAAATAGAGTAAGCAAAAGACTTGCTATTTACTATGTCGTAGCTTCAATAATATTGGTATCTTCAAATTTTGCTATACTCTTTTTTCAGGCAATCTCGATTAACGGAAGCTTAATTGATGTACTTGAAACCAGATTTGGGA